>Ga0114946_10000354_pt1 | contig 29974 bp, 30 predicted proteins | sample WalLakDeSediment_FD_88676 | JGI IMG/M metagenome (GOLD analysis project Ga0114946, IMG submission 88676) | Lake sediment microbial communities from Walker lake, Nevada to study Microbial Dark Matter (Phase II) - Walker Lake 11/02/13 Deep Sediment | ecosystem: Environmental > Aquatic >... | reverse complement strand
GGGGCCCGATCCCTGTGTCCCGAAACCTTGTAGTACGCCCGGTACAACTGCGGTTTCGGTCCTTGGCCTCGGGCCCCAATGACGCACTCTGAGCCGCGATGGGTTTCACCACGGGCTGCTAGCTACTTCTCGCTGCGGACCCGCGACGGGAGCTGGCAATTGCTGGCGCTCGACACCGGCCTCAACGATCACGATCCGTTCACCGTGGCCACCGATCTGACCTGGCTCGAGCCCAGCGAAGAGGCGTGGCACATCGATAAGATCCGCCAATTCGGCGCAGCCGGTGGGCGAACCATCCTGCTCTCGCATCACCAGCCGTTCTCGGCCTTCAACGTGATCGGCCGGGGCCGGTGCAAGCCGCAGGGCGAAGAGGCCGGCAACCCGCGCTTGTTGGCCAGCTACCGCGAGCTGTTGGGCGCCGCCAACAGCCCCGCGCACATCGCCGCATGGTTTTGGGGCCACGAGCACAACATGTGCGTCTACGAGCCCACGCTCGGCGTCGGCAAGGGCCGCTGCATTGGCCACGGCGCGGTCCCGGTGCTCGCCAACCACGACGCCTACGCGGCGCTCGCGAGCCTGCGCAACCCCCCGAGCTTGATCGAGGATCCCCGCCACCCGGGCAGCCAGCTGCAGCTCGATCGCAACGGCTCGGTCTACGCCAACGGCTTCGTCGTGCTGCGCCTGCACGGGCCGACCGCGGAGGCGAGCTATTGGCAGGACACCGACTGGCAGACGCCGATGTTCGTCGAGCGGCTTTGAGCCGGCCACGACGCCTCGTGTGGTGGTAGGCTGATTCATGGCGACGCACATTCCCGAGCATCTGGCCCACCTCACGGTCGAACAGACGTGGGCGCGGATCGACGGGTGGCTCGCGGCGTCCTACCCCGAGCTCGCCGAGCGCCTCGCCGGCCCGGCGACCGCGGAGGAGATCGCCAAGCTCGAGCACGCGCTCGGCGTCACCTTGCCGGGCGACTACAAGGCGTCCTTGCGGATCCACGCTGGCGGCCGGTCCCGAACGACCCGAAATGGAGAGTCGCTCTACGCCGAGACGCTGTTCTTCGGCTTTTGCTTGCTGCCACCCGACGTGCTCTTGCAGACTCACGCTCGCCTGCGAGCGTACTGCAGCTTCCCGGGTGGGGCGCACGCCCGGGTGGCGCCGACGGTCAAGCGGGTGTTTTGTGATCCAGGCTGGATTCCAGTCGTGGCCGCCGACGAGGACAAATCGGTCTGCTATTGCATCGACACCGCGCCTGCTGAGCTGAGCGCCTACGGCCAGATCGTCCAGATGATAACGTCCGCCGATCCAGACCGCGACGTGCGTTGGCCAAGCTTCCGCGAGTGCCTGATCGGCGGCCTCCTCCAGCGCATCGAGGAGGAGGAGGTGGACCCTGATGCCATTGAGGATGGGATCATCCGGTTCGCCGACGACGTGTGAGCAAGTTGCGCGTTTCATTCGCGGGGCCGCAGCGGCCCTTGACACCAGTAGACCTCAACCAAGCGCGCTGGCGCTAGCAGCCCGTGGTCAACCCCTCACGACCCAGACCACGCCCCTGACGAGGCCGCTGAGAAATCCGGTACCATGGCCGAGCCGTGTCGCTCCTGACCCCACGTCTCTTCGTCGGCCTCACCGGGGCCCTCGCGCTCGCGTGCTCGCAGCCGTCGAGCGCCGAGCACGACAGCCAGGCCAACTCTCAGTCCGAGTCCGAGTCCGAGTCCGAGTCCGAGTCCGGCGCGGCCACGACCGAGGGCGACGACGGCCCCGACGATTGGGGCGACTCGCTGGGCGGCGACGAGACCGAGACCGGCGAGGAGGACGCCCCGCCCGGCCCGGCGGTGGTCGACTACGAGACCTGCATCGTCGATCCCGGCGCGCCCACGGCCACGCTCACGGGCCACAGCTCGCTCGGCCCGTTCGATGGCCAGTACGCGTGGTTCGGCTGGCTCACCTGCGGCGGCAAGGCGATCTCACCGACGCTGGTGATCGGCGAGGACCCGCAGGATCTCGCCGACGCCCTCGCGATCGCGCCGTCGAGCGGGGCCGTGCCCAAGCCCTCGATCGAGTGGTTCTTGCTCGGCCACTGCAGCCCCGCAGACGGGTGGACCGGCGAAGGCGGCGGCGGCGTGACCCTGCGGACCGACGGGCCCTGGGAGCTGGGCTACGGCAGCTTCGCGATCACCAGCAACTACAAGCTGCTCGATCCGGTCGACCCGGCCGACCCGCCGACGATCACCGGCAACCTCTCGCTCTACGAGGGCGACTGGCTGATGAGCGGCGAGTTCACGGCGGTCTACTGCGGCGCGCTCAGCTACGCGCTCGACGGCTGTTAAATTTTAGTCGGCGCGCAGCCACCCGGTGATCGCCACCCGAGGCCCACGCCGGACCTCGCGGACGGCGTGCTCGACTCGGTCCGAGCGAAACACGACCACGCGATCGTAGACCGGCTCGATCAGCCGGCCGTCGCCGCCGCCCTCACCTTCAAAGTCGAGCTCGAGCTCGCCGCCGTCGCCGGGCAGCCACGGGTTGGCGTAGTAGATCAGCGTCGCCCGCCGGCTCGAGCTGCCCGCGAGCGCGTCGCGGTGGCGGGCGTAGCCGAAGCCCTCGGCGTAGATCGCCAGCTGAGTCTCGACCGTGCGCGCGCCAAGGTAAGCGGACTCGTTGAGGGTCTGCATGATCGCGGCGAACAGCGCGAGCACCGTCGCGATCGCGGGCGCGGCTTCGCTGGGGTCGAGCCAGGTGATGAAGTCGCCGCGGGTCTGGCTCAGCACGACGCCGCTGCGGCCGACGCCAGCGCGGCGCAGCAGCCCGCCCTCGAACATCTGCAGCGCTTCAGCCCGGACCGCGACCGCCGTCGCCGCGCCGAGCATCGCGTCGAGCACCAGCGCCTGCCCGTCGCCGAGGGCGACGATCGAGGCTTCGCTAAAGCTCGCCGGCGAGGCTCGGGGCAGGGTCACGAGCGGTTGGAGCCAACCCGCGACGAGAGGGTGTAAGCGGCCGGGAATTTTCAGGCAGCACACCGTAGTCGCTGCTGCCCCGGACATCGTGCGCGCGGCCTTTGCTCCGCCCGCGTGCCCTCTGATCGTATAAGTCCCGCAGCGCGGACGTTCGCGTTGCGCCTCATGCTCGAGAATCAGAGCAGCCTTTGCGGGGACCCTTCACCGTCATGACCGCCGACCACTCCGATCTCTTCGTTGCCTGGCAAGACACCGTCGGGCGCGGCATCTATCCCGTTGCGCGGCTGCGGGTGGTCGAGGACATGGACCCGCCGCGCTATGAGTTTCGCTACATCCGCGGCGCGCTCGAGGCGAAGCAGCACGGCTTCGTCCCCTTCGACAGCTTCCCCGAGCTCACCGAGACCTACCGCGGCCGCGAGCTGTTTCCGTTCTTCACAAACCGGGTCATGCCACCCAGCCGCCCAGACTACGCCGGCTACATCTCGGAGCTCGGGCTCCCGGTCGAGACCGTCGACCCCCTAGCGATCCTTGCGCGCAACGGCGGGGTACGAGCCACCGACCGCTTCGAGATCTATGCCACTCCGGGCGGCGACGCGAGCTCCTGCGTCTGGCATTTTCTGCTACGAGGCGTCCGACACCTGCCCAAGTCTGCTGAAGAGCGGATCGCCAACCTGGCTCCCGGCGAGTCTCTCTACGTCATGCGTGACGTTCAAAACCTTCACAACCCGAGGGCGCTGCTCCTGCGCTCGGATGACAAGATCAACCTCGGCTACATCCCAGATCTGCTGGTCGACGACCTCGCGAGCCTCGACCTGTCACTGGACAACTTCAAGGTGACGGTCGCACAGGTCAACCTGCCGCCTGCACCGGTTCAGCATCGGGTCCTGTGTCAGCTCGAGTCGAGTTGGCCTGAGGAGCGCAGGCCGTTTCGGTCCGAGCGGTTTCAGCCGATCTAAAGCAGCGCCTCGAACAGCGCGACCCAATCGGCGATGTCGCCCCCATGACCGAGCGCCTGAGTGACGCCAGCGCGATCGATCACGACATCCAACGAGTAGGGCGGAAACTCCTCGGGGCTGGCCCAGCGCTCGTAGCTGTCTTGCTGCAACAAGATCGGGAAGCTCAAGCCGCGCGCCCGCGCCCAGGCGACCACCTGCTCGGGCGGCTGGTTGCTGAGCCCGAGCACCAGCCCGCCCGCGTCGGCGTAGGGCTGCCACAGCTCGGTCTCGAACAGCGGCATGTCGTTGGCGCAGGTCGAGCACCAGGTCGCAAAGTAGGCGAGCATGATCACCCGCCCGGCCATCCGCTCGCGCGACCACAGCTCGCCGTGGATGTCGACGTGGGTCATCGGGGGCAGCTCGCTGCCGACCTTCATCCCCGGGCAGTCGGCGCACAGCTCGAGCTCGGCGGGCAGCGTGTCGGGCTGGACCGCGTGGATCGCCAAGCTCGAGACCCGCGGCTGGCCGTGCTCGATCGCGACCTCGACGGCCTTGATCCCGCCGGGCGGGATCACGAACGCGTTGGGCTTCGCGCGGACGCTGGGGTCGTCGCTGGTGATCGCGAGGATCTCGAGATCGGCGGTGCCTTCGTTGAGCAGGTTGAGCACCCGATCATCGCGATCGGGGGTGAAGTGCAAGCGCCGACGCTCGGCCGCGAGCGCTGGGGCCTCGCAGTCGCTCGCGTAGGCCCACAGCTCGAGGCCACGCAGACCCGAGCTCAGCAACCGCTCGTTGCCAGCGCCGGCCTCGAGCAGCGCGACGTCGCGGACCCCGAACAGCCCCTCGGTCGGCCCGCCAAACTCGCCCTGGTGAGCGACGACCCGCGGCACGCTCGGCTGGCCAAAGTCGAGGACCCGCAGGGCGTCCCAGTCGGCGAGCACGACCCGATCGGCGCCGAGCGTCGCGAGCCGCAGGCTGACCCCGCGGGTCGGCCCGGTGCTGGTGATCGTCTCGTCCGCGAGCGCCACGGCGACGACCCCACCGAGGTTGGCCGCGAGCAGGTAATCGGCCCCGTCGAGCCGCGTGAACGCGAGGTCCTGCGTGACCCCGGCCAGCGCGACGCTCGACGCCGGGATCGGGGCGAGCTCGGGCCCGCTCCACTCGAACCGACGCAGGCCGTGGACGCCCTCGGCGACCCACAGCTGGCCATCGAACGAGCCGAGCGCGTGGGCATCGGAGCTGTCGTCGGCGTAGCCCGGCAGCGGCTCGAGCTGCTCGCCGATCGCAAACACCCGCACGCCCTCGGCCCGCGCCGCGACCAGCAGCTCGGTCCCGGCCGTCGAGAACCCGAGGCCCTCGAAATTACCCCCGCTCACGCTCGGTCCGGCGACCAGCGCGTCGCCGCTCCACTCGATGATCTGCACGAAGCCCGGGCCCGCGAAGTCGCCGGGATCGCTGACCGCCACGCGCTGGCCATCGTCGGCCACGGCGATCCATTTGCACCCCGGCCGAGCGAGCTCGACCGTGGCGAGCAGGCTCAGCTGATCGTCTGCGGCCGACCACAGCTCGAGCGGCCCGCCCTCGCGGCACACGAACACCCGCTCGCCCACGACCGCGAGCCCCGAGCCCGATCCGCTCAGCGATGGCGCGGCCTCGGGGCTGGTGCCCGCCAGCCACCGGATCGGATCGCAGTCCCAGCCCGGCAGCTCGCCGTCGCCGTCGCCGGGCCCGTCACCATCGCCCTCGCCGGGCCCGTCACCAACGCCCTCGCCGCTCGAGTCCCCCGCACCGGTCTCACCGCTCGCGCCCGCGTCCGCGTCCGCGCCCGCGCGGCAGCCAAGCGTAGCGATCGCCGACAGCGACAGCGCGAGCAGTCCAGCGCGAGCGTCCATGCCCCAGTGTCGCCCGCACCCGTGAACCAAGCAACCAGTGTCGCTGCTCGCGGAGTTCTTGCACAATCGCGGGGCAACCTGCCCGTGTCCGTCTTGCAGCCAGACCCCTACCACCCGCTGATCGGGACGATCCTCGACGAGTGATACCGCGTCGACGCCTGGATGGCTGACGGGGGCATGGCCTCGGTCTACCGCGGCACGCAGCTGCTCCTCGATCGACCCATCGCGATCAAGGCGCTGCACCACAACCTGAGCGTCGACTCCGACCCCATGCGCCGATTCGTTCGCGAGGTTCGCCTCGCCCGCGAGCTCTCGCACCCCAACATCATCAGGGTCTACGACGGCGGCCTGACCGAGGACGACCAGGCCTACCTGGTCATGGAGTACCTGACCGGACGCAACCTCGCCGAGTTCGTGCCCGACGGTGGGCTCGGCCTCGAGCTCGCGATCGAGCTGTTCGTGCAGCTGTGCGACGGGGTCGAGGCGGTCCACGCCGCCGGGCTCTTGCACCGCGACCTCAAGCCCAGCAACGTGTTCGTCAGCGAGACCCGCTGGGGCTTCAACGCCAAGGTCCTCGACTTTGGCCTCGCCCGCCGGGCCGACAGCAGCTCGGCCAACTCGCTCACCGGCAAACAAGCGGTGCTCGGGACCGCCGGCTACCTCGCGCCCGAGCAGATCGACCTAGAGACCGAGCCCGACTTCCGGGCCGACGTCTACGCCCTCGGGGCGCTGCTGGCGTTCGTCGTCACCGGTCACAACCTGTTCGCAGCGCCTACGCAGATCGCCACGCTCCACCGCCAGCTCAACGAGGGCCCGTCCGCCGCCGCGCTCGCCCGCCTCCAGCCCCCGGCCCTGCGTGCGATCGTCGAGCGCGCGGTGGCCCGCCAGCGCGAGCGCCGGTTCCCTAGCGTCGCCGCCCTGCGCGAGGCCGTGCTCGAGATCCCGGTCACCCGCACCGGCGACCCGACCAGCAAGCAGTTCGCCCTGCGCCTCGCCGAGCTGCGCCCCGGCAAGCCGCGCGAGGCCGACTTCAACACCGACGCGATCCCGCTCGACGAGCCCGCCGACGTCGAGACCGTGCTCGCCGACTACCCCGCGCCGATCCGGCAGATCGCCAACTCGATCATCGACGTGCTGCGCGCCGCCGAGGGCCCCCTGTCAACCGCCGAGATCCGCGACCGCACCCGCTACGAGTGCGTGCTCGACATCGACGCCTACGTCCGCGTGCTCGCGGCGCTCGCCGAGGATCAGCTGGTCATCGCCGGCGCCGGATCGTGGCGGCTCGGTCGCGGCTGAGCGCGCCCAGTCAGGCTGCTCGACGAGCGCGCGCAACACCGCACACTCGGCCTCGAGCCCGGCGCGCAAGCCCTGCAGCCGCGCCCGCGTCCACTGCCCGCCGTCGGCGAGCAGCGAGACATAGACCGTGTTCGCGTAGCTCCAGACCGTCACGTTCAGGCCCACGCGGGGGACCAACGGACCGACGAACCACAACCGATCGATCTGCAGGTGCCCACAATAGCGCAGCTGATCGGGCCCGCGCATGTGCGAGACGATCAAGTTCAAGGGCGGCCGCCGCAGCCGCCGGACCACCGCCCAGATCAAGGGCTGCCACGGCGGCGCGTCAAATTCGGCCCACGCGAGCAGCCGCCCCGGCCCGCGCAATTGGTGGCCGGACTTGGCCGTCCGGGTGCTCCCGGCGATCGCCCGCACCCGCTCGCTTGGATCGCTCAGATCGTCGTGTAGATCGACGATCGCGTTGGCGACGCGGTTGCCTTGGAGCCGCCGGGGCGCGAGCTCGCCGTGCTCGTGCGCGTCGACGCCGACGGGCATCGAGCAGATCAGCGAGTGTCCCCGGAGCTCGCCCGCGGCCCGCAAGCGGCCGGCCGCGCCCGAGACCAACGCGAGGACCACGTCATTGATGGTCACGCCAAAGCCGGCTTGGCCAAAGCCGGCTTTAATCGTGAACAGATCGGCGAGCGGCAGCTCGAGGTGGGTGTATTCGCGGGTCCGGCCGAGCGCGCGATTGAAGAATGTGCGGGGTCCGACGAACAGCTTGGCCCCGCCCAGACCGCGGGTTCGCAGCGCGCCGCGGATGCTCGTCCACACTAGCTTGGGCAGCGCCGTGAGGCTGCATATGCGCGCCCAGAGCCCGTGCCCGAGCAGGTAAAACCACGGCGGTCGCTGGGTCCCGAGCGAGTCCCCACAAAAGTCGGGGGCCGTCCACGCGCCGGGCTGGCTCGCGGTCAGGGCCTCGAGCAGGCCGAGCGCCGCGCCACCATCGGCGACGCTGTGGTGCAGAGTGACGATCGCGGCTAAGCGTTGGTCGCGAAGCCCGGTCACCACGGTCAGCCGCCACAGCGGGCGATGGCGCGGGAGCCGGCGCTGCGCGGCCTCGCCGGTCAGCCGCTCGAGGGCCTCGTCGTCCGCTTCGGGGCCGATCTCGAGGTGCTCGAGGTGCGCGTCGACGTCGAGCTGCGCGACGTCGATCCAGCGCGGGTGATGCAGCCAAACCGAGCCCAGCACCAGCACCCGACGCAGGGCCGGGAGCCGCGCCGCCGCGCTGCTCACGACCTCGCGCAGGGCCGCGAGCTCGAAGCCCGCGGCCGAGCCCGGCTCGAATACGGCGACCTTGACGGTCTGCATGACCACGCTCGCCGACTCCGCGTAGAGGAAGCTCGCGTCGATGCCTTCGAGCGCTTGATCTTTGTGTTGCTCAGCCATCCGGGCGCCCCTGTCCGGCCGCTCGAGTCGCCTATTTCGCATACTTCAGGCCGTATTGAACGGCCGCGGGCAGGCGCTCGTGGTCAAGGCGAACGTTCATGGTCAACGCGTCATTCTCGACCGTGAATGTTCGGTAGATCGTGGTGCCCTTGCCGCGCGAGCGCTGCACGAGCGCGCCATTGATGAGCTCGTGCTGCACGCGGAGCGCCTCGCCTCGGCAGCGCCAATCGACCCACTCGCCGAGCGGCGCCGCTTGGATCATCGGACAATCGCCGAGGCGAAGATCGACCGCGCCGCGCTCGCTGAGCTTGATCTCGACGACATCGCCGCTCGCTGGGGTCAGCTCGCCGCGCAGGCGGTTTCGAGCGACGTCGCGGCTGATTCGCTCCATATCCTCGGTCGCCTCCTCGATCGCCCGGTCAACCCGCCGTTGCCCGGCCTCGCCCCCAAAGTACGTCCAGCGGGCGTTGATCGGCGCGTCCGTGGCAGGCGCCAACGGCCCGAGCGCGGCGAACACCGGGGGCGCTGCGGGCTCCGGGAGCAGCCCGCGGAGATCGCCGCTCACCGACCCCCGCGCCCACAGCACCCCGACAGCGAGCAGCGCCAGCAAGATTGTCAAAGTGGCGCCGACGAGGATGACGAGCGAGCGCCAGTCGCTGGGGTCAGAGTAGTTGGGTTGAGGCATGATCGAACCAGGTCCATTTGGCTTATGGCGCGAGTCCTGTTCGAAGCGCAAAACCTGATTCTCCACGCACGCGGTGCCAAATCCACCGATGCCGTCCGCGCGCGCGCGCTCCCTTGAAATAACCGGGGTTTCGCGCATCGAGCCCGCGTCGCCTCGGCCGTCGTTGCTCCTGCTCCGCGCGCTCATGGCAGCGGCACCGCCTGCGACGCGCCCCGAACGCCGCCGCCGAACGCCGCGAGCGCGCGCAACACCGTGCATTCGTCCTCGAGCCCGGCGCGAAGGCCCATCAACCTCGCCCGCGTCCACTGCCCGCCGTCGGCGAGGATCGAGACATCGACGGCGCCCGCGTAGCTCCAAGCGGTCAGGTTGAGGCCCACACGGTGGATCAGCGGACCGACGGACCAAAATTGATCGAGGCGCAGGTGCCCACAATAGCGGGGTTCGTCGGGTCCGTGCACATTTGACACGATCAGGTTGATCGGCGGCCGCCGCAATCGCCTGACCACGGCCCAGATCAAGCGCTGCCACACCCACGCGTCGAATTCAGCCCAGGCCATCAGCCGTCGAGGCCCGCGCAGATCATGGTTGAGCTTGGCCGCCCGCGTGCTCGCGGCGATCGCCTGCACGCGCTCGAGCGGATCGCTGAGATCGTCATGGAGGTCGACGAGCGCGTTTGCGACCCGATTGCCCTCGAGCCGCGGGCGCTCGTCGCCTGCTCGCTCCTGCGAGATCGCGCCGATCGGCATGGCGCAGATCAGCGAGGGCCCGTCGAGCTCCCCGGCGGCCCGCAACCGAGCGGCGGCCCCGGATACGAGGGCGAGCAGCACATCATTGACCGTCACGCAAAGGCCGACTTTGATCGCCCGGAGCTCGGCGAGCGGCAGCTCGAGGTGGACGAACTCGCGGGTCCGGCCGAGCGTGCGATTGAAGAAGGTTCGAGGCCCGGCGAACAGCTTGGCCAATCGCCCCTTGCGCAGGCCTCGGGCCCGCAGCCACCCGCGCATGCTCTGCCAAATCAGCTTCGGCAGGTCGACCAGGCTGCGAATCCGGGCGACCAGCCCATACCACAACAGGTGGATCCACGACGGCCGGTAGGTCACGAGCCGATCGCCGTAAAACGTGGGTGCGGTCCACTCGCCGGGCGCGGCTTGGGTCAAGACCTCGAGCAGCCCGAGCGCCGCGCCGCCGTCGGCGATGCTGTGATGCAGCGTGACGATCGCCGCGAGTCGATGCTCGTGCAGACCGGTGACCACGCTCAGGCGCCACAGCGGGCGATGACGCGGCAACCAGCGCGCGGCGGCCTCGGCGACGAGCCGCTCGAGGGCCTCGTCACCCGCCCCCGGCTCGAGCTCGATGTGTTCGAGGTGCGCGTCGACGTCGAGCTGGGCGGCGTCGATCCAGCGGGGGTGGTGCAGCCAGGCCGGCACCACCACCAAGCAGCGACGCAGAGCCGGGAGCTGCTGGGCCGCGATCGCCACCGCCTCGCGCAGGCCGCCCCAGCGAAAGCCGACCGCCGACCCCGGCTCGAACACCGCGATCTTGACGGTCTGCATCGCGACGCCCGCCGATTCCAAATAAAGGAAGCTCGCGTCGATGCCCTCGAGCGCTTGGGTCTGGTCGTGCACCACACACCGCCCTCGCACCTACGGTAAAATATCCCCGGGCGCGTGATAAGGTGGCACCGAAACCGCGGCGAATCGCGCGGCTGGCGGCTCGACCCGTCGAACATCCGAGGTCGCGGCCGCCCTCGACCACAGCACCGCCAAGCCGAGCAGGGCCAGGAGAATCACGCCAGTGACCGCGATGAGAATCACGAGCGCGCGTCGCCCCCGGGCTTCGGAGTGGGTGTCGGGTTGGGTTGTTGAGGTGGGCATGAGCGGTCGCTCGCTGGTAGCGGACCCAAAACCGAAGCAAACATCATGCCCAAGCACACGAAAGCGCGCAGTCGACCATGAATGAGCCTCCCGGAACCCGTCCGTCCCCGTCCTTGCGCCAGGCCTTGCAAGCCTGGTTAGCCTCGCTTCAACTCGACCGCAGCCTCGTGCGGACCGGCGCGCAGATGCTTCGTCGCAAGCTCTCGCGCTACGGTATGCGCTCGCAGACCCTCGAGATCGGCGATTTCTCCCTCCACCTGTGGCGCGCCGACGCGGGCGTGCCCCTGGTCATGCTCCACGGGTTTGGGGCCTCCGGGCTGTGGCAGTGGCACGACCAAGTCCCGGCCCTGACCGCCGCCGGCTACGCCCCTGTGATCCCCGATCTGTTGTGGTTTGGCGAATCGCGTGACAAAGCGGCACACTTCAACATTGGCCGGCAAAGCGACGCCATGCTCGCCATGCTCGACGCCCTCGCGATCGATCGTTTCCACCTCGCGGGGCTGTCCTACGGAGGCATGATCGCCCACGATCTCGCGACTCGGGTGCAAGCACGCATCGCCAGCGTCACCTTGGTCTCGAGCCCCGGCCGCGCGTTCATGGCCGACGATCAGCGAGAGCTGCTCGCCGACTATGGCCTCGATAACATGGCCGAGCTGCTGCTGCCGCACGACGCCAAGGGCGTCACCCGGCTGTTCGACGTCGCCTACGCCGACCCGCCCTACGTGCCGCGGATCATGCGTGACCAGGTCATCAAGTACTTCTACGACGAGCACCGCGACGCCCGCATGCAGCTGCTCGCGAGCATCGAGGGCGACGTCGCCAACCTCCGCGCCCGCGATTGGGTGCCCGACGAGCCCACCCAGCTGATCTGGGGCGCCAACGATCGGGTCTTCCCGCTCGCGGTCACCGATCGGCTGCTCGCCGAGCTCGGCGAGTACGCGCGCCTGACGATCATTCCAGACGCCGGCCACGCGCCGCAGCTCGAGCGCCCGGTCGAGTTCAATCGCGCGTGGCTGAGCTTCCTCGGCGACCACCCAATCGCTGACCAGTAGCGCCAAGCCGTGTCGATCGAACGCGCGGGCGTGGGCGATCGTGAGACTTTGGCTCGCAGCGCGGGGCTCGGCCCCAGGCTTCGATGCGTTTGTACCGATGGCCCAGCGGTTGCACCAAGCCGGCGCTCGGACCAACCCAAGCGCCCTCGAAGACTGGACAACGACGATCATGTTACAGACAAACTTCAGCAGCGGGCCGCCCCGCGAAACCACCACGGCTGCTCCTCGGCGAACCCAGCTTCGGCGACCCCAGCTGCCCCGACGGCACCGCGGGCGGACCCTCGCAAACGGCCTCGGGTGGTTTAGCGTCGGCCTCGGCCTCGCCGAGCTCCTCGCGCCAGGCCGAATCTCCAAGACAATCGGGCTTTGCGACGACCGCCGAAGCCGCTCGGCCCTGCGGGCGATGGGCGCCCGCGAGCTCGTGACCGGCATCGGCCTGCTCGCCGGCTCCCGCCGCGGCCCGTGGCTGTGGGCCCGGGTCGGCGGCGATATCGTCGACTTTGGCTTGCTCCGCTCCGCCATGCGAACGCGCATCAACGACGGCGCCCGGGTCAGCGCGGCGCTCTCGGCGATCGCCGGCGTCGCGGCCCTCGACGCCTTCGTCGCTCGCCGCGTCAGCAAGACCGAGCGCGCCCACGGGCTCGGGGTCAAGCAGCTCGCGGCGACCGCGGTCACCACGATCAACCGGCCGCCCGACGAGGTCTACGCGTTCTTCCGCGACTTTCAAAACCTGCCCAGCTTCATGGCCAACGTCGAATCCATCGAGGTCCACGACCAGCGGAATTCGCATTGGAAGGTCCGGGGCCCGGGCGGGTTCGCGTTCGAGTGGGACGCCGAAATGTTCGACGACCGGCCCAACGAGTTGATCGCCTGGCGCTCCTTGCCTGGCGCCGACGTCAAAAACCACGGCGTGGTTCGGTTCGAGCGAGCGCCCGAAGGCCGCGGGACCGAGGTCCACGCCGAGATCCATTATCACCCCCCAGCGGGTCGGCTCGGCCTCGCGATCGCCTCGTTGTTCGGGAGCGCCCCGGGTCAGCAGGCCCAGGGCGACCTCAACCGGCTCAAGCAGGTGCTCGAGACCGGCGAGGTCCTGCACTCCGACTCGAGCATCCACCGGGGCATGCACGCCGCCAAGCCCCCGACCGAGCGCTTCATCGCGCGCCACACCGTCGAGATCCACCGGCAACCGCAGGCCCAAGCCCAACCCCCAGCTCACAACCTGACCCCGCCACGCGCGGAGGAGGCGGCACAATGAAGGCGCTGTGCTGGAACGGCAACAAGCGGGTCAGCGTCGACACGGTCCCCGACCCCAAGATCCTCAACACCCACGACGCGATCGTCCGGGTCACGTCCACGGCGATCTGCGGCTCGGACCTGCACCTCTACAATGGCCTGATCCCGAGCATGGAGCGCGGCGACGTGCTCGGCCACGAATTCATGGGTGAGGTGGTCGAGGTCGGCCCCTCGGTCAAGACCCTCGCGGTCGGCGATCGCGTGGTCGTGCCGTTCCCGATCGCCTGCGGCGCCTGCGAGATGTGCCACAATCAGCTGTTCTCCCTGTGCGAGAACAGCAACCCCAACTCGTGGATGGCCGAGAAGCTGTGGGGCCACTCACCGGCCGGGATCTTCGGCTACTCCCACATGCTCGGCGGCTTCGCGGGCGGCCAGGCCGAATATGCCCGGGTCCCATTCGCCGACGTCGGACCCATCAAGGTGCCGCGATCGCTCAGCGATGATCAGGTCCTGTTTTTGTCCGACATCTTCCCGACCGGCTACATGGCCGCGGAGATGTGCGCCATCGTGCCGGGCCAGGTCGTCGCGGTCTGGGGCGCGGGGCCGGTCGGGCAATTTGCGATCGCTAGCGCGCGGATGCTCGGGGCCGAGCGGATCATTGCGATCGATCGGTTCCCGGCGCGGCTGCGCATGGCCCACGAGCGGGCCGGGGCGACCGACGTCCTCAATTATGAGGAGGTCGACGTCCATGAGGCGCTGCTCGAGCTCACCGGCGGCCGGGGCCCGGACGCGTGCATCGACGCCGTCGGCCTCGAAGCCCACGGCCACGGCCCGGTCTACGCCTACGATCGGGTCAAGCAGGCCCTCAAGCTCGAGACCGATCGGCCGATCGCCCTGCGCGAGGCGATCCGGGCCTGTCGCAACGGCGGCGTGGTCTCGGTCGTCGGGGTCTACGGCGGGTTCATCGACAAATTCCCGATGGGCTCGATCATGAACCGCGGGCTCACGCTCCGCGCCGGTCAGTGCCACGTGCACCGCTATCTAAAGCCGCTGCTCGAGCACATCGAGCGCGGCGACATCGACCCGAGCTTCGTGATCACCCACCACATGGATCTGCTCGACGCCCCGACCGGCTACGAGCTGTTCCTGCACAAGCAAGAGGAGTGCGTCAAAGTGGTGCTCCACAACCACTGACGCGCCGCTCGGGTCACGAGATCGCGTCGATCCGGTCACGGATCGACGCGATCTCGGGCGCCGCTCACCGCAGCCTCAACTTAGTTGTCGCCGCGTGTTCGCGAAGTCGTCATCACCCGGTAAAGCGTCGGGTCCACAGTGCCTCGCAACGGAGGTCATTGTGTCCGACTACGACGTCAAGAATCTCGAGCCAACTGACTACGACGCCTTGATGTGCCTCGAAGAGGAGGTGTTTGGCGGCGACGGCGAGGCCGTGCTCGGCCCCTACTACGTCCGCCTGTGCTGTGACTTCTTCGGGCGCCACTGCTTCATGGTCCGCCACCAAGGCCGGCCGATCGGCTATCTCCTGAGCTTCGCGCGTGAGCGCGAGGCCTACTGCACGACCCTCGCGGTGGTCCCCGAGTTTCAGGGCAGCCGCGCCGTCCATCTGCTGCTGCGGGCGTTCATTGGCGCGATCGCGGACGAGGTCGACTCCTGCTGGTTTACGGTCAAGCAGGACAACAAGGCCGCTCGGGCCCTGCACGCCTCGCTCGGCGCGACCGAGACCGGCGTGCGCCAAGACTTCTATGGGCCGGGCGACGAGCGGATCGTCTCGCGCATCGACGCCAGCGCGTTCGCCAAGCTCCGGGTTCGCTACGAGCGGCTCGGGCTGGTCAAGCCGCGCCCACGCCAACCCAGCAACATCGAACAGATCGCCGTTTGAGGCCGGTCATGGATCCGGCCGCTTCGCTGCTCCCGCGCCTCGCCGCGGGCCCGGCCGCGCTCGGGCGATCGAGCCGACGCCTGACCCGGACCGGGCTGTTCATGTTCGACATCGCCAGCCACGTACGTAAAAATCTGCGGCCCTTGCCCGACGCGCCCGAGCGCTCGCGCCGGCAGCAGAGCTTCGCTGCGTTCGTCGCCGCCAATTACTGCGCGATGCAGGGCGTCGAGCTGCGGGTGCGCGGGCCGATCCCCCGCGGGCCGTGTCTGCTGGTCGCCAACCACCTCAGCTACCTCGATCCATTCACGATCATGGCCGTGGTCCCGACCCTCGCCGTGGCCAAGCGCGAGGTCTCCGAGTGGCCGCTGATCGGCGAGCTCGCCCGCGACGTCGGCCTGCTCTTGCTCGATCGCAGCGACCCCCACAGCGGCGCGCGGGTGCTGCTGCGGACCCGCACGCTGCTCGAGCGCGGGGTCTCGGTCCTGACCTTCCCCGAGGGCACGACGACCGTCGGGGGCGAGGTCTTGCCGTTCAAGCGCGGCATGTTCGGCCTCGCCCGACGGTGCGGCCTGCCGATCGTGCCGATCGCCTTGCGCTACAGCGACCCCCGAATCGCCTGGGTCGGGGACGCCTCATTCGTGCCCCATTATCTGCGGGCCTCGGGCTATGAGCGGGTCACCGCGACCCTCGAATTTGCCGAGGCCCTCCACGCCGGGCCGCGCGAGGGCGCCGAAGCCCTCGCCGAGCGGGCCCGCGCGCTGATCAGCGCCATGTTGACGCTCCCCGACCATCGAGATTGACCATGCAACCCAGCCCCGCCCTCGACTACATTCGTCACGGCCAGACCCCGTTCTTTCGCCTGCCGCTCGCGGCTCCGGGCCCGATCGGAGGATCCGAGCGGTTCACGATCGACGGCCAGTCTGCCAAGGCCGTGGTGCTCGGCGTGCCCTACGACAGCGGCACCACCTACCTGCCTGGGGCGCGCGTGGCCCCCTATCACGTCCGCCGGGTCAGCGCGTTCGTGTCCGGCCATCACCCGCGCCATCGCCTCGATGTGTTCGCCGAGGTCCCCGCCCTCGACGGCGGCAATGTCCCGGTCTCGCCCTTCGATCCAGCGCTCATGCGCGAGCTCGTCGAGGCCGAGATCAAGGGGATCCAAGCGGCCGGGGCCGTGCCGTTCGTGGTCGGCGGCGATCATTCGATTACCCTGCCGATCCTCCGGGCGATCCACAGCCACCACGGCCCGGTCTGCCTCGTGCATGTCGACGCCCACTTTGACACGACCGAGCTCAGCGTCTGGGGCGAGAATTTTCATCACGGCACGCCGATCCGCCACGCGATCAGCGAGGGCCTGATCGCCCGCGGCGGGCTCGTTCAGGTCGGTCTACGCGGGGCCTGGAAGGACAGCCACGAGGCCGAGCAAGTCTTGGCCCACGACGCCCGGCTGTTCCCGGCGGCGGTGTTCGAGGAGCGTCGGGCCCACGAGATCGCCCAGGAGATTCGGGCGATCGTCGGCGATCGGCCGGTCTACATCAGCGTCGACGTCGACGGCGTCGATCCAGCCTACGCGCCCGGGACCGGCACGCCCGTGCCCGGCGGGCTCAGCAGCCGCGAGCTCCTCTGCCTGCTCGGCAACCTCGCCGGAGTCCGGCTCGTCGGGATGGACGTCGTCGAGGTCTCGCCCCCGCACGATCACGCCGACCTGACCAGCATGCTCGCAGCCCACACCCTCTTCGAGGGCCTCGGTCTGCTCGCGCTCGAGCAAGTCGAGCGCGCCAAAGCGGTCCGCGGCCAAGTCCGTTGATTTCACCGATCATGCGAGCCTTCACCGAAGCCGCCCGCGTGCTGCCCGAGCTCGCTGATCTATTTGAGGTCCTCGAGGTGTTTGGCGACAAGGCCCACGCCGAGGTGCTCGCGACGGTCGAGCACGACGGCGTGGTGTTTCCAATCATCGGGCTGATCGTCGGCGCCCGCCGGCCCGAGGCCCCGACCCTCGCCCTCGTCGGCGGCGTCCATGGGCTCGAGCGGATCGGCACCCGGGTGGTGCTCGCGGCGTTGCGGACGCTCGGGCAATTCCTCGCCTGGGATCAGGTCCTATCCCGGGCGCTCGAGGACGTCCGGTTGATCGCCCTACCCTTGGTCAACCCCGTCGGTATGTGGCTACACCGGCGCTCGAATGGCCGCCACATCGATCTCATGCGCAACGCCCCGGGTCGGACCGAGGGCCTGGCCACGCCGCTGCTCGGCGGTCACCGGATCAGCCCGTGGCTGCCATGGTTCGCCGGCGACGTCGCCCAGGACGGCCTCGAGATCGAGGCCTTGGCGCTGTGCGACTTTATCCGGCGCTGGGCCTACCCGGCCAGCCCGGCGATCGTCTTGGACGTGCACTCTGGGTTTGGCATGGTCGACCGATTGTGGTTCCCCTACGCCTACACCCGCCGGCCGTTCCCGAGCCTGGCCGAGGCCTACGCGCTCGGCCGGCTGCTCGACGACACCTTGCCAAATCACGTCTATGCGCTCGAGCCGATGTCGCGCAATTACATCGTGCAGGGCGATCTGTGGGACTACCTCTACGACGAGCAGCGCACCAGCGGCTCCGGCGGGCCGTTCATGCCCCTGACCCTCGAGCTCGGCTCGTGGCTGTGGGTCAAGAAGAACCCGCGCCAGCTGTTCGACGTGCTCGGCGGGTTTAACCCGATCCGCCCGCACCGCCTGCGCCGGACCCTGCGCCGACACCTGCCGCTGATCGAATTTTTACTCCGGGCCGTGGCCGGCGGCCAAGCGTGGACGCAATTCGAGGCGCACGAGCGCCAGCGCCTCGAGTCCGAGGCGTTTCGCCAATGGTTCGCGCTATGAATCCGGCGCCCGATCGGCCCCCGCGATTCGTGCTAATCCGCGGGCTCGCGCGCGAGGCTGGACATTGGCGCGACTTCGATCGCGCGCTGCTCTCGCGGTTTCCAAGCGCCTGCGTCGAGCGCCACGATCTCCCCGGCAACGGCGATCAACGCCTGCGTTCGACGCCCCTGCGGATCGACGCGATCGCCGAGGATCTGCGCGCGCGCGTCAACCAAGCCGGCGCGCCAGCGCCAATCTTGATCGCGGTGTCGCTCGGCGCGATGGCCTGCATCGCGTGGCTGCAGCGCTGGCCTGATGACCCGGTCCGCGGATTGGTCGCAATCAACACCAGCGTCGGCGGGCTGTGCCGGCCGTGGCAGCGCATCCAGCCCCGCGGGCTCATGCACGTGCTCCACGCCATCGCGACCGCGGATCCGCTCGCCCGTGAGCGGCGAATTTTAGCCTTGACCAGCAGCCGATTCGGCCAGGATCTCGGGCTCGCCCGCGCCCACGCGGCGATCCACGAGCAACGGCCGATCGCGCGGCTCAGCGTCGCCCGGCAGCTCATCGCCGCCGCCGCGTTTCGGGCGAGCGGCCCGCTCCCGGGCTCGACGCCGATGTTGTTGCTCGAGTCGGCTGGCGATCGCCTCGTCGATCCAATCTGCTCGCAGCGGATCGCGGCGAGCTTCGCCGCGCACCGCGAGGTCCACCCGAGCGCGGGCCACGATCTGAGCTTGGATGATCCGCAGTGGGCCGCCGCGCGAATCGCCGCGTGGGTCGAGCGACGCTCGCTCGAGCCCGAGTGAGGGCCCGCTCCCCGCTCACCCCGGCGCGACGCTGTGCAGCGGCGCGTCGAGGGTGAAGTCGTAGAGCGCCTCACGCATGTGCGCGAGCTCGGTGACCATCGCCTGGTTGCCCTGCTTCATCGCGAGGGCCATCGCCCGGGCTTCGGCGATCAACAGCTCGACGAGCGTGGCCGGGAGCCCAAAGTTGGCGCCGAGCTCGACGGCGAAGTCCCGCTCGGCTCGCGAGAGCCCGTCGAGGGCCGCGACCGTGGTCACGCCCGAGAGCACATAGCAGGCCTTGCGGCTGGCCACCGGAAACAAGGCGGCGACGTCGTCGACCCGGCTCGACGACGCGTCAAAGGCCTCGACGTGCTGCTGGGCGAGGACCGGCACGCCCGAGACGATCAGCAGGTACTTGAGCCCGGTCAGCTCCTCGACGCTCAGGCCGTCGGCCCCGGCCACACACTTGACGGCCTTGGCCAAGTTGATCTCGTCGGCCAGGCTCATGTCGACGCCCTCGGACCGGACCGAGTCGCGCAGCAGCTCGCGCTCGGCCTGGTCGCGCTCGTCGGCGGCGAGCGAGGCCAAGAACCGCGCGGTGCTGTCAGCGATGGGGTTGGGCATAGGCGCCGAGTCTGGCTGATTTTGTTAGGAGCCCGTGAACCGTACCAGCAGCGGGCATGTGAGGTGCCTCAACGGCACCATGTCAATCGATCGCCAGCCAAGCCCGACCCCCAAGTTGGAACCCCGACCATGACCTCCTCGATGTTCGAAGCGCTCCTGATTGAGGAAGCCGGCGACCGTGCGACGGCTCGGCTTCACCATATCCTGCCCCTCATGCTGCTCAGCTTCACCAAGGCCGAGGCCCACGCCCGGAGCTTGGCGGCCGCGAGCCCCGGCCGGATCATCGATCCGATCGCGAGCGCCTGCTTGGCCGAGGCCCGCGTGCTGCTGTTGCGCCCGGCGAGCACCCGCGCGAGCCAGCGCGCCGGGTTGTTCGCGGCGATCTTCGCCCTCGACGCGGCCGCCAGCCGCGAGCCCGAGTGCTACGCACCGGCCCACCAAGCGGTCCGCGCGTTGGTGCTCAGCGCCCTCGATGAGGTCGTCGCCCTCGAGCTCGCGGGCAGCATCGAGGTCGACGTCCACGCCGAGCCGCTCGCGCTCGAGCGGCTCGGCAACTGAAGCCGGTCTCAGCCAAACAGCGCGGTGAAGCCTGCGCCGACGCCGAACACCACGAGCAACAGCCCGAGCAAGAACATTCCGATGATCGCAATGAGCACCACGCCCTTGATCAAAAACGCGATCGCCAGCTGACGCAGGCCGTTGAGCAAGGCCGTGAGGTCATCGCCGCGCTTGGCGACGCCGCGCAAGCTGACCCCGGCGAACGCGACGAAGCCCGGGACCACGCCGAACACCGCGGCCGAGCCCAAGCTCCACGCCGAGGCGCCTTCGGTGATGATCCTCGCGAGCCCAGGGATCACCTGCAGCACCGCCGCGATGATCATCAAGGTCGAGGTCGTGACGATCAGCTTGCGCAGCTCGTCGCTCAACACGAAGCCCGAGCCGCGACCGGCCTCGGCCCCGGCGCTCGGCGCTGCGTAGGGGTTGTTGGCCTGCGAGTCGGCGCTCAAGATCCGCCGCCGATCATGTTCACGATCAGCAGCGCCCCGACCACGACGTCGATGATGTAGACGGTCTTGAGCCGGACGAAGGCGAGCTCGAGGTAGTCGAGGTCGAGGTGCTCGGCGAGGTTCCCAAACTGCTCGCCGCTCGCTTGCGTACGCAGAGCCTGGAGCAGGAACACACCAGCGATCCCAAGCGGGATCACGGCGCCAAACAGCACCGCCGCCATCCCGACGGGCCCAGCGAGCGCGAACCCGCAGCTAAAGCCGATCATCAAGAACACCAAGGCGATGCCGGCGAGCGCGAGCTGAATCGTGCCGACCACCCGCATCCACCGACCGAGGCGCTGGACCGCCGCCGCTCCGGCCTCGTCGAGAGGGAGTTGATGGGCTGGCGGAGGCTCCGCGATCGTGTCGTCGAACATGGCGACGATGGTCGCACGGGAGCGTCAGTCACGCTATCCCAATCCGTAGCGATCGGCGGGCACGTCCAGGCCAAACAACCCGCGGGCCGTCCCCCCGCAGATCCACTCGAGCGCCTGCTCGCCGAGGGCATGGTCACGCAAGAGCCGTAGCTCGCGATCCCACGCGTAGGGCAAGTTCGGGAAGTCGCTGCCGTAGAGCACACGATTGGGCCGACGCAAGAGCAGCTCGCGCGGCGGCGTGGCTGGAAAGTAGTCGGCGAGCATCATCGTCGAGTCGAGCCAGAGGTTGTCGTAGCGCTCGAGCAGCGCCGCGTAGCCGGCGAACTCGTCGGCGCCAAAGTGCGGCACGCAGACCCGCAGCGTCGGCCAGTTGCGTAAGACCGCCTCGATCCGCTCGACCCCGCACAGCGCGTGGGGATCGCATTTGTAAGCTGGGCTCTTGGGCTCGCGGCCAGCGTGGATGACCAGCGGCCGATCGGCGCGGGCGCACGCGTCGTAGATCTCCCCCAACACGTCCTCGTCGGGGGCGAAGCACTGCACGTGGCAATGCAGCTTGACCCCGCGCAGACCGAGGGCGAAGGCCTCGTCGAGGATCGCTCCGGCCTCGGGCTCGCCGGGCATGACCGTGGCGAGCCCGCAAAGCCGGGGCTCCTCACCGGCGAGCTCGGCCATGAACCGGTTGAGCGAGCGCGCGATCCCAGGCTTGTGGGCGTAGTGCAGACCCACGACCTGCTCGACCCCGCGAGCGAACAAAAACTCGAGCACCTCGCGGGCGTAGAGCCGGTAGCGGATCGGCCAGCCATACTGCTCGAACCACGTCCAGATCGCCCTGAACAGGGGATCGGGGAACAGGTGGACGTGGGCGTCGACGATCGGCGGCAGGTCGCCGGGCACGTGGGCGCCGGCCTCGTCGTGGAGCGCGGCGAGCGGCCCGGCCAACAGCCCGGCCGAGAGCCCCGGTTGCGAGGCGACGCAGACCGGCGCCTCGCAATGTTCGAGGCCAGAGAGATCGACGGTGTCCATGGCGGGTGCTGGATGGATTAAACCCATGATTAAACGAGAAAGGCCCCCAAATGTAATTGGGAGCCCCTCTCAATCAACAGTCTCGCGTGAAACCGGCTGGGTCAGCCGAGCGGCGGACAGCCGTAGATGCCGTCGAAGGTCACGCCGCCGTTCTTGAAGTCGTCGCAGTACGACCCGCAAAAGGTCATGATTACGCCCTCTTCAATCCACGCCCAGCCGTCCTCGTTCTCGCAGTCCTCGACCTGCTCTAGCTCGACGCCGTCGGCGGTGAACTCGATGTAGGGGAGCTGGCTCTCCAACGGGACGCCCTGATCGGTCATGCTGAGATCGATGATGCACTCCGTGATGGTGTCCATGATCTCCGCTAGCGCCGCGAGCAGCTCGTCTTGGTTGGTCGCGTTGTAGAACTTTTCAGCGCCATCGCGGGCCGCTCCGCCAGCGAGCGCGATGTCGTTGAGGCGCTCGAAGGGGTTGGCTTCGGGCGTGCCATCCTGGGGGCTGACGCCGAGCAATTCGTTGATGATGTCGATCCCGATCGCAAACGTGGTGATGCTTTGATCGTTGTACGCTGCGGCGACCGTGGGCTCGAGGGTCTCGTCGTAGACCTCCATGAGCTCGAAGGGCGTCGCGCCATCGGGGGTGCAGTTGGCCGCGCCGTCGGTGATGAACAGGATGTAGCGCGGATTGACAGCAGACTGCGCAACCAGGTGGTTAATCGCGCCGTCCATGCCCCGGGTCGAGGGGGTCCCGCCAAACACTTGAGCGTCGGCCTCAGGGAGCGCGGCGAGGATCGCAGCGCCGTTGTCGAGCGCGACGCCAACCTCGGGGTTCGGGGTGGTGAAGCAAGCTGGCGCACCATACTGGCCGCTCGCGCCCTCCGACGGGAACCGCTTGACTCCGGACCGCATCGCCGGCCCAAACTCGGTCGTGATGGTCTCGACGACCCGGTGAAGCGTCGCCCAACGGGTCTCGTCCGGGGTGTTGGGATTGAGGTCGTGGTCCCAACTGAAGTTGTACATGCTGCCCGAGGCGTCGACGACCAGCATCACGTTCGGCGGGGTGTACTCGGGCACGATCGAGACTTCGCCGCAGTCCATTCCGCCGCTGTCGCCGTCGCCGTCGCCCGGACCTTCACCGTCGCCGTCGCCCGGACCTTCACCGTCGCCGTCGCCCGGACCATCGCCGTCGCCGTCGCCGTCGCCCATCGACAGCGTCGCAATTCCTGAGGTCTCGTCGCTTGCGGTCCCGCCACCGCCTCCGGGCTCGCTGCAACCACCGAGGGCCAGCATGAGCGGCAACATGAGAGGCGAGGCAACACGAATGAGTAAACTACGGTTCATTTCTTAGGCTCCTTGATCCTGGAGAGTCGCATCGTCAGTGCAGACCTTCGCGGGCTTCGACACCGTCAGACGCCGTGTTTCCGGGCTGGGTCACGCCAGCATGGTTCGGCGGTTGGCGCAGGCGTCGAAGATGTCGCGGTGACCTCACTGACCCGCATACGGTAACCCATCGGAGCGGTGGTTGTCGCGGATCATGACAACCCGGATCAACGAACGCGGTCGCGGGTCAACTTTGGTAGGCTCGCGCGCAAGCTGGCGTCACACACGCCGCCCGGTTGGTAGCTTTGTGTGGCACGATCGGCTCAAAACCGCAGCCGGAGCTGCCCGCCCCCACCGACCGTCCCAAACCCCGGCGGACCGTCCGCGATCATCCACGGCCCGACCTGCAGCCGCGCTGCGCCGAGCTCGAAACCCGCGGACGACGGGGGGTTCGAGAGCACGCGATCACCTCGTTGCCAGCGCGCATGACGAATGCGTCGTACTCCACCTATGATCATGTAGGTGAGCCCGGTCCCGACCATCAGGCCACCCTCGCCAAAACCAAACCAACCGTAGATCTCCAAGCCTCGGCAACCCGCGGGATCGGATGCGGGGCAGCGGCTCGGTGTGCGCGCGAGCCAGACCGTCAGCCCAGCTGCGCCAGCCCGGATCAAGCCGAGCGAGAACAGCACCGCGCCGATCGTCATGTCGTCGTCGCCATCGGGCGGCTCGTTGCGACGCTCGCGTTGCTCGCTGATCGACCAGTACCCGCCGGGCGCGGCCGGCTCGGGTGGGGGCGCGAGCGTCGTCACCACGAGGATCAGGCTCGCGCAAAATCCCGGCACGCAGCGAGCATGGCTGGTGCTTGGGGACAACGCAAAGCAGCCGCGTCAGGTCACGCCCCGGCGCTTGCATCACCTCCGAGCGGGGGTTGCGGTGCGCGACACGGTGCTCAGGTTTCGCGGGTTCTCACTCACTCGGAGAGACATCATGGCAGCGTTCAACCCCGAAAAAGCCACGGTCAAGACCCGCCACGCCATCGCCCACGCCCAAGCGATGGCCCGCGAATTTGGCCACCCTGAAGTCGACAGCCTGCACCTGTTGTCGGCCGGCCTGTCCCAAGAAGGCGGCCTGGTCCGGCCCTTGCTCGAGCGCGCCGGAGTCCACGGCGCGGCGATCGAGCGGGCCATCAACAGCGAGTTTTCCCGGCGCGCGAAGGTCAGCGGCGGCACCCTCGGGGTCTCGCGCGAGCTCCACGCGGCCCTCGATCTCGGCGCCGACGAGGCCGAGACCCTCAAAGACAAATTCATCAGCACGGAGCACCTGGTCCTCGCGTTCTTGTCGCCGACGGCCGAGAAGTCTGGGGTCAAGGCCGCCAAGATCCTGCGCGAGCTCGGTGCCTCCCGCGAGCTGGTGCTCTCGGCGCTGCAAGAGATGCGCGGCAGCCAGAGCGTCACGACCGAGGATCCCGAGGGCACCTACGAGGCGCTCGCCAAGTACACCCGCGATCTGACCGAGCTCGCGCGCCTGCAAAAGCTCGATCCGGTGATCGGCCGCGACGCCGAGATCCGCCGGGCGATCCAGGTGCTCTCGCGCCGGACCAAGAACAACCCCGTGCTGATCGGCGATCCCGGCGTCGGCAAGACCGCGATCGCCGAGGGCATCGCCCTGCGGATCGCCGCCGGCGACGTGCCCGAGTCCCTCAAAGATCGGCGGCTGGTCCAGCTCGATCTCGCCTCGCTCGTGGCCGGCGCCAAGTACCGGGGCGAGTTTGAAGAGCGGCTCAAGGCCGTGCTCACCGAGGTCTCCGAGGCCAGCGGCCAGATCCTGCTGTTCATCGACGAGCTCCACACCCTCGTCGGCGCCGGCGGCAGCGAGGGCACGCAGGACGCGGCCAACATGCTCAAGCCGGCGCTAGCCCGCGGTGAGCTGCGCTGCATCGGCGCGACCACGCTCGACGAGTACCGAAAGTACATCGAGAAGGACAAGGCGCTCGAGCGCCGGTTCCAGCCCGTGATGATCGACGAGCCCTCGGTCGAGGACACGGTCTCGATCCTCCGGGGCCTGCGTGATCGCTTCGAGGCTCACCACGGCATCCGCATCGAGGACGCGGCTTTGGTCGCGGCCGCCAACCTCAGCAACCGCTACATCCAAAACCGGTTCTTGCCCGACAAGGCGATCGATCTGATCGACGAGGCCTCCGCCCGGCTCAAGATGGAGGTCGAGAGCGTCCCGCTGCCGATCGACCAGCTCGAACGCCGGATCACGCGGCTCGAGATGGAGCGCCAAGCGCTCGAGCGCGAGGTCGAAGGCGGCGGCCTGCGCGACAAGCTCGGGGCCACGTTCAGCAAGACCGACGACGACGCCCGGCAAAAACAAGAGCGCCGAGGCGAGCGCCTGCGCGAGCTCGAGCGCGAGCTTGCGAGCCTGCGTGAAGAAGCGGCGGGGCTCCGCGGTCGCTGGCAGACCGAGCGCGATCGCTTCGCCGAGATCAAGCAGCTCAGCGAGCAGCTCGAGCGAACCCGGGCCGAAGCCACCCGTGCGCAACACGAAGGTGACCTCGAGCGGGCCTCGCAGCTGACCTACGGGACCCTGCGCGAGCTCGAGGCCCGGCGCGAGCAGGCCCGCGAGGCGCTCCACGAGTCCCAAGCCGGGGGCTCGTTCCTGCGCGAGGTCGTGACCGACGAGGACGTCGCCGAGATCGTCAGCAAGTGGACGGGGATCCCGGTCGCCAAGATGCTCCAAGCCGAGCAGGCCAAGCTGCTCGAGATGGAGCAGGGCCTCCACGCCCGCGTGATCGGCCAAGACCAGGCGATCGAAGCGGTGGCCTCGGCGGTTCGCCAGGCCCGGGCGGGGCTCGGCGATCCCGACCGCCCGATCGGCTCGTTCTTGTTCCTCGGCCCGACCGGCGTCGGCAAGACCGAGCTCGCCAAGGCGCTCGCCGAGTTCTTGTTCGATGACGAGCGCAACGTCGTGCGCATCGACATGAGCGAGTACATGGAGAAGTTCTCGATCTCGCGGCTGATCGGCGCCCCGCCCGGCTACGTCGGCTACGACGAGGGCGGCCAGCTGACCGAGGCGGTCCGGCGCAAGCCCTACAGCGTGGTCCTGCTCGACGAGATCGAAAAGGCCCACCCCGAGGTCTTCAACCTGCTCTTGCAGGTGCTCGACGACGGGCGCCTGACCGACAGCCAGGGCCGGACCGTCGACTTTCGCAACACGATCATCTTGATGACCTCGAACATCGGCTCGGAGCTGCTCGCCGCGGGCATCGGCGAGGACGAGCTCGAGCGCGCGCGGGCCAAGCTCTTGCGTCAGCACTTCAGGCCCGAGTTCCTCAACCGCCTCGATGGGGTCATGCAGTTCCATGCGCTCGGGCGCGAGCACATGCTGGGGATCCTCGAGATCCAGCTGCGCCGCTTGGGCAAGCGCCTCGCCGAGCGCGAGCTGGTGCTCGAGGTCGACGACGGGGCCAAGCAATGGCTGGCCGAGCGGGGCTACGAGCCCGAGTTTGGCGCGCGACCACTCAAGCGGCTCTTGCAAAAGCGGATCCTCGAGCCCTTGTCCCGGGCGATCCTCGCCGGGGAATTTGCGGCGGGCGATACGGTCTTGGTCCAAGCGGATCCCGGCGGAGACGGGCTCACGGTCGAGGGCAAGCCGGCGCCCGAGCAGGCCGCGACGAGCTAACGCGTCTTCATCCCCGCGCTCTCGACCGTCGCCGGGGAGCCCGCCGATCGCGGCGCCAAATGTCCAATCTTCGCTTTTATGGGCGAGCCGCGATAACCTCGACCCTGGAGCGCGACCTGTGGACTCCGCGAATACCGTGCAGGACTACCTCAAGACCTTCTTGATCGCGCTCGTGACGTCGGTCGCCGTGCTGTTTGCCCTGGGCCCGTTCATGATGCGGCTCGAGCAGCCCGAGGGGCCCAGGGCCCAGGTCGAGGCCCCGGTTGGGTCCGCGCCGGTGATGGTCGAGCCGAGCCTCCAGCCCGCGCAGCTGACCGCGCCCAACCTCCAAGGGCTCGATCTTCGCGAAGCTCGCGAGCGGTGGCGAAGCCAGGGCATCGTGATCATCGAAGACAGCCAGCGCGTCGACACGACCGTCGCGGCTGGCACGGTGCTCTCGCAGACGCCGTCGGGCGGGGCGCCGCTGCAGACCAAGGAGATCCGCGTAGTCGTCGCTGCGGCGCCCGAGATGGTCACGGTCCCCGGCGTGATCGGCAAGCCCGTGACCGAGGCGACCGAGGCCCTCGTCGCGGCCGGCTTCGAGGTCCCGGCGCCGGCGGTAGAGGCGTCGCGGGAGAAGCCGGGCCGGGTCCTGAGCCAAGAGCCCAACGCGGGGAGCAAGAGCGAGAAGGGCTCGCTCGTGCGCTTGACCGTGTCCGGTGAAGCCAGCGAGGACGCGGCGCCGGCCGACGACGCCCTCGTCACCGTCCCGAAGGTCCTGCGCATGCCCTTGTCGCAGGCGCGCAAGACGATCGAGGCGGCGGGCTTGGTCGTGGGCACGGTCCGCGAGCGCGAGGACCCCGAGCTGAGCAGCAAGCGGGTGCTCTCGCAGGATCCGGCCAGCCCCAAGCAGGTCGCCAAGGGCACCGCCGTCGATCTCGTCGTGGTCGCGCCGGACTGATCAGCGCCCAGGCTGGTCCGTGATACCTTCCGCGGCACCGTGACCAGCCCCGCCAAGCCCAACGTCGTCCGGCGACTCTACAATTGGGTGCTCGGCTGGGCGGAGACGCCCTACGGGGTCCCGGCGCTGTTCGTGCTCGCGGTCGCCGAGTCGAGCTTCTTTCCGATCCCCCCAGACGTGCTGCTGATCGCCTTGGGCCTGGCGATCCCGACCAAGGCGCTTCGCTACGCGCTGTGGTGCGCGATCGGATCGGTGCTCGGCGGGGTGATCGGCTACTACCTCGGGTTCGCGCTGTGGAGCAGCGTCGAGCCCCTGATCATCCCGCGGCTGTTCTCAGCGGCCAAGTTCGATCAGGTGACGGGGCTCTACAACGAGTACGGCGTGCCGATCGTGTTCGCGGCCGGGTTCACGCCGATCCCTTACAAGGTCTTCACGGTCGCCGCGGGCGTGGCCGAGATCAACCTCCCGGCGTTCATCGCGACCAGCTTCATCGGCCGCGGAGCCCGGTTCTTCTTGGTCGCCGCGGTCATCAGGCGCTACGGTGCGCAGGCCAAGGACTTCATCGATCGCTACTTCAACCTGGTGACGCTCGCGTTCACGATCCTGCTAGTCGGCGCGTTCTTGTTGCTCAAGGTCGTGCTTCATTAGGTCGTGCTAGGGTCGCAGCATGCGCCTCAAGGATGCTCGCAAGCGCCTGCCCGTCGTCACGCAGCTGCCGCCGAGCAAGACCCGCAAGTTTAGCAGCAAAGAGGGCAACAACTTTCGGCCGGCGCTCGCGGTTTGGGAGCTGACCTTGGCCTGCGACCACCGCTGCATCCACTGCGGACCCCGGGCCGGCGAGGCCCGCCACGACGAGCTCGACACCGACGAGGCCCTGCGGCTCGTCGATGATCTCGCCGAGGCCGGGGTCGGCGAGGTCGTGCTGATCGGCGGCGAGGCCTACCTGCGCAACGACTTCTTGCTGGTCATCCGCCGGATCCGCGAGCGCGGGATGTCGTGCACGATGACGACCGGCGGGCTCGGCCTGACCCAGACCCGGGCCGAGGCCATGGCCGAAGCCGGGGTCCAGAGCGTGTCGGTCTCGATCGACGGGCTCGAGCCGGCCCACGACAAGCTCCGCGACCGCCCCGGCAGCTGGAAGCGCGCGTTCGAGGCCCTCGCCAACCTCCGGGCCGCGGGCATCCGGATCGCCGTCAACTCGCAGATCAACCAGATAAACTTCGGCGATCACGAGCCGCTGCTCGAGCTGATCGCCGACGCCGGCATCCACTCGTGGCAGCTGCAGATCACCGTGGCCCACGGCAACGCCGCGAGCAACGCCGACATCATCTTGCAGCCCTACATGTTCCTCGAGCTGTTCGAGCAGCTCAATCGCATCGTCGATCGGGCCTACGAGCGCAAGGTCCGGATCTGGCCAGCCAACAACCTCGGCTACTTCGGGCCGTTCGAGGCCAAGCTCCGCAACCGGCAAAAGCTCCACTACCGCGGGTGCTCGGCCGGCAAGTCGACGATCGGGATCGAGAGCAACGGCGAGCTCAAGAACTGCCCGAGCCTCGGCGGCCCAGCCAACAGCGCGGGCTCCTGGCGCGAGCACGGCTTCAAGCCGATCTGGAGTGGGTCGCCCGAGATGACCTACATCCGGCGCCGGACCCTCGATGATCTGTGGGGCTACTGCCGCGAGTGCTACTACGCCGAGACCTGCATGTCGGGGTGCACGGCGGCCAACGAGCCGCTGCTCGGGCGCCCAGGCAACAACCCGTTTTGCCACCACCGGGCGATCGAGATGGACCGCATGGGCATGCGCGAGCGCATCGAGCCCGTCGCCGCCCCGCAGGGCGTCCCGTTCGACAACGGCCTGTTTCGGGTGATCCGCGAGCACAAGGACCCGGCCCGGCGCGAGCTCGAGGGCCCCGTGGAGATCACCGAGCCCCGGGTCTCCCGGCTGGTCGAGGAGATGGGCTCCGGCCGCCCGATCCGCCTCGACGAGCTCCAAGACGGTCGCGTCCCCTTCGAAAAGCGCGCCCCCACTCCCTAAGCGCGCCGGTTTTCGCTATGATCGGCGCCATGCTCGTCTGCCATGGTTGCCACCGTCACGTT
>Ga0114946_10000353_pt1 | contig 29977 bp, 25 predicted proteins | sample WalLakDeSediment_FD_88676 | JGI IMG/M metagenome (GOLD analysis project Ga0114946, IMG submission 88676) | Lake sediment microbial communities from Walker lake, Nevada to study Microbial Dark Matter (Phase II) - Walker Lake 11/02/13 Deep Sediment | ecosystem: Environmental > Aquatic >... | reverse complement strand
ACCTCGCTGCGCGCCTGCGAGAGGCCCGGCTAGCTGCTCAGGCCGGAGCCGGCCTCGGACAGGCAGAGCTAGCGAGCTGCATTGGCGTCAGCCAGGCCACGATCTCCGACTACGAGCGTGGACAGCGCCGGCCCAGCCTGAGCAGGTTGCTCTCCATCGCCCGAGAGCTGGATGTTGCGCCCAGTTGGCTGCTGGAGGGGCATGCCTCCGCGGCCGGCACCGCGGGCCGGTCCACCATTCTATCCTGCCCGCTAGGCGAACTGCTAAACGTGACTTCACTGCCGTACTTAGGAGCCGCTGTCCTGGCGAACGCCGCCGAAGCCACTGGCAGGACCTTTCGAGGATCGGGTCTCGCCGCCGAGGAGCAGGCTCCTTACGGACCACCACGCGATGCAGAAGCCCTTGTGTTCCTTCTAGACCGAGCGATTGCCGGCGATGCGCGTTGGGCGATCTCTTACCACGGACCAGACGCCGGACCGCTCCGCCAGGGCGACCTCTTGCTCATTGCGGATGATGACGCGGCCGAACCTGGCCAGCCGGCTATCTGGCTCATAGAAGCTGCGGCTTCCGCAACCGGCAGCCGGCATTACCTATGGCTTGCCACAGAAGACGCCCCGGCACCCGGAGACCCAGCGGGAAGGGTCAGCCGCATCATCCGCGCTCTGGACAAGCCCCGCTAGCGCACCAGGACCTGACAGCCAGGCAGCGAAGCTCCAAGTAGCTTGGAGGTGTTGCTCTTGCCGTCCAGCTCCAGTGAGCAAAGCGACCTTGGTCTGGCGATGGCTATCGAGGCTGCAAGGATCCTGCTTGCTGACCGGATGAGGATGCAGGCTGCGGTCGCCACCTGGCCGGTCGATTCTCCGGCCGCGAACCAATGCGGTATCATTATCAGCCCAACCGGTCAGGAATTGCTGCCTGCTGACGACAGAGCACCGGAGCAGGGTTTCCGCAGAGTATTTGTACAAAGCGACAAATCCGGTTGGCTGCGGGCCGTCGGTCGCCCGGTGGGCATCGGTTTTGAAGAAGCGCTCGCGCAGTTGAGAGAAGCGATAGCTGTTAATGCAGAGGCCCGCCTGGCCCTATTGAGTAGAGCCGGCTCGGTCGAGTTTCGCTTTGAGGGTCAGGGGCGGACGCGGCGCCTGGCGATTTCGCCGGACGACGAGCGTCACCTGCTTGCGATGGTCAAGAGCTGCGCTCAGGACCAGCACGGGCGCCCCGGCGCGGGCGGAGCACATTCATCCTCGCACACGGACTGGTTACCGCCTCCAGTGAGCGGCTCAGGCCGGGGCTTGGACCCGGCCAGGAGCGCTCAACTGCTGGAAGCGCTAGGAATCGCGGACGGAGGTGGCCAGATACGCCGCGACCAGCGGCGCAAGTACAACCAGATCAGCCACCTGGCCGCTCTGGCCCGCGAGGCGTTGGAGTCGATGCCACGACACCGCGAATTCCTGGTGGTCGACTCCGGCTGTGGAACTTCGCAACTGCTCATGGTGCTCAATCACCTAGCAATTGAGGAGCTTGGGCTGAGGGCGCGGTTCGTCGGCATTGACGAAGACCCCAAGGCCATCGAGCGGGCGCGCGCTTTGCAGGCCAGGCTGGGGTATGCCAACATGGAGTTCGTTCGCGCGCGCATTCTGGAGTGGCCGGCTCCTGATAGAGTGGACATGGTCGTGTCCCTGCATGCTTGCGACACGGCCACGGATGAAGCTCTGGCTCTAGGCATCATACGGCAAGCGCGCGCAATTCTGGCGGTCCCCTGTTGTCAGGCTGAGGTTGCAGCCCAGATCAGTGCGCAGCGTCTGGCCTCGGTCTTGGCTCACGGAGTGTTGCGGCGCAGGCTTGGGGACTGGCTCACGGATGCGGTGCGGTCTCTTGTGCTTGAGACCCGGGGCTACGACGTAAAGGTACTGGAGTACGTTTCGCCCCTGGATACGCCCAAGAATCTGATGCTGATGGCTTTGGCTGGAGATGTGAGCAAGGGCCGTCGTCATGCGGCTCAGCAGGCGCTGGACACTCTCTTGCGGGATTATGCCATAGATCCGGCGCTGCCGAAACTGCTTGCCGCGGGTGTGGCCATCGAGCACCAGACGAGCCCGAGGCGGCGCGGGCAGTACTAGGGGACGGGGCTACTGAGCGCCGTCCCCGCCCCCACCCTGCTCGCCCCAGTTGGCTTCGTCAGCATCCTGGTGACTGAAGCCTGCTTATTGCGTATACTGTGCAATCCTACAGATACTTCCTGAACCATCCTGCGATGCGCTCAAGCCTCTCGATTCTGTGCTTAGGCTTGCCGCTCCGGGACAGCTCATGGTTCTCATCCGGAAAACGGACGAACTCAGTGGTTCGCCTCAGCCGCTTGAGGGCGATGAACAACTGCTCAGACTGCTCCATTGGGCAGCGCAGGTCTTGCTCTGCGTGGATGATTAGCAGCGGCGTCTTGATGTTCTGGACGTAGTGAACCGGCGAACGGTCAAACAGCAACTCATGGTCATCCCACGGATTGCCCAGGAACTCGCTCTCGCTGAAGCGCGGCCCGATGTCGCTGGTGCCGTAGAAGCTATAGCGGTTGGTCAGGGAGCGTTGGGTGACGGCGGCCTTGAAGCGGTCGGTATGGCTGACCGCCCAACAGGTCATGTAGCCACCGTAGCTGCCACCGGCTACACCCAGACGGCTTTCGTCAATGAAGCCCATCTCAATGGCCGCATCGAGGCCAGCCATGATGTCCCCGTAGTCCCGGCCACCCCAATCACCGCGGACGGCGTCGGTGAACAGTTGGCCATAACCCTGGCTGCCCCGGGGGTTCGTGTACACGACCACATAACCCTGTGCCGCCAAGTACTGCATTTCGTGGAACAAGCCGTGGCCATACATGGAATGCGGCCCACCGTGAATCTGGACCACAGCCGGGTACTTCTGGCCTTGCCGATAGCCCGGTGGTTTGATGACCCAGCCCTGGCACTCCCAGCCGTCGACGCTCTTATAGGTGTACGGCTCGGGAAGGACGACCTCCAACTCGCCAGCCATCCAGTGGTGAAGTTGAGTAAGAGGGCGCTCGACAGCGTCGGCGAGAACGTACATCTGCCCGGGGTCGCTGTCCGAGGCCGCCGTGTAGGCGATGGTATCGCCAGACGGGCTGGTGGAGAAGGACACGACGTTGCGGATGCCCTGGGTGATCTGCTCTGCCGCCCCACCTGAGCGGGGGGTGCGGAAGACGTGAGCCTGACCGCCGGTGGCCGCCCGGAACAGCAGATTGTCGCCGGCTACGCGGTAGTCGGAGCCTGATGGCCCGGTGGTCATGTCCCAGGTGACTTCAGAGCCGACCGCCAGTTCCGGATCGGTCAACCTGGTCTGGGGGCCGCCGCCTGCGGGGACCGACCAGATGGCAGGGTGAGTCGCACCGCCAAACTCATTATCGTGTCCGATGTAGTAGATGGTCTGGCCGTCCGTGCTCCATGTGGGGTTGCCAACTGGACCGGCGCTCTTGGTGATCTGACGCGGCTCCCCGGCGATGACCGGTGCAACCCAGATGTCCTTGACGTTGGTGTAGTCCTCTTCGGCGGTCCGGTTGGCCGCGAAGGCCAGGTTCTTGCCGCCCGGCGACCAGGCCGGATGCTCGTGGTCGTAGTCTCCGAAGGTGATCTGACGGGGCTCACCACCGGACGAGGCCAACACAAAGACCTGGATACGCGTTTCACCCAAGAACCCGGTTCCGTTGGACTTGTACTTGATGCGGTTGATTACCCGCACATCGCTGGCATCCTTACCCTTCTTATCCTTGGCCTGTCCCTCAGTCTCCAGCTCCTCACCGGCCTTGACCCGGGCGGTGAAGGCTATGTGGTGCCCATCCGGCGACCACGCAGGCCCGCTCGCGCCAGCGGCCAACTCGGTAAGCTGCCGCGCCTCGCCGCCAGCTGTGTCAATCACCCAAACTTGGTTCTTGCCACTGCGGTTACTAACGAAGGCCAGCTGTGAACCGTCGGGTGACCAGACGGGGGCCTGGTCGCGGTGGCTGCCGGTGGTGAAGGGGTACGTGTGCCCACTGGCAACGTCGAGCATGTGAATCTGTGATCGATAGCCATCCTTGTCCTGATCTATATACGTAACCACGTAGGCCACGCGGCGCCCGTCCGGGCTTAGCTCGCACTGCCCAACGAACTCCAGGCGCAGCAGGTCTTGGGCTGACATCGGTCTTCTGGGCAAAGCGGTCGCCTCCTCGCTAGACAACGCCTTTGCGGCGCAGCTCAGCATCGATTTCTGGCAGAAAAAGCTGCCCGGCCTGTATCTCCTTAATCCGGTCGGACTCCGATGCGTTCTTGCGTTCGGCCGCCACCAGAACCTCATCCACCAGCGCGCTCGGCACGACCACGACTCCGTCGTCATCACCGAGCACCAGGTCGCCCGGACAGACGACCACGCCGCCACAAGCTATGGGCACGTTGATTTCGCCCGGACCATCCTTGTCGCATGAGGTGGCCGTCACCGCGGCCGCAAACACGGGCAGTCCCAGACGCCGTAGCTCCGCGAGGTCGCGCACCGCACCGTCCACCACGAAGCCCGCGAGGCCGGCGGCAAGCGCACTGTGGGTCATGAGTTCGCCGATGACGGCGGCGCGATAGCCACCAGTCGTGTCCACGACCACGACGTCGCCGGGTCTCGCCAATTCAAGCGCTTTATGGACCATGAGATTGTCCCCGGCTCGAGTAAGGACTGTCACGGCGGTGCCACACAACACCTTGCCGGGCACGAGCGCGCGAATCCGGTCGGACGTCGACCGGAAGCGGCCCATGCTGTCAGCGACGTTGCCGGTGGGCAGACTGGCAAAGCGCGCGATGACCGCGGCATCAATCTGGGGAGCACTGGGCAGGATGCGGAAGCCGATTGGCACGTTGATCCCCTCCTCGGGCCAAGGTTTCGCCACGCAGGCGAGGCCAGCCTTCCACCCTAGAGAGCAAGCGCCAAGGAGCAGTGTGGTGCCGGAGGCGGGGGTCGAACCCGCACGGGCCCAGGGCCCGAGGGATTTTAAGTCCCTTGCGTCTGCCAATTCCGCCACTCCGGCCTAGCGCCTATCCAACGTCAACCAAGATTATACCACCTGAACTGCCCGCTGTGATGCGGTGGCTGGGGGCGGTTGCTCCGCTGCGGCAACACCCCCAACCCGCAGGAGTTGCTCCGCCGATTACGAATAGAGGACTCAGCGTACCTGCAGGGCACGGTGCGGGTGCGCCTTGGTGGTTCACAGCCCAATAGTGCAACTACAATATGAAACGTGTCTTCGGGGCAAGGTGAGGGACGATTGAGTCCCAATTCCTGACCGGTGGTGATGCCCGCCAGGGAGGCGGGACGAGCCCAACAGCCTCAACAGCCGAGCCGGTGCGAATCCGGCGCCGCCAGTAAAGTCTGCTTGGGCGAAGGCATTGGCTGCCCTTTAGCTGGGAGTGTGTTTACGGCGCCGGGTGGCCGTGTCGCCCCGACCGCGCCGGGGCCTTTTCTTTGGCACCGGCCCTACAATCACGGGGAGGCAAAAATCATGAACACAAGTGGTAGACTGCGCGACCTGACCTGGACGGCTTTGTTCGTCGCCTTGGTGGCTGTCGCGACAATCGTCATCCAGATACCAACGATTGCCACCGGTGGGTTCATCAATGTCGGTGACACTATGATCTTCGTGGCAGCTCTGGTAGGCGGCCCGCAGATGGGCTTGATCGCAGGCGGGCTGGGCTCGGCTCTGGCCGACGTGCTCACGGGATATGCCCATTGGGCTCCTTGGACCCTAGTTATCAAGGGGATTGAGGGCTCAATCGTCGGCGTAATCGCCTACCGATCCTACCGGCGGCATGGCCCACTGCACCACCGAACGCTCCTGGGCATGGGCGTCGCTGCCCTGTGGATGGTCTTTGGCTACTACGTGGCCGGGGGTGTCATGCGGGGCTTTGCCGCCGCCCTTTCGGCAGTGCCTGCTGACCTCGTGCAGGGTTTGGGCAGCATTGTCATCGCCCTGCCCGTGCTGGGAGCAGTGCGCAAGCTACGAATCGGCAACGCTCCAGACAACTAGGGGATTCACCGGCGCCGCCGACGGCCGCGTGCCCGGCCGCCGACGGCGGCGTCGTCCTAGCATGGACGTGACGTTGGCCAAGCATGAAGTCTCGTAGGGAAAGGGCATCGGCCCATGCAGACAGTCATCGGGGGGGGGCACGACATGATCGACGTCGAACGCGCACGCATAGATACCCCAGGCTGCACGGAGGTCATCCACCTCAACAACGCGGGCGCTGGCTTGATGCCCTCTGGCGTACTCGATGCCGTGATAGGCCACCTTAAACTGGAGGCGCAGATTGGCGGCTACGAAGCAGCGGCACAGGCCGTGGCTCTAACCGAGGGCGCATATGACTCCATCGCCAAGCTTATCGGATGCAGCCGCGACGAGGTCGCTATCGTCGAGAACGCCACTCGAGCCTGGGATATGGCCTTTTACTCGATACCTCTGGCACCCGGCGACCGCATCTTGACGTCTGTGTCGGAGTACGGCAGCAATTACGTGGCCTTCCTGCAGGCGGCGCGCCGCACCGGTGCGACTATCGATGTGATTCCGAACGACGACCACGGACAGACCTCGGCGAGGGCCCTGCGGGGCATGATCGACGGCCGGGTCAAGCTGATCGCCATCACGCACGTGCCCACCAACGGCGGACTCGTCAACCCCGCGGCCGAAATCGGGCAGGTAGCAAGGGATGCAGGCATCCTGTACCTCCTCGACGCCTGTCAATCAGTCGGCCAGATGCCCGTCGATGTACGGGAGATCGGCTGCGATATGCTCTCGGCCACAGGCCGCAAGTACCTGCGTGGGCCGCGCGGTACCGGTTTCCTCTATGTGCGGGGCGACCTCATTGAGCAACTGGAGCCACCGTTTGTGGACATCCATGCCGCAACTTGGGTAGATCAGAGCACATACAGGGTGCGCCCCGATGCTCGGCGCTTCGAGAATTGGGAATCATATGTGGCCGGAAAGGTCGGGCTTGGTGCTGCGGTGCAGTATGCTCTGGACTGGGGCCTTGACCACATCTACCGGCGTGTTACCAACCTCGCAACGCGGCTGCGCGCCGGACTTGCCGAGCTTAACGGAGTGACCCTGCGAGACCTCGGCAAAGCCCCCTGCGGCATTGTGACATTTACCGTCAAAGACGTTCATCCCGAAGCGCTCAAGCAGGCCCTTGCGCGAAGGAGAATCAACGTTTCGGTGTCAAGCAGGGGATCTACCCGCATTGACATGACCCAGCGCGGCATCTACGACATGATCCGGGCTTCTGTCCACTACTACAACACCGAGAGTGAGCTGGACGAGTTTTGCGCAGCTCTTGCCGAGGAGATTGATACAGCGCTGGGCTAGGACAGCTGGGCTGAGTTGAGTTGATGGAGATGATTCTGGAGGCGACACCCGGAATCGAACCGGGGATAGCGATTTTGCAGACCGCTGCCTTACCTCTTGGCTATGTCGCCCCAACGTCGTCGTTCGCAGATGCAGATAGAATGGAGCGGAAGAAGGGATTCGAACCCTCGACCCTCGCCTTGGCAAGGCGATGCTCTACCACTGAGCTACTTCCGCATTGTGTGCAGTTGATCCGCTTCCTGCGCTACGAATCACATTCTAACCAGGGTCTTGGTGCAAGTCAAGTTGAGCAACCCGCCGGTCTTTGCTGGCCGAGCGCGCCTCCTTGGCCCGGCTCGCAAGCAGAGCGGCGGCCAAGGCGCAACAGGCCAGCAGCCGCCAAGCGAGCGCAAAGTCGCCGGTGCGATCTAGAACCATTCCGAACAATGGTGGGGCCAGCAACGCCCCCACGTAGCCTGTGAAGCTGCCCATGCTGGTGACGATGCCCACCGCCCCAGGCGGCGCCAGTTCAGCGCGCCAAACGGTAACCACTCCTACCCAGCCCAGTGCACAAAGACCGGCCAAGCCGCAGATAAGCAGCAAGGCCCCGTAGTGCAAAGTCGGCGCCAGCGGCAACACCCAGAGAACCACGGCGCTGAGCGTGCCCAACCCGGCGACAATCGGCCCGCGACGCCCCCCCAGCAAAGCATCGCTGACCGTGCCCCACCCCAGGCGGCCCACGGCTCCGCCAGCCTGGACGGCAGCCAAGGCGCCTCCTGCCGCCAACAACTCCAGACCCGCCCCCGAGGTCAAAAACACAACGAGCCAACCAACCAAAGTACCCTGCACGCCGAGCAGGAATAGGCCTGACAGGTTGACCAACCAGATGTTCCGGCTCAAGAGAGCCCGGCGCAGGCTGGTCCGGTCGGCGGTGCCCGAAACCCCAGAGCCGCCCGGCCGTTGCCTTTCGGAGGCAGTCTTCTCAGTGTGGTGGGTCTGGTACATGAGATGGCAGGCTACCGTGCATACCGCGCAGGCCGCAGCCGCCACCAAAAGGGCACCTCGCCAGCTGATTCGCAGCACCAGCCACGGCAAGACCAGGGACGCCAGTACCCCTCCCAACGGCACGCCCGTTTGCTTGAACCCCATCATGGCGCCACGCCACCGTACGGGCGCCCAATGCATGACGGCCTTGGTGGTCGCCGGGTACACTGACCCAAAGCCGATGCCTGATAGGAAGAGGCACGCATATAGCGACCCAAAGCTTGCCATCCGCGAAGCCGCCGCGACGAAGACGGCCATCGAGGACAACCCTAGGACCAGCGACAATCGTACACCAATCCGGTCGATGACCCAACCGGCTGGGATGACGGTCACGAAGCCACCGGCAAAGAAGGAGCTTGTCAGCAGGCCGATCTGAGTCTTGGTCAAGAACAGGTCGCCAGTGATGCCGGGGATCAGGGTGGGAAAGCCCTGCACCGTAAAAGCTTCTGTCGCTTGGGCCAGAGTGATTGCAGCCAGCATCAACCAGACTGCGGGGCTCAGGCCGGGAGGCGTCGGGGCGCTGGCGTCACCTGGCTCACCGCCACCGGCCGGCAATGCGGCAGCGGCCTGCTCCATCCGCGGCGACAGGCCGCTGCCATTGGGATTCCCGGTTGTCAACCTACTCAGCTCCTGGTACGCGAAGGCGCAAGCTTCGTGCGGCGAAGATATCCGGGCTGCCTTCGCCGCGCCCAGCTTCGGCACCTGCAGGGCTGTTAAGAACCGTCACCGCTCCTGTCTAGCGTGGGCCTACTGCCCCCAACCCGACGCCACCAGCACCGCCAAGAGCAGCATCTTGACCCCTGGAATCATGGAATCCAGATGCACAGTGTCGTTGAGTGTGTGGGCATGGGCCCCGGTCTTGGCGCTGATTGTGGCCGCCTCAATGCCCATGCCGATCGGCACATTGGCGTCAGTGCTGCCCGAACGAAGAACCGGCTCCACGCCCATCTGGCGGAAGACTGCCTGCAACATCTGGACTAGATCGGAGTCAGCCGGACAGACTCCGGCAGCTCGATCTCCGACCACATCGATCTGATAGTCGACACCCTCGGCCCTGGCCCCGGCGTCGATCAGCTCACGGACCTTGGCCTCCAGCTTGGCAAGCTCGGACGCGCTCTCCGAGCGCATATCGACCTCCATCCAAGCCTTGGCTGCAATAGTGTTGACCGAGGTTCCACCGGCGATAACGCCCACATTGTAGGTTGTCTTGGGCTGTGCCGGCACCTCGATGTCCGCGATCCCGGCAATCATGCGACTCAAGCCGTGAATGGCACTGGGCAGGCCAAAAGCTCCGTAGCTGTGCCCGCCAGTTGTCGAAACGTGAACGCGGAACCGGCGACTGCCGACGGCCCTATGGCAGATCGTCCCGTAGGCTCCGTCCACCGGGATGATCGTCGTGGCCCGGTCCCTGTAATCGGCCATGGCCTGCTTCATACCACGCAGATCACCCAGGCCCTCCTCTCCGGCGGTACCGACCAAGATGACCTCGCGCGGCAGTTCAAAGCCCGACTCCCGCAGCAGCTTGGCCACCAGCAGCATCGCCGCGACGTTAGCCGAGTTGTCGCTGACCCCCGGGGCGATCAGGTTGTTGCCTTCACGCCGTACGGTGCAGTCGGTATCCTGCGGGAAGACCGTGTCGATGTGTGCGGCCAGCATGACGGCATTGCCCTTCTGGCCTCCGGCCGCCGGGTAGATCCCGATGGGATTGGGTGCCTGGTCGATGTGCACCTCACTTAAGCCAATCTCCCTCATCAACTCGGCAACGAACTCGGCCCGCTCCTGCTCGCCGAAGGGCGGCCCCGGCACTTCGCATATCCGGGTCGTCAGCTCGGCCATCTCCGGTAGCATCCCGTCTATGCGGGACAAGACCGCCTGCAGCTCCGGCCTGGCGGCGACTTTAGCGACTCTGTCTTGCCAACTCATCAAATCTCGCTCCTCTCCCAGGGGCATGCCCTGCCAATTACGCCGGCGGTATTGGCGCTGCTCTGCGCAGTTCACCAGACGAGCACACTACAGCGCACCGGCCCCGGATGCTTCAATCCGGGGAGCCGGCATACCTGCTGCAGAGGTCACCCGGCAGGTAGCCGAGCGCGCCAGTTGAAGAAGGGCATGGCAGGCCGCCCGGTCAGCTCAAGGGCCAGGGTGATATATTGTCCAATAGGAGAGATTTTGCGAATGCGCTGTGCGTGGCTGACGCATGCACCGGCCGACGGCAGTAGCGTTCGTCAGCCGCCCCTTGCGCTCCGATGCCCTGCTCATCTATCTCCATGAAACCCTTTTGGCCGACAACGGAGGCTTGCAGGCGATCTCCGGTCTGGCGGCCGGCGCGCGGAAGCTTCGCGGCGCTTCGTACGCAGTTGCCGGTCCGTACCCAGTTGGGCGCGGTCCTAGACGACCGTTGGCAAGGTCGGCAGGAAGCTAACAACGAACGCCCGGCAAGGAGGTAGAGGTCGATTCCTGCTGCGGAGCGCCATCACCGGTCACTGCTGGGGTTTGATGCCAGGCTGGTGGCACTGGTGGGCTACCTGGCGCACCTGCTCATCAGTGTGGGCAAGCCTTTGGCCCTATTCGCCTGGCTGCTGCCAGCAGCGATCTTCATCACCGAGAAGCGTAGCCACTACGTGCGCTTTCATGCCGCGCAGGCGTTTGCCCTCAATCGCGACGGCCTCCTCTGCTGGCTCGTAATCGGCATCGTGCGTGACCAGCTGGCGAAAACCTCACTTACCACCTCGAGTCCGGCGGTTGTTGGCTCCTCAGCCGCGGCGCTCGTCGGAGCGATGCGCCCCTTGGGTCAACGCCAGGCTCGCACCTCTGCAGGCGAAAGCCAGGCCTTCCCGTAGCCGGCGGCATAGGAGGCAGTTGCTCCCATGGGATATATAGCCATTTAGAATACGGGGTTGACCGCGGGTGGCGCGTATGGGATAAGGCAAAGCGGCCGCCGCGAGTATGGTGTCCGTAATCGCAGCAGCCGCAGTTGAGTCCTCGGGGGCCACCGACCATAGGCTTGGTGCAACGGCTTCATCGTTTCCAATGTGGCCGCAGGCCATTGTCTTGACGGCATCCCCATAAGCGCCGCCCAACTCCGTTAGGGTCTTGCGCTGGTATGTCTTTTGGTGCCGCAGGCCAGAATTGAACTGGCGACACGCGGATTTTCAGTCCGCTGCTCTACCAACTGAGCTACCGCGGCAAGTACCTGACTGAGTATAGCACAAGCGACAAGCGGTGTTCAAACGTCAACCCGCAGACAGAGCAGGCGACCCAAGACGCCGCACCAGCACCGGCCAGCCACTCACCATGTCGGCGACGCCTCCCCGGTGGTTATGCCGGGTCAGCCAACTTCAAAACCTCCAGCGCAGCATGCAAGAGGTCGGAAGGCAAAACAGAGCCGGAGGACCGGCTCTGTCTGGATAGCTCTGGCGGAGGCGACGGGATTCGAACCCGCGATCTCGTGCGTGACAGGCACGTATGTTAGACCAGGCTACACCACGCCTCCGCATTTTCCGGCGAACTGGTGGGCGAAACAGGACTCGAACCTGTGACTTCTTCCTTGTAAGGGAAGCGCTCTCCCACCTGAGCTATTCGCCCGTAAACACGGACTTCAGTATATACGAGCCGATTTTGCTTGTCAAAGCTGACTTGGTTGCCGTGGCTGGATTCCGCGGCTCAACCAGGTCGCCGCAGTACGTGGCCGGCAAGGCGGACCATAACCCCGTCAAACTGGCCTATCGCAGTGCTGGCGCCGACCTGCGCCGCAAAGTCGAGGTCGGTGCCGAATCCCAATGCCACCAGCTTGGCACCATGTTGAGTCGCCCGCAGCGCCTCACCCAGGTCGCGTCGTTCGCTCCGGTAGGCGAGCATGGCCAGTCGAGCGCTGTCGGCGAGAGCCACATCGCCGGACGTATCCACACACGCGCTGATCACGGCGCCTGCGGCCAACACGTCATCAAGGGAAACCAGCCCGTGGGTACCCGCGCAGTAGAGCACCGTGGGTCGCTGCTCACGCAGCAGCCGTTTGGCGACCGCCGGCGCATTGCGCAGAGCAGCGATGTATATTGGATCAGCGCCAGCCTGTGCCGCCTCCAACAGCGCCCTCGTCCCGTTGGTGGTGGTCATGGCCAGGAACCTCCCGCCGACTGTGGCGCTCATGTACTCGCGGGGTGAGTTGCCGAGGTCGAACCCGCTGATCTTGAGCCCACCACGTTCGCCGCCAAGAACCATATCCTCGGCCAACCGCTGCTGCAAAGCCCAGGCGTCCTCCGGGTCGGCGACAGGGTAGATACCCTTGACCCCTGCATCCAGCGCCGCCACCATTGACGTCGTCGCCCTCAGCACATCAATGACGACACAAGAATGGCCCTCCAGTGCTAGCTCCGCTGGAACCTCAGGGGCCAATACGACGCTGATCTGCACGCTATACTCCTCCAATGACCGGCAGTACCAACTCACCGGGGTTCAGGTCCGGGCGCGCCATGATGGCGGCGACGCAACGAGCCGCAGCTCGGCCGTCACCAAACGGATTGGGCCAGCAGCCGCGCCGATCGAGCATCGCCTCGACCGCAGCCAGCATCGTCTGCGGCCGATAACCACCGAGCACGTTGGCGCCGATCTCCAACGTCTCGGGGCGCTCGGTGTTTTCCCGCAAAGTCACGCAGGGCGTCCCGAGAACGCACGCCTCTTCCTGCAAGCCGCCGCTATCGGTCAGAACAAGACGCGCCTCAGACTGGAGAGCCAGTGACTCCAACAAGCCGATTGGCGGGTGAAGCACAGTGAGCCGAGGGATGTCCGCAAGCTTCCCCAGCAGTCCGGTGCGCTGCAGCCGATCCCGGGTCCGGTAGTGCATGGAAAAGACGATTGGCAGCTGGATGCGCTGGGCGATCAAGGACAGTCCGGCGACAATCGACGCCAGGCGGGCGGAGTTGTCCACGTTTTCCTGCCGGTGAAGGGTAAGGAACATGTACTCGCCGGGCATGAGCCCTAGCCGCTGCCAATCAGCCCGCAACAACAGCCGCTCGCGCATCGCTTCGATGGTGTCCACAATGGTGTTGCCGCACAGCGTGCCGCTTAGGCCTTCGCGGGCCAGGTTCGCCATCGCAGCCTGGGTCGGCGCATACAGCTGGCTCGCCACATGGTCGGCCACGACCCGGTTGACCTCCTCCGGCATCGTCCGATCAAAGCTGCGCAGGCCTGCTTCGACGTGTCCCACGGGCAGATTGAGCTTGGCGCCGACCAAGGCGCCGGCCAGGGTGCTGTTGGTGTCACCGTGTACCAGAACACGATCCACCGCCAAGTCGGCAAAGGCCGCCTCAAGCTGGCCAAACATCGCTCCGGTCTGCACTCCATGGGAGGCCCCATCGGCGCCGGTGGCCAAGTTCACGTCTGGCGGGTCGAGCTCCAGGGTTTCGAAGAAAGAGGTGTCCATTTCGTAGCTATAGTGCTGCCCAGTGTGAATCACCGCATACGGCAGGCTGCTCTGGCGCAACAGCCAGATCACGGGAGCCAGTTTGATGATCTCTGGCCGCGTACCAAGCACGATTCCGCACTTCATACGCCGCGGTCCTCGTTCGCATCCTCGTCGCCGCACCAGCGGATACTGGCACCAAGGGTTTGCAGCTTGCCGACGATATCTTCATAGCCTCGCCGAATGTGGTGGGGGCGGAGAATCTGGGTCGTGCCGTCTGCGGCCAATCCTGCCACAATGAGCGCCGCTCCCGCCCGTATGTCTGTGGCCCGAACAATTGCCCCGCTCAGGCGCGGCCGGCCCTCAATCACGGCCGTCCTCCCGTGAACGCTGATACGGGCACCCATCCGGTTAAGCTCCTCCACGAAGCGAAAACGCTCCTCCCAGACGGTTTCCGTAACCGTGCTGGTGCCCTCGGCCGTAGCCAAGAGCGCGGTCATAGGCTGTTGGAAGTCAGTGTAAAACCCGGGATGCGGCAACGTGGTGACCTCTAAAGCCTTGAGCCGTCCGCTGGCGCCAGCCTCGACTGTGTCGTCGTCGCTCTCAATCTGGGCTCCAGCCTCCCGCAGCTTGGCGCTGATGGCCTCTAAGTGATCGGGGATCACATCCGTTATCCTGACCCGTCCTTGGGTGGCACAAGCCGCGACCATGAACGTGGCCGCCTCGGTCTGGTCAAATACCAGCCCATGGGTGGCCCCGTGCAACTCGGACACTCCCCGGATACGAACAACGCTGGTGCCGGCTCCCCGGATCCTGGCTCCCATGGCGTTGAGCATGCTGGCTACATCCACGATGAACGGCGCCCGGTAGGCGTTGCGGATTTCGGTTTCGCCGACAGCCTTGACCGCAGCTAACATCAGGTTGATGGTGGCCCCCACACTCTCAACATCGAGGTAGATGGTGGCGCCTCGCAGTCCGCCTTTAGGTGCCACGGCTCGGAGCAGGCCGTGCTCGAGCCCAACGTCGGCCCCCAGAGCCCGAAAACCCTTCAGGTGCTGGTCCACAGGGCGGGGCCCTATATCGTCACCACCGGGCAGAGGCACCTCGGCAAAGCCAAATCGCCCAAGGAGGGCACCTATGAGGTAATAGGAGGCCCGGAAGCGTGTGGCCTCCCTGTGCGGACAGGGTCCGGGTGAAACGTCTCGTGCGTTGATCGTGATCGCTCCGGGGGCCGTCCAAGCCGCCCTCGCACCAATCGAATTAAGGATTCGCAGGTAAAGAGCTACATCCAGTGTTTGGGGCACGTTCTGAACTGTCACATCTTCGATGGTAAGCAAAGCTGCGGGCAGGCTGGCCAGGGCTGAGTACTTGGAACCGCTGACGGCAACTGCGCCCGAAAGCGGACGGCCGCCCGATACCTCCACGTACGGCTGGTCCATGCCGGCACCCCCTCCCCTCCTTTATATCCCATCAACCACAACTCGGGATATACCGGCCGGGCCACAGGGCTCGCCGGCGGCGCCCGGCCAGCGCTGAGGTCACTCGCACGAAGCAGGCCAGGCTTAATGCAGGAGATAGCGCCCATGCTGCGAATACCTAGGCATTTCTGGTCTAGTACCTTTTGCCTATCACATAAGACTGCCTGAGGGGGATTGAGGTTGGCTGAGCTCGGCAATCTGGCGCTTCTGTTTGCCATCGGCATACCTGGCTGGCTGCTCTTTCGCAAGCTCAGGATGCCAGGCGCCCCGATCCTGGGAGCGATGCTGGCAGTGGGGACCTTCCAGATTGCCGGTTTCGGGCCGGGCCAGCTTCCCGCCATCTTCAAGCCGACCCTCCAGATAGTGGTCGGCATGGTGATCGGCTTGCGTGTCAGACCGGACATCCGCCACCAGTTGCGCGGGATGCTACCAGTGGCGGCTCTGGTCAGCGCCTGGTGGCTTGTCGTGGCGTTGGGCGGCGGTTACCTTCTGTTCATCGCCACCCAACTGGACCTTAAGACCGCGCTCTTGGGGTCGACCCCTGGCGGAATATCCGAGATGAGCCTGCTGGCGTTGCACTTCGGGGCTGATGCCCCGGCAGTGGCGCTTCTCCAGTTCTTCCGGGTGACCTTGGTGCTGGTCGGCGTGCCGCTCACCGCGCCCCGCCTTTATCCCTTTCTCGAGCGACTCGGTGGCGGTGGACGGTACCGCAAGGAATCGGTGGTCGCCCCCGCACCGTGCGCCTCGGGCGGCGGTGGTAACGGAGGTGGCTGCAATGCCGGTCCAACCGTGGCTCCACCCAGCCGGCCGCCAGCTGCGATTCCGGTGGCTGCTTGCCCAAAGTGGCTGCTTTATGGCAGGACCATCGCAGTTGCCACGCTTGGTGGCTTGGCTCTCGAGACCGCGGGCTTTCCGGCGGGGGGCTTGGTAGGCTCGATGCTGGCAGTCGGAGCGCTGCGCGCCGCTGGGGTCGCCTGTGGATCGTTTCACGAAGACGTGCGCTGCCTGGCGCAGGTTGGACTAGGCGGATTGATCGGGCTGGGTTTCTCCGCCACCATGCTTCAATCACTGACCTTGATGGTTGCGCCTGTGATTCTGCTGACCACTGTGATGCTCTCTTTCGGTTTCGCGCTGGCCATCCTGGTTCACCGCATGACAGGTTGGGATATCCGGACCTGCGTCCTGGCCACCTGCGCCGGCGGGCTTACGCAGATCGGCGCAGTCGCCGAGGAGCTTGGCGGCAATCCGGTCACCGTAACCATCCTGCATGTGGTCAGGCTGATCACCATAGTCAGCGTTCTCCCGCCCGTCTTCTCGCTGTTGTTTAACAGCTAGAACTTTTCATCCTTGAAAGTGTCTTGACCGACAGCCTCACCAGACCTAGAATGACACATGGCCCCTCCAAGCCTATCCAGAATCAGCGGATGATCGCGAGGTCTCGACATTGCATAGGCATGGCCCCCAGGACTTCACGACCGGCAGCGTGCCGCGTCATCTCCTGGTGTTCGCCTGGCCGATGTTGGTCGGCAACCTTCTGCAGGCTCTCTACAACACCGTCGACGCCATGTGGGTCGGCCGCTTTCTCGGCGCTCATGCTCTCGGGGCCGTCGCTGTCAGCTTTCCGATCATCTTCGCCTTGATTGCCCTGCTGATGGGGTTGACGATGGCCACCACGACCCTGGTCTCGCAGTTCCGCGGGGCCGGTGACCAAGATGGGGTCCGCAAGACCATCTCCAACTCGCTGCGCCTCCTGGCGATTCTTGGCCTGGCGTTCAGCGTGACGGGATTCTTCTTCCGGGTGCCCGTATTGCGCCTGATCGGCACGCCTGACGAGATTCTGCCCTCGGCGGCGGCATATCTTGGGATCTTCTTGCTCGGCCTGATCGCGATGTTCCTTTACAACGTAGGATCGGCCATTCTGCGAGGGCTGGGGGATTCGCGGACGCCCATGAAGTTCCTGGCGGTGGCCACCGTAATCAACATGATCCTCGATCCCCTGCTGATCTTGGGCGTGGGGCCGTTCCCGCAACTCGGCATCGCCGGCGCCGCGTTGGCGACCGTGTTCGCCCAGGCGGTTTCATCAGTATTGGTGTTGCGCCATCTGGCGGTCAAGACCGGGCTCTTGCAGGTGGGGCGGCGCTGGTGGGCCTTTGACCGCCGGCTCACCCGGCTGACCTTCACGATCGGGCTTCCGGCCGGATTCCAGCAGTTCGTGGTGTCAATTGGCATGCTGACGATCACCTCGATTATCAACCGGTTCGGCCCCACCGTCGTTGCCGCATATGGCGCGGCGGCCCGCCTCGACCAGTTCGCCCATATGCCGGCCATGTCGGTGGGCATGGCGGTCTCGGCGATGGTCGGGCAGAATCTAGGTGCAGGCCAGGACCAACGGGTCAGTGAGGTCGTCCGCTGGGCGATGGTCTTGTCGGGATCGATTACGGCCGCCCTGGCGGCGGTGGCCCTTCTGGCGCCCGGCTTTGTGCTCAGGCTGTTTACAACGGAGCCCGGAGTGCTGGCCGAAGGCATCGCATACCTGCGGATTGTCGGTTGGGCATATGTGCCGTTTGCCCTGTCGTTCGCGATCACCGGCGTGTTGCGCGGCGCCGGTGACACGGTGCCGACGATGTTCATCACCATCGCGACGCTTTGGCTCTTCCGGGTGCCAATGGCCAACTACCTGTCTGGGGCGGCTGGACTGGGCAGCCGGGGCATCTGGCTGGCCAACGCGGTGTCTCCCGCCTTGGCCCTGGTGCTGACGTTTGCCTACTACTCAACCGGGCGTTGGCGCAACAAGGTGGCGGTGCGTCGGGCCGGCGGCTTGGCGGCACCAGAGACGGCTACGGCCGCGCTCGGCGACGGCCCCAAAGTGAGTGGCCGTCCGGCTCAAGAAGAGGATGCTTAGGAGCGCGCCTGCTCGTGGCTGTGTGGACTGACTCGTCTCACGGACCCGCAGGCGGCAACAGCGGGCGCCGCGGTAGACCCGATGGCGCGATGACAGCACCGGCCAGAAGCTCGACCTATGACCGGGCTACGGCGGAAATCTACGATTTGTATTTTCCTGCGGACCGCGGGCCAGATGCGGACCGAGTGGCCGGCCTGGCGCCCCCGGGGACTCGGAGGCTACTCGAACCAATGATCGGTACCGGCGAGGTGGCTGCGTTACTGGCGCGGCGCGGCTACTGGGTTACAGGAGTGGACCTATCCCCGGATATGCTTGAGATTGCCGGGCGTCGCCTGGCTGGTGAAGATGGGGCCAGCGCCTCCCGCCTCCAGTTGATCTTGGCCGATGTCGCCCGCGTGGAGTTGCCTTCCCAGCACTACGACCTGGCCTATGTGAACGACGGTAGTTGGAATCTACTACTCGACCGGCCACAGCGGCTGGCGGCACTGCGGAGGATTCTTTGCTCACTGCGACCTGGCGGCCGCCTTGCACTGGAGTTGTTCCGGCCGCTCAACACTTCCGGACGCTCGGAGCCGCGGACCTTTGCCCCTCTGCGGCCGACGCCGCCAGGCTGGGTGGTATCCAAGACCGCCGTGGTCATCCGCGACGCCGCTGCCCAGACAATGCAAATCGAAGAGGAGATCAGCGCCCAGGGGAAAATGTGGCGACACACGGTCCGCCTCCAGCTGTTGCATCCGGCTGAGGTTACAGCTGAGCTCCTGGCGGCCGGATTTTCACGGATCATCATCGTCGGGCCCGGCGAGGTCCAGGCGCCCCGGCCCGGGCTGGTGCTCGCTTTGGCCGCCAGACCTGGTCGGCCGTAGCCCAGCGCATTTTCGACACACCCATGGCCGGCTAATGTTCGTGCCCTGAAGGACTGGCACGCGGCAAAAGCGAAGGTTTGGCAAATCATCGCCAATCCGCGGGGCCGAACAAGCCACCGTCCGTCAGGCACCAGAGAGGAGCCACCCGTGAACCCGGCCAACGATTTTGGAACCAAGGCAGCGCGCGCTCGAATCTACCTCGTGGTTGCCCATGCCCTGCAACACATCCTGGCTGCCGCGTTGCCAGTCCTGCTGGTGTTCATCCGGCAAGAGATGAACCTGAGCTTCACCGACATGGGTGTCATCCTCGCCGCAGGCAACCTGGTTGCCGGCGTGGCCCAGTTTCCCGCGGGTTTGCTGGTCGACAGATTGGGTGCCAAGAACATGCTCGTCGGCGGCTATGCTCTGACTCTGGGCGGGCTGTTGATGTTTGCTCAAGCGCAGACTATCCCGGCCATGCTGATTGCCCGCATGGTGTCCGGCTTAGGCAACGCAACATTTCACCCGGCGAGCTTTCCGGAGATGGCGGTAGCCTCACGGCCGACTGGGCTCAGCATGGGCATGGCCCTCCACAACGTGGGCGGTAACGTCGGGATGTCCGCCGGATACTTCATCACGGGCGTCCTCGCCGCCAGCCTGGGGTGGCGCACCTCATTGGCCTGGATGGTCTATGCAGGCATCGCGCTGTCGGTGTTCTTTGCCTTGACCTATCCGCGGCTTCCCGCGGAGGATGCCGTTGACCAACCGGCCGATCAGGACGGTCAAGCCAAAGACGATAAGGTGGCGGCTCAGTCAAAAGGCGAAAGCCGAGAGTCGCTGGTCGGCCAATGGGCGCCAACCATCATCCTGGCCGCAGCGGCTGCGCTTTCGGGTGCGTTCGGCTGGTCGATCACGTCCTTTCTGCCCACGTTTCTCACCGACACGAAAGGACTCACGGCCGTGGTCGCCGGCGCCTTTAGCACTATCATGCTGGCCTCAGGGACTCTGGGCTCGCTGATCGGCGGACGGGCGGGCGACAAGTTCGATCGTTCGCAGATAGTGCTGCTGGCAACTATTGCCAGCACCTTGCTGGTCGTGGCCCTGGCGTGGGCGCCGGTCGGCTCCATCGGCCTGGCGGCGCTCCTAGTGCTCTTAGGCATCGGACACTCGATCCCGCGCCCCTCCATGAACGCCATTACCGCGGAGATCGCCCCAGCGGGCCGATCAGGCGGCGCCTTTGGTCTGGTGTTTGGGGCCATGTCGCTGGGTGGCTCGCTAGCCAGCCCGTTGGTGGGCTATATCGCGGACATCGCCTCGATGAGCACTGCGTTCATGGTCATCGGAGTCTGCTTCCTGCTGCACGGGATTGTCATCCGGCGGATCTACGCCAGCAGGATCTCGCCGACGTCAGGCAGCAGGTCAGACACCCGAAGTAATCGGGAAGCCGCAGGCTAGGCGTCATGGCCATCCGCAACAGCCTGCGTCGCTCAGGTTACGCCGCCATTTTGACCGGGCTGACGCTGGCTGCGGCATATCTCGTTGCGACCAGGCTATTCGCTCGCCTGTATTACCTGGCCCAGCTGTTGCCGCTGTTCCTGGTGACGTACTTGTTCGTTGCCTGGTTGATTTATCTCAACCGCGACGGCTTCTTGGCTTTTGGCCCGAGACGCCGGCCCGTTGTGGACACGCTCGGCCAGCAACCGCACGCCGGCTCTGACAGCCTGCCGGAGGAGAAGATGAGCGGTGAAGAAGTTGCGCGCCAGGTGCTGGTACGCAATGGCCTGGTACAGCGATCTGGAGATACCAGCGACTCCGACACGTTCTGGCACGAGTCGATGTACGTGCTGGCCTGGTCCGCAGCTCAGCTGGCCTTTATCTCAGCAGTGCTCTACCGGTGGTTCGGCATCGGATCGACGCTGCGGTAGGCGGCCGCCGCTGTAGCGCCGGGACCGGGAGATGTCAGGCGCCACAGGCAACCATGAAACCGGGCTGACGGCCGGTGGCCCGACGATCTCATGTTGACACCTGCCTGGTCGCCTACTGCGACAGCATCTTCCGGTACTCCTCAATCTCAGGCTCGTTGCCAAGCACGAAATGGCCTGGTCTAACCTCCACCCATATGGGCTTATGAACTGAGTAATCGTGGACTGCTGGATCGTAGACGACTAGCTTCTTCTTGCGTTCCTCGATTGGGTCAGGCATGGGAATCGCCGTGAGCAGTGAGCGGGTGTACGGGTGCAATGGGTTCATAAAGAGCTCCTCGGCCTCCGCAAGCTCCACGATTTCGCCTCTGCTGATGACCGCAACCCGGTCGCTGATGAAGCGGACCACGGATAGATCGTGAGCGATGAACATGTAGGTAAGGCCCTTGGTCTTCTGCAGCCTAAGCAGCAGATTGAGGACTTGGGCGCGGATGGAGACATCGAGAGCCGAGATGGGCTCGTCCGCGATGATGAACTCGGGCTCCATGACCAAGGCTCGGGCCACTCCAATGCGCTGCCGCTGGCCGCCGGAAAACTCATGGGGAAACCGGGAAGCAAATTCCGGCAGCAGGCCGACCTCGTTGAGGACGTCCTCCACCCTTTGCTGCCTGTCAGCTTCGTCAGCAAACCGGCGCGTGTTGTATAGGCCCTCGGAGACTATGTAGTCAACCTTGGCCCGCTCATTGAGAGACGCCATCGGATCCTGGAAGATCATCTGGATCCTCTGGGTCACTTCCTTGTCCAGCCTGGTTGAGATACGCCCGTTGATCCTCTGCCCTCGATAGTAGATGTCGCCACCGGTCGTTTCGTTTATCCGGACGATCGCTCGCCCAATAGTGGTCTTGCCGGAGCCCGACTCGCCGACGAGCCCGAAGGTCTCGCCTTGGAATATCTGGAAGCTAACGTCCTTGACGGCGACCAGCGGTTGTTTGGCCTTGACCCGGAACTCAACTCGCAGCTCCCTGACATCAAGCAGCACTTCGCGGTCCGCGGGGCTCACCGGGTCACCTCCCGAAACTTATCGCGCATGTGTTGGATTGTCTCCGGTGGGGTGACCTTAGGCGCTCGTTCGTCAAGCAGCCAGGTGCGCGCGTAGTGCGTTGGGCTCACCTGGAAGTAAGGCGGCCGCTTGACAAAGTCAATCTTCAAGGCCTGCGGGTTCCGGGGCGCAAAGGCATCCCCTTTAATCTCATAGAAGAGATTCGGCGGCGTGCCAGAAATCGAGTACAGCGGTTGGCCCTTAACGCCCAATTGCGGCAGCGAGGAGAGCAAGGCCCAGGTATACGGATGCTGTGGGTTGTAGAACACCTCGTTGGCGGTCCCGTACTCGACGATGTCGCCTGCATACATGACCGCTACGTCGTCAGCGACGTTGGCCACCACACCCAGATCATGGGTGATGTAGATCACCGTGAGCTGGTACTGCTTTTGTAGTCTGCGGATCAAGTCAAGAATCTGCGCCTGGATTGTTACATCGAGGGCGGTGGTCGGCTCATCGCAGATGAGAATCCGAGGGCTACAGGCCATCGCGATGGCGATTACCACTCGCTGCCTCATCCCTCCTGAAAACTCGTGCGGGTACTGTCCATAGCGCAGCTCTGGTAGAGGAATACCTACGTCGGCCAGAATCTCCACAGTCCTCTGCCTGGCAGCACGTCCCGCCAAACCCTGATGCAGCTCTATAACCTCCTGGATCTGCTTACCGATGGTGCGCAGCGGGTTGAGGGCAGTCATGGGGTCCTGGAAGACCATGGCAATCTTGCGCCCGCGTAGACCTAGCCACTGCCTCTCGGTCTTGAGCTTAGCGAGATCCTTGCCCTCGAATAGAATCGAGCCCGAGTCCACCCAGCCGTTGGTGTCAAGCATGCCGATGAAGGCCTTGGTGAAGACGGACTTTCCCGACCCGGACTCGCCCACGATGGCCAGGGTCTTGCCTTCGCGCAGGTCCAGGGAAGCAGAGCGGATGGCGGTGAGAATCCGCCCGCGCAGGCTGAACTTGATGACTACATCCTTAGCTGAGAGTATGATCTGCTCCACTGTGCACCTCCCTAGACATGAGTGCGCGGGTCTGCTGCATCGGAGAAGGCATTGCCCATCACATAGAACGAAATCGTAATCAACGACAGCACAATTGAAGGATAGATAAGCTGGTATCGTAGGCTTTTTATCAACATCAACTGACGGCCCTGGTTGACAAGATTGCCGAGCGACGGAACGTGATAGGGTAGTCCCAGCCCGATGTAGCTGAGGAATACCTCAGCCCCAATCACCAGCGGGATCGCCAGAGCGAATTGCAGCATTATCACCGAAACTAGGTATGGCAGGATGTTGCGACTTATGATGCGGCTAGTAGGAGTGCCGAGGCAACGGGATGCCAGATTGTACTCCCGATCCCGGATGATGACAACCTGGTTCCTTATGAACCTGGCCATGGGCAACCACCCGAGAATTGTCATCGCGATAATCATGGTGCGCAGGCTGGGACGCAGGATGTATGCAGCGAGAGTGTACACAATGGTCGTCGGTACGTTGGCCAGAACATTGTACAACTCTGTCATCAGCCTATCGAGTCGTCTGACGTAGCCCCAGAGGGCACCCACCACTATGCCCACTGTCACTCGGACGATGGATACCAGAAGTGCGAGCAACAGGGAGTTGCGTGAACCAAGCCAGATGCGCGCCCAGAGATCCTGCCCAATCGAGTTAGTACCAAACCTATACTCTTGACTGGGCGGTACATTCCGCAGCTGTCGGCCCGTTTCTGGGTTGATGTGGATCAGGTTAGGGTCTTTTTGATTGGGCAAGAATGGCTGCATGAAGGTGAAGGCGATCAAGACTACCATTATGAGCAGCGCCGCCACCGCGAACCTGTTCTTGAGAAAGACGGCCAACGTAGAGCGCCAATAGGAATAGTCAGAGTAGCCGCTTCGCTCCGCGGCCACGGCATCGTGCTTCGCAAGCTCAAAGAGAGACCGCTCTTCAATCGCATTGATGGTGTCCTTGGCAGACATCACCTTGCCCCTCCCCTGCCTTCTAGCTTGATACGAGGGTCGATCAGGGCCATCAAGACGTCACCGGCGAAGAGACCAAACACGCCAAGCGAAGAGAAGATCAGCACTAGGGCCTGCACCAGCGGATTGTCTTGCACAGCGATTGCGTCAATAAGCAGCCCACCCATTCCGGGAATGGAGTATAGCGATTCAATGTACAGTGAACCGGCAATAGTCAGGAGCAATGTGGTAGGCAGATACTGCGCCATGGGGACAAAGGCATTTCGCAATACATGCTTGAACATCACGCTTGTGTTGCTCATGCCTTTGGCCCTTGCAAGCTTGATGTAGTCTTTGTTGAGCTCATCTACCATGAAGCGACGAATCCACATCGCATAGCTGGCGATGCCGCCCAAAGAAAGGGATACTGCCGGCAACACCCAACTCCTGGGGTTGGCGGCCCTGTATAGAATTGGCAGGTCAAAGAACTGCGTGGCATAGAGCTGGATAAAGAGCAGATAGACGACGGCCGGAACGGCTCGGACGAACACGATGTAACCTTGGACCACACCATCAAAGATCTTGCCCTTCTCTCGGGCCGCAAGCACCCCCAGGGTCAGTCCAATGACCAAACCCATTCCCACGGCAGCCAGACCGAAGCGAGCGGAGACAGGTATTCGCGGCACCACTATGCGAGTTACCGGCACCTTCGGACGGTAGATGATGGAGGTACCAAGATCCCCTTGTAGCAGGCCGGAGTAAAAGTTTCGCAACTGCACGTACCAAGGGTCCAACAGACCCAAGCTCCGCAGGATCGCCTGGCGCTGGAAGTCGTCAAGTCGATCGTAGTCATCCCCAAAATACCCCTCCAGCGGTAGCAAGCGCATAAGCAGAAAGACAGCGGTAATCACGATGAACACCGTTACAAGGGATTGAGCAGCTCGTCTAAGGGTATAGGCAGTGAGTCCGGCCTTGGCTCGGGGTCTCTCGGGCCGCCTTTCAGGCGCTGAGCTGAGCGACTCTGCCATCTACATCTCGCCCTTCGTGTCGGGAGTGCACGCGGCTATCGGGGGACCGCCTGCTGGCGGTCCCCCTGTGGGCCTCTCAGCTCGCTGCTTACTGCCCAGCAGCACGAAGTGCTGCGGCTCTGTCGACTTCCCACTGTGCCAGAAGCTCATTGTATTCGTCGCTTGTCACGGGCTCCTCGCGAATCCAGGCGTACTTGAAGCCGAGATTGGCGAAACCCACGGCGTTGTAAATCTGCGAGAACGGCTGAATCCGTGTGGCCTGGTATCCGCCGCCGCCACCCCGGTAGGGGGCAACAAGGGCGTTCTCAATCAGGTAGGCCTCAGACTCCGCAAACAGATTGTACCTTCTTTCAAGGTCAACGCGCTCGGCGTTGGCCTTGTCGAGGAGCATCTGGTACTCGTCTCCCGCAATTATGGAGATGTCAGTGTACCTCATCGGGTTGCCGGTGTGATACGGCGGAGTATAGGTGAAGGGGTCCACGTAGCCGGCCCCCCAGTTGACTTCTTGCAGGGCGTAGTTGCCGTTGCGGCGAGTTGCATCAAGATAGCCAGTGGCAGGATAGCCGACCGCGATGAGTTCGATGAACTCGTCGCCGAACAACGTCTCCATCTGCTGCTTTACAACCTCTGACCTTTGGCTATTGGTCACTCCGGCGGTACTGAAGTTCCACTTGATCTTGACCGGGAAGGTGACGATGCCGTCAAGCTCTTCCATGGCCTTGGCCGCATACTCTTTGGCCAGCTCGGGCTGGAACGGGTCCGTGTTGGCGATGTCCTTTAGTGCAGGTAGCTGTGTGTAATCGACACCATTGACCGACAGGAATGTTGGCGGTGTGATCGTGTTTTTGAGCTGGCGCTCCGGGTTATACGGGTCAATCGTTAGATGAGCCGCGACACGATCGATTCCGTGGAAGATCGCCTTGCGGAAGTTCAGACTCTGGACTGCCAGCCGCCAGTTCTCCGGCTCGTATTCGGCGGCAAACTGCGGATCGAAGTTGAAGCCGTACCAGAAGTTCCACTGCCAGTTGACCAAAGCCGGAACAACTAGCTCCACTCGCTCAGGATCCTCCAGCCAACCATCGATGACCGTGGATGCGATGCCGGCACTGCTTGTCTCACCACGATAGAATAGCTCGGGTGACAGCGTGGCTGCCTCACGGTTGAAGGTGTAGTTCAAAGAGCCGATGTGGACATTGTCCTTGTCCCAGTAGCCCTCATTGCGAATGAAAGTGCGGAAGTTGGACGCCTCATAACCCGACCAGATGTACGGACCGTTGTACAGCATGTTCTGGTGATCCGTGCCAAAGTCCTCGCCAACGTCTGCCAGGAACTCCGCGTTGACCGGCATGTAGACGGAGTGTGTGATCAAGGTCGGGAACCACGGCATAGCCTGGGCCAGAGTGTACTCCACCGTATACTCGTCCAGCGCCTTGATACCCACCTGGTCAAAGCTGATTTCAGTATGGTCATCGCTGGCAAGCCCGAGGAAGTACTCGTCAGCGTTCTTGATAGTTCCCCGCATGTGGTGGGCCGAAAACGACGCAGTCTCAGGATCAAGAACCGCCTTGACGGCATCAACGAAGTCCTGGGCAACCGTCTCGGCATACTCCTCGCCTTCCCACGTCCGCCACATCTGGCCTTCTCGCAGTTTGAAAGTGTAGACCGTACCGTCAGGCGAGATCGTCCATGATTCGGCGGCATGTGGCTGCAGCACACCATAATTGTCAGGTTGGACCAAGGCCATGACGCAGTTCTGGGCGACGATCATGTCATTGAGCGTGCTGGTCACCAGGTAGTTTAAGTTGCGGAACTCGCCCGAATAGACGGCGAAGAAGTCCTGGGATACAATTGCGGGCTTGTCAGGCTCGGGCGGCGGGGGCGGTGGTGCTGGAGTGCATCCTATGAGAATCAAAGATAGGATAACGAGCACCGGCAACAACCTCTTCATCTGCATCGGCTCTCCTCCTTATGCTCTTACTTTCCTCCTTGCGCCGTCCTCGTCCGCGACAGATGGCGCGCCGACTCAGTGCCAACAGCTTCAGGTTGCCCCATTAACCACCCCATGTGCGCCTACTGCATCGAGCTTCTCCCAGCCAGCAGCCAACGCCGCGTCCTACACGGAACCGTCTAACACCAGCCACCATGAGAGCTAGGATTTCACTTAGTTGGCAGACTTATGCGGTCAAGCGGCCATATCCTGCCTCGGCAATCCGCCTTCCGGGAAGAACCGCCTAAGCCTGCACTCTAGACCATGCCAGCCAGGGATTGTGCTACAATCTCGACTGCATCTGCCTGCTGGCAGATAATGCCTACAACAGCAAAGCTATGTCTATCGGCCTGGTCGCCACCTTGGCTGGCGTCCTCCTATTCGGAGCCGTGGTCGGCTTTGATGACCGCCTGCTTGACCTAGCGCCACACCTGGCACTTGTCTGGCTGCCTTCGGCCCCACTGATCTACGGTGCCGAGCTATTGGTCGACGTCGGCTCCCCTGAGCCCTGGGCTCCCGCAGCGATGCTTGTGTACATCCTGCTGGCCGCCAGCTGGGCCCTGGCGGCGCTGCGCTGGGCCACAACCGCCTTTAACAGGTACTCCCGCGGACTCTCGCCGCCTTGCCAGGACCGCCAGAGGCGCATCGGAGGATGATCAAGCAGTTGACGTTGCTGCGAAAGGACCTGTGAACCGTCTACCGCGACGGCCTGCTCTTGGTGATACTGTTCATCCCGCTGGTGGCCGCTATTGCCCACGGACCTTCTAGTCCTCGTGGCTCCGCTGGTGGCATTTCTCCCGGCCTGTATGACCGGTATGATTGGTGGGTTGACCCTGGTAGCCGAGCGCGAGTCCGGTGCGGCCTTAAGCTTGCGAGTCATGCCGCTCTCGGCCCGCGAGCGTCTGGCCTACCAATGTGGTTGGCCGTCCGCAAGCGCGGTGCTCTTGGCTCCGCTCTGTCTGGCGATCTATGGCAGAGAACCTCCCAGCTGGGGTGCCACGGTCCTTGCATCCGCCTGCTTGGCACCAACGGCTGGGTTGCTGGCCTTCTTCCTGGGTGGTCGGGCGCGCAATCGAGCCCAGGCCATGGCTGCGGCTAAGTCGTTGGGCGTGCTGATGCTGACCCCCGCGCTGGTGTTCTTGCTGCCCGCGATGCCGGGGCAACTGGTTGTCGGATGGAGTCCATTGTACTGGGGGTACGTCAGCCTGGTGGATGTGCTCAGCAGGAGCGGTGCCACAGTCTTGGCCTTGGGCGACTGGCCCGGTCACGGAACCGTCGTCACTGCACTGCTAGCCCTAGCGACGACTCTGCTGTGGACCTGGCTGCTGGCCCATACCTATCACCCAACGACCAGCAAGGATTGAGGCCAGCACCTGCTGGGGCCCGGGCTCCGCCGGGCGGCGGCGACCCCAAGCCTTGGCCGTCAGCTAGCTTGCGAGAGAGCCTCGATGATCTTCCGGCAGAACGCCGGCAGATTGGGAGGAGTGCGGGAGGTAATCAGGTTGCCGTCACGGACGACCTCATCGTCGACGTAGATTGCTCCGGCCTCGGTTATGCCATCCCTAACGTTGCGCCCACAGGTCGCGCGCCGCCCCCGCAGGACGCCAGCCGACGCCAGGACTTGACCCGAATGACAGATAGCCGCAATCAGTTTGCCCTGCTCGAACGCTTCACGGACCAGACGCCGGATATCCTCGTACGAGTTGGCGCTGTCCGGTGGAAAGCCTCCCGGCACCACAAGAGCATCAAAGGCATCGGGTTCAATCTCGTTGACCGGAATCTCGCCCGTCGAGACTTGGCCGTACTTGCTCATGCGAGTCCCCTCGCCCACCCCGGCCAACCTGACTTCGGCACCGGCCTCGCGCAGGCTCAGTACAGGGTACCACAGCTCCATCTCATGGTACTGCGTGCCCATCAGCACCACGACTCGCTTGCCCTGAATGCTCACCTGCCGCCACCTCCAAACGGGTCGTCAGCCACCACTAACATGATAGCGCACCGTGGCCTGGCTCTGCCACACAGCAGACTGGTCTAGATTACGCCCTTTGCCGGCAAAGACCTGCCGGACGTCAGACGAAACCGCTTGTGCAGCATGGCGGCTGGCATTGAGGCGCCCCCGGCAGGTTTCGCCGGGCGGCCGGAAGGCCGCGCAGCAGACAGGTCAAGCCGTCCGGCCAGTCGAAGTGCAGGATGTGGGCTTTTGAGAGCGAATGCTCCGACATTCCCCTGATGGTGGAGGTGCCTTAGTTGCGAGATTATCGAATCAGAACCATGGTACCCGGGGATTTGGCGGCCGTAGCCGAGTTGGACCTGGCGGCCTTCGACACTGCTGCGGCCAGGGCCGGGCACGCCCCGCCCGAGCAGCGGCGGCACCGCATGGGCCTAGAGTACTTCCGGCAAAAGGCACCGGACCTTTGCCTCGTCGCCCGGGCAGGCAGCGAGGTCCTGGGCTACCTGTTCGGTCACCGGTGGGGTACGACGGCCTGGACGGGGCCAATCGGAGTTGCCACCGAGTACATGAACCATGGCATCGGCACCAAGCTCCTGGTCGACTTCTGCCAACGCGCCGAGGTCAACGAGGCGTCAATCATCGGCCTGGAGACGTCGATTGGCCACAATGTGCGCCTTTACGAGCGGCGCGGCTTCAAGAGCCGCGGTCTTCGCCTGCTGACCATCAAGGACCTCGCGGCTCATCCGCCCCGCCTCAGGCTTCGCGCGGACGGTTCTGGTCAGGCCGGGGAGTTCCGACTGGTGCCCTGGACTGCCCTGTCGGCTGATGCGAGGAAGATGCGCACTGCGGAGATCCGGCGCCTCGGCGGCTTGGTTGCGCCCGGCCTCGACCACACGGTTGAGGTCGCGGCCGTGCCCGAGCACAAGATGGGTGCGAGCTACCTTGCGCTCAACAGCCAAGACCAGGTCAGCGGTTATGCCGTTGTCCACCTGCGCTCGTACCGCAGCGCCGACTT
>Ga0114946_10000351_pt1 | contig 30012 bp, 24 predicted proteins | sample WalLakDeSediment_FD_88676 | JGI IMG/M metagenome (GOLD analysis project Ga0114946, IMG submission 88676) | Lake sediment microbial communities from Walker lake, Nevada to study Microbial Dark Matter (Phase II) - Walker Lake 11/02/13 Deep Sediment | ecosystem: Environmental > Aquatic >... | reverse complement strand
TCTTCCAGATATAACCCAACTCGTTCATCTGTTGAAAGGTTTGGCCCGTTGAAGCTGTAAGAGGGGAATGGGCTGTAATCAAGCTGGATGAACCAATCCGGGTGCTCAATAACCCAACGCGAGTCAATGCCCATATGGTTGGGTACCATATCGGAGGAGAGGCGGATGCCACGTTGCCAGGCTCGCGCTCGCAGGCTTTGATAAGCCTCTTCGCCACCCAGGTCCTCAGCAATTTGGTAATCATATAAAGAATAAGCAGAAGCAACCGCGTCGGGGTTGCCGCGCAGTTGTTTGATGCGCTTGGAGGCTGCACTGCGTTCCCATAACCCGATCAGCCACAACCCGGTGATACCCCAGCGCGCCAACCGGTCGAGTTCTTCATCTGGGATCTGGTCCAGGCGGATAATATTTTGCTGATGTTTTTTTGAGAGCTGGTCAAGCCAGACGTAAGCGTTTTTAGCCAGCAGCACCAGACTGGGCATCCACTCCCGATCCTGGCTGAAACGCTCCGGCTCCACCTCCAAGCCGCCAAATTCATACACTCGGGCCGGTCCCGGTCCGAAGAAGATGGCTTTTTCTTCCTCCTGGATCAGGTCCAGGCTGCTCAACAAACGATACAGGTAACGTCCAAGGAGCCCTCCCCACCGTTCACGGATGTACTCCAACTGCCCAGAAAGCGAATGGGGTACAGCCACGGCAGGTGAGCGCAGCATGTCCAGCAGATTTAGGTTGTCAGGGCCGAAATTGGGTTGGGTCTCAAAGAAAGCTCGCAGGCTGGGGATGATCTGGCGGTAGGCAGACTCCTTGTCCAGGTAAGAGTCGTCAAAAAGCTCCTGGAAAGGGGCAAAGGCAGGGTTAGCATTGGCCAACCACAGCATGAGCATCTCTTCCAGGACAATTAGCCGGTTGGGGATGAGCGTTTCGTTGTAGAGGCTTTCTCCTGCCAGGTATTCATCCAGGGAAAGCTCGCGTTGGTAAACCTGCATGGGAGGGAATTCCTCTGCAAAGCGGCGCAGAGTAAGGTCGACAGCTTCTTGACCCAACAGTCCATACAACCAGTCCAGGGCATCCAGCATTACTTGTGGGTTCATTTGCTGGCGGTACAGGTGGACAACCATATGCAAGATCTCGTCGATCAGGCCCATGGCGTTGATCTGCCCTGCCCGGACGGCCTGCTCCGGGAAGTTCACCAGGTCGCGCTTGTCATTGATCTTCTTGGCGAAGACCCGCGCGGCATGGAAGTTTGTGAACACAACATTTCCGTGGGAGGCAAACAAAGCCTCGTTAAATTGGTAACGCGTGCGTGCCTGGCGGGATACATGGAATTCCCATAAGGCATGGTCATTTGTTGACATATTTTCCTCCCAGGATATAACGATTTGACTTGTATTATATCAACCTAGAGTAGGTTTTTACTTTCAGTTTGTGTGGGCCTTCAGGTGCACAGTAAGGGATTTCACCACGGGTATTCCCCGATTATGGTTGCATACCCAATTTACTGAAGATTTCTGGCACAATTTCAAAGCATACGTATTAAAATTAGGTTTTACGCACTTCAAGAAAAGGGTTTAGGAATTGTCTCAATTCCCAGCTATTTCCGGCTGAACTGTGCAACTTCTACCGATCTTAACCTGAATCATTGGAGACCACGGAGAAACCAAAATTGTGAATTTTGAAATAGTCCTTACTTTTGCCATCCTGGGAATTGCTGTCCTGCTGTTTGTCAGTGAAATCATTCGCGTCGATTTGGTAGCTCTAGGGGTCCTGGTAACCCTGGCTTTGACCGGTTTAGTCCAGCCTGAGCAGGCTCTGTCTGGATTCAGCAACCCGGCTGTTGTCACCGTTTGGGCGATGTTTATCCTCTCGGCTGGATTGGCTCGGACGGGTATTGCCAGCATGATAGGAGAACGGGTCCTGCAAATCGCAGGCAGCGGTGAAGGGCGTCTGATTGCTGTGCTGATGACTGTGACCGGTTTGCTGTCGGCTTTTATGAACAATATTGGTGTTGCGGCGATGTTTTTGCCGATTACCATGGAGATATCCCGCCGCACACGCCGGCCTGCTTCACAGTTGCTGATGCCCATGGCTTATGGCTCACTTTTGGGAGGACTGGTCTTGCTTATTGGAACAGCCAGCAACCTGTTGGTCCGGGATGCTTTGAGAGAAGCCGGTTTTGAGCCCCTGGGCATGTTCGATTTCACCGTTGGCGGTTTGATCATTATGGTTGCCAGCGTTTCATACATGACCCTCATAGGCAGGCGTTTCCTACCTGCCCGTGAGACGCCAGGACCTTTAGCTGCTGCAAACCACACAAACGAGAGGGACATTCGCGCTTTTTATGGTTTGGAGGAGCGCCTGGCCTATTTGATTGTGCCACCGGGTAGTCCTCTGGTGGGAAAAACCTTGAGTGAAAGCCGCATTGGCCTGGCCTTAGGTCTAAACGTACTCAATATCGAACGCCAGAATGGTCAGCAGGCGCCGTTGGTTCCTAATGTTGAACTCGTGGATGGTGATCGTTTGTTGATCTTAGGAAGATTAGATCGCATCAATGAAATTGCTGCCAACCCAATCTTGACAGTTGAAGAAAATGTACCGGCAATTTCCAGATTGCTCACCGATGATATCGGCCTGGCAGAATTCCAGGTTACCGATCAACCCGATTTTTTGAGCAAAACCTTGGTCGGCGTTCAAATGCGCCAGAAATATGGGGTCAATGTGCTGGCAATCCGGCATGGAGAACAGGTCAGGCGGACAAACTTGCAGAACATTCCACTCAATGTGGGTGATTGGTTGTTGCTCCAGGGGCATCCCTCCGACCTCATGATGTTTGGAGACCAACCAGGTTTTCAGATGCTGAGCATCGATGATACCCAACATTACCAACTGCAGGAGCGCTTATTGCTTATCAGCATACCGGAAGGCTCTTCCCTGGTTGGACGGACGCTGGAAGAAAGCCGCCTGGGGTATGCTTTTGGACTGGCTGCATTAAGCATCAACCAGGGGGATGATGTGTGGAAATTGCCTCAACCGCAGACAAGCTTGCAAGCAGGGGATATGTTGGTCATCGGTGGTCGCCCTCAAGATATTGAGGTTTTGAGAGGTCTGAGAAGCTTGCAAATTGAGCGCCGAATCGATATTGATCTGGAAAAGCTGGGAAGAGGATCGATGCAAATCATCGAAATCATGCTTTCGCCATTCAGCGACCTGACCGGAAAAACCCTGCGCCATTTGCACTTTCGTGAAAAATACGGTGTCTCTGTTTTGGCGATTTGGCGTGGAGACCGTGCTTATCGCACAAACCTGGCCGAAATCCCCTTGAGTTACGGCGATGCTTTGCTGTGCTATGGTTCTTTGGAGCGCTTTGAGATGATCGCGCGCGACCGGGATTTTGTTGTATTGAAGACAGAAGTGCAAGAAAAACCTCGTCTGGAAAAAGCACCCATCTCAGCTCTTATAATGGTCAGCGTGGTTGGAGCTGTTATCTTCTTTGGCCTGCCGATTTCGATTGCAGGTATTACGGGATGTGTCCTGATGGTTGTGACCCGCTGTTTGACAATGGAAGAAGCTTACCAAGGTATAGATTGGCGATCTGTTTTTTTGATCGCAGCAATGCTTCCCTTGGGTCTGGCTATGCAGCAGACTGGCGCGGCAGTTTACCTGGCAGACCTAGTGATCGATTTGGTGGGCGTCTATGGTCCTACGGCGATCCTGGCGGGTTTGATGGTGTTGTCAATGGCTGCCACACAGGTTATGCCCAGCCCGGTGGTAGCGGTGATCATGTCTCCAATTGCCCTTTCCACGGCAGCCAATCTCGGAATCTCCCCCTATCCTTTTATGATGGGCATCGCTTACGCGTTAGCGGCGGCCTTTCTCAGCCCTGTTGCACATCCAGCTAACGTGCTGGTGATGAGTCCCGGAGGTTATCGCTTCAGTGATTATTTCAAACAGGGCCTGCCCATCTCGATCATCGTCCTGGTCTTCAGCATCATCCTGTTGCCAGTTCTATTTCCTTACCAATAGAATCACGGGTAGCAATGTACTTAACCCCGGGTTGGTCCGGAAATGATGGTAATAAATTTTCGAAGCGACGACAATGGGGATTGGCCGAAAGTTATTTAACAAATGTCTAGCTTCACACGGCCAATCACTGGAGCAAACCGCCGGATTTACTCATGAGTTTGTAAAATTACTTGTGGCGGTTTGTTAATCAAACACCTGCCTAATTTGCAGAACCTTAGAATTGCAAATCTCGGATGACGTTCATGGAAGCCAGGGCTTGCTCCAGGCGTAATTCGTAGATGAGCGGACCCTGGAAGCCAGCTTTTTTCAGGCGACCTAGCAGACGCTCCACTTCCAGATCTCCTTCACCCAAAGGATGGTGATCCAAGCCATAGCCAGGTCCATTTAACTTTCTATAGCAAGGGGCGTCGTGCAGGTGCACTTCAGCCAGGCGTGGCAAGCAGCTTTCCAGAGATTCGAAAAAGTCTATTGGTCCGGAAAAGCCGGCCAGCACATGCCCGGTATCAAAGCATATGGAGATATCCAGCTCTTCAGCCAGCTCAAGCGTTAGCTCAAATGGAAATTCAATGGTTTCAATGGCAAGCTTGCGGGACGGTATATCGCTCTCAGCCAGCAGCGTCTTAATGCTCTGGCGGGCTTGGTTTTGAAACTGTTTCAATAAAACAGCCTTGGCAATGGACGGCAGCTTCATATTGTAGAACTCGGTTGCCAGCGCGCCGAAGGCATGCAGGACATACACCTCTGGGTCAAGCGGTGAGGTCAACTGGATAGACTGGAGCAAGGCCTCCACAGAGCCATTGCGCACGGGCGTCAGAGGGGTGGATGGCTCCACAGACCACAGCGGAAGGTGCAGTGTATAACTGAGACCCAGCTCTTGCTTAAGCTCTGCCAGGGTTTGGATCACAGCAGGGGAAAAGGTGTGTGGCAGGAACATGGGCAAGTCCCCGCCCAGCTCGATCGGGTTGAATCCATGAGCAAATAAATTCCGCACCAGTTCAGGAAAATTGAAGCCGGCAATGTTTGCCATGACCTGTTCGGCCGGCATGCCAGGTGGAATCAGTGCATCTAGTTGCATGGCCATGATACCGAATCGCATGGTGAGCCTCCTGGATGTAGGGGTGTGTATTGGGAGATTATATCGCAGGTAGATTCTCTGTGCTTTGATAGAATCATGGCTCTTCAGACGTAGAGAAGAAGATAGCGGATTTTGAGATTGCGAACGGCGCGCGCCGTTCGCAATCTCAAAGCCTGGAATTCATCAAGAACTTTGGCAGAGACCAAAAAGATTGCCAAGAGATTGTGGAATTGGGTAAAATAAGCCCGGATGATGCAGCTTTGTCAATGAAAAAAACGATAACTATCACAACCGCGCCGGGATCGTGGCAGCGCACTTTGTATATCCTGTTCTTCGCCCAATTGATGGTAGCGGTGGGGTTTTCGAGCATTTTTCCATTTTTGCCGTTATATGTTGGGCAGCTTGGCTCAACCAGCGGGTTGGGGGTCGAGATCCTGTCTGGGTTGGTGTATTCGGCGCAATCATTCACCATGATGTTGGCCTCGCCGTTCTGGGGTGCGCTGGCGGACCGTTATGGACGCAAGTTGATGGTCGGGCGCTCGATGTTTGGCGGCGCAATCATTCTGCTAGCGATGGCCTTTGTGACTTCGGCTGAGCAACTGGTGGCGTTACGGGCGATCCAGGGCCTGGTAACCGGGACGATAGCGGCTGCGAACGCCTTGTTGGCTTCGATTACGCCTCGCCAGCACACCGGTTACGCCATGGGGATGCTGCAGGTTGGCTTTGGCACCGGCCTGGCCTTTGGCCCTCTAATCGGGGGGGCTGCAGCAGACCTGTATGGTTACAACACCGTGTTTTACCTGACCGCAGCGATGCTGGCCCTGGCAGGGATGATGGTAGCCTTGGGTGTGCAGGAAAAATTTGATCCCCGGCAGGGAAAAGAACGGCGGAAATCCAGCCTGCTGGTTGAGTGGAGGGGCATGCTGTCCTTTCCTGGGGTATGGATCACTTTCCTGATGCGCTTTTTTACCAGCCTGGGACGGATGATGATTATGCCTATCATCCCGCTCTTTATCCAAACCTTGCTGGTCGACCTGTCGCGTTTAAATACCCTGACCGGGTTGGTGCTGGGGATTGCTTCAGGAGCAACCACCATTAGCGCGGTTTTCCTGGGCAAACTGGGAGACCGGATTGGCTATCGCAAGGTGCTGGTAGCCTGTACGGGATTGTTGGGCGGCGTCTATGCATTGCAGGGATTTGTGTCGGCCTGGTGGCAATTACTGGTTCTACAAGCACTGGTGGGCGTGGCGATGGGTGGTGTGATTCCCTTGATCAGTGCTTTGCTGGCGAATTATGTCAGGGCAGGGGGAGAGGGCTCGGTTTATGGGATGGATAATTCGATCAATGCAGCCGGGCGAGCTGTTGCCCCACTATTGGGGGCTGCCGTGGCAACCGGCTGGGGCTATCCGGCGACTTTCTTAGCCACCGGGTCGATCTTTGTGGCTGCCAGCTTACTAGCAGCCTGGCGTTTACCGCCTTCCAGGCTGGCCACGGTAGTAGGAGTACCCAGGCAGGCAACTCTTGAACAACCTGAGGAGGAGCTATGATCTATCGGACTTTAATCTCAGTTGATAAGCTGGCACGACATCTAGAAGACCCACAATGGGTTATCGTCGATTGCCGGTTTTCTTTAGCAGATATGGAACGGGGGCAGCGCGACTATGTGCAAGCGCATATTCCTGGCGCTGTCTATGCCCATTTGGATCATGACCTGTCCGGACCGGTCATTCAGGGTCAAACGGGGCGACATCCCCTACCAACAGTAGAACGAGCTACACAGGTGTTCTCAAGTTGGGGCATCGAGCCGGGCGTACAGGTGGTGGCCTACGACGATGCGGGGGGAGCGCTGGCTGCCGGGAGGTTGTGGTGGATGTTGCGCTGGCTGGGACATGACGAAGTGGCTGTTCTGGATGGCGGCTGGCAGCGCTGGTTGAGAGAGGGAAAGCCTACAACGGGCGGTGAAGAAAATCGCTCGAGTGGTATGTTTGTCCCGAATCCACGACCACAGGTGATTGCTACGACAACTGAGGTTAGAGACCTGCTGGGAAAACGCACAGCTTGCATTGTGGACGCTCGGACGGTTGATCGCTACCGGGGTGAGAACGAGATCATTGACCCGGTGGCAGGGCATATCCCCGGCGCCATCAACCTGCCATACCCGGAAAACCTGACCCCAACAGGCGTTTTTCGATCGCCGGAAGAGTTACGCCAAATGTACCTGGATTTCCTGGGTGATCACCCACCCGAGCAGGCCATCTTTTACTGTGGCTCAGGAGTGACCTCAATTCACAACATCCTGGCAATGGTGCATGCAGGGTTGCCGGAACCGCGCCTGTATGCTGGCTCGTGGAGCGAATGGATCACCGATCCGGCTCGACCGGTGGCGGCTGGAGAGGGGTAAGTACTGCCAACCCCAACACCAGGCAGGTAATCAACTTTCCCTTCACATATCGAAATCGAACGAGATCGGGAATCCGTTGATTTGATCGATGATTTGCTTTTGTCCTTGCAGATCGGCCAAGCCGAACTCCCAGCTCCCCTGAAGATCTCTCATGTAGAGGAAACGATCCGTCCCAACCGCCTGGATATTGATGACTGCCCCTGGTTCAGACATGAGCGGGCGGACGTTGCCATCCAGATTACCGAACTGGGTCTGCATGTCGTTACCACTGCTGAAGAAGTAGTGCTGCGAGTCGCCTGCCCAGCCGTGAAATTGCAGCAGGGAGGTGCTGAACAACACCCGGTCCTGGGAGAGATCGGCGCTGGCCAGGTGCAACTCGCGCAGGTTATCTTGAGGCTGGCCTACTTCCCGCTGGTAAATCAGCTTACTGCGGTCGGGCGAGAAGTACACCCCGCCGCCAAAAAAGGTGGCCGGAACACCGCCCAATTGTTTGGCAGCAGAGCCGTCAGCCGGGACGCGCCAGATTTGGGTGAGCTGGTCGCGGGCTGCCAGTGGGTCGCGTGGGGGGATGGAGACCAGCAGGTTGGACGAGTCACCCGTCCAGAACGGCTGAGGGTAGAAGCGGTATTCGCTGGAGGTCAGGACTTCTTCAAAGTTGAGCAAGTCCCCGCTGCGGTTCGAGCCATCTGCGTCCACCAGGAAAAGGCTGTTAGGTGTGGAGATGGCGATACGCCCCCCATTGGGGGAGAAACTGAACATGCCAGCCTGTCCGGTCGGCAGGAGGGTGAATAGCTTGCCGCTATCGGCGTTCACCCGGCGCAGGTCTTCATTCAGCAGGGACCCGACCATGAAGGATTGGCTGGTGTTGAAGACTAGCTCATGTGTGCCGGGAACCCAGGCGAGCTGGTGGGGGGCAACCCCGGATGCATCTGGCGAGCGATTGATGACCATACTTTCGACATCGCTGACGCTGACGAGCAAACGCTCCCTCGTGCCATCGCTATTAATAGCCCAAATCTCCGAATGGAAATCATCCACCCGGCGGGTGAAAGCAATCAGCGAGCCATCATCCGAGAGAAAGGCCTCCAGGATTTGTCCGGAGGTGGGCAGCGTCTTGAGGCCGGCTCCTTCTGTCCAGATCCACAGGTCTCCGTCTTTGATGTAGACCACCCGCAAAACACCGGCAGGCGCCGGTTCGGCAGGGGTTGGCTCAACGATTTCAGTGGGTCTCGGTGGTTGGACCGGTTCTGTAGTAGTAGGGGGTGAGAAGACCTCCTGTGCGGTTGGTTGGGCAGGGCCTGAAACCGCAGTTATGGCGCAGCCTGAAATTAGCATTGCCAACAGCGACAGGAAAACAATCAGAGATATATTGGGACGAGTAACCATGGGTGCTCCTTATTCGACATAGTTTATACAATATGACGACTTTCAGCACTCCAGAGTTTCACCCATTTTAGAAACAAATTACGGGGTCGACAATTTCTGTTAGAGATCCTGGTAGCGGGAGTTTTCCAGGTCTTTCAGCAGATCCGTCTCCGTCTTCCCTGCTGTCACTTTCTGCTCATGAGTAGCCCATTCCAGCTCAGCTGCCTCAGCCTGCTTGAGCTCCTCGGGGCTGGCCCTGCGGATGAAGCTCCATTTCCCACAATATGGACAACGGTCAAACCTGGCTACCACCAGTTTGATACCGTACACATGCACTGCAAAAGGCCGGCTGCATTTGGGGCAGACCGCTCCGCCCAGAGCTCCATAGCGACGAGGCGCGCCAAGCGGCAAATCGGTTACCTTGCCCTTGCCCAGGATATTGCTAAATAAGAAGGCAATCCCCATCCCGCCGAAGATGACCCCGAATGTGAGTCCCACAATCTTCAGCGCTGCACCCATCCCCTGATCGCCTGCTACGAATTCGGTGCGGATAACGTTGGAGCGTAATTCCTTCCCATCAGCGGTGGTCCCAATTGCCTGCAGGACGTGTACCCCCAAGTCGTAATTATCGGTCACAAAGCGCAGGCTGAAAGGCGCCTCATTGTCTTCTCCCAAGACTTGATCATCCAGATAAAAGACCACTTGGGCCAGATCCTGCGGTCCGGTGATGGTCATAGAGAAATTCCCCTGGATCTGGTTGCCACCGAGAGATGCATAACCGAAATCTCTGTTCAAGCGCAAACGCAATTCTTCACCGTTCTGGGCCAGGGCAGGATGTGCGGCAAACAGTGTGGAAACCAAAAGGAAAACTGGCAAGAGCAAGTAAGTTGAGCGATATTTTTTCATCGGTTTATTTCCAACGGGTGAGGATAGTCTCGCGCTGGAACAGGCGGATAGCAACCTGGATCATGATGGCGTCGAGCACGACCAAGACCAGCGCCATAATCAGCACGAGCGTGTTGTTGAAGATCAAGAGCCCTGAAACCTGCCCGAAGAACAAGCCCAAAATTGGCACGATCACGACCACAGACAGCTGTTCTGCCACGCGCGGGTCGTTCACTCGGGAGGAGACCATGATGGCAAAATTGACCGATAGCACCGCCAGCAGCGGTCCTACCAGCAAGACCGCCAGCAGCCACATGGGGTCCAGCAGGGCTGCGGTGACCAGGCTGGAGCCGGATAGGAAACCCGCACCGATTGCAAAGATCAAAAACCCCACCAAAGTGGCAGCGACAGCTGGGATGACCGCAGCCAGGTTCTTGGCGATCAACAACTCGGCGGTGGTAATGGGGGTAGCCAGCAAAGGCTCCAGGCTGCGGGTGGTCTTCTCGCCCACGATGGAATAAGAGGCGATATTGACCGGAATGATCAATGGCACCAGCATGAACAAGACCAGGAACTGGCTGACGATGTATACCTGGAAGCATTCGCTGCTGCTCATCCCCGGATCGCACATCACTGCAATCTGCTGTGGGATATCCCCGGCCATATCTCCGCCACCGCCAGTGCTGAAGAGTATGATAAGCGGTAAGGCTGCAAACAGCAGTGGCATAAATATCACCGAGAACAGGACCATCTTGTTTTTGAAGACCTCAGCCCATTCTTTGCGCACGATCGTTATGATTTTATCCATGACAGACACCCTTTATTGCTTGACTAAGTGCAAGTAAACATCTTCCAGAGAGGTGCGCAGCTCGCCCACGAACTGCACCCGCGCCCCGGCGCCCACCAGCAGGTTCAAGATATCGGGATTATGCTCTTCGGGGTCATCCAGGGTGATCACCAGCTTGTTCTCCACAAGCTTGACCTCCTGAACAAAGGGCAGCGCCTGCACCTGCTGAACCAGGCCATCATTGCCAGTAGCCAGGTGGAAGACGACTTTGCGGCCGAACAGCTGGCGGCGCAAATTGGTGGGGGAGTCCACCACCAGCAAGCGGCTTTTAAACACACCGATGCGGTCGCACAGACGATCGGCTTCGTCCAGGTTGTGGGTGCACAGGAAGATGGTGCAACCTTGTTGGCGTAACTCAGCGATGAAATCGCGCACCAGGCGGGCCGATTCTGGATCCAAGGCGGCAGTGGGCTCATCCAGAAACAGCAAGCGTGGTTCGTGCAGCAAGGCCCGGCAAATGGCCAGCTTTTGCTTCATTCCTTTGGAGAAGGTACCGGCTTCATCCTGGCGACGGTCCCACAGCCCCAACATGCGCAAGTATTTTTCGACCTGGACTTTAGGATATTCGACCTCATACAGATGCGCATAGATATTCAGGTTGTGTTCTGCGCTGAGGTTGTCGTACATGCCAGGGGTTTCGGTCAGGATGCCAACCGAGCGGCGAATTTGCTTGTCTTCCTTTCCAACTGTAAAACCGTTGACCAGCGCCCGCCCGGAAGTCGGGCCGATCAGGCAAGAGAGCATCCGTACAGTGGTAGTCTTGCCGGCCCCGTTTGGGCCCAGGAAGCCGAAAACCTCGCCCTCCCTCACTTCTAAATTCAGGTGGTCGACGGCGGTGATGTCGCCAAATTTCTTGGTCAGATTTTCTGTTGTGATCATCTTACCTCGCAAGCTTATGAATAACGGCTGTCTGCCAGCTTATCGGAATCCGCTTCGATTTCGATGGGGGTGAATAGATGAGGTGGGTGAGGTGGGGGACCCACCTCAGGCTGTGCTGGTGGCTCAGGCGTGCGCAGGGCAAAGATAATGCCCAGGCTGAGTAACGCTACCACTGCCAGGGCTGCTTCTGAGTGGTAAACGCTCCAGGTCGAGGCGGCGTATAGGGCCACTGCATTGGCGAAGGCGTGCCACAGGATCGCCAACCCCAACCAGTAGATTTTCCTTCTGGTGAAGACTTGCAGAACAAGAACGGACAGAGACAGGTGCAGCACGATGGCCAGGGCGCGCTCGACTGCTGGCAATATACTGTCGTACCATGGTGCAGACCAATAAGCGTGTAGTTGTTGTTGGAGCAGAGCCAGTTGGTCTGGAGCCACCATGCCGCTCAGGTCGCTGTGGCGGAAGGCCAACATGGCTAAAAAGTTGACCAAGAGCAAAAGGCCGATAAAGATCATCGCTTCGCCGCCGGCGCCATGCCCTGCCCCAAGCATCAAGCCCTGGCCCCAGGAGCGGGCCTCTTTGGTCCAGAAGCGATACATCAAGTAGCGGGCCCCTTCCTCAAAGATGCCGGCGCTGAAACTCAGAAAGAGAATATTGAAAGTCACCTGCCATTCCGGCGGAGGTGGGGGCAAAGTGCCGCGCTGGAACAGCACTGTTATCACGATATTGAAGGGGATGTGGAATACCTGCGAGAGCAAGAACACGGCCGCGCCGATGATGTACAAGCGCCAGCTTAAGCCAAAGCGTCCTTTCAGATACCGGCCAAGGGCATACGCCATGCCAACGATGAGCAGAACCGCCAGTGGATACGTGATGTAAAGGATTTCCATTATATTAGCTCCCGTAAGGGCCAAACGAAGCATAGTATACAATATATTAGGTGGATGAGAGGCACTTTTGCTGGGCCATCTCCGGCTGAGCTGGTTAACTCCAATTTAATGTAAATCATACTTGACATTCTGTTCGAATGATGGATAATGTAAAGTATGTATTACACTGATTATCGCCTATGAGCGTCACAAGGACAGTTGATGACAACGAAATTGAATGATCCTATCCGGGAGTTGCCATATCATCCAATGACCGATTTAATCAACAGCTTGAAGGAGAAGCGCACTGCTCAGGGCATAACTCAGGAGACATTAGCTGAGCGAGTTGGCGTCACCCGCCAGACGATCATCGCCATAGAGAAGGCGAAATTCGTACCCTCGGTCAAGCTTGCTTTAGCCTTGGCGGACGCGCTCGAAATCCCCGTGAATGAGCTGTTCTGGCTGGGCAGCCTTGCAAGAGCAAGCCAACCAGATCCAATTCCAACCGATGTGAAGACGAAATAGGAGCAGGCTGTCAAGCCGCCGAAGCCCCAAACCACGCTGGTGACGTTGATGCTGGGAGTAGGCGTTATCGGTGGATTGGCTGTCAGCAGCCAGAGCTTTGATGAGCGCGAATCCCAACTGTTGTGGAGATGTTATGGTCTGGCATTCCAGTGGTTCTTGTTGGTGATATTTTCCTTGTATGCGATTGTGGCAGTCTTCAAATGGTTTGCCATAGCAGAAGATTTTCTGATCTTGCTGGGCGCTCAATGGTTGGGGTTAACCGTTTCCTTCCTGTGTATTCTCCTTGGCGTCGCCGGTTTACGGTTGTTCCGTTCAGAAGCATAGGGAGGCGAATTAACCTGTCGGATCGCTTTCTTGATCTTCGCAGGTCTTTAAGGACAACTTTTATGGTAGTAATCACCATTAATCATTGACTGATAAGATGAAAGTTCGGGTGACTAAAATCCACAACATGGCCGCTCTGCTGCAGGACAACCGGGTCAGCGATGCTGACCTGCTGGAAGCTTTGGTGGAGGAATTCCATCCAGGGCTGTACGTCCTGGCTTATTCTATTCTGTTAAATTCAGATCGGGCATGGCAGGCGCTGGTGCAAGCCCTGGCAACCATCGTGGCTCACCGGCGGGAGTACTGGGGAGAGCCATCCCTGCCGGTGTGGATCAACCGCCTGGTATTGGAGCAATGCCGCAAAGCTGGCAGATTCTCCCATTTGAATGCGCTCGAACGATCATTTAGCAGGGAGAAAAGACCGGCTGGATTCTTGAGCCTGCTGGCCAGCATGGAAGAGGCGCAGCGGATTGTCCTGGCATTACGGTACGGGCAGGCGCTGGCTTTGGAGGATATCTCTGCCATCCTGGATGTTCCTCTAACCCGTGTACAAATCCATCTCAAAGGCGGACGCAAAGCGGCTCAAGAGTTTGTGGGTTTCGGCGACAGGCCGGGTAATGATTCTATAGATGCGGGCGTATCCCATACTGCCATACTGGAGGGGATCGAACAGGACGCCGATGGCCTGTTGGATACCGGTCAGCATGTTGAGCTGGAGCAACACCTGGGTGAATGCCCGGCCTGCAGGGGGAAGGCAACTGCTTTGCAGGAGCTGGAAGACCACCTGCGGGCAGGCTTTTCTGATCTGACGGAAGCGAGCGAGGCCACAGGCGAGCGTGAAAGCTTGGCCGCCCAGAGTTTAAGGCTGCTTCCACATCTGCAAAGAACCCGCCGCCTCTCAATCTCCACACGCCAATTGCTGTTGACCTTATTGCTGGTGGCAGTCCTGGCAAGCCTGGGCTGGCGCTTTGTCTGGCCACAGTTTTTTCCTGTGCAGCCGCCTCATACCCCTACCGCGCCCCCTCCAACTGCCACTCCTGACCCATGGGTTGGCTACCATAAATTTGAGTTGATGACCTTGCCAGAGGATACCTTGGAGTCTCTAGCCGAGGCCACGGGCTTGAGTGTGGAGGACATCCTGGCTTTGAACAATTTGCCACCATCGGCGAGGCTGAATACCGGTAACACGCTCACGCTGGCTATGCCAGAGGAGGCTTTCGTCCCCCCAGCAATGCGCGACGAGATCGCCTTACCACCCAGGCTAACGGTGGAGGCAGATAGCACAGAGATTCGCCAGCGCCTGGCACAGGCTGGAGAGCTGTTTAGCACGCTATGGGCTGATTATCTGTTCGTTTATTATGGACCTGCAGGTTATGGCGGGTCCCCTTACTATGAATTCAGAAACCAGTACTGGTTGACGCAGGGTGGGTACTCTGTCCAAATTGGAGGAGACGTTTCCGGTCAATATGTATTGAATTTTTATGAGGAACATTATTTCCCCAATGGCTTGAATTTTTATCAGGCTCCTTTTGAGAGGCCATCTGCAAGGAGGGTTTCAAACCAGGCAGATGGATTCCTATTTATGATCCTTCCTTTCACCTGGTTTGGTGGCAACAAGGACCAGATTGACCTACAGGTCATTGGCACCGACCAGGTCTTGGGAAGGCCAGCGTTGGTGGTGGATTGGCCGGTTGAGAATCCTCACCAAACCAGGAGGATGTGGGTAGATGCAGAGCGTGGTTTGATTCTTCGACAGCGCATATACGCGATCCACGGGGAGCAATGGACGACCATAATGGAGATGGGCTTCACAGCTTTAGTTCTGGATGAGGATTTGCCGGTCGAGGTCTTCTCTCCGTTTAAATTTAAGCCGGATGGTTTTGTGAAAGATCAGATGGGTGATCTGCTACCCGAAGACCAACAGGGACGTCCTTTCACCTGGTCAATCCCTTTGGAGCGCCGCAGGATGGAGCGTCTCTCCCCACCACCTGGCTTTGATCCTGCTCAAGAAACGCTGACCATGCAATGGCCTTCCCACCCGCTGGATGAGTGGGACGGGACGGTGGAAGTCTTTGCCGGCCAATATTTCCTAGGGGAATTTAATGTGCGGGACGACATGTCGATCCAACGCCCCTTCAATAATTCTGAATCATCTCCCTTTGATGCATGTACCCGCTCACCAGATGGGCGCCTGGTTGCATTATCTAACAGTTTGCCACTCACCAAAGGCACGAAATTATTCTGGTTTCACCTGGAAAATCCAGAAGATGTGCAAATGGTGCCAATTTCGTCTGCTTACCCCAATGAATTTGTCTTTGATCCGGGCAGCCGCTTCCTGGCTTACTATGCTTGTCCAAGCGATGGTTGTGGGGTCCAACTGACCGACACGTATACAAACAAGACCAGTTTGCTGCTGCGCACAGGACGCGGTGTTCCGTACTCGCTGACCTGGAGCCCGGATGGCAGGTATTTGGCCATGGTAGGCTTCACCTTAGAAAGCACCATGCGCAAGATTATCATTGTGGATCGGGTCAATAGTGTCCTGGTGTACCAGGCCGATTACGGTTGGATGAATCCAAAAGTGCCAGACGATTTGCCTACGCTGACCTGGGGCAGACCGTTCCCGAGGGAGAGTGATTACTGGCTCGATTTTTATGGTTGCGTAGTCCCATATGCTTATCCCAGCCCGTTTGCACAGGAGCGGTTGGAATGACAATATCTCCCGGCGGGGAAATTTCTCGATCAAGCCTACAATTCTTACATAGTGTGGGGAAATTGTAGGGATTCCGTAGGGTAATCGTCAAGCAGAAGCATCTGTTCTCTGGCAAAATCCATAAATATGGGGGTGGCAGCGGCGGGCCTTGCTCTACGGAGGCCTTCTCTTTCAGGTCAGGAAGGTTAATGCTTAAGAACACTCAAGATTTGAATTCTGAACTCGAATGGATGTTGCACAGCGCAGAAGTAGATGATGCTGTGTTGTTAGAAGCCCTGTTCCACCGTTATTACCCTGGGCTTTACCAATTGACTTTACAGGTGACAAATGATCCGCAGATGGCGATGACGGCTGCCGGGCAGGCCCTCACCACGGCAGTTTACCGCCGCCACCGTTATACCGGGGAAAGCTCTTTGCGCGCCTGGATCTATGCCATGGCGTACCGAGCCACACGCAGATCCCAGGTTAAAATTAAACCATCTGATGAAAAGGGGGATAAACAGGATTTAACCAGCAGTCAGGTGGAAGTGGAAGATCAGGAGCGCTTGCTTACCATTCTGCGCGGGCTAGATGGCAGGCAAAGGTTACCGCTGGTATTGCGTTACCTGCACAGGCTCAGCCTGGCAGATGTCGCCCATGTGCTGGGAATACGCCAAAGAAAAGCAGCTGCCTGTTTGGATAAAATTCGCCGGCAGTGCCAGGGAGCCCTCTATCCCGACTCACCCAGGAACTTACCGCATGCCGAAATCGAGGAGCTGATGCGGGAAGCCCTGGATGGGCTATTAGATGACAAAGGGGATTTCAATAACATCGCCCGCCTGGAAATGCACCTGGATGAGTGCGGTGAGTGTAAAGGTTTCTCCAACCGTCTATCTGTATTGGATGCAAAAATCAAGCTTTGCGTACCACGACTGTGGTCGATCCCAACAATCCCAGAAACCGAAATTCAAGATTTGCTATCCATCATGAGGCAGCAGGCTGGCTGGCAACGCAAGCGCCAATCTTTCTCTTTGTCCTTACGTAGCCTGTCCCTGGCATTGATCGTGGTGGCTCTCCTGGTTTTTGTGGCTGTGACCACCGATATTTTTGCCCAAGTTCCACCACCCAAGATCACCATGGTTGAGACGGTCATTGTCAGGCAGACCCAGCTAGTGCAAGAGGAGAGCTTCCCTTATCTGACGCCGAAAAAATCCTCAGAGCTGGCCACCCCTGGACCTCCCGCACGCTACCGGCCGCGACCCACAGGTGTTGGACCCAGCACACGCCAGGATGGCTTTCCGTTGTTGAGTGGCGAGTTCCTTCCGCCGCGCATCAATTTGAACTTGGAGACCAATTGGACCGAATTACCATCCATAGCTGAAAGGTTGGGATGGAACAACTCAGGTCCGCTTACCCTATACACCGTGCTGGGATTTTGGGGTTGGCTGGGCCAATTGGATGACATCCTCAACGAATTGCAACCTGATTTAAACGAGCTACACGTTCAACCAGCAGAAATGGTGGATTTCATCTCTCGGCAGACGGAGCTGGCTTCGTTGTGGCGAGCGGGTGGTGACCTGGCAACGCTAAAACTATTGCTGGCAGGTGGCTATCCCGTGATCGTTGCCCACGGGTTTGAAGATACAGATGGAGAGGGGTGGTTTGCCGGTTATGCAGTGATGCACGGTTATGATGAGCAGAAAGGGGTTGTGCGCCTGACAAAGGGTAGGGCAGGGGCAGAGGCTGAGAGGGAGGTATTGTTCGACGATTTTATTCACCTCTGGCGGGGGATGAACTTCAGCTTTGTGGTAGTTTATCCCCCTCAACAAGAGTCCAGATTGTCAGAACTGTTAGGTCCATATGCTGACTGGGGCCATGGTTTGGAAACGGCCTCCAGGCTGGGATCAGCCGAAATCACCCGTCTATCTGGGAGGGACAAATTTTTTGCTGCCTATAATCACGGCGCCAGCCATGCTTACCTGGGAGAATACCAACGGGCTGCGGCTGCTTTTGACCAGGCTTTGTTGATCTATCTGTCTTTGCCGGAAGGAGACCGCCCCTGGCGCATCTTTTGGTATGAGACATCCCCGGTACTGGTTTACCAGGTGGTGCATCATTTTGAAGAAACCGATCTGGCCGCTGACCCGCTCCTGATGCTCGAGCAGCAGGAAATAGCGGTAGAGGAGTATGCCTGCCCGCCATCTGGAGAGGAACTGTTAAGCGGGCAAGGTGGCGGAGGTTCTCCAGCGCTGAATTCCGAGACAACTACAGGGAGAAATATCCTGCGTCAGATCATTTGTACTGCCAGGTGAGCTATGTTGCCGGAGTGGAGTCATCGAATACCCATCGGATGGACAATGATACTAGGAGGAAATAATGGATAAAGTACGCAATTGGATGAGCAGCCCGGTGATCGTCATTGACCCAGACAGCAGCCTTACGCATGCCTTGACCTTGATGCGGCGGCGGCGCATCCACAGTCTGTTGGTTGATCTCAGCGCCCAAACCCCGGCTTATGGGATTATCACCACCACTGATATCCGGGACAAGGTCATCGCGGTTGGACGCAACCCGGCTGAACTGACCGTGCGAGAGATCATGACTGCACCCGTATTCACTGCCAAGCCGGATTGGACTTTGCAAGAAGCCTCGCAAAAGATGCAACAGTATAATATTCACCACATGCCTGTTGCGGAAGCAGATGGAACCCTGGTTGGAATCATTTCTGTGACGGATATCTTTATGGCAGTTGAGGAGATCGGCTGGGGGAACTAGGGGGGCGAAAGAGTATATTCCAGGGCAATCTGGTATAATTTCAGCGCGCTTTCGCAGTGGGTTATATGAATACCCAGCACCGGCCAGTCCGGTGTTGTTTTTGAGGTAACCAGGAATTATCGTTGTGGACCCTGGATTTGGGAGCAAGAGCGAGCGCATGCGCTCGCTCTTGCTCCCAAATCAAAACCAGGCAAACGATAGATCCCAAAGTACCTATGCGGGACTAAAACGAGATGGAGGGATTTTATCTTCATGGAAAAGGAAGAACACCTGGATTTATATTATCAAATGGTCCTCATCAGGAAGCTGGAAGAGCGTTCTGCTGAGCTATACCAACAAGGAAAGATTGGCGGCTTTTTGCATCTATACATCGGCCAAGAAGCCGTGAGCACAGGTCTGGTGGCGGCTCGTAAACCGCAAGACCGGGTCATTACTGCTTATCGTGATCATGGCGTTGCTATCAACGTGGGTATCCCTGCCAAAGAGGTGATGGCAGAGTTGTTGGGCAAAGTCACTGGCACATCCAAGGGCAAGGGTGGGTCGATGCACCTGGCAGATGTGGATCGTAATTTTTGGGGAGGCCACGCCGTTGTCGGCGCACACCTGCCCATCGCAGCCGGTTTGGCCCTGGGGGATCAATACCAAAAAAACGATGGCGTTACAATCTGTATGTTCGGCGATGGCGCCACCAATATTGGCTACTTTCATGAGGCGCTCAACCTCTCCAAAGTATGGAGGCTACCCGTGCTGTGGGTGTGCGAAAACAACCAGTACGGCATGGGCACCGCGGTTGAACGGGCTTCAGCCGTATCGGAAATCCGCCAAAAGGCTGACGGCTACAATATCCCCAATGAGCAGATTGATGGGATGGATGTGTTAAAAGTGCGCGAAACCACTCTGGAAATCCTGGAGAAGATTCGCGGCGGGGATGGGCCATATTTTCTGGAAATCCTCACCTATCGCTTCCGCGGTCACTCTATGGGTGACCCGGAGCGTTATCGTAAGCCGGATGAGATCAAGAAGTATCAGGAAAATGATCCGATCGGTATCTACCGCCGTTACTTGCTGGAAAATGAGGTGGCGAAGGAAAGCGAACTGGATGACCTGGACACTCGCGCGGATGTGGAAATTCAAGAGGCGGTCGATTTCGCCGAATCAAGCCCTGAACCAGAGCCAGAGGCCCTGTACGAGCATATTTACGTAGACGATTGAGGGACTTATGCCAAAAATTACCATGCGAGAGGCTATTTCCCAGGCCTTGATGGAAGAGATGGAACGCGATGAGAGCGTCTTCATCATGGGAGAAGAGGTAGGCGTGTGGGGTGGTACGTATGCGGTCACAAAAGGTTTCTATGATAGATTTGGACCCGAACGGGTTAAGGACACCCCCATTGCAGAAGCAGTTATTGTTGGCGCAGCAATTGGCGCTGCCCTGACGGGGTTGCGTCCGGTTGCCGAGCTGATGACGATCAACTTTGCCTTCTCAGCGATGGATCATATCGTCAATCAGGCGGCCAAATTGCATTATATGTTTGGCGGGCAATTTGTTTTACCTATGGTGATCCGCGCTCCTGGAGGTGGAGGGCGGCAACTGGGAGCCACCCATTCCCAAACCCCTGACGCGGTCTTTGCCCATTTCCCGGGTCTCAAGGTAGTTGCTCCAGCGACGCCTGAAGACGCCAAGGGCATGTTGAAAGCTGCCATCCGTTCGGATGATCCGGTCCTCTTCATCGAACACGCCACGCTGTACCAGACGCGCGGCGAGGTTCCCGATGGCGATTACACTGTACCGTTGGGGAAGTCGAAGATCCAACGCCCGGGTAATGATGTGACTATTGTGACATATAGCAAGATGTTAGAGTTTTCCACCCGCGCGGCGGAGCAGCTCGCTAAGGAGGGCATCCAAGCGGAGATCGTTGACCTGCGCTCGTTGCGGCCTTTGGATATGGGCCCGGTGTTAGAATCGTTCAAGAAAACCAACCGGGCTGTGATCGTCGAAGAAGGCTGGCGCTCATACGGGGTTGGCTCTGAAGTGGCTGCCAGGATCTACGAAGAGGCCTTTGATTATGTGGACATGCCCATCAAGCGGGTCGCCCAGCAAGAAGTGCCCTTGCCGTACAATCGGGCGCTGGAACAGATGGCCTTGCCCCAGGTAGAGGATATCGTCAAGGCCGTCAAGGAGGTACTGTAAATGGCCGAAAAAATCACCATGCCAAAGCTCGGTTTTGATATGGCAGAAGGGACGCTGGTCCGCTGGGTGATTCAGGAGGGGGGTGAGGTCAATAAGGGCGCCATCTTGGCCGAGATTGAGACCGACAAGGCCACCGTGGAAGTTGAATCCACCCATAGCGGTGTTTTACACAAGCACCTGGTTAAAGAAGGGGACATCATACCAGTTGGCGACCCGATTGCCATCATTGGCGAAGCGGGAGAAGATATTCCTGAAGAACTGCTAACAGAAGGAGCCGGTGCAGAACAGGAGCGGAAGGCTGAGGCAGAGGCTGAGCCAACTGAAGAAAAAACTGCTGCTGTGACAGACAAGGTAGAGCCAGAGCTGCCTGTAGAAGAAGCTGAAGAAGGACAATTGCCGGGTGGCCTGCGCGCCTCCCCGGTGGCTCGCCGCATGGCTGAAGAACATGACCTCGACCTGTCCAAGATAGAGGGCAGCGGTCCATCTGGCAGGATAGTGAAAAAAGACGTCGAGGCTTGGCTGGTTTTGCCAGCCAAGCCTGAAGCGCCCGCCGGTGAAGAGCCTGTAGCGGAAGCCAAGCCTGCCGAAGCAAAAGCACCCGCGCTGATGCCCGCCCTGGCCCCAGTTGGTCCACCCCCGCCAGATGAGGAAGTTCCTCTGACGCGGCTACGCTCCATCATTGCCCGGCGAATGACCGAAGCCCGCCAGAGAGTCCCGCATTTCTATGTTACCCATGAATACGATATGGCGCCCCTGCTGGAACTGCGCGCCCAGGTGAACCAGTTGCTGCCAAAGGAAGAAAAAATCTCTGTCAATGACTTCATTGTCAAAGCAACTGCCCTGGCTCTGCGCCAGTTCCCCAACTTGAATGCCTCCTTTGCCGAGGATAAGATCGTCCGGCATGGTCAGGTCAATGTTGGGGTGGCTGTCGCTGTCCCGGATGGCCTGTTGACCGTGGTTTGCCAGGATACCGACCGCAAGCCGGTGCGCCAGATTGCAGTCGAGGTAGCCAGCATGGTCAATCGTGCCAGGGAAGGGCGGGTCAAGAACGACGATATCCAGGGATCGACTTTTTCGGTTAGCAATATGGGTATGTTCGACGTCGATCATTTCATCGCTATCATCAACCCGCCGGAGGCTGCCATACTGGCGGTGGGCTCAGCCAAGGAAGTGCCAGTGGTCGTGAATGGCGAGCTGACGGTTGGCACGCGTATGAAGGCAACCCTATCAGTGGACCACCGGGTTAGCGATGGCGTAGAGGCTGCTCGTTTCATGCAAGCCCTGGCAGACTACCTGGAAGAACCTATGCGGCTTTTGCTCTGACCAAGAGAAGGTACCACAGACTGGAACAGGTGCGCCAGCATCTTTTCCAGGGGAACTATCCCGGATTGAGGACGATGCCTTCGATAGAATACGACCTAAATTATCTGCAGGCGGGTTTAGAAGACCTGGAAGGGTACCTGCTGTCCAAAGAACTGTATTGGGCTATAGATGCGAGCGCTCCGACCGGAGAAACTCCCTATCCCCGCATGACTCTGGGAAATCTATTCTTGGCGCGCGCCCGGTTAAGCGATCGTCGCTTGAGCACGGCCGAACGAGTTCAATTGGACCATTTGAACAAACGCATACAGGATGTCCGCCAGCAATGGCTGGTGGCCTGGGGTAAAAAATCTGTGCGGGAGTTCAGCGCTCGCCTACGCCTGTGGCGGGACTTCTTAGAGGAATACCGTAAGAACCCCACAGAGAACCTGGATCGCTATGCCTACGAAGTCACCCGCCGGGTGGTCCTGGACCTGTTGTATGCTGACGCTGAAGAGATACCAGCAGAAGAGGTGGAGCTGCTGGCAGGATTAAATGAGCTGCTGCGGGCAGTGTTCAAGCCAGGCAGGTTTATTTGGAATGATAAACTCAAAAGCTCATTCCCAGAGAGTACGTATTGGTATTTGTATGGAACGTTGAAAGAAGAGCTGTAAGTTCTGATGGTTGAATTGATCCAGATCGGTGAACGCTATTTCGTGCGCGATGGTCACCACCGTATTTCGGTGGCGCGAGCCTTGAAACAAGAGTATATCGAGGCGCTGGTAACCGTTTGGGAGATCAGTCTGTCTGAAACGTGATGCCTCATGTTCAGCGCTGTAACATCCTATCCAACCTGGCTTTTATTGTCGGCCATTCCTTATCAGTAATGCTGTAGTAAACCGAGTCACGTAAGATGCCCTCGGGCGTGATCATGTGCTGGCGTAAAATGCCCTCTTTCACTGCCCCCAACCGTTCAATGGCTTTCTGGGAGGGCAGGTTGCGCAGGTCGGTTTTAAATTGCACACGCACGGCCCCCAGCTTTTCAAAAGCATGGCTGAGCAGGAGGTATTTGCTCTCGGTATTGACCGCTGTGCGCTGGAAGTCCAGGCCATACCAGGTGCCTCCGATCTCCAGGGCGCGGTGTTCAGGACGGATTTCTAAGTAGCGAGTAGCCCCAGCCAGTCGCCCGCTTTCCAAATGGCGCACGGCAAAAGGTAAGTCAGTACCTCGAGCCTGTCGTTTAAGCATGTCTTCCACCCAGGAGCGGATGTCAACTGTGTTGTGCATGCTGCCGTACAGCATATAGCGCCAGATGCTCTGTTCCAGCCCTATATCAGCCAGCCCGCTGGCGTGTTCGAGCGAGAGCGGTTCCAGGCGAACGAATCGTCCACTCAGCGTAACCGGATGAATCTCCATAGGATGATCCTCCCGACCTTATCTTCATTACCTGAAAGTAAGAGCCAATAGTACCATTCCGATGAGTGTACAGTAGACAGAAAATATATACAAAGGGCGCCGTGCCAGGAAACGCAACAACCAGTGGATGGAGACAAAACCAACCACAATCGAGGTGAGGAAACCTATTGCAAGGGTGGGCAGAAGCGCCTCCAGGTCAGGGACTTGGAACAGGTCGATGGTCGCTAGCAGCCCGGCTCCCAGCATTACTGGGACGGACATTAAGAAGGAGAAGCGCGCTGCCGCAGGACGGTCCAGGTTACGCAGCATCCCGCCAGTAATGGTTGCCCCTGAGCGTGACACGCCTGGAAATAGCGCCAGTATCTGAAAACAACCGATCACCAAGGCATCCTTCCAGGTCAGGTCGGCCAATTCGTTTTGGCGCTTGCCGGCACGTTCAGCTAACAACAGGAGAATGGCGGTAAGCAACAGGAAGGCAGCAGTGGCGCGCGGACTATCGAAGGCGGCCTCCACCGCATCTTTCAACACCAACCCAAGGAATGTAGCCGGGATCGTCGCCAGGATCAGGTACCAGCCCAGGCGAGATTGCATCGTGGCGAAGGGCTGCCGGCGCTGCAGGCCTTCCAGGAAAGCTAGCGCGATATTTAGCAAATCTCGCCAAAAATAAATGATGACGGCTACCAGCGTTCCGACCTGGATTAACACATTGAACACCCACGAATGCGCGGGGGGAATTTGCCAGCCGAAGACAAAGGGTGTCAGAACCAGATGACCCGAGCTCGAGATGGGCACAAACTCGGTGATACCCTGAATAATGCCTAGAATAATGGATTGGATAATGGTCATGAGTTTACAAATTCACGCATCTTATTGAGAGTTTTGTTCGATATAAGCAGCTGCATACGCAGAGAAGCGTCCATCCAGGATGGCCTGGCGAATTTCTTGGGTCATATTTACCAGGGTGTGCAGGTTATGGATCGAGAGCAGCGTGGCGGAGAGCATCTCTTTGGCAATGATTAAATGACGCAGGTAGGCGCGCGAAAAGCGCTGGCAGGTGTAGCAGGTGCAGGTTTCGTCTATCGGGCGCGGATCACGGGCAAACCCGGCATTGACCAGATTTAAGCGCCCCCCTCTGGTCATGGCGGCGTTGTGGCGAGCCAGGCGGGTCGGCAGAACACTGTCAAAGATATCCACTCCGCGCATGATTCCATTGACCAGGTCTTCAGGAGTGCCCACTCCCATCAGGTAACGCGGCTTGTCTTGGGGCAGGATGGCGTTGACCACTTCCAGGGTTGAATTCATCTCCGCTTTGGTCTCACCGACCGAGAGACCACCGATGGCATGCCCGGGGAAGCCCATGGAGGCAATGAAATTCGCTGAGGTTTCGCGCAGATCCGGAAAGATACCGCCTTGAACAATGCCAAATAATGCCTGATCGGGACGGGTTTTTGCTGCCAAACAGCGTTCAGCCCAGGTATGGGTGCGGGCCATAGCGCGGCTGTTGTAGGCGTGATCATGAGGGGGAGCACACTCATCAAAGGCCATGATGATGTCGGCGCCCAGGTTTTCCTGGATGGAAATGGCTTTCTGCGGGGTAAAGCGGTGGGTCGAGCCATCAATATGGCTCCTAAACGTAACCCCATCGTCGTCGATGACGCGATTGTCTGCCAGGGAGAACACCTGGAAACCACCCGAATCTGTCAGGATTGGGCCAGGCCAACGCATAAAAGCATGCAGACCACCCATCTCTGCCACCAGATCATCTCCTGGGCGGAGATACAAATGGTAAGTATTCGACAGGATCAGGCTGGCGCCCAACTCTTCCAGTTGGGCTGGACTGGTGGCTTTGACAGAAGCTTGTGTACCAACCGGGGCAAAGGCGGGTGTATGGATTTCGCCATGGGGCGTCGAAAAGACACCGGCGCGGGCATTGCCTTCGCTGGCTAGCAGTTTAAATTTGAAATATTCGCTCGTCATCGCGGATCACTTTTTGTATCTATGTGCACCAAGGCACGAGTATACCACAGGTATTTTGAGCTCTATCCAAACCAACGGGAGGAGCATTGGAAGTAGGTTACACTACGTTTGTCCCCAATGAGCTTGAATACCCAAAACCAGGTGTGATGATATAATTTCACCAACTGGTCAATTAGGTGAATCACTACAACCTGTGGGAGCGCATGATCACTGGATTTCCAGTTCAAAAAAGCACGGTGAGTGGCAGGTAATACCAATACCCGTCAATTTGCCGTGTTTCCTTTTGCCAGGGCCAGCGAAGGGCTGACTTCCATAGGATCAAACAGGAGACATTAAATGGAGCCAATGAAATTGCCCGGCCCCAAAGCCCGGGCGATCATCGAACGAGATCAAGCTGTGATTTCCCCTTCATATGTGCGTGGCTACCCATTTGTCATGGATCGGGGTCAGGGCTGTGATGTGTGGGATGTGGATGGCAACCGTTTCCTTGATTTTGCTGCCGGGATTGCGGTTACTTCGACAGGGCATAGCCACCCACAAGTGGTGCGCGCCATTCAGCAGCAGGCTGAAAGATTCCTGCATATCTCTTCCGATTTTTATCATTCGGGTTGGGTTGAGCTGGGAGAGAAATTCAACCAGATTGCGCCTTTTACTGAACAGGCAGTATCTTTTATGACCAATTCCGGTACGGAGAGTGTGGAGGCGGCGATCAAGCTAGCCCGTTACCATACCGGCGCCAGCCAATTTATCGGCTTTTTGGATGGTTTCCATGGGCGCACATTGGGTTCTCTGTCCTTCACCGCCAGTAAACCGGTCTACCGAGATGGTTTTTACCCTCTGATGAACGGTGTGGTGCATGCTCCTTTCCCGAATGCTTACCGCCCAATCTTAAGGACGGAGCCAGGCGAAGATTATGGAGAGGTTGTTGTGCGCTATATCGAAGAGCAGATTCTTGGGAAACTTTTGGCGGCTAACGATGTGGCGGGCATCCTGGTTGAGCCGATCCAAGGGGAAGGTGGGTATGTCGTGCCACCCCCGGCTTTCTTCCCAGCCCTACGCAGGCTATGCGACCGGTATAATATCCTGCTCATTGCAGATGAAGTACAAAGCGGAATGGGGCGCACCGGGAAATGGTGGGCCATCCAGCAATTTGGGGTAGAACCGGATATCATTTGCGTCGGCAAGGGTGTTGCCTCGGGCATTCCCCTGGGCGCGATGATCGCCCGCAAGAGCGTTGTGACCTGGCCGCCAGGCTCGCATGGAAATACATATGGCGGCAACCCACTGGCCTGCGCGGCTGCATTGACTACCATCGGGCTCATTGAGGATGAATATATGCAAAATGCAGCCGAGGTGGGTGAATATGCAAAGGATATCCTGGCAGAAATTCAGGTCCGTCACCCACTGATTGGGGATGTGCGCGGCATGGGGCTTATGATTGGGGTGGATTTTGTCAAGGATCCTGCAACCAGGGAAGTTAATCCTGCCTTCCGTGACCGGGTGGTGGATTGTGCATTCGAGCGGGGCTTGCTCACCCTGGGCTGTGGGAAAAGCACGATTCGCGTATCGCCGCCGCTCAGTATTCGTAAAGATGAAATTGAGCGGGGCATGGAGATCTTCGAACAAGCGATTATGGCGGCGGAGAGAGAAACACAGGGTCTGCTCGAGCATGTTGCCTGATTTCCGCGTCCGGCAGCGAGATTACCTGCTAGAGATCGCCCGGGCGATATCGCAGGAGCTTAATCTTGATATATTATTAAAGCGCATCCTGGACATCTCTGTAGAGATGCTGGCGGGTCAGTCCGGTTTGATTGCCCTGCGCGCAGAGAGCGGGGGGTGGACTGTGGCGTCATCCCATGGTATCCCCCCCACCTTTCTACGTAACCTGGACCCGTTGCTGGCGGCGGTTCCAGATCACGAGGAACCGGCTCGCTTTGAGCTTCCGGAGATCAACCGGCTGCTGCAGAAATTGACTCGTTCTACCGTCTTAAGCTGGCTAACCGGTGTGGGTTTGCCGCTAATTGCGCGCCAGAGAGTGATCGGGGTGATCTTTGTTTTTCGCAGCTACCCAGGGGTATTTTCAGCCAATGACCGGGCTTTGCTGCAAAGCTTCGCAGACCACGCAGCCATTGCTGTCCACAATGCGCAATTATATACTCAGGTGAGCCAGGAGAAGCAGCGCATGGATGCCCTGCTGGATTCGGCTGCCGACGGGATTTTGATCCTCAACCCCGACCATACGGTGGCCCACTGCAACCCGGCCATGGCGCGCATGCTGGACATGCCGCTTGAGCAGGTGTATGGCGCTGCCCACCAGCAAATCATCCGCTGGAGCAAACGCGCCAGTGGAACGACTCTGGAAGATGCTGAAGCCGGTGGGTGGCCTTTAACCCCTCACGCTACTCTGTATGTAGAAGGAGACTTGGAACGAAATGAGCGCTCATCTCTGGCGGTAGGCATCACCTACTCGGCCCTGAAATCGCCCGATGGACAATTGCTGAATATCATTGCCACTATACGGGATATCACCCACTTCCGAGAAGCAGAGGAGATCAAGAGCACTTTTATTTCCGTCATCAGCCATGAATTGAAAACACCAGTGGCATTGATCAAGGGTTATGTTAGCACTTTGCGGCGGGAAGATGCAACCTGGGATCGGGCTATTGTAAAAGACAGCCTGGCAGTCATTGAGGATGAAGCTGACCGCCTGACCGGCCTGATTGAGAATCTGTTGGATGCTACACGTCTGCAAGCCGGCGCTTTGAAGCTCAACATAAACGAAGTCGATCTGGAAGCTCTGGTCTTGCAGACGGTGGACCGGTTCCGCCCTCAAGCAGAACATCATTCGCTGCAGGTAAGTTTTTCGAAAAACTTCCCCATCATCGTGGGCGATGAAAATCGTCTGGAGCAAGTTATCTCAAACTTGATTTCGAATGCCATCAAATATTCCCCCCAGGGAGGCGATATCTTGATCAGTGGACAAGCACAGCCGGGACATGTAATCGTATGTGTGAGCGACTCAGGTTCTGGCATCGCTGCAGCTGATATTCCGCATGTGTTCGATCGTTTCTATCGCTCGGTAGACGCGTTGCGGACGACCAAAGGCGCTGGGTTGGGACTGTATCTGGCTCGGGCGGTGGTGGAAGCCCATGGAGGGCGGATATGGGTAGACCCACGTCCAGGTAGAGGAGCTCGCCTCTGTTTTTCACTGCCGCGCCCGGCTTAGAAGATTGGCTGAAGGGCTAATTATTCCAATTTAATTTCCCGTTTGCTGCCAACATGCAATATAATAGCGCACTGACAGGGTTAATCACCCTTATAGCTTCATTTGAATTCGGGGTAAATTCAACCTTGTTTTTATTTCCCCCAACTTTTTGGTGAAATGCATAAATTCCTATTCTATTGATCTCGGAGAAACAGATGCCAAAAACGCGTATAAATTGTCCAAACTGCCGGCAGCCGATCACGGCTGATATAGAGCAGTTATTTGACGTCGGGCAAGATCCGGCTGCAAAACAGCGCTTACTCTCAGGCGCGGTCAATATCGCTCAGTGTCCCAGTTGTGGATACCAGGGCGCATTGGCTACACCGATGGTGTATCACGATCCACAAAAAGAGCTGCTCTTAACCTTCTTTCCTCCTGATTTAAATTTGAAATTGGAAGAGCAAGAGCGCCTGATTGGACCACTGATCAACAAAGTGGTTAACAATCTCCCTCAAGAGCAGCGCAAAGCTTATCTGTTGCGGCCTCAAGCGGTGCTCACCATGCAGGGCCTGATCGAGCGAGTGTTGGAGGCAGATGGGATCACGAAAGAAATGATCCAAGCCCAACAAAAACGCCTGAATCTGATCCAAAGTCTGATGGGGCAGAGCGAGGATATGATCGCACAAACGGCCAAAGAAGAGGATGATCTGATCGATACTGAATTCTTCAGCATCCTCAGCCGTCTGGTTGAATCTGCTATGGTGAGTGGAGATGAAAATTCCGCCCGCAGCCTGGCAGAATTACAACGCCAGCTTCTATCAGTAACGACCACCGGTCGCCAGCTGGAAGCACAAAACAAAGAAGTTCAAGATGCCATTCATGATCTGCAGGAGTTAGGAGAGAACCTGACTCGCGAGAAATTGTTGGACATGTTGGTCAATGCCAGCAGTGATGTGCGGATCAGCGTCCTGACCAGCCTGGCCCGGCCTGCATTGGACTATGAGTTCTTCCGGCTGCTTTCGGAGCGGATTGAAGACGCCAAAGGCTCTGGGCGAGAACGCCTGGTCCAATTGCGTGCTCAACTGCTCGAGATGACCCAGGAAATCGATCGCCAGATGGAAAAACGGGTAGAACAGGCCAAACAGAACCTGGAACAGCTTTTGAAGGCAAAGGACATCACTGCTGCTACCCAACGCAACCTGGGAGCCATTGATGAGGCTTTCTTGCAAATCTTGAACAGCGAGATGGCTGCCGCCCGTCAAAATAG
>Ga0114946_10000350_pt1 | contig 30062 bp, 27 predicted proteins | sample WalLakDeSediment_FD_88676 | JGI IMG/M metagenome (GOLD analysis project Ga0114946, IMG submission 88676) | Lake sediment microbial communities from Walker lake, Nevada to study Microbial Dark Matter (Phase II) - Walker Lake 11/02/13 Deep Sediment | ecosystem: Environmental > Aquatic >... | reverse complement strand
TTTATTCTTATCAAGAGCATTAACAGATTTTTTAATCAGCTCGATAGACTGATCATATTATTAGTATAATATTACTATAAGTTCAAATATAATAAGTCTATATACATAATTATAATTAATTCCATATAATTCTTTTAAATGAGTTAAAAAAAGCATATATATCTATTTTGACTGAAAAACGACCTGTTCGAGAACAGTTCTTTTTAAGGCAGGCAGGAATAATTCCGGTAATGTCGAAAAATATTTGCAAGTCACTAAAAAAATAACAGGAGGCAAAAAAATGTATACAAAAGCATTCATTCCGTACCGTGGTTATTTCAGTTCCCCCTTTTCCCGGTGGCAGGGCAGCCTGGCCAATGAAAGTGCTATTGAATTGGGCGCAGCTACGGCAAAAAGATGGCTTACCGAGAAAAAAATTAACCCCGGGGATTTTGATTACCTGGTGTTTGGAAAGACAATCGGACAGCCTTGCACCTTTTATGCATCCCCATGGGCAGCGGCCATGATGGGAGCAGAGAAGACCGCGGCAGTTCATATATCCCAGGCATGTTCAACTTCAACTACCTGTGTTAATATGGCCGCTATAAGTATTGAAGCCGGTAACTATGCTAATGCTTTTTGCCTGATGACAGACCGTACCTCCAACGGACCGCACACGATTTGGCCTAATCCAGTTGGCCCCGGAGGACAGGTTATCTCTGAAGACTGGGTTATGGATCATTTCGGCAGAGATCCCTGGGGGGGAACCGCAATGATTCAGACAGCTGAGAATGTGGTACAGAAGGCCGGCAACATCACCCGGGAACAATGTGACGAAGTGGCTCTAAAACGTTACGAGCAATATATGGATGGAGTTAAAAACGACCGTGAATTCCAAAAACGCTATATGTTTCCAATTGAGTTCAAGATAAGCAGAAAGGAAATAGGGACTCTCGAAACTGATGAAGGGATTACTCCTACAACAAAAGAAGGATTAGCCAGGCTCAAACCTGTTATCCCCGACGGAGTGCACACTTTCGGTTCACAAACACATCCTGCAGATGGTAACTGCGGTATCATTGTTACCACCAAAGAAAAGGCCTCGGAGTACAGCGCAGACAAAAATATTGAAATCCAGGTAATCTCCTACGGTTACAGCCGTGCTCCAAAAGCACACATGTCCATGGCCCCTGTTCCAGCGGCAAAAATGGCTTTGGGAAAAGCCGGTTTGGACATAAAAGATATTAAAGCAATCAAAACACATAATCCTTTTGCCGCCAATGATATCTATATGGCCAATGAATTGGGAATCGACGTGATGAGCTTCAACAACTATGGAAGCCCGATAATCTTTGGCCATCCCCAGGGACCGACTGTCGGCCGCTGCATTGTTGAAATGATCGAGGAACTTGTTCTTTTAGGTGGGGGTTACGGCATGTTCTCCGGTTGTGCAGCCGGTGACACCGGGGCAGCTCTAATTCTCAAAGTCTCTACTTAAGAGGTATAAAGCAGTCTGACAATCACTATTAATGTAGAGGTGGTCATGAAATCGATTCTCTATGCCAAATATATAAACCTGCTCTTTGATTTTTAATGGTTAACCCGGGAAATGTTAGATCCCAAGACCTCCCGATCGATCATTGTAGTAGTAGGAGGAAATTAATTGAAGTAAAAAATATATTTTTATCTGAAGGAAGCGAATCTCACCGGGTCCGAATCGATGCAATTGAGAATGGTTCGGACCCGGTAGTAATGTTATACAGCGGTGAAATAACACATAAAAATCTATTTAATAATGATTATGTTTGTTTTTATGCAATTGGCTACAGCATTGCTGACGCTCCCGAGCAACATTTCTTTAATACCGCCCAGGCCCCTGCTTCCAAGAATAACGTAATCAAAATTCTCCTTTTCAGCAATTTCACATATGATATCTGCCGGGTGTCCCTTTTCAAGTCTTGTTTTAACCGTGATTCCCTTGTCTGTAAAAGGCTGTGCAGATTTTTCCAAGACCTTCATCGCAGTATTTTCCAATTCTGCTTCAGTTTTTTTATAGGCAGCAAAAAGATCGTAACCGATCTGGGGATTGCCTTCAATAACATAAAGTATCGTAACTTCGGCTCCCAGTTTAGATGCAAGTTTAATAGATTGATCAATTGTTTTCATCGAGTGTTTCGATCCATCCGTTGCAAGCATCAATTTGTCCATATTTAAACACTTCCTTTCATATATATTGAAAAGGTTAATTTCCCGTTTTGACATCCTGAATACGTCGAAACAGTGGCAACCACCTCTTCAAAATGCTATTGTTTTTAGCCGGGGACCCATTTGCAATATCTATTCAATTTATATTTAATCATATCATATGTGACAAGATTTAACCATTTTGGACAAGGCCAAATTCTCTTTAAATAATAAAAATTTGCGTAAATACCTGAAAAATTTTAATACCATTCAGAAAATCAACTGTCAACCCTTCCGATGCCCTGCTCCAGGTAACTATGAGCCATTTCCCGGTAATGAGCGGCGCTGGAGTCTACCCACATTAAGGATGCACCTGCGATCTCCTTTTTTATTTTCGCCGGGGCGCCTGCAACCAGATGCCTTGCAGGGATTTTCATATTGGCGGTTACCACGCTGCCTGCGGCTACCATTGCCTTCTCACCGATTTCACAAAAATCCAGCAGCACTGCGTTCAATCCGATGATTGCGCCATGGTGGACTGTGCAGTTATGCAATACTGAACCGTGAGCCACAGTGACGTCATCACCGATAATCGTCTCTCCGTCAACCATTGTGTGCACAACTACATTGTCCTGAATACTGGTATTTTTCCCTACAAATATCCGTCCAAAATCCCCCCTCAGAACTGCCCCAAACCAGATACTGGCTCCCTCCTCCACCACCACATCACCGATCAACGCTGCCGTCGGCGCGATAAAGGCACCCGCCGCTACCTGCGGTCTTTTCCCGTTTAGCTCCATGATCACTGGCACGACACACTCCTTTCAACCCTGGTGAAATTTATTAGATCAGCTTTTACGAAACACAGTCCCTCTTAACAAGGCTACTTTTTCCTCGCCACGGAAAACGGTCATAAGGTAAATTCCTGTCGAACGGGTGAGATGCTCCTCCTCTGCCACAGCAGTTAACAGATCCCCGCTAACGGTTGATTTTACATAATTGACGCTGATATGTAGAGCCAAAGCTGTTCCGCGGGTGTTTGATGCAAGTCCAAAAGCGGTATCTGCCAGGGTAAACATAGCCCCACCGTGAGTAACGCTGTTAAAATTTTGCATATCGGGAGTAACCTCCATACTTACCCTTGCATAACCGGCTCGCACTGATTCGAGCTTAATCCCCAACAACTGAGGAAAAAGATCCTGCCGGTATCGCTTTTTAAGCTGCTCTGAGAAATCCGCCTCCCGATTATCCATAAACTTTCCTCCTTGCCTAAAAGTACTATGGGAACAGTATACTTGATTATCGGCCTTTTTGAAAACCCCCGGGAAAGCTTACTATTGGGATCAGTTTTGTATTTTATGATCAGGATAGGCTTGTGATAGAATAGTAATGGTTGCCTGCTTGTATATTATTTATGCAATCGATGAAGGGAGTGAGAATAAATGGATCGGCAAGACCTTCAACAACGAAAAACTCACTTAGAAACAACTAAAGGAAAATATCCCGAAAAGTATGAAACGGAAGATGTTATTTTCAGCCACATTCATGCCGGTGACAGGATTTATATCGGTACCGGTTGCGGTGAACCTCAATACCTGGTCCAGGCTCTAATTAAGTTTGTAGAATCTAATCCGAAAGCTTTTTTTGACACGGAAATTTTACATGTCTGGACTCTCGGTGTCGCACCGTATACCGATCAAAAATTCAGGAAAAACTTCAGGCATAATTCATTCTTTATAGTAGAAAATACCAGGGAAATTGTAAACAAAGGAGTTGCTGATTACACGCCCATCTTCGCTTCCGGGATCCCGGAATTATTCCGGCGTAAACTGGTGCCGGTTGACGTCGCCATTATCCAAACATCACTGCCTGATATGCATGGATACCTGAGCCTCGGGATTAGTGTTGATATTACCAAGACTGCAGTAGAAAACGCATCACTGGTAATTGCCCAGCTTAACTCAGAAATGCCGAGAACCCATGGGGATACGTTCATAAATATCAAGGATGTTGATTTCGTGGTTCATTACGACGAGCCCATACTGGAATATGAAACTCCCGACACGCCTTCGAATGCTGTGAAAAAAATTGGACAGTTTGTTTCCCAGATAATTGAAGATGGGAATACAATTCAGGTCGGTTACGGAAGTCTGCCAAATGCAATTCTTAACAGCCTCGAATCAAAAAAAAACCTCGGTATCCATACGGAATTGCTCAGTGATGGTATCGTTGAACTTATAAAAAAAGGCATTGTCAATAACTCAAAAAAAACTGTCGACCGGGGAAAAACTGTAGCCTCCTTCTGTATGGGGAACAGGGCAACATATAAATTCCTTGATGATAACCCGGGTATAGAATTTAAAACGATTGACTACACCAACAATCCCATCACAATATCTAGGATTAAAAACATGGTGGCGATAAACACTGCGCTGGAAATAGACCTGACCGGGCAGGCTACGGCAGAATCCCTCGGTAAGTTTTTTTTCAGCGGTATCGGCGGTCAGGCAGATTTTATGCGTGGTGCTGTCCTGGCACAGGGCGGTAAAACAATTCTTACCTTGCCTTCAACCAGTGATGGAGGGAAAATTTCCCGGATCGTTCCTTTTCTAAATGAAGGTGCCGGCGTTACTCTAACTCGCGGTGATATCCATTACGTAGTTACAGAATACGGGATGGCATACCTGTATGGCAAAAATATCAGGGAGAGGGCCATGGCTTTGATATCTATCGCACATCCCGATTTCCAGCCATGGCTGATTGAAGAAGCAAAAAAAACCTCCCTTATTTATAGGGACCAGGCCTTTATCCCCGGAGAGAAAGGACAATATCCCGCTGAACTGGAAACACTCAAGACGACAAAATCAGGGATAGAATTTCGCTTGCGACCGGTTAAGATAAGCGATGAACCTTTGTTAAAGGATTTCTTTTACAACCTTTCAGATGAGACGAAATATAACCGGTTTCTCTCCCGAAGAAAAGATATGCCCCACGAAATGCTTCAGGATATTTTTGTGGTGATTGATTATACGAAGGAAATGGTTATTCTGGCGACCATTGAGCAGGGAGAATCTGAAATTGTGATCGGGGTCGGCCAATTCGCTGTTATTGAAGGAACTCTCACCGCCCAGGTTGCCCTGGTCGTTAGAGACGACTACCATCACAAGGGTTTAGGCACTAAACTGCTTTCTTACCTGGCTTATATTGCAAAAAAACAGGGCCTGGTCGGCTTTAAAGCAGAAATATTACCCGACAATAAACATGTTTTACATTTATTGGAACAAACTGGTTCGGTGGTGGAAAAGAAATTTTCCTCAGGGGTTTATATAATTGAGATTGCTTTCAAGGAATAACAACTGCAACATTCCATGAACCCTGCTCTACAGAGCTTGCAGGAGCAGCCGGAGCAGCTTGCAACTTTGTTAGTCTGACTCAGTTTCGAAAGGAGGGTTGGAAGCCGCGAGGGCTTCAGTAAAAACATAAGCTGCCTGAAGGGCTGCTGTAGGGCAAAGTGGAAAACATTCTTTGCAGTTCCAGCATTCCCTGGAGGCAACCTCCGGAATAAAGCTTATCTCTCTCCTTGCACCTCTGTTGATAAATCCAACAGCATCCTTCTTCTTTATTTCATTACAGTACCTTACACATAAACCACAATGTATGCAAAATGAAGCCTCTTTTTCAAAACGATTTTTGTCTGCACCATACTCCATGGCCAAATCATGCAGCTGCTCGGAATCCGGGGCATGAGACAGCAATAGCTGCAAGACCATTTTGCGAATTCTGTCTATCTTTTCGGACCTGGTTCTAACAGTTAAATTATGTTCTGCCGGATAAACACAGGCTGCAACCAGCTTAGTCCTGCCATTTGATTCTACTTCAACAGTACAAATTCGGCACCCCCCATAAGGTTCTAACTTCTCGTGGTGACAAAGTGTAGGTATAACTATACCTGTACTTTGTGCTGCTTCCAATATAGTCATGTCATCATTTGCTTCAACCTCTTTGCCATCAATAATCATAAGGATTTTGCTCATTGTTAATTACTCCCCCTGGTGATAATTCTTTCTTCTTCAGAAATTGGAGGCGGGACAGGTTCGCCGGAGATTTTCTTCACCGCACTAAAACGGGATGGGCAAACTTCAAAACAGGTATTGCACTTTGTGCATTTCTCCTGGTCAATTATATGGATCTTTTTCTTTTCGCCTATAATCGCATCTGCGGGACACTGTTTGAGACAAATCATACAGGCCCGGCACTTTTCCGGATCAATATAGTACTCAATCAGCTCTTTGCAGTAAAGAGCCGGACACTTCTTTTCTTTGATATGTGCTTCATACTCATCTTTAAAGTATTTTAATGTACTTATAAAAGGGTTAGGTGCAGTCTGGCCTAAAGCACAAAGTGCTCCCTCCCTGGCCACTTCTGCGAGCTCCTCTAAGAGTTCGATGTCACCCTCTTTACCCTTACCCTGGGTGATATTCGTCAGAATCTTCAGCATCTGTTTGACGCCTTCGCGGCAGGGGACACATTTGCCGCACGATTCGTCAGTGAGAAAATTAAGGAAGTATCTGGCGACATCAACCATGCAGGTATCTTCATCCATAATAATCATACCACCGGAACCCATCATCGAACCGGCCTGGGTCAACTCATCAAAACCCACTTTCAAATCTAACGAATCTCCGGGGAGACAGCCGCCGGACGGCCCGCCTGTCTGTACTGCTTTAAACTCCTTGCCTCCGGGGATCCCGCCGCCTATTTTAAAAATAATATCTCTTAAGGTCATGCCCATAGCTACTTCTACAAGACCGGTATTGTTTATTTTACCAACCAGGGAAAAAATCTTTGTGCCCTTGCTTTTTTCCGTTCCATACTGCGTAAACCAGTCGGCACCATTATTAATAATCAACGGCACATTTGCCCAGGTTTCAACATTATTCAAGACAGTAGGTTTTTCCCAAAGACCCTTGATATTTGAACGGATATACTTCGGCCTTGGTTCACCTGCCCTGCCTTCCAAAGCCGTCATTAAAGCGCTTGACTCGCCACAGACGAATGCGCCTGCGCCCTGGTGTACAATAACTTTGAAATTAAAGCCTGAGCCAAGTATATTATCCCCCAGAAAGCCATATTCCTCAGCCTGTCTGATCGCTATACCTATATTTTCTACTGCCAGTGGGTATTCCTGCCGAACATAAATATAGCCTTCCTCTGCGCCAATGGTATAAGCTCCAATCGCCAGCCCCTCAAGAACTGAATGAGGATTGCCTTCCAGTAAGCTTCTATCCATGTAAGCTCCGGGGTCACCCTCGTCCGCATTCACTATCACATATTTCTTATCATCCGGTGCATTACGGGAACCCTCCCATTTTATCCCTGCCGGGAAACCGCCGCCGCCCCTGCCTCTCAGGTTAGATTTTTTAATTTCTTCCAAAACCTGTTCAGGGTTCATTTCAAAAAGAACTTTAACCAACGCGGAATAACCGCCAATAGCCAGGTAGTCTTCAATACTCTTGGGATCTATTGTAATATTGGCACCGAAAAGAAGCCTTTGCTGGTTCTTATAGAAGGGAATTTCATGTTCATGAATTATCTCTTCCTCTGTAGCGGGATCTGTATAGAGTAAACGCTCTATGATTCTATTCTCTTTGATCGTCTCTGAGATAATTTCAGGAACATCCTCGGGCTTAATCTGTAAATAACATATTTCATCCGGGTGGATAACTATGATCGGACCTCTCTCACAAAAACCATGGCAACCGGTCTTTCTTATATCCACTTGATCAATTAAACCCTGCTTCTTTATCTCTTCTTCAATGCTCTCAGCTACCAGCCTGCTGCCTGTTGCGTGACAGGCAGAGCCGGAGCAAAGTGTAATAGTCCGTTTGTCTGGATCTCGTTGGGACAGTAATTCCTTTCTGATTTCTTCCAGTTCAGCAGGTGAGTTTATCCGCGGCATAATCTTCCCTCACAATCTTCCCTCAATCATATTTTTTTAATGCATCTGCTGTCTCGGCCGGCGATATCTTTCCGTGAATTTGCCCATCAATTTCCATCACCGGGCCTAAAGCACAACAACCAAGACAGTTAACTGTCTCCAGGCTGAATTTGAGATCCAGGTCTGTTTCACCAGGGTTAATACCGGTCAGGTCTTGAACTTTGTCAAGAACAAGCTGCGCGCCACGGACATGACAGGCAGTTCCCATGCAAATATGAATTTCATGACGGCCCTTCGGAACTAAACTAAATGCCTTGTAAAAAGTAGCTATGTGCTGTATCCTGGCCAAAGGCACCTGTAACCTTTCGCTAATTCGTTCCAATACCTGCTTGGGAAGCCAACGGTTTTCACTCTGAACTTCCAATAATACCTGGATAAGTGAACTGGCTTCACAGTTATATTTCTCAATGATCTGATCAATTCTGTTGTTATCCATGGCCTCTGTCCTGCAATCCTCCTTCACCATGCTGACTGCTCTTTAGCATCAGACGGAAGCAAAGCGCTTCTCATTTTCTTCATACCTGACCAGCCCCAGCTTTGCTGAACTATTAAGGTGCTTTGATATTTCAGACGGGGACAGACCCAGGATCTCAGAGATTTCCCCCGTTGAAAGGGATTTCTCCCGCAAAAGCATCATAATCCGGCTGATTGCCAATTTATCTGCAATCAATTCTTGAAAGAGTCTTCCAAACTCTTCACTGGAGTAAAATTCCCTGTACTCTGCCAATGTGCCAAAATGCCCTCTTAACCTTTCACTTTCCACCAGCCTTATATAGGGTATTAGACTGGTAATAGCTTTAAGATTTACTTTTAAACCAGTTTCATCAATTCCTTCGCTTTTCCCAAGAGGTCCTATCTCCCTGACTGTCTCAACAAAATCATCGACAACTTCGGCAAAAAGGTTCCCCTCCCCGGATGACATAAACTCAATCCTTAACCGTTCGGGATTCAGATCAATGTGTTCCATCATTTTCTTACAAAGAAGTACTATATTTAATGCATGAAAATTTCCGTGGGTGATATAGTTACATTCATTTAAACGGCAGCCACCAATAAAAACTCCATCCGTTCCATTTGAGAAAGCTCTAATTATATGCGCGAGGTCGATTCTACCGGTGCACATAACGCGAATAAGCCTAATTTCAGTTGTATATTGTAGTCTGGAAACTCCAGCCAGGTCCGCAGCTCCATATCCTCACCACTGACATACAAAGCCAATTATGCTTGGTTTAAAAGTCGTTTCTGCACTCATTCGCCACACCTCCCATTTTTTTACCCCGGTCAAATTTATTATAGTACCCTGCCAGTGATTTTTTGCCTTTCTTATAATGCACTTTATATTGCTATATATTTTCTTGTTTTATATCAGGTTGGCTGACAAAACATATGTATCGTCAGTTGACTTAAACCAGAGCTTTGATTTTTTTTATGACTTCTACTTCTGGTATTGCTGCGTCGATTTGGCTCATGAGTTCTTCATCGGTGAAGTGCTTAAGTTGTATTGCCCCTGTCGGGCAGACTGCGTTACAGACTCCATCTCCTTTACAGAGAACAGGATTGACAAAAGCTTTAATGCCCAATTCCGTTTCGCGAAATTCTATGGCGCCGTAGGTGCAGGCTGCAATGCAAGCTCCACAAGTAACGCACTTGTCTTCTTCCACCTCGCATATAGAGCCCGAAGCGGTAACGATATCTTTTGAAAGAAGGGTTAAAACCCGACCGGCGGCTCCATATGCCTGGCTAACCGTTTCCGATATCAGCTTTGGATAGTGTGCTAATCCACAAAGATAAACACCGTCTGCAGCAAATTCAACAGGCCTTAATTTAACATGAGCTTCTTTAAAGAAACCATCCTGGTTCAAACCGACTTTGAATAAACTTTCGATTTCCCTGGTTCCGGTAGAAGGGATAACAGCAGCAGCCAATGCAATGATATCAGCATCTATTTCAAGCTTTTTCTCTAAAACATAATCCGGCAGGGTAACCCTTAAGACAGGCCCACTTTCTCCCTCAGCCGCCTCCACCTGTGGTTCTTCTTCAGGCTCATAACGAATAAATTTGATATCTTTATCCGCCGCAGCCCTGTAAAAATCTTCATTATATCCATATGTTCTCATGTCCCTAAAGAGAATGTAGATATCCATCTGCGGGTTTTTCTCTTTTAGTTTCAGGGCGTTCTTTACAGATTCGTTACAGCAGATCCGGCTGCAATAATTTCTATCTTCATTTCTACAACCTACGCACTGGATCATAACCAGGCTTTCTGCAGTAAGGACTTTTTCGTCTTCCTCAGCAATCTTTTCTTCCAACTCGAGATGGGTCATAACCCTGTCATCTTCTCCATATAGATATTCTGTGGGTGTATATACATCAGCGCCTGTGGCGATGACAGTTGCTCCATGTTTAATCTCTGCTGTTCTTCCGCCCGTCTCCACCCTTGTAACAAAATTTCCAATATACCCCGAGTTCTCCTTGATTGTGGCATCGGTATAAACATGAATCGAGGGGTTTTGATAGACCTTTCCGATCATGTCACGCAAATAGGCCTGAACATCGAGCCCTTCCAGGGTATCATATAATTTCCTCGCTGTTCCTCCCAGGTTTGTATCCTTTTCCACCAGGTGTACTTCATGCCCCTGTGCGGCAATAGAGAGCGCGCAGGTCATGCCGGCTATACCCCCACCAACCACCAGTGCCCTTTTATCGACCGGCAGATCTATTTCCATTAACGGTTCCAGGTGGCGGGCCCGTGCTACAGACATCCGGATAATGTCCTTTGATTTTTGAGTGGCTTTATCTTTCTCTTTGGGGTGAACCCAGGAGCAATGTTCCCTGATATTGGCCATTTCATAGTAATATTGATTCAGGCCCGCCTCCCGAAGGGTATCCCGGAATAACATTTCAAGGGTCCTGGGAGAACAGGCGGCAACAATCACTCGATTAAGCTCTTTTTCTTTGATCTTCTCTGTAATTTCTTCGGCACAATTTGTGGCGCACGAAAAAAGCTGTTCCTGGGCATAAACAACATTGGGTAAGGTTAAAGAGTACTCAACGTTGGAAGGAACGTCAACCACCCTGCCGATATTCGCTCCACAGTGACACACAAAAACACCGATTCTTGGTTCTTCTAAAGAAACATCTCTTTCCGGCGGATATACCCTTTCTTTGGAAAGATCCCCTCTCCTGTAATTAAGGAGCTCCCCGCATTGAGAACCGGCTCCGCTTGCAGTCACAACAGATTCGGGGATATCTACCGGACCCTGGAAAGCCCCGCTTATAAATAATCCCCGGCGGGAGGTTTCCATTGGGTTTACAGAATTAGTTTTGCAGAATCCATGCTCATTGAGCTCAATACCAAACTTATCTGCCAGGCCCTCAAAATCAGCAGGAGGATTTAATCCAACGGACAATACAACCATGTCAAATTCTTCTTCCTTAACACCATCCTCATTGGTTGCATATTTGATTGTTACATTCTTGGTTTCCGGATCTTCTTTTACCACCGATGGATAGCTTCTGATAAATTGAACCCCGGGTAGATTCTCCGCCCTTTGATAAAATCGCTCGAAATCTTTCCCGTAGGATCGAATGTCATTATGGAATACGGTACATTCAGATTCAGGGTCGTGTTCCTTTGTTAATATAACCTGTTTCTGTGTGTAGGTGCAGCAAACCGAGGAACAATAGCTTTTACCACCCGGAGGATTAACCTGCCTGGAGCCTACGCACTGGATCCAGGCCACTCTATGAGGGTGCTTCATATCGGAAGGGCGCAGAACCTGGCCTTCATATGGGCCTGTGGAATCCGTCAACCGTTCATAGTCCATGCTGGTTATCACGTTCTCGAACTTACCGTAGCTATAATCCTCTCTTATGCCGGGATCAAATGGCTCAAAACCCGGGGCCAAGACTACCGCCCCTACTTTTAATTCCACCTTCTCCTCGGTCTGATTAAAGTCTATTGCCTCATTCTTGCATACGGCTTCGCAGATACGGCATTTCTTCTCTTTCAGGTAAATGCAGCTTTCATCTATATAAGTGATCAGGGGAATTGCCTGAGAATAGTATATATGAATCGCTTTATTGTTTGATAGATCCTGGTTAAATTTATCAGGGTACTTAACGGGACAGTATTCTACGCAGACAGTGCAACCGGTGCATTTGTCCTCTAATACGTACCTGGGTTTTTTCCTCAGGGTTACTTTAAAGTTTCCTGCTTCCCCTTCCACACTGTCAACTTCAGTATAGGAAAGGACCTCGATATTGGTATTCCGGTCGACCTCGACCAGTTTGGGTGAGAGTATTCACATGGAACAGTCATTGGTAGGAAAGGTCTTGTCCAGCTGGGCCATGTGGCCTCCAATAGCAGGTGAGCTGTCAACAAGATAAACCTTGAAACCGGCAGCAGCAAGATCTAATGATGATTGAATACCGCTAACCCCTCCACCGACAACCATTACGTCTCCAAAATTACTGCCTGCAAGACTTTTGACAAGTTGCCCTCCATTTCTTTCCAATTCATTTTCCACTTTCTATCACCTCATCAGGTTTTATGTCAGACCCGCTATTCGACCTGCTGTATATTTAATACTTATTCCACTAAATCACTTCCTGGAGGATTTCCGTGATATCCTTTACTTCTATAGCGCTTTCCAGATTTAACCCCGACCTGCTTTCCTCGAGAGCATCAACGCAATAGGGACATGAGGTAACAAGCACTTCGGCTCCAAGATCAATCGCTTGTTCAATTCTGATGTTGGAGAATCTCTCAGGCATCTTGGTATCTATCCAAATCCTGCCTCCGCCCATTCCGCAGCATAGGCTATCTTCCCGAGACTCGGCCATCTCATTTAGTACCAAACCGGGTATCTTGTTTAAAACTTCTCGCGGAACATCATATATGCCGTTATGCCGGCCCAGGTAGCAGGGATCATGATAGGTTACTTTCTTTTCATAATTCTTGCTGATCTGAAGCTTTCCCTCATTAATAAGCTCGTATAAATACTCGGTAATGTGCACTACTTCAAAATTCGCTTTGAACTCAGGGTATTCGTTCTTAAACGTATGGTAGCAATGAGGAGAAGAAACAAGAATTTTCTTGACCCCGTTTTCTATGAAGGTTTTAATGTTTTCCCTGGCCAAACTTTTAAAAATTTCTTCATTACCTGTCTTACGGATACTTTCTCCACAGCAGTTCTCCAGGGTGCCCAGGGTCCCGAACCCAACTCCGGCCTTATTAAGGATCCTGACCGTGGCCTGGGCAATTTCCTTCAATCTTTGATCATAACAGACATAGCAGCAGGTGAAATAAAGAACTTCCATTTCTTCAGTGAATGGTTTAATATTCAGGCCTTCTGCCCAATCAGTTCTCTTAGATCGATCCTGGACAACAGGGTTGCCTTCTGCTGTAAGGCTTGCGCTTGCGGAGCGAACAGGCTTTAGCAGGGTTGAAGATACACCATATTCCGCAGCTATTCTGCGCATGGCCACCACGTCGTCTATTTGCTTTACGTCTCTTGGGCATTCCTGGGGGCACTTTCCACAGGTTGTGCAGCGCCAGACTTCTTCAAGCTCAACTTCCGGTATACCGAATGTAGCTTCACGAATCAGCTTCCGTATGCTAAATTTTGTAACTTTATTCCAGGGGCATACGGTATCGCATTTTCCGCATTGATAGCAGAATTTGACAGCGTCTCCGCCGAATTCTTTTATTTCTTCTATAACCTCTTTGATCGGGGCTTCAGTATCCACGATTTTATAATCCCCACTTTCGCCGTAATGTTTTAGTCTTTTTGTGACATTCGGGCAATGCTATCAATAAGATTATTTAATCCATATTTATCTACCAGTGATTTTAACCCTGTTTCCATCTCGTCCAGCAGCACTTCTTCTTCCACTTCCTCTTCTCTCTCTTCGTATGTCAGGGCATCAGACAGGCACCACTTTACACACAGGGGTTCCTCCTGCTCCGGATCGTCTTCGCACATGTCACATTTAAGAGGAAGGCCGGAGTCAGGTTCCTTGAAAACATCCCTGGAGGGGCAGGAAGCCCTGCAAAAAGCACATTCTTCATATTCTTTCCCGTCAACAATATATTTATCTCTGCCCATACATTCAGCCGGTGTGTACTCCCCCGCATATACAGGGAGATAAACATCCTGCAATGGTTCGCGAATCAGACGGATTCGGGCCCTTGACGGATTGGTAATACTATATTTATCGGTAGCATGAAACGCCGAGCAAATTACCTCGCACGACCGGCAGCCGTTACATTTATCAGTGTCAATTTTGATTACCTTAACTTTCTTTTTTACTTTCGCCATTGTTATAAATCCCTCTCTTCTCCAAGTCTTCGCCTACATAATCCATATCCAATTCCCGTAAGGATTCCCTGGTTGGAATGCCATCGTTATTAAAGCCTTTAAGCTTGTAATATTGATCCAAGAGCTGCACTTCAAGTTCGGGAAATCTCTTCTTCCAATGATTCTCCGGAGGACGATCATCTTCCCTTCTTAAACCTCTTCTTACATTAATAGCTCTCAGTAAAGTTCGGTTCCTCTTGGCTATTTCCCATAGCTTATCTTTATCCATATCAATCCCGGCTGCCGTCGAGATCAGGATCGGCAAATTGTGGATATGATAGGGAGGCTTGAGGGGGAATGATGATAAGCCGGCACACAATCCGAGGGAGTCATCAATATAATGCATAGTCTCCTGCCAATCAACAATTTCACAGGTGGCATCAACGGGGGGGTAATAAGGAAATGAATTTTCCCCACGCAGTTCCCATTCTAAAAAGTATTCCTTGAACTTTTCATCAGGAACATGAACCCAATCCTTTACAAACTCTTCTCGCTCCTCGCGCGTGGGAAAAGGTGCCTGAGGGAAATTCCCTTCAATTTGGGTAATATTAATCTTTTCACCGGTAGCCCACATCAGAAAATAAATCGGATTCAGCATTGATAGCTTGAGCGGTAACTGCTCATGCTTCTTAATAGTATTATGATCATATTCCTCCGCTCCCTTACCAATCCGGCGGGCAGCCCAATAAACACCGTCGGCCAGAATATCACCAATCCCTTCCCGTCGGACAATCCTGTCCAGCAACCAGAAAAATCTTTCCTCATTATCGGAAGGCATACCAGGAAAATCCTCATCAGTGAGGATGCCGGCCTCATAAAGCTCGAGGGCGAAGGCCATAACCTGTGGCATTGAGAATCCATCGACGCCGTATTCTGTAGCACGCTGAGCAATTCTAAAACCAAAATCAAGATCTGAATAGGCTGCCATGGTGTAGGTGAGCTTCGAGAAGCATTTCATCATATATGTTGCTATACCGGGAACGGAAATAATGGCTCCGCATTCCATCGGGCAGTTATAGCAGCTGATTAGGCGCTTCCGCGCGTTCTCCTGCGACTCTTTCCACTTATCTTCAACATCCCTGTTCCAATAATCTTTTATCCGCGTCCGGGCATTTCCCCACATGAAATTTTCGGTATGCCATTTCTCATCATGAATTAACATCTCTTTCGGTGATCCAAGCCCGGCCAAGATAGGCATTACCCCTGGAATCGGATTACCATCCCTTTCCGGTATATATTTCAGTATGTCAGTGCAAAAATTAATTAATTCAACCGGTCGGGCGACATTGACATCATTTGTTCCGCGAACAGCTATTGCTTTTATCCCCTTGTCACCCATTACGGCGCCCAGGCCCAGTCTGCTGGCGCTGGAACGGCCGTGCTCAATGGAAGCCATATAGACCCTGTTTTCACCGGCCAGGCCGATAGCGGCTACCTGGGCATTGGGTTCCTTAAGTTCCTCTCGAATAAGCTTTTCAGTTTGAACCGCCCCTTCGCCCTGTAAATGAGAGGCATCACGTATTTCTACTTTGTCATTATTTATCCATATATAAACCAGATTCGGTGACTTGCCGCTGAAGATTACTTTGTCATAACCGGCATATTTCAATTCCGGGGCAAAGAACCCCCCCATCATGGAAAAAGCCATGAACAATGTCTGAGGCGAGTAAGTGCTAATAATAGTCCGGTTGGCACCTATTGCAGGGGTGCCGCACAAGAGGCCCGTACCAAAAATTAATAGATTATCAGGAGAAAAAGGTTCAGTTTCGGGGGGAACCCGATCCCATAACAACCTGGCATTTGTACCCAAACCACCCAGATGCATTTTTGTTAATTCCGGATCGGTTTCTACCTTCTCAATGTTTCCAGTCGATAAGTTAATTTCCAAATTATACCCTGTTTCAGCATATCTCATTTTTTAACACCTCTTAGGTATGTTTTCCTTTATAAAATCATTCCCTGCGCCTTATAGACTGCTTCTACTTTACCAGTTTACAGGATATTTATAATAATAGAATCGCTAAAAAGCATGGAAGCAAGGTGAAAAAAGAGTAAATTATGGACTAATCCTTTAGAATGAATCCACCTGTGATTCGTAGTAATAAACGGGGCAGATACAAGAAAAATAATTATCGATGCAGAGAAAAGTGGAAATATTCCACAGTAAAAAAGGGCCAAGCCGAAGTGGTATTCCGATAACGGCAGGGCCCCTTTGAAGTTTTCAAACAGATATCATTATTTCCCCTGGTATTCCGGCTTTCTTTTTTCAAGAAAAGCTTTCACGCCTTCTTTCTTGTCTTCCGTGGCACAAGCCAGCGCATGAAGATAAGATTCATGGGCCAGGCCTTCATAGAGCCCCATCTCCAGTGAACGATTAACTGCCTCTTTTGCATACTGGAGAGCAAGAGGTGACTTAGCAGCCAGCTTTTGTGCATATTTCTTTGCTTCTTCCATCAGGTTGTCCGGTTCCACCAGTTTGTTAACCAGGCCGATACGGTGAGCTTCTTCAGCATCGATCATACCGCCGGTTAAAGCCATTTCCATGGCTCTTCCGAAGCCAACTAAACGCGGTAGGCGCTGAGTGCCGCCATCACCGGGAATAATACCCAGGTTAATTTCGGGTGACCCCATTTGGGCGTTCGAAGAAGCCAGGCGTAAAGTACAGGCCAGGGCCAATTCTAAACCTGCTCCAAGGGCATAACCATTAATGGCCGCTATTACGGGTACGGGCATTTCCCAGAGCATATTAAAAACTTCCTGGCGACGCCTGGTCTGTTCCCGGCCTTTAATAAAATCCCTTTCTTCAAGCTCCTTGATATCCGCACCGGCCATAAAAGCTTTATCTCCCTCTCCGGTTATAATCAGGGCTCTTATATCCGGATCCTTGTTTACCTGGGAAAAAGCCTCAGCCAACTCTTCCACCAGTGCGTTTGAGAGTGCATTTCTAACTTCCGGGCGATTTATGGTTATAATGGCAAGCGGGGTTTCTTTTGAAAATTTTAACAAATTAAACATGTTTACCTCTCCCATTATTTTAGGGAAAGAAGTAAAAACTTCTTTCCCTAAAGTTATTTAAAAATGGCGATTTAAGTAAAGGCAGGTATTCCAAGTTCGATATTTCCAAGGATTAACTGTTGAATTTGGGATGTGCCTTCATACAGGGTATTAACCCTTGCATCGCGGTAGATTCTTTCAAGGGGATATTCCCCGGAAAAACCGTAGCCGCCTAAAACCTGAATAGCATTGTAGGCAACCCGGTTAACCATTTCGGTGCAGAAGTATTTGGCCAGAGAGGTTTCACGGGTATTGGGAACTTTTTTGTTTTTCAGGTGTCCCGCCCGGTAGACCAACAGTCGGCCGCATTCAATGTCTAAAACCATATTGGATATTAATTGCTGGACCAGCTGATGACCGGCAATCGGCTTTCCAAACTGGACTCTGTCTTTAGCATACTGTTTGGCCGTATCCAGCGCTGACTGGGCAGCGCCCACACAACCTGCTGCTACTGTAAAACGGGCATTGTCAAGGGCTGAAAGGGCCACTTTAAAACCTTTCCCTTTTTCGCCAAGGATAGTATCTTTATGGACCCTCACATTGTCAAGAATAATCTCCGATGTATCGGAAGCCCGCAATCCCAATTTGTCGTGGATTTTTTCTGTTGAATAACCGGGAGTATCTTTTTCAACGAGAAAAGCAGTTATCCCTCTGGCGCCGGCGCTTTTGTCTGTCTTGGCAAAAACCATTGCTACGTCAGCAATTCCGGCGTTTGTAATCCACATCTTATTACCGTTCAGGATGTAGTAATCACCATCTTCTTCCGCGGTGGAAGAAAGACTGGCTGCATCACTTCCAGAGTCAGGCTCGGTAAGGCCATAGCAGCCGATGATTTCACCCATGGCCATACCGGGTAGGTATTTTTGTTTTTGTTCTTCAGTGCCGAAGGTTAAGATGGTTTTGGCCACAAGAGAAATCTGGACTGAATAAGTACCCCTCATCGAGGTGCAACCGTAACCCAGTTCTTCTGCAACGATTGCATGGGTTATATTGTCCATCCCGCTTCCTTCATATTCCTCGGGGATAACCGTTCCAATGATACCGGTATCGCCCATCTTCTTCCACACGTCCCAGGGGAATTTTTCTTCTTTGTCCCACTCGCCGGCATAAGGGGTAATCTCTTTTGCCACAAATTCACAAACCATTTTTCTTACACTTTCTTGTTCTGGAGTATGATCAAAATCCAAGAACAACACCTCCTCTTAATGGATCTTACTTTTTTTATTTTAGCTTCATTGGGACTGGGGGATCCTGTTCGTAATCATAGAATCCTTTTTTAGTTTTACGGCCCAGGTAACCGGCATTGACCATTTTCTCCAGCAGGTAACAGGGGCGGTAGCGCGGATCGCCAAATTTTTCGTAAAGAGTCCTGGTTTTGGCAAGGTGAGTATCTATACCAATCATGTCAATTAATGTCAGCGGCCCCATAGGTTGATTGGCGCCCATCTGCAGCGCCTTATCAATATCGCTCACAGTCCCGATTCCTTCATCCAGAACCCAGACTGCTTCGTTGAGTAATGCCGCCAAAACACGGCTGGCTATCCCGGCGATACCTTCTTTAGCGGTAACAACCGGTTCTTTGCCAAGGAATTCAGCTAATTCCCTGGTTTTATTAACCACTTCAGCATCAGTTGACACACCGGGCATTATTTCAACCAATTTCATAACCACCGCCGGGTTGAAGAAGTGCATTCCGACAACCCTGCTCGGGTTTGAAACAGCTGATGCTATTTCAGAAATTGAACAGGCAGTGGTATTAGTTGCCAGGATTACATCTTCCCTGGCGATTTCTTCGAGTTTTTTGAATACCTTCTGCTTGATTTCAACATTTTCGACAATCGCTTCAATTATGAAGTCAGCGTCTGCAGCATCTTCCATTTTTGTAGAAATTTTGATGCGGCCAAGAATATCTTTAACCTCATCTCCACTCATCTTTCCTTTATCGACCCGTTTTTGTAACCCTTTTTCAATATTAGCCAAGCTGCGCTTGGCAATTGCTTCATCTAAATCTACCAGGATAGCTTCAATACCATTTTGAGCCATTAGTTGAGCTATTCCCGTTCCCATGATACCGGCGCCTAAAACAAAACATTTCTTTACCTCCATCAATAATCAAGCCTCCTGTTCAAAAAATAAATTTAACTTAATCTCTCAAAGATTAAGGCTACACCCTGGCCTCCGCCAACACATGCGCTGACCAGGCCCAAATCCTTGTCATGAATTTTCAAAGCATGCAGCAGGGTGGTGATAAGCTTGGTACCGGTTGCACCCACGGGGTGACCAAGGGCAATAGCTCCACCGTGAACATTAACCTTATCGCGGTTCCACTTCATTTCTCTTTCCACAGCCAGGTACTGAACCGCAAAAGCTTCGTTCAGCTCTATCAAATCAATATCATCCAGGTTCACCCCGGCTTTTTCCAATGCCATGGGGATAGCTTTTACCGGACCAATGCCCATATATTTAGGATCCACTCCCCCTGCAGCATAACCGCGTATTGCAGCCAAAGGTGTTAATCCAAGGGCTTTTGCTTTTTCTTCAGACATAATTACCAGGGCTGATGCATTGTCGGAAAGAGCACAACTGTTACCGGCAGTTACAGTTCCTTCCTTTTTAAAGACCGGCGGCAGCTTAGCCATTCTTTCCATGGAAGCATCGGCCCGCGGGATTTCTTCCTGATCAACCGTCAATGTCTGTTTTTTCTGTACTACCTGCACCGGTAAAATTTCATCTTTAAATTTACCTTCTTCCGATGCTTTAACTGCTTTCTGGTGGCTCTCAAGGGCAAAGCTGTCCTGTTCTTCACGATCTATACTATATTTTTCAGCCAATAGTTCTGCAGTACCACCCATCAGCATTCCGGCCATAGGACACATGAAACCATCCTTGTGCAACCCGTCGTAAGCAGTCATATCACCCATCCGTGCCCCCCAACGAGCCTTATCAAGGAGGTAGGGCACATTGGAGGCAGATTCAGTCCCTCCGACCACTACCGTATCAGCATCGCCCAGGAGAATAGATTTAGCCCCCTGAATGGTAGCCTGCAAGCTGGAAGCACAGCGTATGTTAATCGTGTACGCAGGCACCTCAACCGGCAAGCCGGCTAATACTGTAGAATAACGAGCCACATTAGGACCTATTCCTGCTTGCCAACCGCAGCCAAATACTACTTCATCAACTTCTTCACCTGAAATATTTGCTCTCTTAACTACCTCTTCGATTACTTTCGCTCCCAACTGGGGAGCGCTGAAACTACTTAGACTTCCACCATAACTGCCGGCTATAGTTCTAACTGCACTTACAACAACTGCTTTGCTCATGTTCTTCCCCTAAAAGTTAGGGTTTTCCCTCCTGTCATAGTTTTTTTAATACTCTACCGAACTTTTCACTTCAAAAAAAAAATTTCGAAAACATCAGGCACCTGTGCAGATTAAACAATCCGGAATTCCGGGTGTTTGATAAAAATTTCTCAATGTTATGCTATCATCAAGTTGTGAAAAAAGCAATGTATTTTGACATCCCCGGGGCAGGGAAATTACTTCATTGTTGCTGGATTCATAGTTAATAATTGCCACAGAAACCGGCAATAACCTGCTGCCGGCAGTTCCCGAAACCTTACTAGCTTTTAATAATTAAAAACAACTCACTGGCTCAAGATAAGATATACAAATTTCCACATTCAATTTAAGATTCTTATAGCTTCAGCCGCCTTAACAGCTGCGCATTTACTGCTACAATCACAGTGCTCGCCGACATTAGTAGCGCACCAAATGCCGGCGTGAGCAAAATTCCCCATGCAGCCAGGGCACCTGCAGCCAGAGGGATCGCAACAATATTATAGCCTGCCGCCCACCACAAATTCTGCACCATCTTTCCATAGGTAGCCCGTGAAAGGGTGATGATCCGGGGAATATCCCGGGGATCGGATCTAACCAGCACAATATGCCCGGCTTCCACGGCTACGTCGGTCCCCGCACCTATGGCAACTCCGATATCAGCAGTAGCAAGGGCCGGGGCGTCGTTAACCCCGTCTCCAATCATGGCCACTTTTTTCCCATCCTTCTGAAGATCCTGCACTTTAGAAGCCTTATCCTCGGGCAGCACTTCGGCGAAGACTATATCGATCCCGATCTCTCCGGCGACAGCATCTGCCACAGCCTTCGCATCACCCGTCAGCATAGCCACCTCGATACCCATCTTCTGAAGTTCAAGAACGGCCTCACTGCTCTCCTCACGGATTGCATCGGCCACTGCAAATAAGGCTATCACTTTACCTTTACCGAGCAGGTAAATTGCAGCCTGCCCGCGTTCAGATACAGCCTCTGCTGCCTGGCGAAGCGAAGATGGCACTTCCACATCTTCTTCCTTGAGAAGTGCCGGCCCCCCAACATGGTATTCAACACCTTCTACTATGGCGGCCACACCTTTGCCGGTCAGTGCACGGAATTCTTCGGCAGGAGGAATCTTGATATCACGATCCTTCGCCGTATTCACGATACCCAGGGCAATGGGATGTTCAGACTCAGACTCTACTCCGGAGGCAAGTCGCAGCGCTTCTTCTTCTGAAACTTCTTCTGTAACAGTTATAGCAACAACTCGAAATTCACCCAGAGTCAATGTTCCGGTCTTGTCGAAAATCACTATGTCCAGGTTTCGGGCTTCTTCAAGTCCGCGCCGATCCCGCACTAAAAGCCCATTCAGAGCCCCTAACGTCGTGGAAATGGCCACGACCAGGGGCACGGCCAGCCCCAGAGCATGAGGGCAGGCAATAACCAGAACGGTTACAGTCCGGACAATCGAAAAATCAATAGGCGCACCAATAAGCTGCCAGGCAACAAGTGTAATCACGCCGGCAGTTATCGCTACAGCGGTTAGCAGCTGAGCAGCACGATCAGCCAGATTCTGGGCCCTTGATTTTGACTTCTGTGCATCGGCCACGAGCCGCATTATACCGGATAGCTTGGTATCCTCCCCGGTACCTGTTACTTCGATGCGGAGTGAACCCTCACCGTTGATGGTACCGGCTATTACCTCATCCCCTTCTCTCTTTTTCACGGGCCTTGACTCCCCGGTCACCATCGCCTCATTTATATCGCTTTTTCCCTTCCGCAGCACTCCATCTACAGGAATGCTTTCTCCCGGACGGACAAGGACGATGTCACCGCTTTTTAGTTCACTTACGGCAACCTTCTCTTCAACCTCGTCAACGATGCGGGTAGCGGTGTCGGGAAGGAGTTTCGCCAGCTCCTGTAATGCACCCTGTGCCTGTTCGATTGAGCGCATCTCAATCCAGTGGCCAAGAAGCATAATAGTGACCAGGGTGGCCAACTCCCACCATAGCGCTTCCGCCTCAATCAATCCGAGCTGCACAACCCACGAAAACAGGAAGGCAACAGTGATAGCCAGTGATATAAGGGTCATCATCCCCGGCAGCAAGGTCTTTAGCTCTCTCCATGCACCCTGGATGAAAACCCACCCACCGTAAAAGAAAATTACTGTGCCAAGAACTGGAGGAATCCAGGCTGAGCCGAAAAACTCCGGTGCCCTGTAACCAAGTAACATTTGGATATGCTCCGACCAGAAGACCACCGGCAAAGTCAGGATCAGGGAGAGCCAGAATTTTTCACGAAACATACCGGGACTGTGACCGGCGTGCCTGTCATGATCACTATGATTAGAATGCCCATGGCCACCCTCATTTGATCCTTTAGTATTTGAATGCTGATCTTTGTTCGATTTTTTCATGATATGATACCCCCATTGGCCCTGATTTTTAATTTTTCAAACTCCATCTTTGTCATCCCCAGGAATTCCTTTCGCTATGTAGGAAGCGAAACTCCAGGTTTAAAAAGTCCTGGAGTTCATATTCTAAATATATCATACCCAAAAAAGGCTTACAAGAATCTATTAGAATTTTTAGATTACCTATGGCGGGCCTGGATTGATATCCCCTTTACAATATGATGTTAACCTGAGCTTGCCTTCCAGATCATTGAGATTTAATCCCTGACCCGCTTCTTTTTTCAGGTTATAATAGATCAAGATGGAGGTGTATTATTGTGAAAATCTTTTTCCACCGCGATTTTTTGGAGCACTATGCTTTCGATCCTGCAGCTGAGCAGGGAAGGCTGGAACCTGCCCTGGCCGCACTCGAAGGGAAGTACCCCATTCGCGAGCCGCGATCCGCCACAAAAGAAGAGATATTGCATGTCCATACAACCGGACACTGGAACAGTGTGACACAGGATGATTTACTCTGTCATACCGCTTTACTGGCAGCAGGGTCATCCATAGAAGCAGCAGAAACGGCATCCAGCGGGGAATTTGCATTCGCTCTTTGCCGGCCACCCGGTCATCATGCTTCTGCTGATTCCAGCTGGGGCTTCTGCTACTTTAACAATATTGCTGTCGCGTTAAAGCACATATTCCAATTAGGCCATATCAGTAAAGCTCTAATAGTCGACTTCGACCTGCATTTCGGTGATGGAACAGCCAATATATTTCAAAACGATAACACAGTAACATTCTGGCACAGCCAGGAAAATTCCCGTCTCCGCTACCTTAATGCTTTGGAGAAGGATCTGCAGGACTATGAAGCAGAAATGGTGGCTGTGTCGGCGGGTTTTGACCGCGGCATCAATGATTGGGGAGGAATACTGACCAGTCAGGATTATAATACTATTGGCCAACTTCTGGGATCTTTTGCCCGGGAAAAATGCAAAGGTCATCTCTTTGCCGCCCTGGAGGGTGGCTACAATGCTACTGCCCTGGCAGGAAACATCGAAGCTTTTTTAGCAGGTTTGCAAAGCAGTTAAATTTATGCTTTAAGAAAATTTTTAAACATGTAAAGCTTACAACACTGAGCAATCAGTAAGGGGAGGATTTTCATGAATAGATACTTATTGGAAGAAATGACCTGGACGGAAATTAAAGAAGCTTTGGAAAAAGGATACCGGACGGTTATTATTTGCACTGCATCAATCGAACAACACGGGCCCCATCTTGCCGAGCTCACGGATTCCGCTATCGGGGAGGCATCAGCTGTAGACCTGGCAAAACGCCTTGGTGATGCCCTGGTTGCGCCGGTGATCCGTCCGGGGCTTTCCTCCCATCACATGAAACTGCCGGGCAGTCTGACTTTGAGACCTGAAGTTTTTACCGGTATAGTGGAGGATTATGTCACTGCCTATAAAGCTCATGGGTTTGAAAAGATTGTATTGCTTTCATCACACGGCGGAAACTTCAAAGTCCTGGAGGAAATCGCAGCCAACCTGCGATTTAAATACCCTGAATTAAAAATTGTAACTGGCCTACCCCTCAGTAAGATGCTGGAACTTTTTAAGAAAATGGAGGAAAGTGAGAGTTTGCAACCCGGTGCCTGTGGTGGTCATGCCTGCGACTACGAGACTTCTGTAATGTTGTATTTAAATCCGAAACATGTTCGAATGGACCAGGCAGAGGAAGGGTATGTGGGCCAACTATCCGAGATTCTGGTAAACCGCATCTTTAAAGAAGGTATTACAACAATATCTCCCTCAGGAGTTATGGGCAATCCCAGCGCCGCCGATGCTCTACGCGGCAGCCGTTTCTTCGAAAAAGTTCAGTTAGCACTTTATGAATCAGTTCTTGCCGGCTTTGCCGAAAAGTAAAAGGCCAACCAGCCAAACCTTTATTTTTATTGATACGCTTGTATATTTCCGTATAAAATGATTAGTCCTTTTTCAAATAGTGAATTTTATCAACATCCTTTTCGGAAAAGTGGAGTTTACCATCTTCTTTAACAATAACTACTCCCGCGTTTATCAATGCCTGCAATGCATCGGGTTTATAGTCACGTGTTGTTACCATTCTATCAAAAAAAGGTTTTTTATTGAGACCAAGTTCAACTGCTGTTTTTGCATTCTCAGCATCAATGGCGTTATTTTCGCGAAAGATTTTAACTACTGCAGCTACAGCTCTTCTGGTACGCCACATTGAAACAATGATCGCCAGTGAAAACAAGAATATAATTAAAACAATCACTGCCGCTATTTCCATTATTGATACCCTCCAAGTGAATACAAAAGCCGCGTACGTCGCAACATGCTGCTGCCCCGGTAAGACATCTTTAAATCTGATCTATTGTTGCCTTTCTTTCAAATGCCGGATTCCCTGTACACCTGCGATGATCAGATCGTCTGCCAAATTGATAAAAAGACCGTGTTCAATTATACCGGCACGCTCATTAAGCCGGGCTGCCAACCGGGCGGGAGTTGTTATCGGGCCAAAATCGCAGTCAAGAATCCTGTTCCCCTGATCTGTTATAAAATGCGAACCACCGGCTGTGAGGCGCACTTTCACTTTCGCGCCCAGCTGTTCCAAAAAAACAACCTGATACCGCCAGCCAAAATGTATAACTTCTACAGGTACAGGCTGCTTCATCCCCAGGACCGGCGACAACTTTGATTCATCAACTATAATCATCTCTCGCCGGCTGGCCTGCGCAAGCATCTTTTCCTTCAATAATGCGCCACCGCCACCTTTTATCATTTCCATAGCCAGGTTAACTTCGTCCGCACCATCAATCGTGATATCCAAAACGGGATGCTCATTCAAGGTGGTAAGCGGCAAATCCAGTTTCTGTGCGGCTTTCTCAACAGCATTAGATGCAGGAACGCAGATTATGTCTCTAAGTAACCCCTTATTCACCATTCGGGCAATCTGGTTAACCGCCAGCAAGGCCGTGCTGCCGTGTCCAAGCCCTATAACCATACCAGAACTTACATATCCTACAGCATGTTGTGCAGCTTGTAGTTTCAACTCTTCATCTTTAGTCAATTTAATTGCCCCTTATTAACCGTCCAGCGACCCAAATAGTGTGTTCAACGATTCTGAAAGTGTCGGATGAGCGAAGGTAGCGTCACGGATAGTTGTATACGGAAGGCCGCCAAGCATTGCCACCTGTAATATCGCCATCACTTCACCGCCCTCAATTCCCAGAACAGCCGCTCCGAGTATTTGGCCGGTCTTTGCATCAACTATTGCCTTCATTATGCCATTTTTCTCGTCTGTTTCTATAGCCCGGGCCACCCAGCTCATGGGCATTTTAGCCACCCGGTAATCATGGCCAATCTCCTTCGCTCTCTTTTCAGTTATTCCGATGCGCCCCAGCTGGGGGTCAATGAAAACCACATAAGGCAAAGGCCGGCCGGTGGTAACAGCCTTGCCATCTTCAAGAAGATTCTTGCGAAGAATTCTGAAGTCATCATAGGATATATGAGTAAAGGCCGGTCCACCATTCACATCACCGATTGCAAATATGCCGGGGACAGCTGTTTCCAATTGATCGTTCACCGGAACATATCCACCTTCATCCACGGTTATTCCAGCAGCTTCGAGGTTCAGGGCTGATGTATTCGGAACACGCCCGGCTGACACCAGCAAATGACTCCCTTCAACGGTTCGCTCTTTCGTCCCTGTCTTGACTGTCAAAACAATCTTTTGACCCGCAGTTGCATCGATTTTAAGTGTGTCTGTATTTAGTAATATCTCCACACCTTCTTGCTTTAAAATTTCTGCGATTTCCCCGGCTATATCCTGGTCTTCTTTGGAAAGAAGCTGCTTACTTCTTTGTACTATCGTCACATCGCTGCCAAATCTGCGGAACATCTGACCGAATTCCAGGCCAACATAGCCGCCACCAATAACTAACAGATGACGGGGCAGCTCGTTAATTTCCATAATCGAAGTTGAATCAAGAGCGTCGACAGCATCAAGACCAGGAATTGGAGGCCTGGAAGGCCTGGCACCGGTGTTAATAATAATTGTTTCAGCCTCAATAAATTCTTTCCCGCCCTTTGTAAGATCTACTTCAATTTGTTTCTTCCCGACAAAGTGCGCTTCACCCTCGATAAGGGAAAGACCTTCAGTTGAAAGCAGCCGGTTTCTGCTTCCACCCCTGAAACTTTCAACTATCTCCTGTTTGCGTTTGCGTACTTTCAAAAAATCAACTGAAAGGAAAGTTGAATTAATTCCGTAATCCTTTGCCCTGTTGATTAGGTGAGCTACCCTTGCTGAAGCAATCATTGTCTTGGTCGGAGTACAGCCAGTGTTAATGCACGTGCCACCAACGTATTCACGCTCTACCACCGCAACCTTCCAGCCGGCTTTTGCCAGCGCAGTAGCAAGTGGAGGCCCGCCCTGGCCGGCACCAATAATTATAGCGTCAAATACTTTATAAATGCTATCCATTTTCCAAATACCCCCAATCCATAGTAGACCGTAACAGCTTGCTTTATCTTAAACTTTAATTTCACTTTTCTGAATAATATCATTGATTCCGACTGCTGGTCAAACATTGTCACCCTTACATTTTTATGTGCCCTCATGCCTGGCATTCATCCCTGCGAATAAAAAACAGCGGACCAGATTCTCTGAGAGCCCCTTCAAAGACTTAGAGATTAAACCCGTCGGTCATTATTTTCAGGGTATGGATATTCCATATGCATTGCTGTTGCTCTTGCAACGCCTTCACCATGATGGCGGGCAACAACCCTGAGCGCCATATCGATCCCGGCAGAGATACCCGCCGAAGTGATTATCCGTCCTTCTTCGACAACACGCTTGTCAAATTCAACAGTTACATCCGGAAACAATTCACGCATCCATTCGAGAGAACGCCAGTGAGTAGTAGCCGAAAGCCCATGAAGCAAACCGGCATTTCCAAGCAGCATTGAACCGGTACATACAGATGTCAGGGTTTCGACCTCTGAAGAGCGGGTGCGCAACCAATCACGCATCGCGATATTTTTTAATTCTTCGCGAACACCCCAACCACCGGGAATAACCAAAACATCCAACTTTGGACAGTTCTCAAATACATAGTCCGGTAAAACCTTCATACCTCCCGCAGCAACCACAGGGTTATTTTTCTCTGCAACGAGGATTACTTCATATGGCGATAGCTCTTCCCTTCTGCTATCTTCATTTAAGCGGGCTGCTGAAAATACTTCGAAGGGGCCGCAAAAATCGAGAACCTCCACATCTTTGAACAGCACGATGCCAACACGTTTTCTATTCATCCGGTTCCTCCTTGGCATGCATAGAATCAGCTCTTTCCTTTTTCGCTATAGACCGCCAGTTTTCCTATTCTGCAACAATTGGATCAATACGTTTCTTCATATCCTCGAAGCTGAAAACTCCGGCTTCTCCGGACACAACTTCACCCTGGCCATTGATAAAATAAAACATTGGGATATATGGGGCCGCAAAATCTTCCATTTCCAGAAGCCTATGCGTCTCGGGGATATCAACGTCGGCTACAATAAATTCTACATTGCCTGCATAATAATCTTTTAGAGCCATGATCACGGGCTCAGTCATAATACAAGCGCTTCACCAGTGAGCGTAAAACTCAAGAACAATTGGTTTTCCATTCTCGCGGGCTTCAAGATATGCCCGGTATGGATTATCCGTGGTTTTAAACTCAATATCTTCAGTGTCCGCATCACCTGCAACATCTTCAGCAGCTTCGGCGGCTTCAATTTCTTCAACGCCTACATCAGCTTCAATTTCTTCAATATCCTCAGCATCCCGAAAATCGGCTGCTTCCTCTTCACCTGCTGTGAATAAGTTAAGATTGGGAAGCAGTAGCATTGACAGAACCGCTAAGCCAATAATTGCCAGAATAATTTGCTTATATTTTTTAGACAATTTTAAACCCCCTGGATGATTGTTTAAATACTATGCTATTACATAATAGCATAGTAATGCAAGCGCATAGCTTGCATTCATGAAGGATTATGAATCATAAAGGAGAATTTTTTACGACAATACCATAAACAAAACTGGCAAAGGACGCGGGATATATCCATATGAGTAACAACAAACAAATTAATACTGCATTGATCCGGAAACAGGTGGAAAAAAATCGTGCTTACCTGGTGAAGCTGATCTGCGATCTGGTCAAAATTTGCAGCTATTCCGGTGAAGAAGAAACGATCCAGCGCTTTCTAAAAGGGAAGCTTGACGAATTAGGCATGGAAACTAAACTGGTTTGGGTGGACCCGGAAAAATTAATGCAGTATAAAGGCTTTAGCCATGACGGTTTTCCCTACGAACACCGCTGCTCACTGGTCGGAGTGAAGAAAGGAACTCAGACCGGCGGGAAAGCAGTTACAGGGCATACATTACACGGGTCAAAAGTTTCAATTGGCAGTCGATCACTAATCCTTAACGGCCATGTCGATATTGTGCCTCCCGGCGATCTCGACCGCTGGAATGATGACCCGTTGAGCGGTAAGTATGAGGATGGGAAAATATACGGCAGGGGTACGCTCGACATGAAGGGCGGCCTGGCAGCCGGTATTACGGCAGTCAGAGTATTGCAGGAAATGGGCTTCAACAACCATGGGGATATTTCTATCGCTTCTGTTTGCGGGGAAGAAACTGGCGGATGCGGTGCCTTTGCACTTGTCGAAGACGGTATCAATGCCGATGGTTGCATA
>Ga0114946_10000349_pt1 | contig 30062 bp, 25 predicted proteins | sample WalLakDeSediment_FD_88676 | JGI IMG/M metagenome (GOLD analysis project Ga0114946, IMG submission 88676) | Lake sediment microbial communities from Walker lake, Nevada to study Microbial Dark Matter (Phase II) - Walker Lake 11/02/13 Deep Sediment | ecosystem: Environmental > Aquatic >... | reverse complement strand
GAAACGCCGGGAATGACATTGGCAGTGCCCATGGCAATCCCTTTCAGCACCAGCCCGATTAGTTCTTTCATCCGATTCAATTTAGGTATTAGGATAATGGAATCACTTTTTGCCGGCGAAGGCTTCGATCAGCTTTCGGATGTCTTCATTTTGCTCCGATTGCGGGATGAACTCGAACAGTTCATGCAGCTTATCAAACCCGGTTTCGAGCCCTTTGGCCAGCACCTGCAGGGCTTCTTCCTGCCGGCCCTGTTTCATGAGCATGCCGGCCATCCGGTATAATAGCGAGGCATTGGAAGCCTGCTGATAAACCCCTTCTTCTATGACTGCCAGTGCCTTGGCCAGGTCGCCGGTCTCAATATAGAGATCGGACAGGTCGAGCCAGATATCAGGGTGCATGGGATCGATGGCGCTGACCCGTTCAAAAGCCTGGGTAGCGGATGCCAGGTCGCCCATTTTGTATTTCATGTCACCGTAAATATACCAGAATTCCGCGTTGTCGGTTTCAATTCCCAGCGCCTTGTCCATGCAATCTACAGCCATCTGTTGCCGGCCCAGCTCATCGTAGCAAACACCCAGCCCCATCCAGCCGTCGGCCATCTCCGGATCGGCCTTGACCGCCTGGTTGTAATATTCTGTCGCCTTTTCATAGAGATTAAGCTTTTCAAAACATTCACCGATGTAATAATAAGTGATCGGTTGCGGGTCTTCATATTGAAATGTTTCCTGGTAATTTTTGATGGCCAGGCGGAATTCGCCCAGGTTGGCGTATGCGTTGCCGAGGTTGAAATAGGCCGATGAAAAGGTGTCGTCTATAGCAATGGCGAACTCGTATGCCTGGATGGCGTTCTCGAACAGTTCGAGGTTGTTGTATGCCACCCCGAGGTTGAACCAGGCTATCTTGTTATACGGGTGTTTGTCGACAAAAGCATTGAGAAATTCGGCGGATCCTTCCAGGTCGTTCATGATCTCATAGCAGAAAGCGATCTCGAAGAGCGCCGAATCGTTGTCGGGATATATTTCCAGCAGTTTTTTCAGGTAATGCACCGCCTGTTTGTAATCGCCGGCATTTTCGTATTCGTAGGCGATCTGGTTGTAAACCTCTTCGAGGTCGCCGGCGTACTCGATGGCTTTGTTGTATTCCCGGATCGCCTCTTTAAATTTCTTGAGCCTGCTGTAAATATTGCCCTTGATCATATAAAGCTCCCCATTGGCGGAGTCGATCTTTTCGATATCCTCCAGCAAAGACAAGGCCCTGGCAGGTTTATTGGCAATGACGAGATATTTAGCCTTCCGGATAAGGAATACCGAGGTGCCGGGATGCTGCGCTTCGGCCATATCGATGGCCTTCTTCGACTTGTTGATATTCTGCACATCAAGGTAATAATCGATGATGTCCTCAAAATCTTCCACATCGAAGAAATAGCTGTTGTTCGACTTCAGCATGTCTTCGAAACGGTCGACCAGCGCTTTTATATCGGTGTCGTTATATTCGAATGGTGAATCCATGAATGGGTTATCTTCTCAAGATCAGACCGGCAAAATTAGTAAAAAAGATAAGCCGTTCGGGATGTTCTTTTTACATCACGGATGAAAATGATGAATAAGATGGCGGGAGTCTTCAGGTTTGTCTATTTTTGCCGAAAACTAATCCGCATGACGTTGATCAAATCCATTTCGGGGATCAGGGGGGTTATCGGCACCGGTCTCACACCACCGGAAATCATAAGGTATAGCCTGGCTTACGGGGCTTTCCAGAAGGCCCGCACGGGCAGAGAACGGATTAAGATTGTCATAGGCCGGGATGCGCGCATTTCGGGAAAGATGATGTTCAACCTGGTCAGCGGCGCCTTGCTTGGGAGCGGCGCCGATGTGATCGACCTGGGCCTGGCGGCAACGCCTACGGTGGAGATCGCCGTGCCCGGAACAAATTCCGACGGGGGGATCATCATCACCGCCAGCCATAACCCGGCTCAATGGAACGCCCTGAAACTACTGAATGAAAAAGGAGAATTTTTATCAGCGGAAGAGGGCCAAATGATCCTCGACCTGGCTGAAAAGAATCATTTTGAATATGTTGAAACAGATAACCTGGGCCGATACAGCCGTGACTATACCTGGCTGGAACAACATATCCGGAAGATCATTGAATTGCCCCTTGTCAATACCAGTGCAATCCGCAATGCCCGGTTGAATGTGGTTTTCGATGCCGTTAATTCCGTGGGTGGGATTGCCCTGCCGATGTTGTTGGAAGCGTTGGAAGTGAGCCAGGTCATTAAGCTCAACGCCAAACCCGACGGGAAATTCACACATAACCCTGAGCCGCTGCCCGAAAACCTCTCGGAGCTGTCACAGGCCGTGGTGAAAAATAAAGCAAATGTCGGCATTGCCGTCGATCCGGATGTGGACCGGCTTGCGATCGTCATGGAAAACGGCGGGTTTTTCGGTGAAGAATATACACTGGTGTCTGTGGCCGATTATGTGCTTAAAGAAAAGCCGGGAAACAGCGTTTCGAATCTTTCCTCTTCCAGGGCGTTGCAGGTTATCACTGAAAAACATGGCGGAAAATACTATGCCTCCGCTGTGGGGGAGGTGAATGTGGTGGAAATGATGAAAGCCTGCCAGGCCGTGATCGGAGGGGAGGGGAACGGTGGAGTGATCATCCCTGAACTGCATTATGGAAGGGATGCGCTGGTTGGTATCGCCCTGTTCCTTTCGCACCTGGCCCTGAGCGGAATGTCCTGCTCTGCCCTGCGCAAGACCTACCCCGATTACCATATCTCTAAAAACAAAATGACCCTCAAGCCCGGGATAGACCTCAAGGAATTATTTGATCACATCAAATTAAAATATCATTCATACCCTTTGAATGAAACGGACGGGTTAAGGATCGACTTTGAGAACGGATGGGTCCATTTACGCCAGTCGAATACCGAACCGATCATACGGATCTATGCCGAGGCGCCTGCCAGGGAAGAGGCGGAAAAATATGCACAAGCTGTTATAAATGACATATCAGCATGGACCTGTTAATAAATTTCAATGCCAAAGAATGGTAAGGCCTTGATTTATCTATATTTTCGGCTTTTTGAACCAAATTGCATAACATGCCTGTTAAAACCAGGAGGAAAAAGAGGAAAAAAGTACGCTACCGTATCATCAAGCTCAAACTGACCGCCGGCCAGTACAACTCGCTTCAGGGATACTGTAATGCCCGGAAAACCACGCCCAACAAACTGATCAAAAAGTTGCTCAAACCCAGGCTTCATTATGTGAATGGCGTGCCGGAAGATTTTTATGTGACAGAAAACCAGCTCGAACTATTTGAGTCGGGCCATTCCTGAGTTGCAGCGGCAGGGTTTGTCAGCTTCGCGGGTTCCCGGTGTCAAACGGGACCCGGTTGAGGATAGAGCGCCCCAGGGTGATCTCATCCGCGTATTCGATATCGTCTCCGATAGGTATCCCCCGGCTAATGGCAGTAAGCAGTATCCCCGTATCTTTCAGTTTTTGGGAGAGGTAGAAATTGGTCGTGTCGCCTTCGATGGTTGTGGGCAAAGCGAGGATGATCTCTTTCAGGCTGCCTGATGCTGCCCGGGATATAAGGGATGAAATGGTAAGGTCGTCCGGCCCGATCCCGTCGACGGGTGAAATAATCCCCCCCAGCACATGATAGGCGCCTTGAAACTGGCCGGTATTCTCGATGGCCATGACATCGCGGATGTCCTGCACCACACAGACAGTGGCATGATCGCGTCTGTGATTGGCGCATATCCCGCAGAGATCCGTATCGGAAATATTATGACACACGCGGCAACGCCTGATCTCTTGTTTCATTTTCAGGATCGTTTGGCTGAAAGCTTCTACATGGGCCTCCTCCTGTCGGATCAGATGCAGGGCCAGGCGCAACGCTGTCTTTCTTCCGATGCCCGGCAACCTGGCCAGTTCATTGACCGCATTTTCGAGTAACTTTGACGAATAAACCATCCGTTGAGGTTATGCTAAAAAAGGTATTTTTACGTTTCAGCAAAAGTAACCAATTGTTTTGTTCATGAGAAACTGGATTTTGTGTGGATTGATATTCCTGCTGGCAGGGACGGCCTTCTCCCAGGAAATAACGGAAAGCCATATCAACAAAGTTGATTTGCAGGGAAGGAGACAGGGGTTCTGGCGGGTATATGACGGTGACGGTAACCTGAAATTTACCGGGGAATATGTCAATGGCAAACCCATCGGGGAATTTATCTATTATTATCCCAACGGCAGGACCAAGGCTATTGTCAACCAGCTTGACAGCGGCAGGGTTGCTTATATGAAGAATTTTTATCCCAATGGCAGAATGTTGGCTCAGGGGAAGTATGTCAACCAGCAAAAGGACAGCACCTGGCTGTATTATAACGCGGAGGACGGTTCACTATCGGCCGAGGAGCATTATATCAACCATTCCAGGGAAGGGGTATGGAAAACCTATTATCCAGACGGCCGCGTGGCAGAGGAGGTTTCCTATGTCAATAATATGAAGAATGGTCCGTGGATATGGTATTTCACCGATGGGAATGTGAAAATGAAGGCCCGGTATGTGGATGACCTACTGGAAGGATTATACATAGTGTATCATCTGAAAGGAGGTGTTGAGGTATCGGGGACATATCTTCACGGAAACAAGCACGGCTCATGGGTTTACCTGAATGAGCAGGGCGTACTGGAAGTCCGCGAGGAGTACGTTGAAGGAAAACTGGTCTCCCGGCTGGATAACACGGAGAAAAAATAACCCGTGCACGCTATCGCTTTTTCATTTTGTTCGCCGTAATAACCGTTGCCTTAATTCCTCCAGATTACTAAAAACCCGGCACTCCAGCTGCAGAAGCCTTTCGGGGGACTGGTGCCCGTGTGCAACCAGCAGGCAGGGTATGCCTGCACCGGCTGCCACTTCAAAGTCATGGATAGTGTCTCCGATGAGGCACAGTCCGGAACGGTCATTGCCCAGTGATGCGACCAGTTCTTTGGCCATTCCCAACTTGCCGTCGGCCAGGTGATCCCGGATACCGGCTACTTTGTCGAAAAATCCCAGAATACCTTTTTTTTCAAGTGTATCCTCCAGCAGCGCCTGTTCCATTGCCGACAGGATCACTTGCCGGAAGCCCTCTTCCCGCAGTTGACTGAGCATTTCAAATACTCCAGCATGCAAGGGTGCGTTGGTAAGGTTGACTTTGTAATGGTCGATAAACTGGTGAGCAGGGATTTCAAACGGTTCCAGGCGGAAATCAAAGCCAAGTTTCTCATAATATTCCCTCACCGGAAATGTGAAGATCTGCCGGTAGCGTGGCAGGTCCAACCCAGCCAAACCCCTCTCCCTGAGCATAATGTTCATGCAATCAACACACACCTGCATATCATTCAGCAATGTCCCGTTAAAGTCCCAGATAATTGTCCGTAAACTCTCTCTATCGAACATTCTTCTAACTTCTAACTTCTAACTTCTAACTTCTATCTTCTTAAAAATACACCCAATGCCATCTCACCTTATCCACCCTGTTAAACTCCAGTGCCGGAAACGGCAATTTAATGAACCCGATCAGGTTCAGCAGCCATTTGACGGTATCGTTATTGGTTTTTATTTTAGTCGGGTCGATATCGAGTGAGAAGTAATATTGTGAATATCTTTCAAAGTAGGGCAACGGTTCTCCCTGGTATGCAGGAGGATTGGAAGTGGCTCCCAGCATACCCTCAGCGCCGTAACCAAAGGAGACATTCAGCCATTCAGGGAAACGGCTGTTTCCTGGCATAAGCGAGGCAAGATTCAAGGAAAGCCAGCAGGTTTGCCCGTTATAGTCTTTCAGCAATTGTTGCACAAAGTTTTCTCCGAGAAGATCCGGCCTGTAACCGGCATATTCGGTAGGGTGTGCTGAGAATTTAATGGTGAGCGGCTGGTGGTCCCAGAGCAGTTGCTGCCCGATGAACAGGCCGGTGCCAATCACGTTGGCGGCCATATCGCATCCGGAAAAGCCCCATTCTGCCGAGAACCCGTCGAAAATCTCAACGGTGGTAAGGTAAAGCAGCCCCCATGTTCCGCCAAACCAGATCGCCTTTTTTCTTTCTACCCCGCTCCAGCGCAGGCTCTCGTACCCGATCCTGCCCACCCAGTAAGAGGAGGTGACATGACCGGCCTTGTCCAACAGCATCCATTCATTGCAGTCGTTGAAGAAATGAAAAGAAGACTTGGGATAATTGGCATACCATAGGTGGTACAGCCCCACCATGCTGCCAGCATACAGCGCCCCGGAAGTGACGGAGACCCCGATAAGTCTTGCTTTGTAATTTGGTGAATAAGAAGTGTGATTGTTATCCGGATTTTGAATTGAATCAGGAGGAAGAGACCAGGATAAGGCAGGCCAAAGGATAATCAGGAATACAACTGTAATATTTTTGAATGTGCCAGGCATTCGCTTCTACTTGATCTTTCTAATGTTCAATGCACGCTGGTAGGCACGGGCGTGCCGGTTATGCTCCGAAAGGGTGCGGGAAAAGACATGGTAGCCCGACATATCGTCCCGGGCACAGAAAAACATGTAATCGTGCTTATGGGCATCCAGCACTGCATCAATGGATGAGATGGAGGGGATGCAGATCGGACCGGGCGGTAATCCCTTGTATTTATATGTGTTGTAGGGCGAATCGATATCTTTGTGCCGGTTCAGAACACGGGTGATCTCAAAATCACCCCAGGCGAACACCAGCGTCGGATCGGCCTGCAGGGGCCATCCTTTTCGCAGCCTGTTCAGGTAAACCCCTGCGATATCGGGGCGTTCATCCGTTTTTTGGGATTCCTTTTCGACGATGGATGCCAAAATGACGACTTCCGGAACCGTCAGGCCCGCGTCGGCGGCCTTTTGTTTTCTGCGGTCATTCCAGAATTTATTGAACTCGCTGTGCATCCGCAATGTAAAACCGCAGGCATCCGTTGTCCACCATAATTCATATGTATTTGGGATGAAGATCACCGGAACCAGTTCTGGTTGCACCTCCAGCGTCTGTAGAAATTCCCGGTTGCGCCAGCATTTTAACAGGGAGACAGAGTCTTCGTCGATTTGCATAGATATCCTGCCGGCCAGTTCCTCCAGCGTCCGGATATTGTTGAAAACGACCCGCACAGGGGTTTGGGCACCCGAGCGCAACAGATTGACCAGGTCATTATTGTTCATACCGGGACCGATGAGGTAATGCCCGGGCTTTATCATATCCGGATATCCTTTTCGGCCGGCTATCCATTCAAAGGTCCGGCGGTTGATGATCAGCCCCTGTGAATATAATATTTGCTTCACATAATCATAACCCGATCCTTTTGGGATGAATACCGATGTGCTTTCCCCGTCTGGTGTCCATACATTGGGTTTCATCACTGCCTGAAAAAGCAGGATGGCTATGATGATGGCGCAGAAAAGGGCCAGGGATAAAATGCCAATTATCAGTTTGTGATACCATGGCTTACCCGGTTTCCTTCCGGGATAATTTGTAGAAATTGCCATCATTCAGGATTTGTGTGAATGATTGATCAGCTGGAACATGCTTTCGTCCTGCCAATTGTTCCTGACGCGGTTCCAGTCTTTCTTCGTTCCTATAAACAAAAAGCCCTTGCTTTCGAACAGCCGTATGCTTTCTGGATTGTCCGGAGAAATATTACTGAACAGCTGGTGGAGCTGAAGGGTATCAAAGGCGTAACTGATCAGCAGTCCCAGGGCTTCCGAAGCATATCCCTTCCCCCTGAACTCTTTGAGGATCAGTATCCCAACACCGGCACGCTGATGTGTGGGCTCGAACTCGAACAAATCGACAGAGCCAATGGTGTGCAGCCCCTCAATGGGTTGCAGCAAGTCGATCATGAGTCTGAGTTGGCGGGCAGTGTATAAGTCCTGACCCGAACCTATGACATACTGCTCCAATGCAAAGCGCGACAGCGGGACGATGGTGGTTGACAGATGCCAGATCGACCGGTCATTCTCCCAACGATAAAGGATTTCCACGTCTTCGGGCTCCAGCGCCCGCAATTTTACCTTTGCTCCGTTCATATTCTCAGAAATTCTTCATCCATTTGTTGTCTTATTTCAGATATTCACATTCCCTTCAAAAACCTTTTCGGCGGGTCCTTCAAGCCAGATGTCGCTGAAACCATTTTCTTCACGCCGGAAATAAACCCTGAGCTGCCCGCCCCGGGTGTCAACCGGGATATCACCTTCTGTCATTTCGTTTTGTAAGGCATGCGCAAGTGCCGCTGCCGTTACGCCCGTTCCGCAGGAAAGCGTTTCATTTTCCACCCCCCGCTCATAGGTTCTGACAAAAATATTATCCTTTTCCTTAGTAACAAAATTGACATTAATCCCCCCGGGCTGATACCGTTCCTGGTAACGGATCGCCCTGCCTTCGTTGACAATATCAGCTCCCACCCCCGTAAATCTCACCAGGTGCGGCGATCCTGTATTGATAATGAGATCTTTGTCATGGAAAGCGTATTCTTTTATGTCCTGCATCTTCAATTTTACATGAGATATATCGCCATTTCTGGCTGTAACTATGCCGGTGTGCTCACCGTCGGCAGCCAGGAAATGATAAGACGTATTTCCGGGTGACAAAAAGTCAGCCACAGCTACCGCGCACCTGCCGCCATTGCCGCACATGGTGCTTTCTTTCCCGTCACTGTTGAAATAGATCATGCCAAAATCATATCCTGATGCATCGGTTATGGCAATGAACCCGTCGGCACCGATACCAAAACGGCGGTGACAGAGTTTTTCAATGGTCTTGCCATCAGGTAATACATTCTTCTTCAGCCTGGTATCAAACAGGATAAAATCGTTACCTGTGCCGTGATATTTGTAAAACCTGAGATTCATTTACGTTGCTGAAAAGTTTCCAAAAATAGTATAAAAACAGGGATGGAGCCCCTTTCTTTTAACAATATTTAACACCGTAAAGGCACACTATTTGAGGTTTATATACCGTTTTAGCGAAACAAACAGATAAACAATTTTAAATATAATATGTTATGAACAGTATGAAAAGAGCCATTCAGTTTTTAACGGTACTGGCATTGATGATGGTTGTTGCCTTGGGCGTAAAAATGGTGTTTTTTACGGAAAAGGATGACATAACCGAAGCCAGGAGCAGTATCCAGGATACGTTTCAGCCGGGTATTATGCCCGCAAATTATTTGCCTGTAATGCCCTTTAATGGGCCCGACTTCACCACGGCGGCCGAAAAGACGGTGCATGGCGTGGTGCACATCAGGTCGGAGTTTACAAGGAAAACGACCATGTATGACGACTTTTTCGGCCCATTCCGCGAATTTTTCGGATATCCGCATGGGGGAGGCGGGAGTCAGGTTTATACCGGTTTTGGATCGGGTGTGATCATTTCTTCCGACGGGTATATTATCACCAACAATCACGTAGTGGAAGGCGCCGGGAATATTGACGTGACACTGAATGATCGCAGGGAGTTCAAAGCGGAATTGATCGGTACCGATCTCTCCACCGATCTGGCATTGATCAAGATCGAAGCGGAAAACCTGCCTTTTGTTACATTCGGCAATTCGGACGATGTGAAAATAGGGGAGTGGGTGCTGGCTGTCGGGAACCCCTTTAATCTGACATCAACGGTTACAGCTGGAATTGTCAGTGCAAAAGCCAGAAACATCAATATCCTGGGGGCGCAGGGATCCATCGAATCCTTTATCCAGACCGATGCCGCCGTAAACCGTGGCAACAGCGGAGGTGCGCTGGTAAATATGAAAGGTGAACTGGTGGGGATCAATGCGGCGATTGCCAGCAATACCGGTTCCTACACGGGATATTCCTTTGCTATCCCGGTGAACATCGTTAAAAAAGTGGCCGATGATCTGCTTAACTACGGCATTGTCCAGCGCGCTTACATGGGCGTTACCATCCGGCAGGTGAATTCCGCATTGGCCCGGGAAAAAAGCCTCGATGTATTTAATGGGGTCTATGTGGAATCGGTTACCAGCAATGGTGGTGCCAGGGAGGCCGGGATAAAATCCGGCGACGTGATCACCAGGATTAATAATAACCCGGTAACGACCAACGCTGAATTACTGGAAATCATCGGACAGCACAATCCCGGTGATATCGTTTCAGTTACCGTGAACCGGGATGGGAAACTTCAGCAAATGGATGTCGGATTGAGAAACCTGGATGGCACTACCGAATTGACAAAAAAGACTGATGATTATTATATGTCTGATCTGGGTGCAACACTGGAAGCCGTGTCTCAGGCGGAAATGAACAAACTTAAACTGTCATACGGACTGAAAGTGACCAATATCAAGGATGGGATGCTGAAGAAAGGCGGTGTACAGAAAGGATTTATCATCCAGGAAATTAACGGCGTAAAAATAAGGTCAGTAGAAGATGTCAGTTATGCGCTCAAAAATGTGCGGAGCGGGATGATCCGGATTGAAGGAATTTATCCGAACGGGATGCGGATGAATTATGGGTTTATTTTGTAATTTTTATTTAAAGAAATTCTAAATAAGTCATAATTTTTCGTATCTTTGCCCGTTTACACTTGCAAAAAGCAGATTTCTTCCGTATATTTAGGGCTTTTTAGCACCATCAGTTACATTTAATATTTCACCATGAGGCAATTAAAGATATCGAAATCGATCACGAATCGTGAAACAGCTTCGCTGGATAAGTACCTGCAGGATATTGGACGGGAAGAACTTATTACGGCTGAGGAGGAGGTTGAACTGGCCAGGCGCATCAAATCGGGTGATGATCTGGCGTTGGAAAAGCTGGTCAAGGCTAATCTCAGGTTTGTGGTTTCAGTTTCCAAACAATATCAAAACCAGGGGCTTAGCTTACCTGACCTGATCAATGAAGGAAATATGGGACTGATCAAGGCAGCTCAGCGTTTTGACGAAACCCGTGGATTTAAATTTATCTCCTATGCCGTGTGGTGGATTCGGCAATCGATCCTGCAGGCCCTGGCTGAACAGTCCAGGCTGGTCAGGCTGCCCCTTAACCAGGTAGGCTCGCTGAATAAGATCAAGAAAGCCACTTCACGCCTGGAACAGGAATTCGAGCGTTTGCCGTCAGTAGATGAACTGGCCAAAAAGCTCGATATTCCCGAACACAAGCTGGATAAGGCCTTGAAGATCACCACCCGGTACGTCTCCATGGATGCGCCCATTGCCGAGGATGAAGAAACCAAATTCCTTGACGTCTTTGTATCCGAAGATACCCCCCGGACCGATGGCAACCTGATGCGCGAATCACTTAACAAAGAGATTCAGAGGTCGCTGTCAACCCTTACCGAGAAGGAACGCGATGTCATCAATCTCTATTACGGTATCGGTATGAACCATGGCCTGACCCTCGATGAGATCGGCGCCAAGTTCAATCTTACCCGTGAAAGGGTCAGGCAGATCAAAGAAAAGGCCATTCGCAGGCTGAAACATACCTCCCGGAGCAAGCTGCTGAAAGCTTATCTGGGAGAATAATATTATATAAACCGACGGGTTTACCCGTAGGAGCTAGAAAAAAATAGAGAGGGTGTCGACTTTTAATACACCCTCTTTTTGTTTTTCATTTTTTGTAATATTGCAGGTGTAAATCATTGCATCAAACGAAATATTCAAAAACCAATGCCATGCCGGACCATAAAACATCTTCAAAGTACCACAACCAGCAAGAATACGACCACTCGCTGGAAAGCTGGAAAAATGATGAAAAATCGGGATTTGAGTTTGTAAATCTTGTCGGACAGCTTTACTACGACAAATCGCTTGAGCTGACCATATTCAGAAGCCAGCTGATCGACCGTTCTTCCAGTGTCATTCTGAAAAAGCATTCCCATTCACTGAGTGTGATAAAACAGGCTTTGAAGATACAGGATTCGGTGATGCTGGCCAGGGAACTGATGAAGATGGACCTTCCGCCATCGAGGATTGACATAGGCCGGCTCAATATGGAATGGACACGGGAGCATGATCGCTATTCCGATGCACGGTCATTCCTTGAAGACAAGCTGAAAGATCTGACCGGCAGGAAAGTCACTTACGATAAACCGGTCGATGTGGTGATCTATGGATTTGGCCGGATCGGTAGGTTGATGGCCCGTGAGCTCATCATCCAGGGGAACGGTACACAACTCAATGTCAAAGCTATCGTTACCAGGGGGAATTCACCCGAAGAGATCATCAAACGCGCTTCACTTTTCAAGAACGATTCCATACACGGGCCGTTCCGCGGTGTGGTCACGGAGGATGTGGATAACAAGACGCTCATCATCAACGGTCATAAGGTGAAAATGATAGCCGCGAATGCTCCGGAAGAAATTGATTATGAAGCCGAAGGGATTCAGGATGCATTGCTGATCGACAGTACCGGCGTCTGGACAAAGCGGGAGGACCTCAGCCGGCACCTCAATGCAAAGGGGATCAGTAAAGTGCTCCTGACCGCGCCGGCCAAAGGAGATATCCCGAATATCGTTTATGGTGTCAATCATGATGACAGCGCCATCGATTACAATACGGAGAAGATCTATTCGGCGGCATCATGTACCACCAATGCCATCGTTCCGGTGCTACATGTAATCGAAACGAAACTGGGAATTGAGAAAGGACATATCGAAACGATTCATGCTTACACAAATGACCAGAACCTGACCGACAACTACCATCGCAAACCCCGCCGGGGACGTTCTGCGCCCATCAACATGGTGCTCACCTCCACTGGCGCCGCTTCAGCGGCAGCAAAAGCAATTCCCAGCCTGAAAGGAAAGCTGACGGCCAATGCCGTAAGGGTGCCTATCCCCAACGTTTCACTGGCTATTATCACACTGACAGTCCAACAGACCACTTCAGTCGAAGATGTAATCGAAATCCTGCGGGATGCGGCATTGAAAGGCAGACTGGTCGAACAGATCAGGTTTTCTCCTTCGACTGAGGCCGTCTCTACTGATTTTATCGGTGATAGTTGCGCCGGCATTTTCGATGCCCCCGCTACCCTGGTCTCGGCCGACGGAAAAACCATTATCCTGTATGTTTGGTACGACAACGAATTCGGATACACAATCCAGGTGATCAGGCTGGCGAAACTGATTGCCGGCGTACAATGGTACACATACTATTAACAGATGACCAGATCTGTATAAACATCTTATATGTCAAATACCAGGTATATTTTCGTAACAGGCGGCGTATCCTCTTCCCTGGGAAAAGGAATCATTTCCGCTTCACTGGCCAAACTGCTGCAGGCCCGCGGTTATTCGGTGACAATCCAAAAGCTTGACCCCTATATCAACGTTGATCCGGGAACTCTTAACCCCTATGAACACGGCGAGTGCTATGTAACGGAAGATGGCGCGGAAACCGACCTCGACCTGGGCCATTATGAACGGTTTCTGAACGTGCCAACCTCCCAGGCAAACAATGTCACTACGGGCCGGATCTACCAAACGGTTATTGAAAAAGAAAGACGGGGCGATTATCTCGGGGAAACCGTACAGGTCATCCCGCATATCACCGATGAAATCAAACGAAATATCCAGATACTGGGTAATAAATATGATTATGATATTGTCATCACTGAAATAGGCGGTACCGTCGGGGATATCGAATCATTGCCCTATATTGAAGCCGTCAGGCAATTGAAATGGGACCTGGGCCGGAACTGCCTGGTGGTGCACCTGACACTGGTGCCATACCTGGCCGCCGCCGGAGAGTTGAAAACCAAGCCTACCCAGCATTCCGTTAAAACGCTCCTCGAATCGGGAGTGCAACCCGATATCATCGTATGCCGTACAGAGAAACACCTCAACCAGAATATCCGGGGAAAAATCGCCCTCTTTTGCAACGTAGAACACTCTTCGGTCATTGAATCCATTGATGCAAAAACCATTTACGAAGTGCCCCTGCTGATGCGGGAGGAAAAACTTGACCTGGAAGTACTACGCAAACTGAATTTAAAAGCTGATGTCCAGCCCGACCTGTCGCAGTGGGAGGATTTCCTGTATCGCCTGAAAAACCCGCTGGACGAGGTAAAAATAGGACTGGTGGGCAAGTACGTGGAACTCAAGGATGCCTATAAATCGATCCAGGAGTCGTTTGTGCATGCCAGTTCTGCTAACCAGTGCAAGGTGCATGTGCAGTCGATCCACTCCGAAAACCTTCACGATGATAATGCGGCCGATAAGCTGAAGGGATTCGACGGGATCCTTGTCGCACCTGGATTTGGAAACCGGGGCATCGAAGGGAAGATTTCAGCCATACGCTTCGCCCGTGAAAACAACGTGCCTTTCCTGGGTATATGCCTGGGTATGCAATGCGCTGTAGTGGAGTTTGCCAGGAATGTGCTGGGGAAGAAAGCGGCCCATTCAACGGAAATGGATATCAATACCACCGAACCGGTTATTGATATGATGGAAGAGCAAAAAAAGATCGTGGCCAAGGGAGGGACGATGCGGCTTGGGGTATATACCTGCCGGCTGGAGAAAGGGACAAGAGCCGCCGATATATACCAGGTTCCGCTGGTATATGAGCGGCACCGTCACCGTTACGAGTTTAACAATCACTACATGAAGGAATTTGAAAAAGCAGGCATGGTTGCGGCTGGTATCAACCCGAAGCGGAAACTGGTCGAAATTATGGAAATTGTTGATCACCCCTGGTTTATTGGGGTACAATTCCATCCCGAATACAGGAGCACTGTCGACAAGCCCCATCCTCTCTTTGTCAGTTTCATTGAAGCGGCCATGAAATTCAAAAGTGCCCGGCAAACAGCTTCATCCAAATAGCTAAAACTGCCGTGCATTAATCCTTACATTTGATTTATATTTGCCGCCAGAATAAGAATATTTGATTTATAACCACCCTGATGGATAACAAAAACACGATAAGCGGATTCCTGCTGATCTTTTCCATTCTGATCGGTTACTATTTCATCACCGCCCCTTCACAGCAAGAGATCGAGGAAAGGAGACGCAAGCAGGATTCCGTTCTGGCCCTGCAGCGGGTTCGCGATTCCCTTTACATTGCCTCCCAGCTTGAACAGGAAAAACTGGCGGAAGAGCGGATTCAGGCTGAAGAAACCAGGACGCCGGCCAGAGAGACAACAGCACCCGACCTGGCTCTTTTGCAAGACCGTTACGGAGCATTCGGCATGTCTGCTACCGGGACGAAAAAGAATTTTTTCCTTGAAAATGATCTGTTCAGGATAGGGTTATCAAGCCATGGAGGCAAAATCACTTACGCGGAGTTGAAGGATTTTCTTACCTGGGACGGCCAGCCGCTGGTGCTCATCGACACGGATACCAATGTATTCGGATTCACTTTTTTTGCCAGTAACCGGACGATCAACACGACTGATCTCTACTTTCAGCCGGTGTGGTATGACGGTATCATGGAAAACAGCGATACCATCAGGGTTACCGGGAACCAGACGGCTCGGTTTGCCCTGCGGCTGCATGCATCATTTGATACAGTGCCGGTAGATGACCAGTATATCGAATACCTGTTTACGATCCACGGAGATAACCATATGCTGGGCTTCGATGTCAGTTTTGTTAATCTGGATAAGATCATTGATGCGGTCAGGGGATATGTAGATTTTGAGTGGAGCGCCGACCTGCTAAAACAGGAGAAACGTGTCGATCCTTTTAACGGGACCACGATCTATTACAAGATCAATAAAGATAAAGTCGAGTATTTGTCCGAAAGCAAAGACGATGAAGAGTCGCTCCGGGTCCAGTTAAAATGGGTGTCCCTGAAACAACAGTTCTTTTCATCGGCATTAATCGCCAATAATTATTTCGTCGATCCAGTAATGCGGGTCGCAACATCTCCCACACCGCCCAGCGATCGCTATCTCCGTTCGTTTTACTACAAAGTGGGCGTTCCTTTATCCGGAGACAGGGAAGAAACGATCGGTATGTCGCTCTATTTCGGCCCGAACAAGTATAACATCCTTCGTAAATATGGCCTTGATCTGGAGCGTCAAATCCCCCTTGGCTGGAGTTTCTTTCTGATGCATTGGATCAACCGGTTCTTGGTGCTGCCTGTATTCAATTTCCTGGGAAGTTTCGGATGGAATTATGGGATCGTCATCCTGATCCTTACAATCCTGTTGAAGATCGTGCTGTTCCCCATTGCCTATAAAACCTTTCTTTCTTCTGCTAAAATGCGCCTGCTGAAACCTGAAGTGGATGAGCTCAGCCAGAAATATCCGAAGAAAGAGGATGCAATGAAAAAGCAACAGGCGGTGATGTCGCTATACAAAAAAGCGGGTGTGAACCCTATGTCGGGCTGTATCCCGGTATTGCTGCAAATGCCCATACTGATAGCCCTCTTCCGGTTCTTCCCCGCCTCTATCGAATTGCGCCAGGAAGCTTTCCTTTGGGCCAACGACCTGTCTACTTACGATTCCGTCCTTAGCCTTCCATTCGAGATTCCTTTTTACGGCGATCATGTGAGCCTGTTTACATTGCTGATGACCATTTCGACCATCATATACACATACATGAACAATCAGATGATGGCTACCGGAAGCCAGCAGATGCCAGGCATGAAAACGATGATGTATATCATGCCGGTTATGTTCCTGGGAATCTTTAACAATTATGCTTCCGGCCTGAGTTATTACTATTTGCTGGTAAACCTGATTACTTTTGCCCAGATGTATGCCTTCAGATGGTTTATTGATGAAGATAAACTTCAACGGCAGATACAGCAAAACAAACTGAAACCTGTTAAAAAGTCGGGCTTCCAGAAAAGGCTTGAGGATATGGCCAAAAAGAAAGGATACAATCCACCTGCCAAACGCAAGTAATTTTGTCAGAACAAAGTTCTGCTGTTAGATGTTTATAGGTATATAAGCAGATGATGAATGATGGATGAGGAACTGAAACAAGCGGTAAAATTCCTGAAAAAAGGGAGGATCATCCTGTATCCGACAGATACCATCTGGGGAATCGGATGTGATGCCACCATGGCCCGTCCGGTTGAAAAGATATACCGGATCAAGCATCGGTATGAAAGTAAAAGCCTGATCGTCCTGCTGGATCATATAGATAAAATCGCCGGTTACGTCAAAAAGGTTCCACCGACCGCTTACGACCTGATTGAAAGTTACCAGGAACCATTGACCATCATCTACCCCCATGCGATGAACCTGGCTAAAAACGTTGTCGCAAAGGATGGGACGATCGCTATCCGGATAGTCAGGGATGCTTTTTGCCGGGAGCTCATCAGGATTTTCGGGAAACCGATCGTTTCCACCTCGGCCAATATTTCCGGGGACCCGCCACCGATTGCATTTAGCAAGATATCTGACGAAATCAAGGAAAAAGTGGACCACATTGTTAACTTCAACCGGGATCTGATTATTAAAACCAAACCTTCTACCATTATCAGATTGATGGATAACGGGGAATTTGAAATGATCAGGAAGTAAGCTTACCCGGCCATATTGCCTACAAATGTTAGCTGACCATATTTAGATTATTTCAAAATAATGCGTAAATATGGTTAATTTTGTAAAACAATTCAATTTACCGGTTGTTAGATCGTTTGAGTAAAGGGCATAATTATGTATCAAAACAAAAGACTCAGGATCAGTAAAGACGATAAGCGGCATTCTATTAAAAAGACCGATAAGGAAACCCTGAAAAAATGGTATTACCTGATGACGCTGGGAAGGCAGATCGACGATAAGGCGCCGAATTACCTGAAGCAGGCTTTGGGATGGTCATACCATGCCCCATATGCCGGTCATGACGGCATTCAGCTTGCTATCGGCCAGGTTTTCGACCGTGAAAAGGATCATCTTTTTCCATACTACAGGGATATGCTAACGGCTATTTCTGCCGGATTGTCGGTTGAAGAGATCATTCTTAACGGTTTGTCCAAGAAAGATGATGTCGCCAGCGGCGGACGCCATATGTCGAATCATTTTGCCAAACCGGAATGGAACATTCACAATGTCTCATCGGCTACCGGTAATCAAACCCTGCATGCCGTCGGCGTGGCCAGGGCCATGAAGTATTACCGGTCGGGCGGTGTGGCCATCAGTTCACAGGGAGAGTCTTCAACCTCTGAGGGTTATGTTTACGAGGCGATCAATGGCGCCAGCAACGAACAACTCCCGGTAATCTTTGTCCTCCAGGACAACGGCTATGGTATCTCGGTGCCTAAAGAGGACCAAACAGCCAATTATTATGCGGCCACCAATTTTGAGGGTTTCAAGAATCTCCGGATAATATACTGCAACGGCCTGGATGTTTTCAGCAGCATGAATGCCATGACCGTTGCCAAACAACACGTGCTGGAAACCGGACAGCCGGTGATCGTGCACGCCCATTGTGTCAGGATGCATTCCCATTCCAACAGCGACCGGCACGAACTGTACCGGGATGATGATGAGATCATTGAGGCCCGGAACCAGGATCCACTCGAGAAATTCAGGAAAAGGCTGATCTATTCCGGTGTCTTCACCGAACCGGAACTGGATGAGATGGATGTGCAGGCCAAGCGCAACATTTCTGCCGCACACAAGAAAGTGATCACCTCACCCGATCCCGATCCCGCTTCTATTCATGATTTTGTATTGCCTGAGGCTTATCAGCCTTCCAAATATCCCGATGGTATTCACCAGGAAAACGGGGATAAAAAGAAAATGATCCAGGCTTTGAATGAAACCCTGAAACAGGAATTCCGGCGTAATCCGGATACTTTCATTTGGGGACAGGATGTGGCAAACAAAGAGAAAGGAGGCGTTTTCAACGTTACCAAGGGAATGCAGCAGGAGTTCGGAAAACAGCGTGTTTTCAATGCGCCTATTGCCGAGGATTATATCGTAGGCACTGCCAATGGCATGAGCCGTTTTGACGAAAAGATCCGGATCGTGATCGAGGGTGCTGAATTTGCCGATTATTTCTGGCCGGCCATGGAACAATTCGTCGAGATGACCCATGATTACTGGCGTTCGAACGGCCAGTTTGCATCGAATGTTACGATACGGCTGGCCTCCGGTGGATATATCGGAGGTGGGTTGTATCATTCGCAATCCATTGAGGGGGCACTTTCCACTTTCCCGGGCATCCGGATCGTCTATCCCTCTTTCGCCGATGACGCTGCCGGCTTGCTCAGGATCAGCATCCGTTCCAAGGGCCCCACCGTCTTTATGGAACCCAAGGCGCTTTACAACGACCCCATTGCCGAAACTGTTGTCCCGGACGATTTTGAAGTGCCCTTTGGCAAAGCGCGCACCAGGCGGGAAGGGACCGATCTCAGTATTATCACTTACGGTAACACAACCCATATGGCGCTGAAAGTAGCCGAACAGATCTTCAACGAAGAAGGGAAAAGTATTGAAGTTATCGATATCAGGTCGCTGATCCCGCTGGATAAAGAGGCTGTCCTGGCTTCGGTGAAAAAGACAAGCAAAGCGCTCGTAGTGCATGAAGACAAGGTTTTTGCAGGATTTGGCGCCGAATTGGCTGCCATGATTGCTGCCGATGCATTTCAATCCCTCGACGCCCCGGTGAAACGTATCGGGTCTGAATTTACACCGGTGGGCTTTAACAGGATACTTGAAAACGCGATTTTGCCGAATACGGAAAAAATATACAATGCCTGCATTGAATTGCTGGCTTACTAATATGACGGGTTGTGATATACAGGCCTGTTATTTAATCTGAAATATTTTGTTATAATGTCTGAATCAGCAACTTATAGGAATAGACGAATCGTAGGATTGATCCTGGCAGGACTGATCTTTTTCATTACTTACACAGGATCTCACGGTCAAAGCGCTTCCGGGCGACAGGAAATCCAGAAACTGATTGCAGCAATGCAGATCATTGATCTGGCATACGTCGATAGCATCAATATGCAGGATGTGGTCACGGATGCCATCGTCAAATCCCTGAAAAGTCTGGACCCGCATTCTTCATATATTTCCAAGGAAGATGTCCGGAAAGCCAACGAGCCGCTGGAAGGCAGCTTTGAAGGCATTGGCGTGACATTCCAGATATACCACGATACTATATTGGTTATTTCCCCTGTTCCGGGAGGCCCTTCAGATAAACTGGGCATTCTTTCGGGAGATAAAATCGTGATCATAAATGGGGAAAGCGCAACCGGAAGCGAGATCAGCAACGAGTGGGTCATGGAGCGGTTGCGGGGAAAGAAGGGCACCATGGTGGATGTTTCCATTTTCCGGAAAGGAAGAAGCGAATTATTGAATTTCACAATAGAAAGGGACAAAATTCCACTGAACTCCATCGATGCCAGTTTTATGGCTGCTCCTGAAGTGGGCTATATCCGGTTAAACCGCTTTTCAAAGACTTCCATAGACGAGTTTACCGGCGCCATCGAAACCCTGAAAGACCAGGGGATGGCCAGTCTGATCCTTGACCTGAGGGGTAACTCCGGAGGATTTCTCAACATAGCCGTTGAGTTGGCCGATGAGTTTCTCGAATTGGGCAGACTCATCGTTTATACCGAAGGGCTAAACAGCCCTCGGCAGAATTATTATGCCACCCCAGCCGGGGATTTCAAAACGGGTAAACTGGTCATTTTAATCGATGAAGCTTCCGCTTCGGCCAGTGAAATTGTATCAGGGGCCGTGCAGGACCTTGACCGGGGACTGGTGATCGGCCGGAGATCCTTTGGAAAAGGATTGGTCCAACGTCCTTTCAGCCTGCCCGACGGATCGGTGATCCGGCTTACCACTGCCCGGTATTACACCCCCTCCGGAAGATCCATTCAAAGACCTTATGAAAACGGATCAGAAGAATATTACCGGGACATGCGGAACAGATTCCAGCGGGGAGAATTCATTCATGCCGATAGCATTGAATTTCCCGATTCCCTTAAGTTTTCAACAATGAAGGGGAGAACGGTTTACGGAGGAGGGGGAATCATGCCCGATGTATTTATCCCCTGGGATTCCACCATGTTTTCCGATTACTATGTCGATATCCGGAGAAAAGGCCTTTTGAATTCCTTTACTTTGGATTATGTGGAAGAAAACCGGATCCGGATACAGGAAGAATATCCCTCAGGGGATCAGTTTATGGATGGTTTTGAAACGGAAGGGGAGGTGCTGGAACGTTTTTTTGAAAGAGTGGAAGAGGAGGGAGTGGAATTTAATGAAGCGGATTGGGAGGTATCGCAACTGTTGATCAAAACTCAGATCAAGGCATTAATCGCCAGGCATATATGGGATATCAATACCTATTACCAGATAATGTTAACGATAGATAATGAATATAACAAAGCAGTTGAGTTGCTCAGGGACGAGGCCTCCTTCCAAAAATTTAATATCGGTTAAGTTTTTTATGAGTGCTTGGGCAATACGAATAAATCTTTAAATTTGCCTTTGTTCAGTTGACATGATGGTGTGCAAATCATATGAAGAATATCACAAATAGATAATAGAGGAGGTAAAATGTCCAATCTTTCAACCCGTTTTATGGGCCTGGAATTACGAAACCCAATCATTGCAGGGAGTTCAGGTCTTACCAATTCCGTCGAGAATATTGTGAAACTGGAAGAAAATGGTGCGGGGGCCGTTGTGCTGAAATCCTTGTTTGAAGAGCAGATCAATTATGCCATAAACCGGACCATGGGGAATGACGATAATGTGAATACCTATCCCGAAGCCCTCGATTATATCAGTCATTATACAAAAGAAAATGACGTAGAAAAGTACCTGAATCTCATCCGGGAAGCCAAAAACAAAGTAAAGATACCTGTTATTGCCAGCATCAATTGTGTATCAGCGGCGGAGTGGGTATCCTTTGCCCGGAAGATCCAGGATGCCGGCGCTGATGCCCTGGAGTTGAATATTTTCGTATTGCCTTCTGATCCGAGGCGAAGAGCTGAATACCACGAGCAAATTTACATAGATATCATTCAGGCTGTCTTAAAACAAGTCAGCATACCGGTAGCAGCCAAGATCAGTTATTATTTCTCAGGCCTGACAAATATGACACTGCAGCTCTCCTGGACCGGTATCAAAGGGATGGTGCTCTTCAACCGTTTCTTTTCCCCAGATATCGATATCGACAAGCTTGAAGTAAACGCTTCCCATGTTTTCAGCTCGCCGGAAGAGATCTCACTGCCCCTGCGCTGGGTGGCCATGTTGTCTGACAAGGTACATTGTGATATTGCCGCCTCAACCGGGGTTCACGACGGTAAAGCGGCGATCAAACTGATGCTGGCCGGCGCGAAAGCAGTCCAGGTAGCCAGCGTTCTCTATAAAAAAGGTTTTGAGCAATTGGGTGTAATGCTGAAGGAAATGGATGAATGGATGGCACAACACCAGTTCCAGACTACCAGCGACTTCATTGGCAGGCTCAGCTATAAAGAAGCCGGCAATCCGGCAGCCTATGAAAGGGTGCAGTTTATGAAACATTTTGCCGGGATTGAATAAAATCGTCCCAGGGGTCGAACTAATATTTTTTATTATGCCTCATTATTATAAACTGGGAGATATCCCTCCCAAACGACATACCCAGTTCCGTAAACCCGACGGGAAACTTTACGCCGAACAACTGGTCTCAACGGAAGGTTTTTCAGCTGAATATTCCCTGGTTTATCACACCTATCCTCCTACAACGATCAGGGAAATAGAAACGCCTTATTCCGTTGTTCCGGAAATAGCCATGGAAAAGAATATGCAGCATCGAAGTTTCATGGGGTTTAGGATAAAACCGGAACGGGATTATATCCGGAGCCGGAAAGCAGTGCTGGTCAATGACGACGTATACATCCATCTCGCGGCGCCGGAACAGTGGGGAGGGAATCATTTTTTCAAGAATTCGGATGGTCATGAAATGATCTTTGTCCACCAGGGTGAAGGAATATTGCGGACCATGTACGGAAATATCCCTTTTCGCTACGGCGATCACCTGATCATTCCCCGGGGAGTCATTTATCAGCTCGACTTTTCGACAAAGGATAACCGGCTGTTCATAGTCGAATCCTTCGGCCCTTTCCGGTTTCCGAAACGGTATGTCAATGATGCCGGGCAGCTTCTCGAACATGCCCCATACCATGAAAGGGATATCCGCAAACCACAGGAACTGGAAACTCATGACGAAAAAGGAGATTTTGTGGTGATGGTGAAGAAGCAGGACCTGGCGTATCCTTATCATTACGCTTCCCATCCCTTTGATGTGATCGGGTGGGATGGATATCATTATCCGTACGCGTTATCCATTCATGATTTTGAGCCGATCACCGGCCGGATCCACCAGCCGCCCCCGGTGCATCAGACTTTCGATGGAAATAATTTCGTCACCTGCGCTTTTGTGCCCAGGATGTACGATTATCACCCGCTGGCTATCCCCGTTCCTTACAATCACAGCAATGTCGATTCGGATGAGGTATTATATTATGTCGATGGCGAATTCATGAGCCGCAAGCTTGTGAAGCGCGGCCAGATCACCCTGCACCCGATTGGAATTCCGCATGGCCCGCACCCCGGAACCGTGGAAAAAAGCCTCGGCCAGAAAGAAACCCGGGAGCTGGCCGTAATGGTGGATACCTTCCGGCCACTCAAGATCACCAAGGCAGCAATGGAAATAGAAGATCCCGATTATTTTCAAAGTTGGCTCAATGGATAAATCCCAAATCCCAAATCCTAAATCTTAAATTAACTCAAAACCCAAAACTCAAAACTCAAAACTATAAAGGTATGTCCCACGATTTCCTCCCCATTAACGGTACCGACTACGTTGAGTTTTATGTCGGAAATGCCAAACAAGCAGCATACTATTACCAGACAGCCTTCGGTTTTCAGCCCCTGGCCTATAAAGGGCTTGAAACGGGCGATAAGGAAAAGACTTCCTATGTACTGGTGCAGGATAAGATCCGCTTCGTCTTAACCACAGCTCTTGTCCCCGATTCTCCCATTGGGGAGCATGTGGAACTGCACGGCGACGGGGTAAAAGTGGTAGCACTGTGGGTGGATGATGCCACCAGCGCTTTCAACGAAACCGTTAAAAGAGGGGCAAAACCCTATATGGAACCGGTTAACGAAGAGGATGAGCATGGCCGGGTTGTCCGTTCGGGTATTCACACCTACGGCGATACAGTGCATATCTTTGTTGATCGGAAAGACTATCATGGCCCTTTTCTTCCTGGTTTTACCAAATGGCAACCGGCATATAAGACCGAACCTATTGGCCTGAAATATGTCGATCACATGGTCGGCAATGTGGGCTGGGGTGAAATGAACCAGTGGGCCAAATTCTATGCCGATGTCATGGGATTCAGACAATTGATATCTTTCGACGACAAGGATATCTCCACCGAATACACGGCATTGATGTCGAAAGTAATGGCTAACGGCAACGACCGGATCAAATTCCCTTTGAATGAACCGGCTGAGGGTAAGAAAAAGTCGCAGATCGAGGAGTACATTGACTATTACCGGGGACCTGGCGTACAGCATGTGGCCATGGCTACCGATAATATCATCCATACGGTCAGCGAGTTGCGCAGGCGTGGCGTGGAATTCCTCTATGTTCCCGACACATACTACGAAGATGTGCTCGACAGGGTAGGGGAGATCGATGAAGACCTGCTGCCGCTAAAAGAGCTCAATATCCTTATCGACAGGGATGACGAAGGGTATTTGCTGCAGATCTTTACCAAACCGGTGGAAGACAGGCCCACAGTGTTTTATGAGATTATCCAGCGCAAAGGGGCGAAATCCTTTGGAAAAGGCAATTTCAAGGCATTGTTTGAATCAATCGAAAGGGAACAGGAAAAAAGAGGAACGCTTTGAAGTGTTAAATTTTGAGTGTTAAGTTTTAAGTGGGAAATATGAATTGAGAAATGCGAAATGCGAAATGCGAAATGATTTGAGATATAGCTGGATACCGGTTTCTGCTGGAAATGATTTTCCGTTGCAGAATATTCCGTTCGGGATCTTTAGTTACAAGGAGAACAGCCCAAGACCGGCCACCCGGATTGGTAATACAGTGGTTGACCTGTCGGTTATGGCTGATCATGGTTTTTTTGATGATCTGGATATCAATGATTTATCTATCTTTCACCAACCTGTCCTGAACGATTTTATCTCCCTCGGCAAACCGGTTACCCGGAAGATCAGGGAGCGGATCATGACATTGTTTGCTTCGGATAATCCCGTGATCAAAGAAAATCTGGAGCTGCAAAACCTCGCCTTGTATCCTGCGCATGAGGTAACATTGCATCTGCCTGTTGCAGTGGGCGATTACACCGATTTTTATTCCAGCGAGGAGCACGCCACCAATGTAGGTAAAATGTTCCGTGATCCGGCCAATGCACTCCTGCCTAACTGGAAGCACATACCCGTTGGCTATCATGGCCGGGCCTCATCGATTGTTATCTCGGGAACCCCCATCCATCGTCCAAAAGGCCAGACGAAAGCCGATGACAAACCAGTACCTGACTTTGGTCCGACAAAACAGTTTGATTTTGAATTGGAAATGGGATTCATCGTAGGCGGAAATACCCCCTTAGGAACTTCAATCAACACTTCAAATGCAGAGGATTATATCTTTGGATTAGTGTTATTTAATGATTTATCAGCCCGGGATATTCAGAAATGGGAATATGTTCCGCTGGGGCCTTTTCTGAGCAAAAATTTTGGCTCGGTCATTTCACCATGGATCGTTACCCTGGAAGCACTGGAACCTTTCCGGGTGACGGGACCGGTTCAGGATCCGGAAGTATTGCCTTACCTGAAGTTTGAGGGCGCTAAGAACTATGATATCAATCTGGAAGTTGCGATTAAACCGTTAGCCGTTGGCCGTTTGCCGGAAGCCGCTAAAACTTTTACTGATGGTGGCTTTGTTATTTGCCGTTCCAATTTCAAATATATGTACTGGAACATGTGCCAGCAACTGGCGCACCATACCGTGAACGGGTGCAACGTCAGAACGGGTGATATATATGCATCCGGGACGATCAGCGGACCGGAGGAGGGTTCTTTTGGATCAATGCTGGAGATTGCCTGGAAAGGCACCAAACCTATCCGGATACCCAACGGCACAGAGCGGAAATTCCTGCACGACGGCGATACGGTCATCATGCGGGGCTGGGCTGAAAAAGAAGGACTTCGTATCGGTTTCGGCGAAGCGATGACAACCGTTTTACCTGCCAAAGATTAAATACTTAGAACATACAACTTAGAACATACAACATACAACATATATCCCCCATGCATACCCTTTCCTCTTCAGATATCACCCCACCCCGCATGCACCAGCTTCTCCTCGGAAGCATTGGCCCACGCCCTATCGCGTTTGCCAGTACGGTGGATGACGAAGGGAGACCCAATCTTTCCCCATTCAGTTTTTTCAATGTTTTCGGGGTAAATCCCACCACGCTGATCTTCTCACCCTCCCGCAGGGGACGTAATAATACCACCAAGGATACTTATGAAAATGTGAAAGTGGTGCCCGAAGTGGTGATCAATGTCGTAACTTACGAAATGGTCAACCAGGCCAGCCTGGCCAGCACGGAATTTCCAGGCGGGGTGGATGAATTTGAAAAAGCCGGTTTCACGAAACTGGCTTCGGAAAAGGTAAAACCCTTCCGTGTGAAGGAGTCACCTGTGCAACTGGAATGCAAAGTCCGCGATGTTATCGAGACAGGCCAGGGGGGCGGTGCGGCCAACCTGGTGATCTGTGAAGTGCTGCTGATGCATATCAGCAAGGAGGTGCTCGCCGGAGACGGGTTGATTGACCAGGAAAAGATCAGGCTGGTCGGAAGAATGGGCCGCGACTGGTATTGCAAAGCCTTCGGAGAAGGGATCTTCCGGGTTGAAAAACCTTTGTCTTCGATCGGTATCGGTGTAGATGCATTACCGGGACATGTCAGAATGAGTAAAATACTTACCGGAAACGACCTGGGGCAACTGGGAAACCTCCCATCCCTGCCCTCTCAGCAAGAAATCGAAGACGCTGCAAACCAGACCCACCTGGTCGCTATGCTGGAAAAATCCAACGATAAATACCACGCATTGCATTCGCTGGCAAAAGAATTGATTGACAGGGGAGAAGTTTATGAAGCGCTGAAAGTCCTACTCATTTAAACCGGAGATAAGAGCATAACCGTTTTCAATCAGGGCCTCCAAACCCTGATCAGCCGCTTTTTTATCATCCAGATATTTTTTGATTTCTTTATGAAGCAATTCATCCTGGCGCTTACCAGCGGCAATTTCCAGTATTTCCATTGGTAACAGCCACTCCTCGGGATATTGACGGCTCACTTGTTGCCATATTTCATGTAATTTCATCCGGTCATTTCCTTTTTCACGGATATCCCTGACCGCCTGATAAAGGTTATGCAGCCGGATTGATTCAGGTGAATGGACGATCTTGTGGGTTTTTTCTTTAGGAACAGGATATTCCAGATCGAAAGCAAAAGGATCGGCCGGCCCTGAATAAGCCGAGATGATCTTTTCTCCCACAGCCATGTCATAGGTCCCCCATTCGGGCTGGAAAAGAACCCTGTCCCTGAATGTCACGGTGCAATCGGTAAACGTCATCAGGATGACACGTCCTTTTTCGCGCCATATCTTATGAAGGGTTCCTTCGACTATCACTCCTGATTCAAATGCAAGCAACACGTTTTTACCCGTGACCAGACCAAGGTTTTCCAGGTCACCATCCGTCAGCAATTCCAGGGGAGTGGCAATATCTTTTAATTTTCCGACAGGAGCGCTGAATCCGTGGTTGTGATGATCCTTTCCGTGACCTTCCAGTTGCCTGCCCTCAATGCATAGCTGGGAAGGCCCTTCAGTTTTGATATAGACGGGCGCTTCCCGGTGGATTATCATTTCCTGGAATGTCCCGGAAACCTGCAATCCTGAACTATACACACAGGTTCCGGTATAGCCCGATTCGATGGCCTTCATGACCCCGTACATGCCGCCCGTCCGCAGCGCCATCGTTTTCTCAAATTCAAGCAATACATCGGTCAGATGTTTAAAATCAGGCGTTACAAATAGCTGTGGTTGCCGGGTGGTAATGTCGAAGTTGTAGTTGGAGGCTTCGATAGAGTACGGTAATTTTTTCACCTGGGGCTGCAAAGAAGAATAACTTTCCCCGATGGATGACAGCAGGCCTGCACCATAGATTTTAGGGTTTTGCAGGTCGCCGATCAGGCCATATTCCACCGTCCACCAGTGCAGGTTCCTGATGCGCGACATTTCCGACGGTGTCTCTTGAATGGCTTCGGCTTCAGCGAGTCCCTTCTCTGCTTTTGCAATGGCTTCAGATGAAGTGTAGGGGTCGGCCTTCAAAATGGAAAGGTGGCGGACGGCTTCATAGATCTCATAATCGCGGGCCGATGAAAAGGCTTTGGAACCGATTATCCCGAATAATCTCAGGTATTCGGCATATTCCGGATCGGCGATGATGGGGGCATGGCCGGCGGCCTCATGTATGATGTCGGGGGCTGGAGTATATTCGATCTGATCGATCGGGCGGATATCAGCGGCAATGACCAGGACATTGTAGGCCTGAAATTCCATGAATGCTGCCGGGGGAATGAACCCGTCCACCGCTACGGCCGCCCATCCGATCTCCTTAAGGATCCGGTTCATTCCGTACATGTGGGGGATGCTGTCAATCGAAATACCGGTCCTTTTTAATCCGTCCAGGTATGAACCATAGGCTACCTTGCTCAGATAGCGGACATTCTGCCGCATCACATACCGCCAGACGGCATGATCCTGGGCCGTATAGCTGTTATAAGGCTGGTCGATCACCAACTGCATCAGGTGCCGGGGCAGTTTCTCCAATATATGATTCATCTCCATCATTTTTCAAAATTATCAAAAATGATGGAGATGAATATGTAGAGAACGGGAATTAACGAAAAATTAACGAAAATGCTATAGTTCCACCTTTACATCGATGGTGATGTCGCCGGCAGCGCCGTCATTGATATTCACCACCTTGATCAGGCCGTGTTTACCGGTTACCGTGATAAATGCTATCACATTTCCGACAGCCAGGGAACCTACGCGTGTCTGATCCGATCCGGTGGCGGTGTCGATGATCGGGGCGCCATCATCCAGCGCATCGAATTCGGCGGCTGTAACAGTGGTAGTTTTAAATCGGGTATCGTTTTTAGTATTCCAGTTCTGTAAACCATTAGGGCCGGTATAAACAAGCGCGGCATTGGGATCATTGGGCGAGCCGATCGTGGCTAAAGCAGATGCACCCCACCAATACAGGAAATCGATAATTGCCTGGTTGGCAAAGGCCTCTGCCATTGTATATACATTCCCGTTGATGGAAGCGAATGAACTGCCGGTGGCGCTCTGGTATGATCCCAGGATTCTCATGGAGAAATACTCAATGGGGATGACATCCGGCTCGGTTGTAATGTCAAGGTAAATAGAAGCCTTTTGTCCGGCCTTATCGGTAATTTCAAATGTATACCTTTCAATACCCGTTTGCGAAGCTGCTTTAAAGGTTGCTTCGAGTGTAAATGTCGCATCATTGTAAGTTAGTGTGGTATCCCATGATTGCAGGTTGAAAACCCGGCTGATCTTCAGCGTCTGTATCTTGGAACCGGATGCAGTATTGGCTTCTGCCAGGATTTTAACGGTGAAGCTTTCGTTCACTTTCAGGGTGGCATCTCCCGAAATAAAATTGGCTCCTGAAACGAAGCTGATGGTGGGTGGTTGATTTAACGGTTCGTCATCATCGTTGCAGGAAGAAAAGAAAAGCGCCGATGATATCAGTAATGATAATGTGAAAATCAGTGTTTTTTTCATAATTAATAAATTTTGACTTGTTGTTTTTATTTGAAGGTGCAAAGATAATAAAAAGAAGTTAGAAGTTAGAAGTTAGAAGTTAGAAGACAGAAGACAGGACCAAGAACCAGGAACCAGGAACCAAGAACCAAGAACCAGGAACCAGGAACCAGGAACCAAGAACCAAGAACCAAGAACCAGGAACCAACAACACTGCTTTCTCCTGTTTTCCGGATTGATTTTTAGGCAAAATGTAACTGTCACTATAACAACAGGTTATTG
>Ga0114946_10000348_pt1 | contig 30067 bp, 23 predicted proteins | sample WalLakDeSediment_FD_88676 | JGI IMG/M metagenome (GOLD analysis project Ga0114946, IMG submission 88676) | Lake sediment microbial communities from Walker lake, Nevada to study Microbial Dark Matter (Phase II) - Walker Lake 11/02/13 Deep Sediment | ecosystem: Environmental > Aquatic >... | reverse complement strand
TGCGGGTCGCGCTGTTGCGGGTCGCGCTGTTGCGGGTCGCGCTGTTGCGGGTCGCGCTGTTGTGGGTCGCGCTGTTGTGGGTCGCGCGGCTTCTGCGGGTCGCGTTTTTCCCAAGGCGGTCGCTGCTGGTTGCGCTGATCAGGACGCTGCTGATTATCGCGGGGTCGATTTTCTCGGGGTTGCTGCCGTTGGTCTTTGTTGTCGCGCGGTCCGCGTTGTACCGGGGGCTCCTGCTTTTCACGGGGCTCCTGTGATTCGCGTTTTTCTTTGGGCTCCTGAGGGTCTCGTTTTCCTTTTGCCTCGCGCTTGTCTTTGTCGTCGCGCCGCTCGGCCGCTGAAGAACCGGCGGGAATGCGCTTACGAGGACGCTGCCCGGCAGCATCTGGGTTATTTTCTGCCTTAAGGGCTTCCTGTGGAGGATTAACTGCCTGGGCATCTAGAATCTGATAAATAAGATCCTGTTTCTTGTAAGACTCAACCCTTTTAATTTTCAGCTCCTTGGCGATTTCGCGGAGCTCGGTGAGCAACTTACTGTTCAATGCAACAATGTCGTACATAAATTATTGTGATAAAATGATTGTTCTTTTTTAGCTTTTCTTTATAGTGAACACGAAAAAAACCGGAAAAAATGATTTAACCTGAATGCTGGCCATGCACATTTAAAGCGCATCAGCCGGGGCTGCAACCTGATATAAACAAAGGCTTTTGGTATTATTTAAAAGAAAAATTCAGAAACGAACGAAGGAATTGAAGTGCAAATATAAATATAATTCGAATTACAAAAAAATAATACGCTATTTTAAGCCCGCCGGCTTTGTAAAAGGAGTTTATATTTTTGATATTGAACATTTTTTTACTTTTGCATAAACCTGAACCCCAAAAAACTCCAAAACTATGCTTCAGCGCATTCAGTCTGTTTTTCTAACCCTGGTATTTGTTTTTGCCTTGCTTTTTGTGTTTCTGCCGCTTGGGAAGTTCGACCTTGAGGGTCTGAAGATTTTCCTTAAAGCAACGGGCATCGATGCTTCTGCCAATATTCCAGAAGAGTATGGCCAGGTCTGGTATGGTTATGTGCTTTTAATACTGGTGTTTGGTATAATGGTGCTTACGGTATTTTCCATTTTTCAGTACAAGCGCCGGTCCTACCAGATTCAACTTGGCAAGCTAAATATTTTGCTGCATGTTGGCCTGGTTGTTATTGCATTCTTTTTTGTTGATCAATGGCGTGATAACCTGCCCAATTTGCCCTTCAGTTATGGAGCGGGAATTATCCTTCCGCTGGTGGCCTTGATCCTGATTTTAATGGCCAATCGCGCTATAAAAAAGGACGAAGAGTTGGTGCGCTCGGCCGATCGCATTCGCTAATCAGTCCTCCACTTTCTTTGCTATATAGTCGGAGTTAAAGAGTCCCAGGGCCCCCATGTACTTTAGCTTGAACTTAATGTAGTCTCCAACCCTATATTTTTTTGGGTTGGTACCCAGATCAATTACCAAAATGTCTGAGCTGGCCCCGGCAATTTTAAGACTTTTGTCCAGGGGTATCAGAAAGTCTGGTGTAATATCAAGCAACCCAATATCCAGCAAAGCCCTGAAAGAAGTTTTTCCATAATCTTCGTTTCTTATTTCATAGGTTTCCCCGGATGGGTTTTCCTGAAGAACGCCTTCGGGAACCAATCGTTTTTCCTGCAATTCGATGATCTCGGCCCGGGTGGTTATCACATCGTCTTTCATGCCTTTGATGGTCTTGCCGGTAAACAGATTGGCACCGAAAAAGAGTGTTTCGCCAACACGGAGGTGGTTAACTCCGGGTGGGACCTGTTTTTTGAAAAGCAGGGGAATTGTAACCGAAGAGCCGCCCGATATCCATTTTATTTTTTTATTAAACCTCAACTCGATGATTTGTTTGTAAAGGCTCAGCTGCACCAGTTTGTCGTGCGAGGGCATTACCCCGTAAAGGCAGTTGAGGTTAGTGCCAAGGCCAATGATTTCCAGATTTGGCAGGCGAAACACTTTTTCGTAAAATTCCACCAGGTTTTCGCCCAAAACGCCTTCGCGCAGGTCGCCCATCTCTACCATGATAATGGCTTTGTGCTGCCTTCCCTGCTTCGCAGCCTCTTTCGAGATCAGTTCGAGCGTGTGATAATCGGTGTTGAAGCTTACATCGGCATATTTTACCAGGCTGCGGATGCTGCGCCGGGGCGGCGGCTTAATATAAACCGTTTGAACCTCGGGATTGAGTTGCTTGATATGCTTCAGATTGCTGACACGTGAGTCGTGTAATTCCTTAACGCCCAGGTCGATGAGCTCCTTTAGGAAAATCTTGTTACCACAGAGCAGTTTCGAAACAATGCCCCATTCAATATTGTTACTTTCCAGCAGGTTTTGCAGGAATTCAAAATTGTGCCGGAGCTTGCTTCGACTTAAACTTATTTCTGCCATTACTTTTTTGGGAATTAGCGCACAAGGCGCATTTCAAGGTATTTGCTGGTAAATCCAAGTTTCTCATAAAGGAAACGGGCCGGATTTTCTGGCTCCACATGCAGCTTAATGCTTCCTTTGGCCTGGTCGAAAGTTTTTTGCATCAAAGTTTTTCCAAGCCCTTTGCCGCGGTAATCCTTGTGCACGGCAATATAAACCAGAATATTCTCAGGAATATAGCCGGCCATCCCGGTTTTGTTTATCACAACGGCTCCTGCCACTTTTTCGTTTTCTTTTGCCACCACTGCAAAACCGCCAAATTTGGTTTCTTCGTCCATGGCAAAGTCGATGCAGCGCATAATAGCCTGGTGCTCGTCACCAAACTGATCGAGATGTTCGAAAAGGAAATCAGCTACTTCTTTTTTCTGAGCTTGAGAGATATTGTCCTTTGGTTTGTAAATCAGATAATCCATAATATGATTATTTTTTTAGCAAGTTAATAATTAAAAAGGTTAAAAAGGAAATGCTAATGCCAAAAATGTTGGCATCAAGTCCCAATGGCAGGTCCCAGTTGCCGGCAATCAGGGTTATGGTGGTGCCGCCTCCCAGCAACATGGCCCAGAATGCAGCGGCGTTTGATGGCTTTTTCATGAAAAGGGCGCCAATTACGGGTACGAACAATCCGGAAACCATAAAAGCGTAACTATAAAGCATCAACTCTAGAACGTTTGGCATTACAGATGCCAGCAGCAATGCCAATACACCGAGCACCAGAGTAAGTCCCTGGGAAATCAGCAGGAATTTTTTCTTTCCAGTAATATTTTTGGTCCACCTCGAGAGAATATCTGTGAGGAAATTTCCCGAAGAAGCCATCAGGCAACTGTCGGCGGTAGACATTATTGCCGAAAAATAAGCTGCCATCATTAGCCCCATAAGGCCAACGGGCAAAACGGTCCTGAGCAATAATGGCAAACCCATTTCAGCATCCATGTCGCTGGCGGCTCCATATCCGAGGTATTCAAACAATCCCTGTGAAACAGCCACGCGGGCGAACAAGCCGAGCAAAACGCCCATAAAGGCCATGATGGGCCATTCGAAAAGGCCCGCAACAAACCAGGCTTTTTGTGCCTCACGCTTGTTTCGCGATGCATAAATACGCTGGTAAAGGGTCATGCCCACAAACCAAATCGGAATTATGGTCACCCCCCAGTTGAGCAATTGTTGCCAGCTAATGTTGGTCAGGCTGAAAAATTCGGGTGGCAGCGCAGCCCTGATCTCTTCCATACCACCCACGCTGAAATATGCAACTGGTATGCCAATAAAAACAAGACCGAACATTAAAATGATCCACTGTATGGTATCGGTATAAATGACGGCCTTAATGCCCCCCATGGCCGTGTAAACGATTACAATAACGCCCATAATTATCAGGGCCGTTTGAATGTCGAGCTGAACAAAACTGGCTGAAGCCAGTTTGGCCCCTGCCAGTATTTGTGAGCTGGTAAAGCCAAGGTAGCCAATGGCAGAAATGATTCCCGCCATAAGGGCAACACGCTTGTTGTAAAAACTACCCAAAAATTGCGGAAACGTAAAGAACCTTCTTGTTTGCTCCAGCATTTTTACCCTTGGGATGAGCAAAACAGCGCTAAGCCAGGCACCAAGCAAGCCGGTAAACAGCATCCACGATCCTGCTATGCCCATGATAAACCCAAGGCCTCCCAGTCCAATCGAGAACCCTCCGCCCACATCAGTGGCTACCACAGAAAGTCCTATATGCCAGCTTCCAATTTTACGGCCACCCACATAATAATCTTCAATGCCCTTATTTAGGAGGAGAAAACGTACTCCTATCCCGATTACTGCAAGCATGTAAACGGAAAAAATGAGCAGGTCAATAAAATGCATTAGATTTTTTTACAGACAATTAGATTTGCAAATATATATAATATATACTAAAAAATCAAATTACATGTATTAATAAATTGAAATACAATTAATTATAAAAAATTAGTATTAAATAATAAAACAAAAAGAATAAAGATTTATTTGGTTTACTTTTGTAAAAAAGAAGTCGTTTTGATCTTTCCCTGGGGCAATACAAGAAGATTTAACTCATGGGCCGACCACTGCAAGCAGCTTTATGGCAGCCGCGTGCAGCGCGTTTCGGTTAATGCCGGATTTACCTGCCCCAACCGCGATGGTACGGTAGGAACCGGGGGGTGCACTTTTTGCAACAATGAAGGGTTCAGCCCATCATACTGCCACCCTGAGAAACCCATTCTGCAGCAACTTGATCAAGGCATTTCCTTTTTGAAGAAGCGCTATAAGAATCCCGATATTTTCGTGGCCTATTTCCAGGCCTATACCAACACCTATGGTTCGCTACAGCACCTCAAATTAATCTATGAGCAGGCCTTGTCGCATCCCGAAATTCGCGGACTGGCCATTGGCACGCGCCCGGATTGTGTGGATGAAGAAAAGCTGGATTATTTTGCAAGTCTCGACAGAGATTTTTTTATTACAGTCGAGTACGGCCTGGAATCGTGTTACAATAAATCCCTCCTCAGGGTGAACCGCGGGCATACCTTCGAGCAGAGTGTAAAGGCTATTGAGTTAACAGCCTCGCGGGGACTGCATACCGGGGTGCATATCATTTTTGGCCTGCCGGGCGAAGACCGAATTCAAATGCTCGATCAGGCTGCCATACTTTCGAATTTATCCATCAATACCATTAAGTTTCATCAGTTGCAAATAGTAAAGGGAACCCCGATGGCCGTCGAATATGCGGAGCACCCGGAGCTTTTCCAGTTTTTTTCCGTAGAGGAGTACATTGAGTTTATCGTTTCTTTCGTGGAAAGACTCAGGCCCGGCATTAGCATAGAACGATTTTCGGGTGAGGTGCCTCCTGCCTTCAATGTTGGCAAAAATTGGGGAGGTCTGCGCAGCGACCAGGTGATTCATCTCATTGAGAAAAAGATGCTGGAGCGCAACACATGGCAGGGGCGCTTGTGGGGCATGTGAACAGTTGCAGCAGTTTTTTTGTTGCATACTTGTTTAAAAGTTGAAGCTTAACATATATCGTTTTTTGTATTTTGTAGTTAGGCAGGTAAAACCATGCCTGTTACTTTTCTAATCACAAATCACATGGAAGATAACAACAATAAATTCGTATCGCGCATACTGGGAGGGATTGAGCGTGTGGGAAACAAATTGCCTCATCCGGGGGCTTTGTTTGCTTTTTTTGCTTTAGGGATCATAATACTGAGTGGCATTACTTCGCTGTTTACTATTTCGACTGTCCACCCCGGCACCGGGCAAATCATTGAACCTGTAAACTTGATGAGCCAGGAAGGTTTACATATGATTATGACCAACATGGTTACCAACTTCACCTCCTTTGCGCCCCTGGGTACGGTGCTGGTGGCATTGCTGGGTATTGGCATCACCGAGGCCAGCGGTTTAATGTCGACCGGGCTGCGGCTGCTGGTCATCTCAGCGCCCAAACGCCTGTTGACTTTTGCCATTGTTTTTGCCGGCATCCTTTCAAATACTGCCAGCGAAGTGGGTTATGTGGTACTTGTTCCCCTTGGCGGGATGATTTTTCTGGCCGTGGGGCGCAACCCCATAGCAGGTATTGCTGCTGCCTTTGCAGGTGTGTCGGGCGGCTATTCGGCCAATCTGCTGCTCGGAACCATAGACCCATTGCTTGCTGGCCTCTCGGAAGAAGCGGCTCATATTATCGACAAAGCCTATACCGTGAACCCGGCAGCAAACTATTACTTTATGTTTGTATCCACTTTTTTTATTGCCATAATGGGCACCTGGGTAACTGAAAAAATTGTGGTGCCCCGCCTGGGCAAGTATACGGGCGATGCTAAACCTGAAGAGATTAAAAAGATTGATGCAATGGAAAAGCGGGGGCTGAAATTTGCCCTCTGGGCATTCATCGTCGTGGTTGTTTTGCTTTTCTGGAGCGCTGCACCGGTGGAGGCAGGATTCTGGAAAAATATTCCCCTTTCTGGATTCATGCGTGACCCCGAAACGGGTGGACTGCTGCGCTCGCCATTTATGAGCGGCATTGTGGCCATCATTTTTCTTGCTGCAGCCATATTGGGTATTGCCTACGGTGTTGGTGCCAAAACCCTGAAAAGCAACGACGACGTAATTAATGGCATGGGAAAATCTATGTCCACGCTTGGCACCTATATCGTGCTGGTGTTCTTTGCGGCCCAATTTGTGGCGTATTTTAACTGGACTAACCTGGGGCTTATTTTTGCCATTAAAGGCGCCAACGTGATAAGCTCGCTGGGGCTTGGGCGCATACCGCTCATGATCGCCCTGGTGCTCATTGCAGCCTTTATCAACTTGGTGGTGGGAAGCGCCAGTGCCAAATGGGCCATTCTGGCTCCAGTTTTTATCCCTATGTTTATGCTGCTGGGTTATTCGCCCGAATTTACCCAGCTGGCCTACCGCGTGGGCGACAGCGTCACCAACGTGATAGCCCCAATGATGTCGTACTTCGCTATGATTGTGGCATTTATCGAGCGCTACGACAAGAAAGCAGGCATAGGCACCATTGTGGCCACCATGCTGCCTTATACCATTATTTTCCTTGCGGGGTGGATTATAATGCTTATTATCTGGATAACCGCCGGTCTGCCCATAGGACCTGGTGCACCCTTATTCTACGAACTCCCGGCATAACCAGGAGGACTTCCTTTTCTTTTTTTCATTAGTGGATGACTTAAACTTTTCGGTTGGTTGGAAGTTAACTTTTGCAGGAAAAATTTAGCTATTTATTTAGTTAATGAAATTATTTTCCTATATTTATCCTCGAAAGGCTGTTTAACCTTTATGAATATGTGTTTAAGCATGTTTTTTTGATCATTTTAAGTTTTAAAATAATTTAGTTAAATATTCCCTCCGGAAACAAACCATTAGGTTCTGATGAAGATTTGTGTTTTCTGTTCATCGAGTGATTATATTGACCAGAAGTATTTTGAGGAGGCCCGTGCCCTGGGAAGCCTTATCAGCAATAATAACTATGGATTGATTTATGGTGGCACTACTGTTGGGCTGATGGGTGCACTGGCACTTTCTGTTAAAGAAGGGCAGGGGCATGTCACGGGGGTTATTCCGGAGCTGATCTATAAAAGAGGAATCGCTTTTGAGGGTGTAGACAACCTGATCGTTACCCGTGATTTACGCGAGCGAAAAGCCACTATGGAAAACCTTTCTGATGCTTTTGTGGCCCTGCCCGGGGGGTTTGGCACCATCGAAGAGTTGCTAGAAATAATCACGCTTAAGCAGCTTCAGGTGCACCAGAAACCTATTGTTATGATCAATATCAACGGTTTTTTCAACTCGCTGAACGCTTTTTTCGAACATGTGTATCACCAACGGTTTGCATCAGAGCGCTTTCGCGGAATGTATTATTTTGCCAAAGACTCGTGGGATGCCATTACCTACCTTAAAAATTACCGCCCCGATTTTGCCGGCGACAAATGGTCGGTTTAGGTTGAAATAATCTGCAAGACGCGGCAAACATACTGAAAAAATATCTATATTTGTATTGTAATTCGTCTTTGCCGGCCCTTGTTTTTGCCGGAAGCCAGCAAGGGCATCATGCAGTGGCGCCATGGGATACTCCAGAAACAAAATCCTGGTTCCAGTCGATTTCGGCGAAAAGTCCGACCGGATCATTGAGCAGTCATATTCCGTGGCCCGGGTTTTCGATGCTGAGATTCTGCTGCTGCATGTTATTGAGGACCAAGCCGGTGTAAGCAAATTCCTTTCACCCGACGAATACCTCAACCGTTTGATGGGCCACGCCAAAAGGCAGTTCGACCATATTGAGGATTTTATTGAAAAATCAACGGCTGAGGCTAGAGTGCCGATTTCCTACATTATCAAAAAAGGTAAAGTTTACGACCAGATCATCGAAACCGCCCTCGATCAGGAGGTTATTCTTATTGTGATGGGATGTGATGCGGGCGAGTCGAAGCGCAGCCGGCGGTTTCTGGGAAGCAATACCTTCAACGTGGTGCGCGAAGCGCACTGTCCGGTCATCACACTGAAAGGCGACAAGGTTTTTCCCGCTTTTCGGAATATTTTGGTGCCGCTCGATTTAACCGGACAAACCAAGAAGCAGGTGCAGAAAGCCATTGAGTTTGGAAGATTTTTAGGTGCTACTATTCACCTCATTACGGTTATTCCTGACGAGAACAAGATTAAAAAGCTCATGAAGAATGTGCAAATTAACCAGGTTCGCAACGCCATTGCACGTCACGGTATTGAGTGCACTACCGAGATCATAAAAGACGATGTTACAAGGATTTCTGAAAGCATCTGTCATTTGGCTGCACGCAAAGAAGCCGATATGATAATTATCATGACCCAGCAAAAGAAAAATTTTGCTCGTTTTTTTGTTGGATCCATTGCACAGGAGATTATTTTCAGGGCCTTCGTCCCAGTGTTAAGCATTACGCCCCGGGCCGAATTCAGACCGCAGGTGGTCACCTCATTTATCGACCCGCTGGGGCTTATGAACCCCAGTCCAAAACATGAATAGGAACTGATTTAGCAGGGATTTTTTATCTGCACCAGAAAAAATTTCTCATTTTTTCTTACTTTTACTCGCCTTTTAAAACTAATACTCCCTTGGATGGCTAAACTGTTGCGCGATAATATTTTGGTTCCTACCGACTTTACTGATGTGGCAAGCTTCTCGATGGACCATGCCACTGAAATTGCAAAAATTTTCAACCATAAAATTTTGCTGCTGCATGTGGTTGGGAAAAAAGTTCTGGGCACACCCAAGGAAAAAGAAATTGAAAAAAAGCTTGAAGAAGCCGTGGCGCAGATAAAAAGCCGTGCCAAGCTTAAGGTTTCTTACCTGATAGAAGAGGGAAGCATTTTCACTACCATAAGCAAGGTGGCCGACCGCATCCGTGCAGAGTTTATTGTAATGGGCATCCACGGCAAAAAAGGTGTGCAGCATATAATGGGCAGCTATGCATACAAGGTGGTTTGCAGCGTGAATGTGCCCGTTATGGTGGTTAAGAATTTACACCACCATGTGGGCTATAAAAATATTGCACTGCCCATAGATTTTTCGCAGGAAAGCACCCAGAAGATCATAAAAGCTGTTAAGTTTTCCAATTATTTTGGAGCCAACATCAGGGTTTTTGGTTTTTTGGGTACCCGCAACAAGGCCACCATCTTTAAAAAGGAAGCTTTGCTTAAGAAGGTAAAGGACACCTTTGGCGACTTGGGGTTGGATGTAACTACCGATCTTTGTATCGATCCGAACATCGACTGGCCGGAGGCACTCATGACCTTTGCCGAAAAAATCGATGCCGACCTCATCCTGATTGTGGCTGAAAAAGGAAGTAGTATTCCGGATATATTCTCTCAAAATTCCACTGAAAGAATCATCGACAAAGCTGATGTTCCCATACTCACGGTGGTACCCACCCAAGAAGATGGCGATACTAGCCTTGAAAAAAGCTTGGTGGTGCGTTCTTTTATAGATCCCATGGGGCTAACGGGCAAGGTTTAAGGGTCCGGGGTTTCATAACCGGCAGCGAAAATCAGTTTAAATCCAATCTGTCTGAGGCAATCCCAATAGCCAGGAAATGACTTGCCCACCACTTCGGGGTTGTGAATGCCCACTTGTCCCAGTTTCAGCGCCAGAGGCGCACAGGCCATTGCCATGCGGTGGTCGTTGTAGGTCTTGAAAGTTACGCGCCCTGGCAACTGCGGCCAGGCGGTCTTTCTTAGTTGCCATATTCCTTCCTCGCGCGCAGCAAGCGAGAAGCCCAGTTTTCCCAGTTCGCCCTGCAGGGCCTTTATGCGGTCGGTTTCCTTTAGAGGCAGGGTTTCCAGACCCCTGAAAACAGCCTGGATATTGTTGCCGGCAAATGCCATGGCCATGGCTTGGGCCAGGTCGGGGTTTTCAATAAAACTGAACGAAACAAACTCTGGATGCCCTTTCGTCTTTTCGGCAAAAGCCCCCTCCTCAGAAAACCGCGTGGTAATGCCAAGATGTCCGAACCACTGCCATAATATCTCATCGCCTTGCAAACTTTTCGTTGAAAGGTCTGGAAAAAACAAGCTGCCCTTTTCTGAAAGCAACAAGAGTTCGTAGAAGTAGGATGCACCCGACCAGTCGGGCTCAATGGTTATTTCGTGCGGTTGATAGCTGCCTGGCAAAATTGTAATGACATTGCGCTCCCAGCGGGTCTCAATGCCAAAACGGCTCATAAGCCCCAGGGTCATTTTAATATATTCGGAAGAAACCGGAACGCCGCTGAGGGTGACTTCCAGCCCTTCGTCAAGGTTGGGTGCAATCAGCAACAGGCTACTGATAAACTGACTGCTGATGCCGGCATCGACATGAATCTTTCCGCCCCTGAGCTGTTGGCCTTTAATTTTCAGTGGTGGGAAACCAGTTTTTTCGGAGTATGAAATGTCGGCCCCCAGCTGCTGAAGGGCATTTACCAGCGGGGCAATGGGTCTTTGCTTCATGCGCTCCGAGCCGGTAAGATAAAAAGTACCCGGCCGCGTGGCCAGGTAAGCGGTGAGAAAACGCATGGCCGTGCCGGTATGTCCCGCATCGATGTCGTGCGTCACGCCTTCGGCTTCCAGGGCCTGTAAAAGCGTCCGGGTGTCTTCGGCCTCAGAAAGGTTGTGTATGGGGAAATCTTGCTGACACAAAGCCCTAATGATCAGCACCCTGTTTGAGATGCTCTTTGAGGCAGGCAACAGGACAGTTCCATTTATGACACCATCGGCCGGGGCATTAACCAGCAACAAATTTTCCATGACAATGGTTTAATTGTTTTTTAAAATGTCTTTTAACTCATGCAGAACGCTGAGAATGTCATCGGTTTTGCATTCCACGCCAGTGACCACCGGTCCCGGCCGGCGCAGCAGGCTGAAACCGGGTATGCCTCCCACGCTTTTTTTGTCGTGCTGCATAAGCTCGGTTAAAGAGTTGATGCAGTTGTTGTTAAGGTCGTAAAGAACAGCAAAGTCAATGAGTCCGGTAAGGATTTCCTCGGTTTCTTCGTTGCTCAGGAAGTTCATTTTTTCCGACAACATAGTTTCGGCCATCATGCCCAGTATCACCGATTCGCCATGCAACAGGGGGTTTTCGTCGTGAAGCAGTGAGTAGCTCTCCAAGGCATGGCCAATGGTGTGGCCGAAGTTTAGCGCCTTGCGGATACTTTTTTCCAGGGGGTCGCGCTGCACGATATCCGATTTTATCTCTACCGAAATCCTGATCTGCTCGGTGGTAACCTCCTCAGGGCCGGCTTCTGCCAGTTCTTCAAAAAACGAATACTCAGCAATCAATCCGTGCTTAAGCATTTCGGCAAAGCCGTTATTTAATTCCCTTTCGGGAAGGGTGCGCAAAAAAACGGGGTCTATAAATACGGCCATGGGCTGGCTGAAGGTTCCAAGAATATTCTTTAAACCCTTAAGATCGATGCCTGTTTTTCCGCCAATGCTTGCATCGGCCATGGCCATTAGGCTGGTGGGCATATGAATGAAGCGTATGCCTCTCTTGAACACTGAAGCGGCAAAACCGCCCAGGTCGCAAACCACCCCGCCGCCCAGGTTAATCAGCACCGAATTACGTTCGGCTAGCTTATCGGTCAATATCTCCCATACCGAATGACAGGTTTCGAGGGTCTTGTGTTTTTCGCCGGCAGGTACTTCTATAATTTTTAGCGGAAAGCCATCTGGTAGTTTTTTGCGCAGCAAGGGCAGGCAATGCTTATTGGTGTTTTGGTCGGTAAGCACAAAGAGGGTTTCACCTGACTTTACATGAAAATCGAGGAAGCGGGCAAAATGCGCATTATCGTCATCCTCAAAAAATACCGGATGGTTTAGCAAGCGGTCTTCCTGACTCATAGCAGCCTGATTTTTTCTGACAAATTTATTTAAACTTCATGATTTCTCACAATTTACGCAATTCTTTTCATACACTTTTGTAAATGAATAAATTTCCAAGCAGGGAATTCATTAATTTTGCCACAAAATTTTCGATCCTATGCTCTCATTTGATAATACACAGGTGGCTTTTCATGACAAAAGCAACCGAGAACTGAAAAAGGCCTGGTGGTTGTTTCGTATGATTGGCAACCCCACACTGGTAAAAGTTGGAGCAGGCCTCACCCGTTTTGCCCTCTCCACCGGGCTGCCCATTTCCTGGGCGCTGAAGCCTACTGTTTTCAACCATTTTTGTGGAGGCGAAAACATCGACTCCTGCGATCCCACCATCGCTCGTTTGGGGCGCTCCAATATCAAAACCATTCTCGACTACTCGGCCGAAGGGAAAGAAACTGATCGGGATTTTGACTACACCCGCGACCAGATTCTGGCCACCATGGAAAAGGCCAGGAATAACCCCGACATTCCTTATGCAGTTTTTAAACCCACAGGAGTGGCGCGCTTTGCCCTGATGGAAAAGGTGCAGGCGAAGGAAGCCCTTCCTCCCGAAGAGCAGCAAGAGTTTGAAAGGGTAAAGGGCCGCTACCTTGCCATCTGTCAACGTGCCAAAGACCTCAGCATTCCCGTAATGGTGGATGCCGAAGAAACCTGGATTCAGCAAATTGTAGATGAGATGGTTGAAGAAATGATGATCCGCTTCAACCAGGAGATGCCACTGGTTTATACCACCTTGCAAATGTACCGCCATGACCGCCTTGATTACCTAAAAAGATTGGTTGACCGCATGCGTCAGAAAGGAGTTTACACCGGCGTGAAGCTGGTAAGGGGCGCCTATATGGAAAAGGAGAGGGAGCGGGCAGCTGAGAAAGGTTATCCCTCACCCATTTATCCCAATAAGCCGGGCACCGACAAGGGTTATGACGATGCCGTGGCCTTTTGCATTGAAAATATTAAGGATGTGGCGGTTTGCGTGGGCACTCACAACGAGTTGAGCTGCAAGAAAGGGGCGGAAAAAATGATCAGCCTTGGCCTTGCCAATGACCATCCGCATGTTTCCTTCTCGCAGTTGCTGGGGATGAGCGACCATATCAGCTACAATATGGCTGCCGAAGGTTTTAACGTAACCAAGTATGTGCCATACGGACCGGTTAAAACGGTGGTGCCATACCTTATCAGGCGCGCAGAAGAAAATACCTCCGTTGCCGGACAAACCTCACGCGAGTTATTTTTGCTGAATGCCGAATTAAAAAGACGCAAACAAAATTAAATTGATGATTTATAAATGGTGGTTTATGATTTGGCACCCTGATTCATTTATGCCTGCCATTTTTTAAAATCATTAATTGAAACGCTGAAAGCGTGAGTTCAGCGAAGCTAATCCGAAATCATCAAATTGAAGTTCGTTGGCGAACGGCTTCGAATGTTACAATTGCCACGGAAGCCGACACATTCAGGGAATCGATTATGCCATGCATTGGTATTTTTATCACCTTGTCAGCCTGTTCGATCCAGATTGGGCTCAGTCCCTCGTCTTCGGCACCAAAGGCAATGGCGGCAGGTTGTGTGAAATCTGCATCACAATAAAGGTCAGGGGTTTCGGGTGCTGCTGCAAAAATGCGAATTGCGTTTTTTTGGAACCAGGCAATGGCTTCCCGGCTGCTGCAAATGATTACCTTTTGGCTGAACACGCAGCCCAGACTGGCCCTGATAGCGTTGGGGTTGTAAAGGTCGGTGCGCGCATCGCAAAGAAAAACGGCATCGGCGGCCGCTGCATCGGTGGTGCGCAATATGGCCCCCAGGTTGCCAGGCTTTTCAACGCCTTCAAGCACTAATACGAATGCTTTTGCTGAAGGCAGGTAATTTTCCAGGTTAATGTGCCTGCTCTTTCCAAGCAAAATAACGCCCTCCACGTTTTCGCGATAAGCCATTTTGTTGTAAACAGCTGTAGAAACCTCTGCCAGGCTTTGAGGAGGCAGTGTGTCGAATGGAATGGGATAAACGGCATCGGGATGGAAAATATCGCGGCACCATATCAGTTTTTCTGCTTCAATGCCATAACGCAGGGCCAGCGACACCTCACGCCGTCCCTCGGCAACGAAAGCACCGCTCGATTTTCGTTCTGAAGCTTTCTGTTGAAGCTTTACAATGCTCTTTATCAGCGGGTTGTGAAGACTGGTAATCAATGTGGTCATGATGTTTTTTACTTGCGCTAAGAAACAGAATTTTTTCGGAATATTTTGCTGCTGAACGAAAATGCCATGGCCGCCAGAAGATAAGCCAGCGCGGCGATAATGATTACGGCCTGAAAACCACTTTCCACAGCTAAAAGGGTAGCAAGCGAAGTGCTTATTACCGAAAGGCAGCCATTGATTCCCCAGGCCCAGGGAATTTGCTCCGGGTCGTGCCTGTCGAGAAAGCGAACGCCCAGCGGAAACAGCATTCCCATTACAAAGGCCGGTATGCCAATGGACAGCAGGCTGATGGCAATTTTCGATGCATTACCCAGGGCTATGCTGGCTTGAAGCAGGGGTGTAAGCACAAAGGCAAACAATAGTAGGAGGCCTGCCGCTAAAAACGCAATGTTTCTTATGTTGCATGGGCCTGCTTCCAGCTTTTGCGAAAGCCTGCTGCCCACCCCGCTGAATAGCATCATGGTGCTAATGACCGTGGCCACCGCAAACACCGGCTGCCCGAAATACAGTACAAAGCGCTGAATAAGAATGATTTCTGCAAACATATAGCCCAGGCCAAGTGCTCCAAAATACACGAGGGTGGCCGATTTTTTATAACGACTTTTTTTCAATGCAAACAATGGCACCACAATCAGAATCAGTGCCAGCAAAGCGCTTTGCGCAAGAGTTATGATCAGGGTCAGGTACCCAAGTTCCAGAAACGGCATTTGTTCGTCGCCGAAAATGCCGGCCATATGCCTTAAGCTGCCAAGCCTTAAAAACTGCGAAAAATAGGGCTTGTTGTCGGTGGAAGGTGCGATGGTAAAACCATAATCTTCAAGTGCCCGGGAGTCACCGGCCATGATCCGGTCGAGCCGGTCGAAATACTGTGGATCGTCTGTAAGGTTATACTGCTGCCGCTCCTCTGGGCGAAGTCCTGGAAGCAGCAAAGGATCGAAAAACATTTCGTCGCAGAAATGTCTTATGGCTCCAATTTCTGTTTCATTCAGGGGTTCTTTTTTGAGGATGAAGGTTAGAGTGCCCCACGAGCGTATGGCTGCAATGTGCCGCAGGGGCGCTTCTATTCCGCTTCCAAGGGCGGCTTCAACCAGTGTAGCCGGAATTTTCAGGCTGGTGCGAGGGGGATAGTCCAGCCAGGTTGATACAGCGATCATGCCCTTGGGGCTGAGCCGCTGCAGCATGAGCTGAAACGACTCAAGGGTGTAGCTGTATTCTTCGCGCAAGGCATTCAGGCCAGAGGTGCCACCAAAACCATCGAGCAGCGGAAGTACAATCAGATCGTAATCCCAACGGCTCTCTCCGGCCAAAAAGTTTCTTGCCTGCAGGGCATGGACCTCTACTCCAGGTTCTTGAAACACCCCACCTGAAGCTTGTTTAAGTTCATTTTTTAACAGACTGACCACTGCACGGTTTTCAATAACTGCATCGATCTTTCCGGCGCCATTGGCCAGGGCATGCGACACGGCCACGCCGGTTCCGGCGTTAATGCAAAGTACTCGCTCCGGATCTGATAGCACAAAGGGGAGTTGCTGGGTGGTATAGTTGAGGATGTGCTCAAGGGGGTTCTCGGCGGGTTCCAGGATATGCCCAAAAAAGTCACCGTTGACGAAAATTACTTTGCCCCCGGGGATTTCGTCAGTGTAAGAAAAGCTTACCGCGGGTGCAAAGCGTTGCGCGGGCGAGTGCACCACCTGCACCAGTCCGTAAACCGAGGGGGTGGTCTGGGTAACAGTGGCCTCGGGCAGATGAAGGGCCATTTCAAGGGATTTGTATTCTGACAATTGGAGAAGTCCGGGAGCAAAGAATAAGTAAACAGTAAGCAGCAATCCAGAAATGCCAGCCGGAAGGGCCCATCTAATAATCCTGCGATCACTCAGAAGCAGTCCCGATAAGATGGAAAGCAGGCCAATGAACGCCGGAACCCTGAGCGGAAAAACGGCCGACATGAGCAAGAGCACCAGCAATCCGCCGGCTCCAGAACCAATTAAGTTGGAGAAATACAAAGACCCTATTTGACTGCTTTGCCTGATGAAAATTATGCCTATTGCCAAGGCGCCGAAAAAAAATGGCAAAAAGAAAACCAGATAATTCATAAGCAGGGCAAGCCAGCCGCCTCCGCCTGAAAAAAGCAGGAAAACATCGAACCTTAAAAACCCGGCACGGCTCAGAGGAAAAACCACCATCATGAGTACCCCGCTTAGCATCATTAGCAAAGGCACCAGCCAGTGAGAATGTTTCATGGTTTTTTTTCTTGCCAGCGCCAGGAGGGTGCCGCTGGCGCCAAACCCCAGCATGGCAATGGAAATAATCATATAAGCAAAATGATGCCACTGCACTATGGAGATCAGCTGCATCAGCGAAAGCTGAAAGGCAATTATAGCTGCAGAGTGCAATCCGAGGCTGACAAGCAGGCGGTTGCTGACATTTTCCCGTGTTTTTTCAACATCCATTTTATTCGCTCCTCCTGAAAGGGACAAAGCGCACCGGCATAAGGCTGCGGGTGGTATAGCGACGGCTACGCTTTTCTACCAGCATCAGCTGCTGGGTGAGGTAGGGTGAGCCCACCGGAATGATCATCTTCCCGCCTTCTTTCAGCTGTTCGATCAGGGGAGGAGGGATGGTTCCGGCCGCGGCGGTAACCACGATGGCGTCAAAGGGCCCGGCTTCTTCCCAGCCGTGGTAGCCGTCGGCAATTTTTACGCTCACGTTGTCGTACAACTCATTGAGCAGGCGGCTGGCAGAGCGGCCCAACTCCGGAACGATCTCGATGGTATACACATGGTCCACGATTTCAGCCAGTATTGCCGCTTGATAGCCCGAGCCGGTGCCAATTTCCAGTACCTTGTGATGGGGCTTGGGATCGATAATCTGCGTCATGTAGGCCACAATGTAAGGCTGTGAAATGGTTTGCCCGTAGCCGATGGGTAGTGGCCTGTCGAAGTAAGCAAAGCGTTGCTGTTCGCGCGGAACGAATCGGTGGCGTGGCACCCGTTCCATGGCTTCCAGGGTGGGGTAGTGATCGATGCCGCGGGCACGAATCTGCTCATTTACCATCTGCTGACGGTTGGCTTCGTAAGGATCGCTTCCGGTCTGAGAGGCAAGCAAAAGAACCAGACTGCCCAGGACTAGAAGGTAAAGAAATTTTCTGCTCATAACGGTCTCCCTTAATGATGCATAAACCACAAATATAATGATTCAGGGGGGCTTTTGCAATTTGAAGAGGCTTACTTATTGACAATGGATCAGAAAAAAATAGAATTGCAGAAAACGAAAAACCTTTTGAAAATTGCCAAAATAATCGGATGTTTGAATTTTGTAATTATCTTGCTTAAAATTTGAAAACATTTGTTGTTAAGATATTTTGAACACTTTTATTTAATGAATTTAAAATGAAAAATCTAACAAAAACCATCCTTTTTTCTCTATTCTTTGGTATTACTCTCTCAGGATTCTCGCAGCAGTCCGCACGGGCATTGAAACTGCTTGAGAATTTGCAGCGTTTTGAAGTTGATTATCCGCAGCAGAAAGTTTTTTTGCATCTTGACAGGGGCGAATACCTGGCAGGAGAAAACATTTGGTATAAGGTTTACCTGGTTAGCGCAACAGATCATAAACCCGATACCTTCAGCACCAGTGCGAATGTTGAATTATTTAATATTGATGGGCAAGCTGTTGCTTTACAACTGGTTCGGGTGCAGGATGGAGTAGGTTACGGGCAAATAGCCCTGCCTGATTCACTACCTGAGGGAAATTACAAAATCAGGTCTTACACCAACTGGATGCTCAACTTTTCTGAACATCTTTTTTTCGAGAAGGATATTTTTATTCACAATCCTATAGAGGAAAATTTTATCAGACGGGCAGATATCAGGCGTAACAGGAATTTTAATCGTGATCTTGAATCGAGAGGCAAGGTTGTTCAGCTTGGCCTCTTTCCTGAAGGCGGACAAATAGTAGGAGGGCTGGAAAGCCGGGTGGCGATTTTTGCTGCCGATGGACAAGGAAGCCCCATTGCAGCAAAAGGAACGGTTGTGAATAATGCAGGAGAGCCCCTTGCTGATTTTCAGGCCAATGAGTTTGGGCTGGGCTTATTTCTACTTACACCTCAGGTTGGGCAGAATTATTTTGTTGAACTTGAAGTTCAAGGGCAAAGCCCTGAAAGATTTTCTTTGCCAGAGGTGCTCCAACAGGCTTTTAACCTAAGGGTTAACGCCAATAAAGATGAGATTGAGGTCGTGGTTCAGGCGGGATTCGATCCGGCAAATTTTAATTTGTCATCTGAAATTATGGTTGTGGCACAGTCAAGGGGAAAGGCATACTTTATAGAAGAGGGCAGCCTGGAAAACAGATCGTTTTCAAGTACCATTTCCAAAAGATTACTGCCTACAGGCGTTGCTCAGATTACGGTATTTGATGGCAATGGCACCCCTGTTGCCGAACGCCTGATTTTCGTAAACCATCATGATCAATACAACCCGGAGTTGGATATAAGCAGGGTCAGCCTTGGAAATGAAGGTGGATTTAAGGTTGATTTTGATTTAAACTTTTTTGAAGGAAGTGAGGAATGGGCGCATCTTTCAATAGCTGTAGAAGGCGCTGATCAGGATTTCAAGGCTCCTGCCCCAAGTATTTTTGCGGAATTACTGCTTGCCAACGATATTTCCCCGGGTTTATCAGGAATAGATTTTATTTATCCTAGCAACCAGGAGAATGAAGAAATGATTGACCTTTTGCTGTTAACACGGGGATGGAGGAGATTTCAGTGGAAAGATATTGTTCGCGGCAATTTTCCTGAATTAAAGTACAATAACCCCAGTGGATTAGTACTTTCAGGGCAATTGTCGGCAGTAGCCGTAGACAGAGCGGTGTCAAATGTTTTGATGGAAATTGCCATTCGTCAGGAAAGCCCTGATGTATACACTGTAAGAACCAATGAACGTGGCTTGTTCCGGATTGAGGGTCTTGACTACAATGGGTTTTATACTGCGGAGTTTACCCTGCCTAATGAGAGCAGGCCACGGGGATTCCGCTTAAGGCTGGATGGGTCTGAAACTTCCCCCCGATCTTTCACAATTAATGCTGCAACACGCACGCATGTAGTCGTAAATCGCGGTTCAAACTGGCAAAGAGTTTCAAATCCCAGTACTTATGTTACCAACGTCAGAGCAGTTGAAATTGCTCAGCGCTCTGAGAGTATCTATGGAACACCCGATCAAACCATTTACATGGATGAGGTTCCGTTAAACTACACTAACCTGGGTGAAGTATTCCGTGGTCGGGCAACAGGTGTAATTTTTGAGCGCGGTCAATTAAGAATTAGGGGAGAGGGAAGCATTGGGTCTAGTAATGAACCGCTATTTATGATGGATGGCGTGGTCGTCAACAGCGATGTTTTACTTAATACCCGCCCTGATGAGGTTGACCGGATCGAAATTTTGAAAGGCCCAAGTACGGCAATTTTCGGATCTCGTGGAGCCAATGGGGTAATTGTTGTTTACTCGAAAAGAGGAGGGACCCAGTCGCCCATTTTTCAGTATAACTTGCTGGGGTTTTCAACGCCAAGGGAGTTTTTTAATTCAAGAATTCATCTTGATTACAAAAGGAAACATGGAGTTGGTCATACCGTTTTTTGGGAACCGGGGGTATTCCCTGACGAGACAGGCAGATTCAGTATTGCTTTCCCTCAAAGGGAGCAGTGGCAATTCTTAAGAATCATTTTGCAAGGAATTCATAGTAGCGGAAAATTGATTTTTGCTGAGCAGGAAATAAATTAAGTCATGCTTTTTTCTAACTGCTCATTATTTATCTGTCGGGTTTTTTGAAGTTGCTTTTTAACCGTTTTGTTATTGAACCAGTTACCCTGATTTCGGGTTATATTAACAGAAGTTTCGGTTTTGCTTTTTTTCAAATAAAAACTAAATCACAAAATTGTGCCCGAAAAGGCTTAACTTTTCCCGGGATTTAAAGTGTTGTAACAAACAAAAGAAGGAGACAAAAAATGCGCCATTCAATATATCTGATAATTTCCCTCATGATTTTGGGGCTATTATCAACCGAAAAAACCATGGGGTCCTCCTCTGAAGAAATAGTTTCTGGTGAAGTACAAACCCCTTATCAAAAACTGGTTGAATTTTCCCGTTCATTTCCTCAGCAAAAGGTTTATTTGCATACCGATAAGAGTGATTATCTGGCAGGTGAGGTAATTTGGCTGAAATCCTACCTTGTTTCTGCCCACTCGCATAAGCCAGACACTTCAAGCACTAACCTGTTTGTTGAGCTTATTGATACGCGTAATGAGTTGATCAATTTTTTGGTTTTGCGCCTCGATGGGGGGCTCTCTGATGGGTATTTCAAACTGCCTGACTCCATTCAGGGTGGTAACTATCAAATTAAAGCGTATACCAATTGGATGAATAACTTTCACGAAGATTTTTTCTTCAGAAAAGATATTTATGTCCATAATATTGGTGAAGAAAATTATGCTACCAGGACAGAAATCCGCAGAAATACCCGCTTTAATGATGCACTGAATCAAAAGCAGGAAAAATTGCAATTTGCCTTTTTCCCTGAAGGAGGGCATTTGGTAGCCGGATTGGATAACCGGGTTGCATTTAAGGCAGCAAACGCTTTAGGTGAAGGTCAGCATGCCACTGGAGTGGTCTTGGACAGTCAGGGGAATGAACTTGCAACCTTCACTACTTCTCATGATGGCATGGGAGTCTTCGTCTTTTCTCCCAAGCCAAATGAAAAATATACCGCCCAGGTTGTCTTTCAGGATGGACAAAGGCTGTCCAGTGAACTGCCTTCCGCTCTTACCGAAGGTTATCTGCTTCAGGTGGATCATGATTTGGACAGTATTCGCTTAAGTGTTAAGGTTAACTTCAATCCGGCGGGTTTTAATATTTCTCCCGATATTTCAATCCTTGCCCACACGCGTGGGAGGGCTGTTTATCTAGAAGAAGGAAAAATACTCAACGGTGTTTTTAAAACGTCAGTTTCAACCGAAAAATTTCTTCCCGGGGTTACTCATTTCACTGCTTTCGGACCTAATAATACGCCATTAGCCGAACGATTGGTTTTTGTCAGAAGATTAGTAGACACAGAAGAAGGACCCTCCATTGCATTTGAAAAAATGGTTGGTGACAGCCTTGTGGTGGTTGATTTTTGGTTTGATCCGGAAAACAAGTCGTCTCCTTCTGAAGCCAGCTATTCTCTTTCCGTAATTGAAGATCACGGTAATAGTTCATCAGAGGAAATCAATATTGCCACCTATTTTCTTTTGACTAGCGACTTTGGGAAAACAATCAAGAACCCCTGGTATTATCTCGCCGATAATAGCCCTGAAAGACTTCATGCGCTTGACTTGTTAATGCTGACCCATGGCTGGCGGCGATTTGTTTGGAATGATTTGCTATCGGGAAATGACCCTGTAATTACTTTCAGAGAACGCCAGGGATTGGCTATTGTTGGACAAGTGTCTCCCATTTCCTCCTCCAGACCAACAGGAGAGTTGAGTATAGAAATGTCGATTGGAACTACCGAGGATCGGAAAATTATGCAAACAAAAACAGACCAGAACGGGCGTTTTGCCTTTTCCGGCCTGGAATATTTTGGTGAATTTTCTGCCTTGATTTCTGTGGAACGTGACTTAAGGGGCCGGATTTTTAAAGTTGAATTAACGACTGGTGAAAAAGAAAAATCCGGATTTAAAACTAGTCCATACACCCGGCTTCACCAAACAACCAGTCGCGGACCCAATTGGCAACAAAGAGATCGGCCAGGTTTTTTTCAGCGCTTATTCAGCAGCAAGCCAACCTCTCAGGATATCAAAAGCCCCAGCATGTTTGGAAACCCTGATCAGGTAATATATATGGAGGATCTTGCTGTTAACTACACAAATGTGCTTGAAATTTTGCGAGACAGGGTCACTGGATTAAATGTAATTGGAGGTGAAATTACCTTGCGGGGGCCAACCAGCGTTATGTTAAGCAGTGAACCCATTTTTTACATTGATGATGTGCAGGTAAACCGTTTTAGCTTTCTTAACGTATCAGTTTCTGAAATCGAGCGTATAGAAGTGCTAAGAGGCCCAAGCACAGCTATTCTAGGTAGTCGTGGGGCTAACGGCGCACTCCTGATTTATACCCGCCGGGCTATTCATCAGCAACAATATACCTATGAATACGAAATGATGGGCTATCACATCCCCCGCGAATTTTTTATTTCCAGGATTGAAATTAAAAAATTTGACGAAAGCCAGGTTCCGCGAACCGTTTTGTGGGCGCCCAATATTACGCCCGATGTGAACGGCAGGGTAAGGGTACGCATTCCATATTTCAATGGAGGCCAGGACTTGCGCTTCAGGCTCGAGGGGATCGATCGCAGCGGGCAGATTACTTTCCTTCAATTCTAGGAAGGCTTCAGGAAAAGTTTATTAGAAAGGCCATGGTGTCGATTCCGTCGGCATAATCCCATAAATCGGGTTGCTGGCTTTGTCCAAAGGGTACCGTAAAGGTGCCCTTTTCTTTTTCGCGTTGCACAATGCACTGAATGTTGCCGGCCTTTTTTTCAAGGTCCTTTTTCAGCCATTCCTTCGAAGTATATTCTTCGTAGTGGACTACCGAAACGGGCGATGAAAGCGAGGTGTCCTGCTTCAGCAAACAGAAACCGGTATCTTTATGGGGCGTGCGGTTCACAATGTAAATAGCCTTGAAATATTCGTAGTTGTTAAAGTATTTGTGGTTAAGTGCCACTTTTTCATAAGGCTTCCACGCCTTTTTCAATGCAGAAAAATCATATCCTTCGGGCACCAGCAGTTTGGAAACGTTGCGGCAGCCCAGCCCAAAAAACGAAAACACATCAGCGCCCAATTGCTGCAATTCCTCAGGGCTCTCGTCGCCCTTTAAAATCGCCACGGAGTTACGATTTTTTCGTATAATATGCGGATGCTGGCCAAAGTAATATTCGAAATAGCGGGCGCTATTGTTGCTGCCGGTGGCAATTACCGCATCAAAGCCGCTGATGGGGCTTTCGGCAAAGGTCACGCTTTCGTGGAAAGCGGGCTCGATCTCTGTAAGTAACTCGCCAAGAGCTAAAGGCAGCCTGGTGTCCTGAGAAGATAATTTTCCCAGAAACTGATGCCCCGCCATCAGCACGCACAAAAAGTCATGAAAGCCCACCAGGGGAATGTTGCCTGCCATGATCACGGCCACTTTTCGGCTGCCAAATTCTTTTGGTGTAAGTAAATCGGGATAATTGTCAGCCCATTTTTTCAGCTTGTTTTCTTCCAGCATTTCACCCAGGGCGTCAATAGCGCTTTTTATATTTTCGGCAGTAAACCATGGGTTTTGACAGGGTGCTTCCATAGCTTCGCGAAAAAGCTTTTTGGCAGCAGGCCCCGGCAACTGGCTTTCATTTCCGCTGTCTAGGGCGGTTGCAATGGTTTTTAAATCCTTTCCCAGAAGGGAAAAGGCCTTAATGCGCTTGTCGATGGTCAGTGGCATGTTTGTGGCTTTGAAAAGTATTTCAGCTTCTTATCTTTGCAACATGAAAACGAAGATAAGCGTTTATTCCTAAAAATTAAAAACAGGTCTATGTTGCGAAAATTATTGCAGTGGTTTTTTGTATGGTGCATTGCTGTGGCGCCAGCCTTTGCTCAGCAACAACAAGATGTTTATTTAAATGAATTTGCCGCCCTGGAGGATTCACTTCACCGGATGGCCATGTCGATCATCGAACCCAGGGATGATCAGGAACGTCTGGAAAGGAATGCCACTTTTGAGGCCGCCCTTCGCGAGGCTTTGCTGCTAGACAGCACGTTGACCAACCGCTTCGATTCGGTTCGTACCGTTTCGTTTTTATTCAGCCCCGATGGACATTTTCGGATGGTAAGTTGGTATGTGCCTCTGCTCAGCGGACAGTTTAAGTACTTTGGCTTTGTTCAGGTGGCTCCCTCAAGAAGACAGCCTGGTCAACTGGTTCCGCTCACAGATATGACCGCACTGCTTACCCAGGTTTCGGCCCGTGAACTTGGCCCCCACGAATGGTATGGCGCCTATTATTATGAGCTGATTCACTTGAGGCACAGAAGGCACGATTATTTCATCCTGCTGGGCTGGAAGGGCGATAATCCGGCTACGCGCAAAAGGGTCATTGAGCCTTTTAGAATTAACGAAAGCGGTCCAGTGTTTGGCGCACAGGTATTCGACAGCGGCGAACGCAAGCCTTACCGCATCATTTTCGAATATTCGGCCCGAGTGAGTATGAGCTTGAAGTATCACGCCGATTTCGTGGTGAGGCGCCGGCGTACCGTTCCCATGATTATTTTCGACAGGCTTTCGCCCACCCACGAGAGCCTGCGTGGAAATTTCAGTCAGTACGTGCCGGAAGTCAATGTTTTCGACGGGTTTAGGTTTAATGATGGCCGGTGGGAGTTTGTTCCGGATGTAGATGCCCGGGTTGCCATCGACCCCTCGCTCGTGCCCTTGAACCCTCCCCGAAACCAGTAAAGAAAAGCGATAAATATGGCCGTTTTTCTTTTTTGTATGGTTTAAATTTGCCAACTTTGCGGAGGAGATGACAAACCGGGTCCGTTGGTTTTGGGCCGCTGTTTCCTGTTAGTTTCTTTTGGTGATTGTTTTCTTTTTTTTTAGAAAAGGACGGATAAGGAATTAAATATTATTTTCCAATAAAACCTGTTTAAAAACACTCTAAAACCCCATTAGTAATGAAAAAGCATAATTTTAGTGCAGGACCCTCGGTATTGGCACGCGAGGTAATCGAAAACACCGCAAAGGCAGTTCTCGATTTCAATGGCAGCGGTTTGTCTATCATGGAAATTTCGCACCGCGGCAAAGACTTTCAGGCAGTAATGGATGAGGCTGTAGCCCTGTTCAAGGAAGTGCTTAATATTCCCGAAGGCTATCAGGTACTTTTCCTGGGAGGTGGTGCCAGCATGCAGTTTGCCATGGTTCCATTCAACCTGTTTGGGAAAAAGGCCGCTTATCTCGAAACCGGTGTGTGGGCCAAGAAAGCCATTAAGGAAGCAAAGCAGTTTGGTGAAGTAGAAGTGATAGGCTCTTCGGCCGACAAGAACTTCAGCTACATTCCTAAAGGCTGGACCATTCCCGCCGATGCCGACTATTTCCATATTACCACTAACAATACTATCTATGGTACCGAGATTTTTGAAGACTTCGACAGCCCCGTTCCGCTTGTAGCTGACATGTCGTCCGATATTTTCAGCCGTCCGCTCGACGTCTCGAAATACGCCCTCATATATGGCGGCGCCCAGAAAAACCTGGGACCTGCCGGTGTTACCTTCGTCATCGTTCGCGAAGATATCCTGGGCAAAGTAGAGCGTACCATCCCCACCATGCTCAACTACAAGACGCACATCGAAAATGGCAGCATGTTCAATACCCCGCCCTGTCTGCCCATATATACCTGTATGGAAACCCTTCGCTGGCTCAAGAAGCTTGGCGGACTGGAAGCCATGCAGAAAATGAACCAGGATAAGGCCAAATTGCTATACGACGAAATTGAGCGAAACTCAATGTTTATGGGTACCGCCGAAAAAGAAAGTCGTTCGCTTATGAACATTTGCTTCGTGTTCAAGCCCGAGTACGAAGAGCTGCAGGCCGAATTTCTTGCTTTCACCGGCAAAAAAGGCATGAGCGGCCTCAAAGGACATCGTTCGGTTGGCGGCTTCAGAGCTTCTACATACAATGCGCTGGAACGCGAAAGTGTCGTGGCATTGGTGGATGCCATGCAGGAGTTCGAAAAACTGCACGCCAAGTAATAAACCAGGCAAAATTTTTAAGCCGCACCTGAAATCTTTGTGGATTTTTTGCCTGCTTTGGGAGTTTTGTGAACTATTTTCTTCACAGAAAACCAGGGGAGGCCAAAACTCATAAAGTGGAAAAAACTGATGAATCACAAATCAAAATAAATAATTATGAAAAAAGTACTGGTTGCAACCGATAAACCCTTTGCCCCTGTAGCCGTTGATGGCATTCGCAAAGTTGTTGAAGAAGCTGGCTATGAACTGATGCTGCTCGAAAAGTACACAAGCGTTGATGAGCTCAAGGCAGCCGCTGCCAAGGCTGACGCCATGATTATTCGCAGCGACAAGGCCACCCGCGAGGTGATTGAAGCCGCTCCTTCGGTGAAAATTATTGTAAGGGCCGGCGCGGGCTACGACAACATCGACCTTGAGGCCTGCAACGATAAAGGTGTGGTAGCCATGAATACCCCCGGCCAAAACTCCAATGCCGTGGCCGAGCTTGCTTTCGCCATGATACTTTATTCGATCAGGGGCGCTTTCAGTGGCGCGTCGGGCACGGAACTTCGTGGGAAGTCTATTGGTATTCATGCCTATGGAAACGTGGGAAAATACGTGGCAGAGATAGCCAAAGGCTTCGGCATGAAAATTTTTGCCTTCGATCCCTTTGTGAAGAAGGAGGACATTGAGAAGGATGGCGTAACGGCACTGGACAGTGTGGAAGAACTCTACAAAACCTGCCAGTATATTTCGCTGCACATCCCGGCCAACGACAAGACCAAAAAATCGATCAATTACGAGTTGCTGAAGTTGCTGCCCAAGAAAGGCATGCTCGTAAACACCGCACGTAAGGAAGTGATTGACGAGGAAGGCCTGCTGAAGCTTATGGAAGAGCGCGAAGATTTCCGCTACGTATCAGATATTGCTCCTGATACCAGGGCCGACTTCGAAGCCAAATTCCCCGGAAGGGTAGTTTTTACTGCCAAGAAAATGGGCGCCCAGACTTCCGAAGCCAACATTAATGCCGGCCTTGCCGCTGCAAAGCAGATTGTGGCATTCTTCGAAAAAGGTGATGTGACTTTCAAAGTAAACAAGTAGTTAAACCAAAAATGTAAAAAAATAGATGGCGATTTTAAAACCATTCAAAGGCTTGCGGCCCCCAAGAGAGATCGTGAAAAATCTGGCTTCCAGGCCTTATGATGTGCTCAACTCAGCAGAAGCCCGCCAAGAAGCTGGCGACAACCCTTACAGCTTCCTTCGCGTGGTAAAACCCGAAATTGAACTTCCCGAAGGCACCAATCTGTATTCGCAGCAAGTGTACGACAAGGCCGTGGAGAACTTCAAAATGTTCCGCGAAAAGGGTTATCTGAAGCAGGATATTAAACCCAACTTCTACGTGTATGCACAGACCTGGGGTGAGAAAATTCAATACGGTATTGTGGGATGCGCCGGTGTGGAAGATTACCTGAACGACCGGATTAAAAAGCATGAGCTGACCCGTCCCGATAAGGAAGAAGACCGCATGAAGCACGTGCGCTTTGTGAATGCCAATGCCGAGCCCGTATTCTTTACCTATACGGCTGTAGCCGAAATCGATGCCATAGTGGCAGGTATTACCAAAAATGCGCCTGAATATGACTTCGTGACCGACGATGGCTTCGGACATACGTTCTGGGTAATTGAAGACGATGCCACCATAGAAACCCTCGAGGAAATGTTTGCCGAAGTGCCTGCCTTCTACGTGGCAGATGGCCACCACCGTACCGCTGCTGCTGCGCTGGTGGGGGCTGAGAAGGAAAGGAACAATCCCAACCATACTGGCGAGGAGGAATACAACTTTTTTATGGCGGTATTGTTTCCCGACAACCAGTTGACCATAATCGATTACAATCGAGTGGTGAAGGATCTTAACGGTTTGAGCAAGGAAGAATTCCTTGCTAAGCTGAATAAAGATTTTGTGGTGGAAGAAAAAGGCCACCTTGAGCTAAAACCTGAAAAGTTGCATACTTTTTCTATGTACATCGATGGCAAGTGGTATGGTATGGAAGCCAAGCCGGGAACTTACAACGATAATGATCCGATTGGCGTACTTGATGTGACCATTCTGTCAAATCTTGTGCTTGACGAGATACTGGGCATCAAAAACATGCGTACCGACAAGCGAATCGACTTCGTGGGCGGCATTCGTGGCCTGGGCGAACTCGAGCGACGCGTCGACAGCGGCGAAATGGCCGTGGCCTTTGCCCTTTACCCGGTAAGCATGAAGCAACTGCTCGACATTGCCGATACCGGCAACATTATGCCCCCAAAAACTACCTGGTTTGAGCCCAAGCTGCGCAGCGGGCTGGTAGTGCATACGCTGGATTAGAACAATTTGCAGATTAATTTAAAAGGCTGGCATTTGTGGCTGGCCTTTTTTTATTTTATTTATTTTTATCAACTCAAATTACATTTATTGCCTTAACGATTAATAATTCTTTTTTCTATAACTGCCAATTATATAAGACGATGAGAAAACATTATAAGCTAATTCTTTTACCAATAATAGCAGCGCTGGTATTCACAATGGCAAACTGCAAAAAGGAAAAGCCGGAAGTACCGCCTACTCTTACTACTTTGGATGTTAATAATATAACCTGGGTGAGTGCCCTAAGCGGCGGAGAAATTACAAACGATGGCGGCGGAGAAATATTTAGCAGGGGTGTTGTGTGGAGCAAAATGCCTAATCCAACCCTGGAGCTAAATAACGGTACGACCATTGAAGGCAGCGGACCGGGGCTTTTTCAAAGCAATATCCTGGGCCTTCAACCCAATACCACCTATCACGTGCGGGCCTATGCCACTAACAGCAGTGGCAATGGATACGGACAGCAGGAAAGCTTTGTAACCAATGACATTGGCGAACCTGGTGACGGTGTTACCGACATCGATGGGAACTTCTACCCCTCCGTAATTATCGGCAACCAGGAGTGGATGGCAGAAAACCTCAAAACCACACATTACCGTAACGGCAGCCCCATTGAATTCCCAGGAACAAATAACACAGCCTGGATGAACAATACTACCGGAGCCTATTCCTGGTATGGCTATGAACATATTGGTTGGAAGGACCTTTATGGCGGGTTGTATAACTGGTACGCAGTTAATAACAGCAATGGCTTGTGCCCCAACGGGTGGCATGTGCCCTCCGACGCTGAATGGACGGAATTGACAGATTATGTTGTAGCACAAGGCTTCCCCAACTCCGATGTGTTAAACGGTACAGGTAACGCCTTAAAGTCCTGTCAGCAGGAATCATCGCCATTTGGTGGATTTTGTGCTCCTTCAATGCACCCAAGATGGGATTCAGATACCACTCATTATGGCACGGATGAATTTGGTTTTTCTGCCCTTCCGGGCGGCACCCGCTATACCCAAGGATTTTATTGGGGTATTGGTAACTCTGGCTTCTGGTGGAGTAGTACCGAGGACGATGCAACCATGGCCTCGCGACAGGTCATAGGTTTTAATTTTGGCAATGTGGCCCAATACAACTTTTTTAAGGGGCACGGGCTTTCTGTGCGTTGTGTCCGGAATATGGATTGATTTGGTTTTTTCTTACTCCCTTTCCCGGTGTGATATTTAGATTTCTCTCCCGCAAAAGCGGGATCGAAATAACAGGCTGGCTAATAATAGAGAGAGGGCATTGGACGGTTCGATCCTCCTAATTGGTTTTGTC
>Ga0114946_10000347_pt1 | contig 30093 bp, 20 predicted proteins | sample WalLakDeSediment_FD_88676 | JGI IMG/M metagenome (GOLD analysis project Ga0114946, IMG submission 88676) | Lake sediment microbial communities from Walker lake, Nevada to study Microbial Dark Matter (Phase II) - Walker Lake 11/02/13 Deep Sediment | ecosystem: Environmental > Aquatic >... | reverse complement strand
GATCTGTTCGTTCCCTGTCGAATCGTATACCTGATACACCACATGGTTTCCATCCGGAGACCATTGCGGATGCGTGTGATCATACATGGTCCATGTCAAGGGAATCTCCGGGCATGGAACCAGGATGTAATCTTCCATGGGCGTCGGCGTCGCGGTCGGCCAAGGGGTAGGTGTCACCGTGGGGGTATTCGTTGCCGTAGGTGTCACCGTGGGCGTCGGCGTCGTGGTGGGAGTGGAAGTGGGTGTGGGTGTTGCCGTCGGCGTATTCGTTGCCGTAGGAGTCGGTGTAGGAGTCGGCGTTGGAGTGGGTGTGGGTGTTGCCGTCGCCGTATTCGTCGCTGTCGGCGTGTCCGTCGCCGTGGGCGTGTCCGTCGCCGTGGGCGTGGGCGTCGGCGTCGCGGGAATTCCAACTGCCAGACTATGTTCTCCTCCGCCTGCGATTTCCACAAAATCTGTCCCGGCCGGCACGGCGATCTGACCATAAGCGTTGCTTCCCCAGCCTACAATCGATCCATTATTCCTCAGGGCCAGGTTGTGAAAGCCTCCGGCCGCGACCGCAACGAAATCTGTCCCGGCAGGTGGCACACACTGACTGGCGTTGTTATAACCCCAACAAAAGATGGAGCCATTGCTTTTCAGAGCGGTGTTATGCCAATATCCAGCCGAAATCGCGACAAAATCGTTTCCTGCTGGAGCTGTGGCCTGGCCATAGTTGTTCTCTCCCCAACACACGATCGAACCATCGTTCTTCAGGGCCGCGCTGTGATGCCTTCCAGCCGCGACGGCTATGAAATCCGTTCCCGCTGGCGGCGTGGACTGGCCATATTCGTCCCATCCCCATCCCACGATGGAACCATTTTCTTTCAGTGCCAGGCTATGATATCCCCCGGCCGCGATGGCAGTGTAGTCATTTCCTGGCGGTGGCGATATCTGGCCATCAGCGTTGTTGCCCCAGCCCACAATGGATCCATCGCTCTTCAGTGCCAGGCTATGATATCCCCAGGCCGCGATCGCTATATAATTTGTGCCTGCCGGGGGGGAGGCCTGGCCGAAATTATTTCTTCCCCAAGCGACGATGGATCTGTCCCACTTCAACGCCAGGCTATGATGTCTCCCGGCCGCGATGGCAATGTAATCGGAACCCGTGGGTGAATTGGCCTGGCCATAATCATTCGATCCCCAACCGGCGATTTCTTTCCCGGCAAACGGCGTCGCTGTGGGTGTAGGGGTCCCCTGCGCACTGCGTGTGGAAAAGAAGAGAAGCAAGACCAGCAGAGATATCCTAAGGACAAATCGCGGAAGCCCAAGTCCTTTGTTCACATAGCCATGACTCTTTCGCATGTTTTTTCTCCATTCAGAAAAGCTTGCTTGTTCTCCATAGATCTGGTCTCGCGTTACTCCCCGGTACATTGTCTTTCATGGAAGTATTTTTCGATAAACGGGAGGTTAACCACGAGCGGGATGAATAGAGAAATTTTACTAGATCAGGTGGGGGATATCAAGCGGATGATCGTTCATTGGTTGTGTTTGGGTCGTGTTTGGGTCGTGAAGTTTCGATTGATAAAATATTATACTAGTCATAGTTACATATTCGATTACTCTACATATCGAGTAAATATTCAGTGAACCCGACACAGAGAATCGCTGTGGTGAGGCAGGAGACAGAGATGCTGTTCTCTCACTTCCTTCCGGCGGTGCGTTGGAATGCCGTGATACGCACCTTAGGAAGTGAAATCCCCTCCCAGATGCCGAATGTGGATTCGGCGTGGGAGGGATATCGAAGCGAAGAATACGTTCGTGGTGGATCTGGGCCGTTTCGTAGAGGGTTAAGCTCTGGAACGAAGGAGATGAAAGGAACGAATTTCATGTATGACGATCTCAGCTCAACCATCGAAAACTATCTCCGGGCCATCTGACGGCCGCGTTTCCGAGCGGGACCTGGAAATCGCCTTGACCGGAATCACGTTGTCTGGCTTCGATGGAAAAGGAACCGTCTATCTTTTCCTCAGCAGGAGAAGAACTTTGCCCCTGTCTTGCTCAGAAAGGTAATCGGGTCGTGGTTGGGTGATACGAATACGCTGTTCAGGATTCTGAATTCGATCAGGAAATCGTTGTCTCAAGTCCTCATAAACCAGGTTCAATCGATCCCTGGCTAGATCGATGTTTGCCTGTCGTTTCTTTCTATCCAGGTTCCTTTCCGCTTGAGCTCCCCAATGTTCGCACAGATTGTCCAAGGCCAGCCCAGACCTTCCCAATTTCTCGTCGATGTCGCTGATTCGAGTTCCCAGTTCCTTCGCGGCCTTGGAATCTCCTGTGAACAAAGCTTCTTCCAACCGGGTGGAAAGATCCTGTCTCTCTTCCATGAGATCGGTTCTTTGTTGTCGCATGGAAGACAAGATGCTCCGGCAGATGGCAAGATCCGGCGAAATTCTTCCGGCGACCAGGTCCATGTCGGACTGACTCCATTCATGGGTCAGGACCAGGAAGATATCCTTGCGTTTCAATCGTTTTGCGACCCTACGCAAGATTCTCCTGGAATCCTCTTCCCACTGCGTATCCCCTTCCAGGAAGAAGATCTCGGAGACTTCCTCTTTCGGTTGTTTCTTGCCGAGATCCATGGGTACCATCTGCGTGACGCTACCGACCACCCTCAGGGGAGAGGTGGCCACGGATCGGGCGATCATCCTGCTCAGAGTGGCGCTGGCCACGGTGGCCATCTTCGTGAAGGTCCATCCCCTGCTTCCCATGGAGAAACGAAGCGGCATGCGGATCACGTTGGATTGATCCTCCAGGAGGAAGAGCACGGTATCCAAGGGCGCTGGCAACATGAGGGTGCGTGAGATGAAGCCGTTGATGGGTTCCGAGATGCTGAGATCCGTGAATACGAGATCCGCGCGGGTATTCATCTCTCCGTTCGAATGGAACCTCAAATCGATCACAGCGTCGAGGATTCCTCCGTCCACGGTGGTTCCAGCCTCCCCGGCCATTCCCCGGAAAGCGGGCAATTGCAGTCCATCCACTCGGATCCTGGAATGTCCGCGAACCGGCTGGTCCAGCACGAGCGTACCTTTGGCCATGGCGCCTTCGCAAAAGGGACGGAAAATCCGGGTTACTCGTTCCCTCCTCCTCGAGACAAGAGAGCTTGCCATGCCCCAAAGCCTTCCCAGAAGTCTCCTGTCATCTCGCGTTTCCAGTGGAATCTCTTCGAAATCCATATAGAGGGAAAAATCCATGGGAACGATTCTCCTGTCGCCGCCCCTCTGAAAACGGTCGATTTCCAGAGTGATATCTTTTATGGGCATGGTGAGTGGAGGCGTACAGCTCACGTCTTCGTAGAAGATGTCCATGCCAGAGACCTGAAGTCGTTCCACGCTCAAGAGAGGCATTCGGACCTTGTCCTTTTCCGGAACGTCTTCTTCTTCGATGGTTTTATCTCCCATAGCCTCGGTCGCCCGTTCCTCAGGGCGTGGCGTCTTGAACAGAAACCCCAAGATTTCCGTGCCTTCAGAATCCTTCTTGATTCGTAGTGAAGGGTCCCACAGTTCCACATTGGCCACAATCAGATCTTGATTGTCAGGACGGTACTCGGACACGTCCACCCTCAACTGGTCGATGGATGCCGCGATCTGGCCCTGGCCTGTTTCTAGGGAGAAATCCTTCAAGATCGCTTCCAGACCGAAAGGTCGGTTTGTGTCCGGGAAAACGCCCGCCTGTTCTGCTCTCAGCATGAGCTTGATCTCGCCTGTCAAGACCCCGTCGATCAGTCTGTCTCCGGATAGATCTTCCCTTCTCCGGGGCATCAAACCCAGAAGTGTCTCTCCTTGCAGTCCCTCCAGTCGAATCTTCATGTCTCCGGCCGAGGATACGGGATCCCAGGAAGTGGACAGGGTTAGTTGTTCGAATATGGGACGGAAACTGCCCGTGAGATCGAATGCCACCGAAGAGAGCTCTTCTTCTTCCCCCTGGCGAAGAGAAATGGGAGCACGGTGGAGAAGACGAACATCTTGAAGGAGAGCGGGATCGCTGTCCGGGTCCTCCGGATTGGTGATCCACACCTCGTCCAGTCCCAGATCGAACCGGTGTAAGGAGAAGAAGCGCAGCGGCCGGGTAGATGAATCGGTGGCCGCGGATTCCTCGTTCCCGCGGTTCTTCTCGGAGTTCGCGGGCTGGGTGGACCTGGCCAGTTGAATTCCCATGAATTCGATGTTGTCCATGGATAAAACGACATGGGTCTTCAAGCCCTGCAACAAGAGTTCTTCCAGATCCAATTCTCCTGATTCCTGGTGCCAGCGATTCAAGGTGCCCCCAGCCCGTTCTATCCGGAGAAGAGATTTGTCCTTCCGCTCATCCCATAAGGAAACGTCCTTCAGGTAGATCTTTCCCGCGATCCCTCCATCTTCGAAACGTTTCATGCCCGCTTCCAGGCAGAGATCACAGGCAAGACGTTCGCTGAGGATCTTGACGCCCTCAGGCAGATATCCCTGGATCGTTTCAGGTTGAAAACCTTGAAGACTCAACTGAAATTGCCCTTCCTTGTCGGTCTCTGAAACGGATCCGTGCGCGGACAAGGCCGCACGATCCAGAGAGCCTGGGGCGAGGATTTCGATATCCAATTGAAAAGGTTTGGATCCGTCTTTTGGGTTGAAATCCGTCAACTTCCCGTTCCACTCCAGAACCGTTTGAAAGCGGGGAGACACGGCGTGATCGGACCAATTCGCCTTGCCCTGAAGGATTTCGATATGATCCAGGAAAAAGGAGGGCTGGCCGGGAACTATTTCCCGGGAATCTTCCGGAGGTGCTGAAGATCTTTCGCTTTCCGGATCCAGAAGGATCCCTGCGACGATGAAGGCTGAGTCCTCGGTTCTCGAAGCGTGGAATCTCGGATTCTCCATGCGGATGGATTGGATGCCCATGGCTGAGGGGGTCTTCCGGAAAGATTGGATCTCCAGTCGATCCAGCCCCAGCACCTCCTCGCCGTCCGCGACCAGAGAGGTATCCAGGAGGGAGAGGTCTCCTCGCAGGTTTTCTCCATCCAGGTTGAGCGACATGTTGCATTGGAGTCGAAGATCCGCTCGTTTCATGAGGGGCCGAATACCCAGGGACTCCAATCGTGGAGCCAAGGAATCCATGTGTATTCCTGAAGCGATCCATTCCACCTGAAGACCAGGTCGGTTGGGATGTAATACCGCGTGTCCTCCGAGAGAAACCTCCTCCCAGAGGCCTTCCGCCCTTGTTCGCAGGGAAAACCTGAAGGGGGACTCCGGGGCATGATCCGGATCTGGAAGCCACGCGAAGGCTTCTCCCAGCCCTGCCATTTCGAACGCCGTGCTCGGAAGAGGGGGAGAGAGAAATTCGTCGGTATAGGTGATCGAGACATCCTCCAAGGAGAATCTTCCCACCAGAATCGATATGCGGGCCTTTGAGTCCTGGGTGTCTTCTTCATAAGAAGAATCCAAGTCGCGATCCGTGGGATCCGGCGCTCGGATTGGGATATGGAGTCCCAGGGTATTCCAGGCACCTGAGCTGTCCCGCGATAGTGGCCATCGAAGCCCTGTCAGGGCGATTTCACCCAAGTGCCAGGGGTGGCCATCTTTCGGCAGAATGAGATCCCGAACCAAGAGACGGGAAAGATGAAAAAGAGATTCTTCTTCCGTCTCGAGCGACAGGTCGGTCGCCTCCATGGAAAGAGCTATTCCTTGTTCCATTTCCCTGGTTTCGCCTCGGATAGCGCAGTGCAAGGAGCCCCTTTGGAAAAGGGGTTCCAACCCCAAGGAATCTAGATAGGGTTTCATGGCTTCTGAACAGATTCCCTGGATGTCCAAGGTCGCTGCCAAGGTCTTGCCCTGATGATCCATGCTTCCTTGACCCTCCAGAAACACGGATTCCACCATGCCAGGGAGCGCGCCTCGCAAGAAGAGGGTGGTGTCCCCGCTTTCTTGGGAGGCCATGTCGGCAAGGTTTTTTACGACAGCCTTTTCGATCCGGATTCCTGTATCCGTTTCAGGGCTCACCGACCGATCCTCGAAGAGAATCTGAGAATCCTCGATGGAAAGATCCTCCAGGATCCATGAGACGGTTTCGCGTTCGCTCTTCCGGGAAGGCTCCTGCGCCTGGGATGCCTGCTTCGATCCAAAGGCGAGTCCGGCCAGAAGAATCTCTCCGGCAGGCAATCGGGTCAGACGCATATCCATTCCTTGTAGACGCGCTCCATGCAAGCGCAGGGGTTTTTCCTGGGCTTTGCATATCGTCAGGGCGAAGCGCTCCATCACGCTCGTTTCCCATCCTTCGGGTTCGAAAGAGATCTCTTCACCTTCCAGGGCGAAGGTATCGATGCCATCCTCCATGGCCAGGGTCAGGCTTCCTCGAAGGTGGGCATCGATGGATCGAGCCACAGGACGGATCCCACGGTCCATCAAGAAGGAGGATAGACTGGCCCCTTGAAAGCCCTGAATCTCCAAGGAGAGATGCAGATCCATCTCGTGTTCCTGGAAACGCCCATGGCATAGCAGCGTGAGGCGAGAAAGCGTGTCCGGGGATGTTATCTCCAGATCCAGGCGCGTTTCTTCCCGGTTGGATCCCAGATGGGAACCCCGCAAAAAGAACGTGAACGATGTGTCCACCACCGGATCGAGGCTTTCGTCCCTGTATCTCAAGGTGACATCCTGGACCTCGACCGCATCCAGTTCAACAGGCCAGACAAAGCTTCTGGCCTTTTCTTCCCGGGTCTTTCCGGGCCCTTCCGAGGAGAAGGAATCGAACAGAGGGAAACGTCCCTGATCGTTTCGTTCCAGGAAAAGACTCAAGGATTCGATGGCCAGATTCTCCACGGCCCAACGTCCTTGCCTGATCCGGTCCATGCAAAGATCCACCGCGATCCTGTCCCCTTTCAGAAGAGGTTCCTTTTCGCCGAGGAAGGAGATCTTCGGTTCTTGGATCTCCAGTGTGCCCCGGGTCAGGGAAAGAGTGACCCGCCTCGTTTCCAGACGAAGTCCACGGGAAGCCAGAATATGGTTTGCCAGGACCGGCAAGAGGAAAGGCAGAGCCAGGCGAGAAAGGATCAAAAAGGCGATGAAGGCGACACCACCCCACAAGAACGCGCGAAAAAGCCTTCGCTTCACGGACTTTCCCCCTCCAAGGTGCCAAGAGGATTGTATTTCGGAGGGGCCCATCCCTTGTGAGCCAGCCAATCATGGGCGCGGATCCGTCTGGCAAGGTCCCTGCTCTCCAGACACGACAGATTCTCCTGGAGAACGCGCTCCTTGAAATCCTCCAAATCCCGGGCCTGAATCAAAAGGACCTCCAGAATATACAAGGCCCGGGCAAGCTCGCCGACATGCACGTACAGCAACCCCTCCCAGGTCTCGGTGTCTTCTCCCAGCGCCAATCGGTCACAGAGGAGTGTGAGTGCTGTTTTCTCCAGAGCCCATGTCGCGACGTTTCCCTCGTCGCCCTTCCGTTGGATGGAATCAAAGGCATCTTTCAAGGATTGGATCATCTCCGAGTCCCCGGAGAGAAGCAGACCCCGGGCAGCCCGGGCGTTCCAGGCCTGGACCTTGGCCAGAAGATCGATGGGGATTTCGGCCCGACGCTTCTCCTGAGAAACGGACATATCGTCGCCCCAATGGGGAACAGATGGCTGGATGGATCCGCGCGATGGTCCTCGCGTGTGGATCTTTACCAAGGCCACGATCCAGGTCCTTCGGGCGTCGGGTAAAGGAGATGGAAACGCCAGAAGGCGCGTTGTATCGCGCGCATTATCTTCTTGCCACAGGAAGAGCAGTTCCGATTCCAATCTGTCGCGGACCTTGCCCTGCAATCGCACGGCCCATTGAAGGGAATCCAGGTCGCCTTCAGCCGGAACATGAAAAAGGAATGCCATCCTGTTTTGAGCCAGAAACGCCTTGTCTTTGAGACCCGAGGTGTAGCATAGGGTGGTCATTCCGGGGAAGATCCAGCCGGTTTGCGCCACGAGCGTCTCCCGTGCCGCTGGATTTCCCTGAAGGAGTCCTGCCCAGGCATCCAAGGCCAGATCTGCCGGTGCGGTCAGCGCTCCGGAAGCCAGGAGCGAATGGGAACGGATGGGCACGCGGCGAGAGGGTGAGACGATCAAGCTGATCGAGGGAGAAAGAGCAGTCATGGAGATCGAGGGGGATGGAGCGGAAGGCAAAGTGACGATTTGAAGGTCGACTTCCCATCCATCCATGGATCGTTCCCCTGCCATTGGACGAACCGGTTCGAGTGGGCTGCCTTGCAGGTATTCGACACGCCATTGCGTTCTCGTCGAATTCGGAAGTTCTTTTCCTTTTCTGCCTTTTCCCGCGCCACAACAGAGCAGGAAGACTATGCAGGGAGCGATCCAGCGGTTTAGCCCTATCACGATTGTCTCATGGTTTCGCGCTTCGGTGTGCTCTGAACCCTTTGGGGCCAGAGCATCCAGGATATCCTGGCTCGATCGAAACAGGTTTCTTTTCTATTATAGCAAGGGAAGAAGGTCTTGTTTTTCCGGCCATGATCTGTCTAAATCCAGATCGGGTCGATTGAATGCCGACCAGGCTTTCGGGACAGCCCGAAAGCTCAAAGTCCGGGCAAGCAGGAGGTGAAGAAAGACATGAACACACGCTGGGGCACATGTCTGGGGTTGGGATGGGTGATGCAGGTCTGCATGGCCGGGCCGGGATGTTCCCTGGAACACTGGAATCCCAGGGATCTGTTTCTCGAAAGCCTGGTTCAACAGGTCCCAAATATTCTGGCGGGACAGGACGAGCAAGGACGATTCGGAACGGAACCATGGATCTGTCAGGATCAGAACCTCATCTTCCCTTTGGCGGCTGCCTGGTCTTTTCAGGACGAGAACAATCCTTTGTATCGGGACGAGAAGCTCTTGGATGCAATCGTGGCCGGGGGAGATGTCCTGATCCGGGAAGCGGACGAAAAAGGGATGTGGACCTTCAGGAAAAAGGATCACTCCACCTGGGGCCAGATCTTCATGCCTTGGACTTATAGTCGATGGATTCGAGCGTTTTTCATGATTCGGGACTTTATGCCAGAAGGAAAACGAGAAGCATGGGAGCAGGCCCTTTCCAAGGGATACGAGGGGATTTCCCGGACGTGCCTTGGGACGGTCCACAATATTCCAGCTCATCATGCCATGGGACTTTATTTCGCGGGAATGGCCTTGGAGCGGGAGGATTGGAGGATTCAAGCTCGGGATTTCATGCGTAGAGTGATGGCAGTGCAACACACGGATGGCTACTGGTCCGAACATCACGGTCCGGTCGTGGCCTATAATTTCGTTTACACGGACAGCTTGGGGACTTATTTCAGTGTCTCCCAGGACCCTGAAGCCCTCGAAGCCCTGAGAAAAGCGGCTCTGTTTCACGCGAGTTTTACCTATCCGGACGGCTCCAGCGTGGAGACCATCGATGAAAGGAACCCCTACTCCAGGAGCATCTCGCTGGGAAATGTTGGCTTCACCCACACCCCGGAAGGAAGGGGATACCTCTTGAGACAACTGGAGCTTCACCAGGCTCAGGGAGGGACACTGAGCGCGGATTTCTGCGCGAGCATGCTTCTATATGGACAGCAGGGAACGGCGATTCAGCCCCCTGGGGCCAAGGAGAGATCCCGCCTGGTCCTGGGGGAAGGGGACGCCCTGGTGCTTCGCCAGGCGCCGTGGTTCCTTTGTCTTTCCACCTTTACCTGCGAGCCTCCGAGTTCCAGGTGGATTCAGGACCGTCAGAACTATCTGAGCTTGTATCACGACGATCTGGGAATGTTTTTGGGCGGAGGCAACACCAAGTTGCAGCCTCTCTGGAGCACGTTTACCAAGGGAGACGTTGCCTTGCTTCGACATGAACCCGGGGATGAAAACCCGGAGTTTTTCCCGGCGATCGATCTGATCTGGTGTGCCCAGGAGGCGCGAATCGAGGAACAAGGGGACAGCTATGGACTCGTCCTGAAATACGGAGAGGTTTCCTGCAGAGCCGCGCTGAGATTCGAGGATGAGAAGAGGGCTTCATTGTCCTTGTCGTCTGGAAAGAAGCCAGGGGTGAGGGTGGAGGCTCATCTTCCTTTCATGAGGGGACTGGGCTCGGTCCAGAGCTGGTCAGGAGATCAGGCAGAACTGGAAGAGACCTCGTTCGAGTGGAACTCGGAACAAGCCGGGGGAGGATTCAGATATGGTAAGCTCTCTGTGTCCATGCCCGAGGGAACACGTCTCTGCTGGCCTGTTCTTCCCCACAACCCGTACAAGAAGGATGGCGCTTCGGATCATCGGTCTGGACGTCTGGTGCTGGCGGTTCCTTTGTCCGAAAAGGAGGAGAACCAGGTCGTGGTGTCTTTGACGGTAGAGTAGACGGGTGCGCGGAAGATAGAGGAAATGTGCCATGAGAATGTTTCACATTGGTTGTCAAACCTATACGTGGGAGATGCTGGGCGAGAAGTGGAGAGGGACACCTGAGCAGATACTGGACCTGGTGGCCAAGGCGGGTTACGAGGGGGTGGAATTCTCCAACATCATGATCGGATCTTACGTGCGAGAGCCCGAGAGATTCGCCGAGATGGTGGGGAAGAAAGGATTGACCGTGGCCGCTCTGGCCTACGCCCGAAACGGATTCACGGACGAGGTGGAATTCATGCAGGATCTGGCCGGGGCCAAAGATGCCCTGACCTTCTGTTCCGTGTTGAAGGTGCCGCTCTGTCTTGGAGGGCCTGCTTCCCAGGAGGCGGGGGATCGAAAGCGGAAGAGAATTCGTGCGGTTCGGTTCTATAGGACAGTGGCCGAGTTGGGAGCGCAGCGAGAAGTCGTAGTTTGTCTTCATCCTCATTCTCATCATGGATCCCTGATGGAAAGCGCCGAGGAGTATGACGAAGTTCTCTCCCTGACTCGGGAAAGCGGACTGCGCTTCAATCCCGATGCAGGGCATATCGTCCGCGGGGGACAAGATCTTCTGGACTGTGTGCGCAGACACGGTGAATGGATATCTCATGTTCATATCAAGGATGTGGATGAACAGGGACAATGGCAAACCTTGGGCGAGGGCGCGATTCCCTGGAAGGCGTTTTTCGACACCCTGGTGGATGTGGGATATCAAGGCTGGATCGTGGCCGAAGAGGAATCTTCCCTGGCCAGAAGGTCCCAGAGGAAGGCGATACGGAAAAACAGGGAATACCTGGAAACCTTGGGATTTTGACGTGGCCCCGATCTGGCCGGGGGCTTGATCACAGTAGGGTGAGGAGTGCGTGAATCGTTTTGGCTCAAGCTCGGTGGCCGGGCCACCTCGCCGCAAGTGTCGCTCATGACATTGTGTGCTGTCGGTCAAAGGCGGGTAAAAGGCAAGGAATCAATTTTGGCGAGCGACAACGAACTCTACGAAGGAGAAACCTATGCGGTTTTACAAGGGGTTGATCATGGCAATCCTGGGATGCGGGCAAGTTTTCGCAACGAACTTGAAAGCAATGGACTTTGGCGTCAGGGCCGACGGCAAGACGGACGATGGCCCGGCGATCCTCAAAATGATCGAAGCGGCCCGGGAAAGGAACGGTAAGGCTGTCAGGCTGATCTTCCCCAAGGACAAGGTGATCTATGTCGCCACCGGCAAGGACCGCTACCTCTTTCCCCTTCAGCACACCAGGAATGTCACGGTCGATGGTGGAGGATCGACCTTCCTGCTCGCCCCGCCCATTCGCATGATCGATCTGAAATTTGCCCACAAACCGGTGCTGCGTGACTTCAACGTGGAATATACGGTGAGCATGTTCATCGAGACCATCATCGAGGCGATTGGGGAGAATGGGAAGTACGTCGACGTCAAAGTTCTTGAACAGGGAGAGACGAAGAACTTGGGCGGGCCCACGAAACAGGACGGCGAACAGTGGTTCGGCGGCTTCGTCTGGTGCGAAAACGGCGAACATCCCAAGGCCGCCCGGCATTACGCCGTGAAAGGAGTAGAGGTCCTGTCTGAGGACGAGGCCAGGATCTTCATTGACGGCGACTCCATCCCACGGAACATGAGAGACAACATTCAACCAGGTGTCACGCGTTTCAGTGTGCCGCGCCCCGGTGTCGCGCATCGGTATGGCCCTGGTCCAATGTTTAAAATCCACGATGCTGTGAATGCGAGATTAAAGAACATCGCAGTCTGGGACGCACCGTGGTTCACGTACAGCGTGTACCGATGCGAGGGTACATGCAAATTCCTGAATGTGGACGTCGTGCCCAAGCCTGGAACGGATCGGTGGATGGCCGGCTGTCGGGACGCGTTTCATGTCACAGGCAATCGGGCGAAGCTGATCTTCGACGGTTGTGACACGGCAGGAATCGGGGACGACGATTACAATTTCTGTATCCTTTCCTCAGTCATCCAGGATGTGCTTTCTCCGACCCAAATCGTTATCCAACAGAAGTTTCCGATCCAGTACAACCCCATGCGTGTCGGCGAAACGCTCATGGTGATGGACAATGAGAACTCCGTGGTGGGTTCGGCCAAGATTGCCAGATATGTCGAGAAGCCGCTCAAGAACGGTACCCCGATTGTGCCTGGCGGGCATTGCCCTCAGGTGAACATCGCCCTGGAAGCTCCCATCCAAGGTCTGGAGAAGGGCCTGAACGTCTGGTCCAAGGAAGCGTCCAACCCCGATACCACGCTCAAGAACTGCACGGCCACATTCAGCATTCGCATGCAGACCTCCCTCAAGATCGATCGCTGCAAGTTCGTCTGCTACAACGTTTCCTACGGCATGTCGCCTCGGGAAAACAACGTGGAAGGCCCGGGACCTGACTTCATGTGTATCACTAACTCTGAGTTCCATATCGGCCGTGGTGCTGGCTATCACGCCAACTGCGCCGGTGCGGGTCCATTCGCCCGACATCGGCTCCAACGCGTCTATATCAAGAACTGCACGTTTCGAGGCCCGCTCGACATCGTCAAGGCTCGTTCCATCACGCTTCTGAACAATCAGTTCCATGGCGACGTGAACGTCCGTCAGTACGAGACGTTAAACATGTCGGGCAACACCCGTGATGGGAAGCCGTTTGCTCTTGAGGCTCGCAAAAATCGAATCAGTGTCCCGAAAGATACGAATAGATATTGACCTGGCCCGCGACAAGCAAGTACGATCATACAGTTTAGGGCCCAGGACAACATAACTTCACATTCTGAGGGGCAACGCTATCCTTGTTTTCGAACGCGCCTCCATCGCGAAAGCCTCAACGTATCTCGGATACGCCTGCGGTTTCGCTCCATCGTTGCCTTCGAATCTAACGACAGTTTCACCCCCATACCTGCGAAGTTGTTTTGTCCTGGACCCTTAGAAATGGGCACACCTGGGAGGATGCCATCATTCCTGAGCGAAAATCATGCAATCCTGACATACGATGTCAAACGGAAGTACAACGGGTACAGGAGCGGGTTCATGGATATTGAGGTTCGTACCAGGCATGCAGGAAAAACCTACCAGTTCAACGAGGGGCACGATCCGCGTCAGCCCGCGCAGTACTGGTTTCAGAATCCGCCGGAGGGGCTTACCCTCTTCATCGTGCTGTACACTCAGGCCTGTCGATGGTCACGGTGCCTCGGGTGCAACCTGTCCTCCAGGGTATCGGCGCGACATGTGCCTTTCGGTGACATCATGGGGCAGATTGACCACCTTTTCTTACAACTTCTCACGCAGCAGCACAGGGTCGATTTGCGCAAGATCATTTTGTCCAATAACGGCTCTGTTCTGGACGAGGAGACATTTTCCACCACAGCACTCATATATTTTGTGGCCATGATGAATCTGCACTGCCCAAACCTTTCAACTGTCAGCATAGAGACCCGGCCGGAGTACATAGAATGGGAAGAGCTCGAGGTGCTGGCACGTGCCCTGAAGGAGGGGAATACTCCCACCGATTTGGAGCTTGCCGTTGGCTTCGAAGCCTTTGATGATCGTATTCGAAACGACTACTTTCGCAAGGGGTTGGCCCTCGATACATTCGAGCATATGGTGAAAATGGTCGCGGAATACGATTTCAAGCTCAAGGTTTATTTTATGCAAAAGCCTGTGCCAAATATCACGGAAGAGGAAGGAATTCGGGATATCATGCAGGCAATAGATTACCTGAATGCCCTGGCCAAAAGATTCGATATCGATATTAACATGCACCTCAATCCAACGTATGTTGCCAAGGGCACCGAGCTGGAGCGGGCCTTTCTGGCCGGCGAGTACAATCCGCCTCGAATGGAAAGCGTTATGCGCGCGGTTCGGCATGCCGAACATGCCGGAATCAGTGTGTACGTGGGGATGGACGACGAGGGGCTAGCCGTCGAGGGCGGAAGCTTCATACGGTCGGGAGAGGAATATATCGTGCGGAAACTTGAAGAATTCAACAGGACACAAGACTATAATTTGCTGAGATGACGAAGGGTTTGCTGTTCACTGAACGTAAACATTCAGTGAACCCGGCCAGACGATTCACGCACTCCTCGCCAGCCCTCTATAATCTAAGATCAGATCGGGTTCACTGAATATGTACCAGTGGAAAGAAAGGATAGGCTCACAATCCATGAAAAATCCTACCTGGAATCCAGTACAGATCAAGGAGTTTATCGAGGGAGAGGCGATACGGGGACGTATCCGAGAAGATGGGGGGGACATTGCCTGTGAAGGGGTCAGAGATACTACGGTTCTGGTTTGCCTCAAAGCTGCCTGTGCCTCCTGTCCCTCGGGTTCCCGAACCGTGAAACATTTCGTGGAACCCAAGGTGAAGGCCCTCTTTGGAGGGCAGTGGACCGTACAGGCTCGTCTCGAAAAGCCGTACTTTAGCCGCTAGGGATCGCTTTTTCGCTTCAGGAGATTTGAACATGGCCACAGGACACCGCGATGTCATTCGAAGATCTCTCAGTGTTGAGGAATGGATCCGAATACGTTTGGAGCGCGTGAAATCTTGGCATGTCCTGATGTCCCATCCCACGAAAGCCTGGCGTGTCAGACCTGCCCTGTACAAAGGTCCAGGCCAGTATGTGTTTTCAGAGCCCTGGCGTGACATTCACGAAGAGGATTGGTGGGGAGAGCCGGATGGGACCTTCTTTTTTCGAGGCGCGATTCGGGTGCCCAGCAGTTTTTCCGGAATGCCTGTGGATCTGGAACTGATATCCTCCACCGAGATGCTCGTGAAGGTGTCCGGATGCCTTGTCAATGCCTTGGATCCGAATCGGAGTCGCGTTCGCCTCTTGAAACGAGCCGAAGGAGGGGAACGTCTCTCTGTGGAAATGGAAGCGTATGTTCGATCCGCGCCGGATGATGGACGTGTCAAGGCGTTTGGCGGCCATGGTTGTGTTCAATCCTGGCGATCGCCACGCCTTGTCTCCTATGATCCGATTGTGGAGCAGTTTCTCTATGACGTGGAATTGGTCACGGATGTGGCTTTCTGCTCCCTGGTGGATGTGACGATTCGTTCGCATCTCGAGAAAGGAATCGACGAGGCGCTTCGATGGGTGGATCGGGATACGGACGACAGGGACATCTTCCATCAATCCTTGTTGCGTGCGGATGAAACCCTAAAACAACGGATTCAAGAGATTTCCACCGTGCAACATCCCGGTTGTCTTGGCCTAGTGGGACATTCCCATCTGGACGTGGCGTATCACTGGCGGATTCGACAAGGGATCCGAAAGAACGCGAGAACCTGCCTGGTTCAGTTGGCTCTCATGGAAGACTATCCTGAGATGCTGTATTGTCACACGCAGCCATACCTTTACGAGGAACTGAAGGCCCATTATCCGAAGCTTTTTCAGCGGGTCAGGGAAAAGGTGAAACAAGGAAGATGGGAGCTTGCAGGAGGCCTGTACGTGGAACCGGATTGCAATATTCCTTCAGGGGAATCCTTGATTCGACAATGTCTTTTGGGCAAACAGTTTTTCCTGGACCAGTTCGAGGTGGATGTGGATACATGCTGGCTTCCCGATGTGTTTGGTAATAGTTGGATCATGCCTCAAATCCTCAAACGATCTGGAATCAACTACTTCGTCTCGAACAAGATGTCTACCTGGAACGATACGAATCGATTTCCTCACACGAATTTTAGGTGGAGGGGGGTAGATGGTACCGAGATTTTCGCATGCGTCCCCGCCAGCCATTTCATATCCTGGCTCAGTCCGGAACAGCTTCTGGCCAACTGGGATGGATTTCAGGAGAAAGAGACCGTGGGGGAATCCATGAACATGTTCGGCTTTGGCGATGGCGGTGGGGGACTGACTACCGAGATGCTGGAAAGGGCCAGAAGGATTAGGGGATTTCCAGGACTTCCTCGCACGAGATGGGTTTCAGGAAAACAGTATTTGGATGAGGCTTTTCGAAGTCCTGAGAGACTGGAGGTCTGGGACGACGAACTCTATCTGGAGATGCATCGAGGTACATTTACGACCAAGGGGGGACTCAAAAGACTGAACAGGCGGTGCGAACACGCGGCAAGGGAAGCCGAGATTTGGTCTTCTCTGGCGTCCTTGGATGGCGATTCCTATCCCATGGAGGAATTCACGCGGGCTTGGAAGAAAGTTCTGGTGAATCAATTTCATGACATCTTGCCTGGATCCCATACCACCCCGGTGGGCAAAGAGGCCGAGGAAAGCTACGAGGAGGCTCTGTCCGAATTTGAGGGTTTGAGACAAGATGCTTTGGACCGTTTGGCAGAGAAATTCGATACCCAGGTCCAGAGAGGAGATCCTTGGGTTCTCTTCAATGCGATGGGATGGGAACGACAGGGTCTTGCCAGGATCCAGGTGGAGGGTGCCGGTCCATGGTGTGTTCTGGATGGACAAGGGAAGGAGTTGCCCTTTCAGGAAATGCCGGGATCACAGGGCCCTGAGTTGCTTGTGCAGAGTCCTTGGATCCCTTCCATGGGAGCCTCGGTAATCTATGTGAGGGGGGAGGGTGTTCGGCAAAATCTGGAAGAGATGGTGGTTTCCGAAGAAAAGCTGGAAAACCGTTTCTTCAGGATACGATTCGACCCTCACGGAGAGATCCGTGAGCTATTGGATAAGAGGTTGAATCGACAGGTTATTCCCTTCCGTGAAAAGGGAAATGTGTTGCAGCTTTTCGAGGACAAACCGGGTATCTACGAGGCATGGGATATTGTGCAAAACTTTGAAGACAAGTCCTGGGATATCTCCCAGAACGACAGAATGCGTGTGGTGGAGAAGGGGCACTTGAGGGCCGGGGTCGAGTTGAAAAAGACCTTTTTCCATAGCAGGCTCATCCAGCGGATTTGGATCTACGCGTCTATCCCCAGAATCGATTTCGAAACCTGGGTGGATTGGAAAGAACACAACAAGCTCCTCAAAGTGGTCTTTCCGGTGGATATCCTTTCCAGGCAAGCCACGTATGATCTGAGCTATGGGGCCATTTCCAGGCCTACCCACAAAAATACCTCATGGGATAGAGCCAAATTCGAGGTGTGTGGTCACCAATGGGCTGATCTTTCAGAAGGGGGATATGGCGTAAGCCTGTTGAACGATTGCAAGTACGGACACGATATTCAAGGGAATCGAATCCGACTCTCTTTGTTGCGCGGTCCCATTCGACCGGATCCGGACTCGGATCAAGGGGAACATACCTTCACCTATTCCTTGTATCCGCACTGTGGAACCTGGCAGGATGCCGCAACCCCAAGGGCGGCTCACGAACTGAATTCTCCCATTGTCTCGATAAGGACTTCCCGTCACAGTGGATCGCTGGGTGGAAGACACAGTTGGCTGGAGGCCCACGGCGAGGGAGTTCATGTGGGCGCTCTGAAACGGAGCGAGGATGACGAGGACCTGGTGTTGCGCCTGGTGGAGTTGAACGGCGGAACGAGCCAGGCAACCGTTTCATGGAGCGGGAAGCTTGGGCGTGTCGTGGAATGCGATCTCCTGGAACGGCCTGAAAACAGGATCCGATCCAGAAAGACCGATTTTTCGGTGCAATTGAATCCTTTTCAGATCAGGACCTTCCGAGTCAAGACGTCCTGAGTGTTTGCGAATTCTCTACGAGAAATATTGACGTACGATTCCCATGACCTGATCTTTGTATCGACGAGCTCCAAGAGGGTCTTTCCCTCTGCCTTGTCGGATGACGATATACTTCTGGAGCTCGTAGAGAAGATAAAAGACTTGTCGTATCCGCGCTTCAGGAGAGAGATCGCGTTCCTTTCCGTATCCTTCCCAGAAAGACGGTTCGGATATCCCACAGTAGTCCAACACGGCGAACTCGATCTCAGGATCTCCCCAAAGCGCTCGATCCCAGTCCACGATCCCGGTGAGATGTCCCTGCTTGTCCACCAGGATGTTTTGGTGCCAGATGTCCATGTGAAGCAGGCTGGAAGGCATGTTCCTGTCAAAGAAGATCAGATGTTTGTCCAGAAGACACCGCAAGAACAATTCCTCTTCCTGATCGTATTGTCCCACGCAAACGATATCCTCGATCATCTTGTTCCACATGATGTGAAAGGCGTCCACCCAGCGGGCCTGAGGATCCATGGGACGATGTTTTCCCAAGTAGCCGTAAGAGGAAGCGGTCTGACCGTGGGTCTGTGACAGACAATCGCCAACCTGACGCAGGACTCGATCGTAGGGAAGACGGGATGCTTCGGCGAGGGGCTTGCCGGGTAGACGTTCCATGATGAGGAAATCGCGATCCAGCAGCGTCAAGGAGTCGTCGAAGCAGAGGATGGGAGCCACCGGCACCTGGGTCTTCGCCAGAAGAAGTTTATGGATCGCGGGCTCCTGCCGCATCATATCCCTTTCGTAGAAGACGAACACTGAATCCCTGGGAGGAGCGATGCGAAGGACCAGTTCCCTGGAGCCAACCTCGACGAAGAAGGATTCGTTGAATTTCCCTGTGGGAATGCGCTGAAAGGAAATAGGACCGCTCGAATCAGGAAGGCGATGTTCCAAGATTGTGGATAATAGCTTTGAAGTCATGGTCATTTGTGAGAACCTGTTCTATGTTTCGGACCAGAAAGGAAGGAACACGACTGTGGTGACCTAACCTGATTGACTCCCTTTCTGGAAGGGCTTAAGATCCTTCAGAATAAAAGGATAACAGATGATTCGTATGGATAGACGCGATTTTATCAAGACAGTGGGAATCGGTGCGGCTTGTTGCGCCATGGGTGCCGGAAAAGCCTTGGGGCAACCACCGGGCGTTTTCCACGGAACCCAAAAGGAGAAGTTCAAGATGAAGCTAGGCATGGTTACATACAACATGGGCAAGGATATGACGTGTGACGAACTAATTTCCTTTTGCAAGAAAACCGGGTTGGCGGGTGTGGAACTGCGTACAACCCATGCTCACGGAGTGGAAGTGACGTTGTCATCCGAGGAACGAGGGGACGTGAGACGTAAATTTGAGAAATCGGGCATCGCGATCGCCGGTTTGGGATCGGCCTTTGAATATCATTCCAGCGACCCGGCAGAGGTGGACAAGAATATCGTGGGGTCCATCGCCTACGCGAGATTGGCCGCGGACGTGGGGGCTCCAGGGATCAAGGTGCGACCAAACAGCATTCCCAAGGGGGAAGATCCTGACATCACGTATGAGCGAATCGGGAAAGCCTGGGGAAAAGTCGCCGCGGCCGCGTCCGATATGGGGGTGGAAGTGTGGATGGAGGTGCATGGTCATGAAGCGACGCGCAGCTTGCCAGGCATTCGAAAGATGTTGGACCACGCGGATCATCCCAATGCGAAGGTGTGCTGGAACTCGAACGCAGGCGAGGAGAATGAACACGGCAGCATCAAGCCCAATTTCGATCTGGTGAAACACGCCATCGGCGAGGTCCATATCACGGATATCGGGGTGTACCAGTATCCATGGCAAGAATTGTTTCATCTGTTGAGGGAGATCCATTTTACAGGCTATTGTCTGGCGGAGATCCAGTACAATCCGGAGCCGGAACGATTCATGCGCTACTACAGGACGCTCTTTGATTTGTATACGGGTCAATATCAGTATCCCAATCCCGGGGTATATGTTTAGGCTTGAAGGAGGCCATTTGAATGAAAAAGGAAGAAGGTCGCTTGCTGACTGTCTTGTCCGCAAGAATTCCTCGCTCATGTTGGATTTATGGAAGATTTGTACTGCTATCGCGCTAACGGTTATTGCTGGTTCCGTATTTGCTAGTACTGAGCTTGATTCTATGCCTTATAGCCCGCACATGGCCCACGTTATATGGGATTCATTCAGCCAGAATTCACTCGGCTCAATGCCGATTGGAAATGGTGACATCGGTGCCAATGTCTGGGTGGAGTCTTCTGGTGATCTGCTGCTTCTTTTGTCCAAAACCGATTCCTATGACGAATTCGGCCGGCTACTCAAACTGGGAAGACTCCGTATCAAGAGCAAACCATCGCTGGCCGAAAATCCCTTCCAACAGGCTCTGCTTTTGGTAAACGGAACCCTTGAAATCCAAAGTGGCACAACTAGGGTCCGAATCTGGATCGATGCGAATCATCCTGTGGTCCAAGTGGATTTCCAGAGCGAAAGTCCCATGGAGGTGGAAGTTCATAACGAAGTCTGGCGCACTACTGTTCGCCGCCTCGATCGAGTGGATGGTCGGGAACGGGAGGCTCATTCGGCCTATGGGATGGCTTCGGAGATGCAGAAGGTCTATCCGGATACGATCTTGCCACACAAGCCAGATCAAATCGCCTGGTGTCACCATAACGTCGAATCGCAATGGGAATACAATTTGAGGCATACAGGGCTGGAAGCGGAAATTGCCAGGGGAACCGATCCGCTCCTACATCGCACCTTCGGAGCCGTTGTTCGTGGAACAGGTCTCCGGTCCACGTGTGACATTGCAATGAAAACGATCCAGCCCAAAGAATCCATTGAGCTTCAGGTATTCCCTTTGACTCGGTTTGCAGATTCCCCATCAGCATGGCTTTATATGGCTGAAGATTGGATCGACAGGATCCCTTCCTCGACCGAAGCGAGATTTGTCGCTCACCAGGCTTGGTGGAAACAATATTGGGGACGGAGTTGGATATCCCTTTCTGCTTGCGGGCCCGAGGCGGAGGATGCCAAGCGGGTTTCCCGTGCCTATGCCATCCAGCGATTCCTTACCGGTTGCGCGGGACGCGGAAGTTTACCCATCAAGTTCAACGGTTCGATATTTACTGTGGATGAGGTGTTTGACCCGGACTACCGTCGTTGGGGAGGTCCCTATTGGTTCCAGAATACTCGGCTTCTCTATTGGGCCATGATGTACTCCGGAGACTACGATCTGTTCGTCCCGTTTTTCAAGATGTACATGGACGCTCTTCCACTACGCAAGGCTGCCACGAAGATCTATTTCGGCCATGAAGGGGCATTCTATCCGGAAACGATACACTTCTGGGGGAATTATACCGACGAGAACTATGGATTCAACCGGGAAGGCTTGCCAAAAGGTATCACGGAGAATCGCTATATCCGTCGTCATTGGGAAGGCGCGCTCGAACTTGTAGTCATGATGCTCGATTATTACGACGCTGTTCGAGACCCCGAGTTTCGGGACAATATGCTCCTTCCCATGGCAAAGGAGGTGACGGCCGCATTCGATCAGCACTGGAAACGAGGACCTGATGGAAAGGTCCTTTATCACCCTGCACAGTCCCTCGAGACCTGGTGGGACTGTATCAACCCCACACCGCCGATTGCCGGACTGAGATATCTCCTTCCGCGCCTTTTGGCTTTGCCCATCGATGAACAGACTAGGGATGTGTGGCAAAAACAGTTGACCGATCAGCCGGACATCCCAAGCCTTACGGAAGCCGGCCGAACTCGAATCCTTCCGGCGCAAGAATTTGATACGCTCAGAAACAGCGAAAATCCCGAGTTGTATGCTGTTTTCCCGTTTCGTCTCTTCACCCAATCCGTGGGGGGCGATTCTCTGAACGTTGGGATCTACACATGGGAAAAACGTCTGCACCGTGACAACAGGGGCTGGCAGCAGCAGCCGATACAGGCCGCCCTGCTGGGTCTTACCGACGAGGCGAAGCGCATGGTCATCGAAAGGGTGAAGCATACGGCGGAAGGATATCGATTTCCTGGTTTCTACGGCCCCAACTACGACTGGACGCCCGACCAGGATCAAATCTCTGTCTTCATGATCGCCTTGCAATACATGGCGATGCAATGCGAAGGGGACCGAATCCTTCTCTTGCCAGCCTGGCCCAGGGAATGGGATGTACACTTCAAACTGCACGCGCCATACCAAACGACGATAGAGTGCGTGGTTCAAGATGGCAAGGTCGTGACCTTGGTTGTCCAGCCTGAAGACCGAAGGATGCATGTGGAGATCTGTGAACCTTTTGCATGCGACGAATAGTGTGACGAGAATCTATGTGTTTGCATCCTGATGACAAACATAATGCACTGTCGACGACTGGGCAGAACCGATCTGAAGGTGTCCGCGTTGAGCCACGGAGCTGCTCACGGCGCGACAAGCGATCAAAGGGTGCTTGCTTCTTTGGGAAGGGAACAATTTATTGTCAAGGTTAAGACGAGAGAAGGAGGGATCATGAGGATACTTTATTTGGACCTGGATACACTGAGGCCGGATCATTTGGGTTGCTATGGGTACCATCGCGACACGTCTCCGAATATGGATCGCGTGGCTCGAGAAGGCATACGATTCGATAATTTCTACACGTCGGACGCTCCTTGTCTTCCAAGTCGGGCGGCCCTGATGACAGGGAAATTCGGCATTCACAATGGGGTGATCAATCACGGCGGGACCTGTGCGGATCGCCCACCAGATGGCTCTGAGCGGGGTTTTCGGGATTCCATGGCTTCTGGTGGCAGCCTGATCCATCTTCTGCGTGACGCGGGTTTGCATGCCTGTTACATCGGTGGTTTCGGAGAACGACATTCCGCGTATTGGTACTATGCCGGATTTCATGAAGTGCATGATACCGCCATGGGCGGCATGGAATCCGCGGAGCATGTGACGCCTTCCGTGTTGGAGTGGATCGATCGGTACGCGAGCGAGGACAATTGGTACCTCCACGTCAATTACTGGGATTCGCATACGCCCTACCGTGTGCCTGAAGAAGAGGGAAATCCCTTTGAGAACGATCCGCTGCCTCCATGGTTGACAGAAGAGGTGCGTAAACAGCATTGGCAACACGTCGGACCTCATGGAGCTCAGGATATAGCCATGTATGACAATCGTACCCATCCCAGGTATCCTCGGCATCCAGGGGACCTGCCGGATATGAACGCGGTGCGTAGAATGGTGGATGGGTACGACGGCGCGATTCGCTATATGGATCGACATATTGGGCGGCTGCTAGATGCCCTTCAGATCCAAGGAGTTCTGGAGGATCTGATCATCATGATCAGCTCGGATCACGGGGAGAATATGGGTGAATTGGGGATCTATGGCGAACACGGAACCGCCGATCAGATTACCTGTCGAATCCCTATGATCCTTCGCTGGCCCGGTATGGTTCGGCCGGGGCAAGTGGATCGAGGACTGCACTACAACCTGGATCTCGTTCCCACGCTGGCAGAGATTCTCAAACGCCCGGTCAAACCCGAGTGGGATGGGAAAAGCTTCTCTGAGACCTTGATCGCTGGGAAGGATACGGGACATTGCCAGATGGTGCTGAGCCAATGTTGTCATGTTTGCCAGCGTTCCGTTCGTTGGGACGATTGGATCTATATTCGCACCTACCATGACGGGTTTCATCTTTTCCCCCGGGAACAGCTCTTCCACGTTGTGGAGGATCCACATGAACAGCGCGATCTTGCGGAAAAGCACCCTGAAGCGTGCAGGGAAGGAGCCTGGCGACTGATGAATTGGCACGACGAAGCCATGGCCAAGATGCCTCGCGGTCGCGTGGTCGATCCGATGCGAGTGGTGCTTGATGAAGGTGGACCTTTCCATGCGCGAGGTCACTTGCAAGGCTACATCAAACGCCTCAAGGCAACGGGCAGAGACTATGGGATCGAGGAACTGCTTCGCCGACATCCACAAGAGGTTTCAAGATGAAGGAGGTTCAAAAAACATGTGGTGCGCGTCCACGGTTAGCTTTCTTACCACCCTGGCCGCCGTGTCAGGCCATCCGACCGAGGCTGTCAAGGATCAAGCCAAGATTACCTTGGTGCAATTGACTACCAAAAACCAGTCCCCGGACTCTGCGGTGGAGCGGATGCCCGCCTTTTTCGAGCAGGCGGCTCAATACGGATCGGACCTGATCGTGTTTCCCGAGTATATTCTGGGAGATCGGATTACCGTGGAACATCCAAGGGTTCAGACCTTTTTTTCCCTGGCGCGTCAGTTCAAGATGTATGCTGTCGCGGGCATGGTCGAAAGCCATGGGACCCGATACGCTACCACGGCTTTGGTGGTGGACAGGAAAGGCTGTTTGTTGGGACGGTACCACAAGTGCCATCCGGCCTCCGGTCCCCCTCCTCATTTCTGGCCGCCCTTGCCAGGTGCTGGCGCGGAAGCCTGGGGGATTCTGGGCAACCAGTTCAAGGTGTTTCACCTGGACTTCGCTCCGATCGGGATTCTACAGTGCTATGACGGTTATTTCCCGGAGGCTTGGGGATGTACTTCCTTCCAAGGAGCGGAGATCATCCTGTGGATCAATGGACGGGATGGCATGGTTGAGGATGGCTACTGCTGGTTCGCGGCGAATGCCTATGGCTGCGTGGTGGGAGCCAACATTACGGATGGCAAGAACACCGGGTTCGCCGGCAGCTTCGTCCGCGCCGAGGGTGTGCCCGAGGAGAGTCGGCTTTTTCCCAGGATCAAGGAGCCTGGGGACGCTTGCGTGCATGCCACCATCGATCTCGCCGGGTTGAGAAGGCACAGGAAACATCTCAGAACCATGCATCAGCGTCGACCCGAGCTCTATGGACGCTTGACAGAACAGATCAAGCTCTGGCAGGACTATCCGGACATTCCATGGGATTTTCCCGAATGCGAGGCGCTGGTCAACCAGGCTCAATTGCCCGTGCCGGAAAGATGAGATTCATGGGTTGTCCGCACATTAGAATGGTGTCAGATCTTCGCCCAGGCAGCCCGGGGAGGAGAGATCGATGGATCGGATGCAGCATGCATGAAGCGGAGGTGTTCTTATGAATATGGCCTTGATGTGGGGCGGTCTGTTGGGACTGGCAGGCGCTGCGGAGATTGAGGGAAGATGGGTTCATCCCCTTTGTGAACCCCTGATGGTGGATAGAAACGGACCTTTCGCTCTTCTCGAAGATGGCAGCATCTGGACTGTGGACGAGCAGGGATTTCGCACCAGCGAGGACGATGGAATCTCTTGGAGTGATGCCATTCCAGTGGCCTCCGGGATCAAACCCTCGGAACCGGCCTCCTTTCACCTGGTGAGAACGAGAAACCATGTGCTGGTTATGGTGTATCTGGATCTCGCGGAGTATCAGTTTCGGTGGGATGATCTAAAGGGGGAACCTCAGGAAGGGTGCAAACTGGAATTGTGGTCCGTTCGAAGCCTGGATCAGGGCAAGACCTGGGTAGATCACCAAAGGCTTTTGGATGGCTACAATGCCAACTTCTTTGGGTTCATCGAGACGAGCGGGAATGTCCTGGTGGCTACGGTGGAACATTTGGTCTCGAAGCCTGGACGTTGGGTGTCCTGTTCTTTCTTTTCCGAAGACGAGGGGAAAACCTGGAAAAGGAGCAATCTGATCGACATCGGTGGGCATGGCCATCACGATGGCGCCACCGAACCCACGGTGGCCGAATTGAGCGATGGCAGGTTGATGATGTTGATGCGCACCAATCTTGATCGTTTTTGGCAGGCCTTTTCAGAGGACCGGGGGCGTTATTGGAGGGTGGTGCAACCCAGTTCCATTGATGCCAGTAGCGCCCCGGGTTACTTGCTCGCGTTGAAAAGCGGACGCTTGGTCCTGGTTTGGAATCGCCTGAATCCGGAGGGAGGGACTTGGAAGAAGTCGGAACCTGGACCCGCGTCTGAAACGCCCGCTTCCTGGCATCGCGAGGAGCTTTCCATGGCCTTTTCCGAGGATGACGGAAAGACATGGACACCTGGCGTCGTCTTGGCCAAACAGAAGGGGGGGCAGCTCTCCTATCCACTTCTCATGGAAAGACGTCCCGGGGAGATCTGGATCGTGGCGGGATTCGCTTTCAAGGACAAATGGAAGGACCCAGCGCCATTTCGTGTCAGGTTAAGGGAGGAAAGCCTGTTCAGGGAAGCTCTTTCCCAAGATCATTGAAGCTTCCACACATCGCTTTTCATGTTGTTGCCTGCCACAATCCACAACCTGTTTTGTTCACGAAGACGCTGGCAGCGTGCCTGGGTGCCCAGGGGACGGGTTGAGGTTGCTTTCATTGAAGACCATCGGAGGCATGCCAGACAACGTTCCTGTCCTCCTGGTTCCATTCCTCCAGGATCCACGATGGGTCGTAGAATGCCGCCACTTCGCGATATTGTCGAGGGGATCCGGGGGCCTGTTCATTGAAGCGACAGACAGGGTCGCTGAATGTCACGGTTTCGCTGGAATCCGGCAGCTCGCCCCTTGCACAACCGTGTCCGTGATGTTCGATTTGGATCGGTGTTCGATCCTTGTGATGCTTTGATCATGTTGTGAAGCCAGGGAATATTTACGAATAGTTGTCCAGTCTACAGTCCACTGGATCGTGGGAGAAAAGAATGGGTTTGCCTTCCCTTTGCACGACAAGAGATTTCAGGCAACTGGTGGACTTGTTTGCCAGGTATCTGAAGATGGGTCCTTGAATTGTGAACCCTTGTCCTGTTTCCGAGAAAGAGAGCTCTTCCGAAGGCAACGGTTCTCGAAGGACAGAGGAAAGCGTGGGGCAGGATGCGAGCAGAACAACGGAGATAAAAGGGAAAAAATCAGCATTCGTTAGGGCTTTAGAGCGGGAAACGGGGTTCGAACCCGCGACCCTCAGCTTGGGAAGCTGATGCTCTACCGACTGAGCTACTCCCGCGTGGATAGAGAGAAGTATATCACTGACTCCATGGGAGTGCAACGGATCTCGATACGCCTGCGGTTTCGCTCCATCGTTGCATTCGAATCTAACGACAGTTTCACCCCCATACCTGCGAAGTTATTTTTGCGTGAGCCCTTAGATCATATCGGACTTGCGAGGAGCACATAAAACATCTGGCCGGGTTCAGGGGTGGGCTGACCACCGAGCTTGAACAACGGGGTGGATGGTGAGTCCATCGCCGACCGGTTACCGGGACTTGATGCCCAGGACTGCGGCTTCTTCCGGAACGCCCCAGATCCCGTTCAGGGTTTGGATTAGACGTCCAAGGGACAGGTTGAAGGAGGTTCTTATATCTTCTTCGGTTCGGTTTCCGTTCTCTATGGTTTCAGCTTGGGCTTCGTGCCATTGGCAGATCTGGCGGATGGAGGCATCCGTGAAATCATGAAGGGCATTCAGGTGTTGCCACACCCTATGCAGTTCATCCTGTCTGGCCTGGGCCGGCGTGTATGTCAGGCGTTTCAGGCACCTCTCCCAGAGGGAAAGAATCTTGAAAAGCGAGCCGGATCTTCTGCCGTGAACGGGATCGGTTTGTGCTTTCTCTTGAAGCCCGAGAGATTCCATTCTTTTCCTGAATACCCTGTAGGGTTCCTCCATTTCCAGCATGATCCAGTCCCGGTGAGAGTTTTCCAGGCGCGGAGCCAACAAGGGTTCATCCAGGGGCTTGGGACGCAGCACCTTGGACCGCAGTCCCATCTTCTCGCAAACCGAAGTGACCAGATCCGCGTGGTAGAAGCGTACATGTTCCGGATCTTTCCAGAAACCGAAACACTGCATTCTCACGGACTCCGGATTGGGAAAAACCAGCAAGAGCCGGCCATCTTCTTGCAGAGCCGCGGCGGCCAACTTGATCAGTTCCACCACGGATGGGAATTCTAAGTGTTCGATGAAATGACTGCAATGGATGCCATCGTAATGTCCGTGATGCTGTTTCAGATGCTCTATGGCGTCTTCGGCTGTTACCTGTTTTCCTTCCATCCTGGCTCGCTCAACAAGAGCGATGTCCCGGTCCAGGCCTTTTGCGGCAATCCCGACCCGGTCCAGCAGTTCCAGGAAAAAGCCTTCTCCGCATCCCAGATCCAACACGGACTTGCAGCCCTGAAAGCAGGACACATATTGTTGCTGATGGGCCTGGAGCGCTTCCTTTTGGGCTGCACGTGTCCCTTGGACATAGTCACTATATCCATACTCTTCGTTCATCGTTGGACCAAGTCGTGGTAGATCGCTTCCATTTCAGCGGCGTGTTCCGACACCCCTTTGACCACGGGCATTCTCTTGGTAAATCTTTGCAGTATTCCTGGCTCGGAGACGATTTTCTTCAGTTTGTCCGCGAGATCTTCGGCATCTCCCACGCGGAACAGGATGCCATTCTCTCTATTATGCACGATTTCAGGAAAGACGCCGATCGAGGGGGCTGCGACCGGGACACCGGCAGTGAAGGCTTCGTGGGAAACCACGGAAAAAGTCTCTTTCCAGAGAGAGGGTACAACGAGAAGATCCGCGCGCGAGAGAATCTGAGCCAAAGCCGAGTTGTCGTAGCGACCGTGGAAGGTGACGGGCCATCCCTCCACCTCCCTTTGAAGCCTGGCGTAATAGGCTTCGTGTTCAGGAGTGGGACATCCCCAACATTCGAGCCGGACTCGGGACGGATCCAATCTCTGGAACGCCTTGAGTAAGACGTGGAGTCCCTTGTGGGGCATGATGACACCCATAAATAAGAAACTGATCTTTCCGGGCTCCGCCGTGATTTTGGATTGGACTCCAGCGGGTTTGACACCGTGAGGCAAGACCATGATCTTGTCGTCCGGTATGCCGTGGTCCACATAGACCTGCTTCATGAACCGGGAAGGCGTGAGGAGCAAGTCCAACTTCTTGAGGGTCTCCCTGAGATATCGAACCCGAAAGGATGTATCGCTCAGAAGGATGCTATGTGTCGGAAAAGGAGATGGTGTCGCGGTCAGGTCCAGGCCTCCGGGAACCAGGAAACGCTTCAGAATTTGACGGAGAAATGCGGGACATAGACGCTTATATCGTTGGGCCCAGCGATGCTGAATCATCGGATGGGACGCGATGGGCCCGGGTCTCCTGTTCTCCGGAGAATGAAGGCACGCCACGCAGTTAGCTCCTTCCTCGGGTCCATCGCAGATCGTGCCATCCGGACGGAGAAGCTGGATTCGTTCGCAGAGGAACCAGAAATCATGGAGGGTCATGAGGGCTGGATAGCGCGCGGAGGAAACGATGTAAATCAAGGACGCGGACAAACCGATACAATGCTGAAAATGGACGATATCCGGTCTAAGAGCGCGAAGGTAATCCCTGAAAATCGATTCGATACGGTGATTCTTGTAATACATCATCGGATTGTCGATGACCAGAAGGTTGTTGTTAAGACGCGTGATGTCCACGCCATCCAGGGACTCTCGACGACAGGAGAACTCCGAGGTGTTTCCATGAGCTTCTCTGCAGAACACATGAAGCTCGTGTCCCCGCTCCGCCAACGATTTTGATAGTTGGTAGGTGCACAGTTCTGTTCCAGCTTGATCCACCGGAGGATAACCATTGACCACTTGGAGTATTTTCAATCTGGTGATCCTTTGGGCAGCATACTCTGCCTTATGTTCTCGCGATTCGATGTTGCAGGGACAAGACGTGAACCAAGAAGGAGGGCCATGATGAGGCATTGGAACCCAACCAAAGCCCGAAACCTCTCACGGTTTGCCATAGTGGGGACTTCAGAGCCCACTCAAGCTTTTGCCTTCTGGAACCAGGGTAGACGTCTTTCAAATACCTTAGATCCGCCAAGATCTGCTCCAGGATCCAATTCTTCGGGGAAAAAGCGGCAATCTCTTTTTCTCCGTAAATGTTCCTAATCGCCAAGGCGTGTTCGAAATGACGCATGAACAGGGCTCTTGTCATGTAATCATGGGAATGGATCACCATGGATCGAGGCGCGTAGGCTGTGGCGAACCCGGCTTGAAGCACGCGGTAACTCCAGTCCTGGTCCTCAGCGAAATCCATTTTCCGAAAAGAAAATTGTTCCCATATCGATCTACGTATACAGGAACTCGTGTTGGCGAAAAAGG
>Ga0114946_10000345_pt1 | contig 30135 bp, 21 predicted proteins | sample WalLakDeSediment_FD_88676 | JGI IMG/M metagenome (GOLD analysis project Ga0114946, IMG submission 88676) | Lake sediment microbial communities from Walker lake, Nevada to study Microbial Dark Matter (Phase II) - Walker Lake 11/02/13 Deep Sediment | ecosystem: Environmental > Aquatic >... | reverse complement strand
TGCCATTGCTGCTGCAGAACCAGTTTCTGCCTGGCATCCTCCTACTGCACCTGCAAGACTCGCTTTTTCTTCAATAATCAGCGCAATGCCGGCACCGACCAAAAGACCTTCTGAAATTTTTCTATCTGAAAGCCCGTGGATTTCCTGTAATGTATAAAGGGTTCCGGGAAGGATCCCCGAGGCCCCTGCGGTTGGGGCAGCCACCACCCTACCCATGCATGAATTCACTTCCTTTGCCGCTAATGCCCTTGAAATTAAGCGTTGAAACTCCGGAGACAATACACTGACCGGATGCCGGTATACTTTTTTTGCCCCATTACTGATCATTCCCGACCTGGAAGTCATTTCCTCACTTAGACCGGTGTCTACAGCCTCCTTCATCACAGTATAAGCCTTTTGTATTCCGTCCCAAATAGCTGCTTCTGAATTGCCTTTTTGTGTAATTTCATATTCAATGACAGAATCAAAAATATTGATTTTTTTTTCCTCACAATAGGCCTTCCAGCCCCGAAAACTCTCGAAAAGATAACTCATGGAATATTTGGGTTTTATTTACTGCAATTTGGTCAAAACTTTGACACAAAGCAATGGGTGGACTAAGGTGAAAAAGCCCTGCTATTCCGTGTGCAGGGCTATATAATATAGAGCAATTTATTTTATTTCCACTATTTTGGCCTTAAAAAACAGTGGTTCAAATGGCCTGGCAATTTGAGGGATAAAACCCTTTTGGAACAGGTCTCTTCTAATCTGAAAAGGAAAAACCTGGGTTGAAACACCAAAGGCCAGATGAGAGGGGACCAATGCCTCAAATTCCGTATTATTGGTCAAACCTTCCATGGTTAGATTCAGGAAGTCCAAGTTTGACTCACTTCCCAAAGATATCTGAGTTGGATTTGCGGCATTGGTTCCCTCTGCAATGGACTGGTTCTCACCCAATTGATTTAGAGTGAATGTAAATCCTACGATATCGCCATCTTCAGCAGGAGTTCCTTCATTCGTGGAACTAACAATTTTGATATACATTCCTTCTTCTGTTCGTTCAAATCCCGTTAATTCCTTTTCTTCAATGTATTTCAAAATCAATTCCTCTTCCCTTTCTTTGATCTCTTCCTCTGAATATGTTTTTGCATACTTTATCCTGATCTCCAAATTGGAATTGGGCAAGATCAATTGCTGATAGGTGTATTCTTGGTAACCTAAATAGGAAGGTACATATAGCGTAAAGATCTCCCCTTCTTTTGCCAATCCTGCTGCAAAATTCATTGCCCTTGGGACAAGACCTCCTTCGGAATGCTTGAAAATTTTGGGGTCCTTACTCTCGTCCAAATAACTCTCTATCAATTGACCGTCTATCGTTCTTATTTCGTAATAAACGCCAACGATGTCATTGTTCACAATCTGATTGGAAGTACTGGCTGTCACTTCCTTCACGTAATAATAGCCTAAAGGCGTTTCTATTGCCTGAATGTTTTTTCTTTCTAAAAATTCTTTCAGTAACCTGTCATCTCTTTCAATTGCCTTTTCAAGATCAGATTCAAGACCTGGAAAACATGCCCCAAATGATAAAGTGGTTAAAACCACTAGAAAACCTAATACTTTACGCATCTAATTCTTATTTTTTAATTGAAAATTCATTCTGATATTCATTCCACCTATGGAGAACTGTTGTCCCAAAAACGTTTGAGAGCCTACTGAGGTTTTAAAAAATGGTTCAAATGACACAAAAGTTCCATTTTTGAGACTATGTTCATAACCAAGACCAAAATTAATCATTTGTCCGACATTTGACCCACTATTTTCCTCAGATGGTCTCACAGTCTCCGTAAATGTCTGAACCATATTCTGGGAAGTTAAAAATCCTGGGGTATTCAAATTGACAGCATTAAAAGTATTTATACTCCTTTGGTTAACATAAACCATATTGGAAATCCCTGAAACCAGATACAATCCCGATGCCTTTTTGTCCATTACCATAAATTTCAGGTTAATTGGAATCTCAAGCTGACCGAACTTCAGCTCCGAATTGGTATTGATCAGATTGTTACTCATATTGGCCATCCTGGAAACATCCTCTGATTGGGAGGCCACTACATTCTTGAAATAAGCCCCCTCCGGGTTGATGTTCTGACTTGCGTAGGCCATTCCCAAATCGAGTTTTAATCTTTTTGAAAAGGAAAATTCAGACATAAAACCAGCACCCAAATTCATGGCCTGATTGGAATTGGATATGGTTTGTGGAGAAACAAGGACACCTAACTTAACTGGATTTTTCACATCTTTCGCCAAGGTGGTTTTATCCATTTCGTAATCTTTCCCACCATTGAGCCAAGCCTGAACCAATTCTGCAGCCTGCTTTTCTTCCTCTACTCTTAGTCCGCTGACAAAAGGTGTGGTCGGTTCCTTTTCCTTCTCTAATCCTGTGGTTAAAGAGATTTCTTCAGACTTAACGCTTGGTATTTCAGCAATACTTTTCTTTTCAACAAGATCATTTTTTACCAAATAATCTGTTTCCTTTTGTTTATAATCCCCTGAATTCTCTTCCCTTTTACCGGAAATATCCAAATGGCTTTTCCCTGCCAGTTGAATACCGACACTATTATCCTGCTGATTGACTTCATCTAAATGCTGTAATGAAGAATCCTCAATATCCTCATATTCAAGCTCCATTTCAGCATTATTTGAGACAATCTCAATTTTGGGAACATTTAAATCCCTTGGGAAAAACATATAGGTTAAACCCAAAACCAGTGCAACTGAGGCAGCCCACAAAATCCAGCTGAATTTTGAAGTGCCTTTTTTGGACTTAAAATATGCCGCAGAAAAGCTCTCCCAAGCTTTTGGGTCAAAGGGCTCCCCATGATTCTCAAAGGAGTCTTTAATTTTTTCTACCAGCCGTTTATCGAACTGCTCCTTCATTTTTTATATGGTTAATTTCAATCACCTTTTCTCTTAATTTCTGCTTAGCCCGAGCCAGGTAAGTTCGTGATGTACTGGCAGGTATACCCAGCTGTTCAGCGATTTCACTGTGCGTAAAGCCTTCAATTTCGTACATATTGAAAACCATGCGCAGCATTTCAGGCAGGCATCGCAAAATACCCAGGATATCCTCCATTGATAATTGGCTGATCACTTCAGGCTCATAGCTTTCTGCTTCCGCTTTCTCAATTTCCATGGCAGAATAATACTTTACATTTTTCCGGTAATGGTCAATGGAAGTATTTACCAGAATCCTTCTGAACCAAGCTTTGAATGAATTATTTTCATCATGTTGTGCCAATTTGTCAAACACCTTCATGAAGCTATCATTTACAATCTCACAGGCCTCATCACGGGAATTGGAATACCTCAAAGCAATGCTCATAGCATAGCCATAGAAATGCCTGTAAAGCATTTCGACAGACTTTGGGTCTCCTTTTTTTGCTTTTTGGATGAGTAGATTTTCCAAATATGCTTGTTTGCTTTTTCTGGTATTTATGTAAAGACGTAACAGAATCAAAAACTGCTACAAAAAAGACAAAAATCTTTTTGGGGTTCTTCCGGAATATTCAAATTAATTTCTTCGGACAAATTAGGCCTTATCTATATTCAAAGTGCTTTTCAAAATAGAATTCATTCAAAAGAGTTTTTAATAGTAGGTTTAAACCCTTACATTTATTTTCAGTTTAATAACCTACAATCGAAAATAGCGTTAAATTTCTGAGCAAATTATTATCATGAGATTTAGATTTATCCTGTCCTTTATTTTAATCCTATTTAGTTTTGCCCTTTTTGCGCAAAGAGAAGACGCCGGGGACTATGACTATGATAGCGAGGTGCTGGTTGGAATCAACAAAAACACCAACGGGGGCCTGATAGGTGCCCTTTCACTGAAGCTTGGATATAGAGTTGACGAATCTACATTTCAATTCTTTGGTTTGGATTTGGCAAATGTGAAAAATCCCAAGGAAGTTCGCTACAATACTGTCTTGGGCAATTCCTATCTTTTTGGCAAGTCTAATTACCTGTATGTCATCCGACCTTATTATGGCAGAGAGCTCATTTTATTCAAAAAAGCACCACAACAAGGGGTTCAGGTTTCCTTATTGGGAGCTATTGGCCCTTCCATCGGTATCATTTCACCATATATTATTGAATATTCAGTAAGCAGGTTAGAAACGGTAAGGGAGCAATTTGATCCTGAAGTCCATCAAAGCAGGTTCAATATTTTGGGACATGGCCGCCCATTTGAAGGAATGAACAACGCCGAAATCGCATTTGGTGGTAATGCCAAAGCTGCAGTAAATTTTGAATTCGGAGTTTTTAAATCAAATGTCACCGGATTGGAACTTGGATATCAATTGGAGGGTTTCAATAAGGAAATTGTTCTCATGCCCACAACTGAAAACAGGCAGATTTTTCAATCTGTTTATTTCACCTTTTTCTATGGATTCAGGAAATAGATTGGGTTAATTGGTGCATAGGGAGTAATTTTGCAACGCAAAAATTCAAAACAAGATGATCGAACTACCAGTTATATCCGAAGAGGCGAACAAAAGAAAAAAACCGGATTGGTTGAGGGTGAAGTTGCCTGTAGGAAAAGAATATGCCAAAGTAAGGAAGTTAGTAGACGAACATAAACTCCATACAATTTGTGAAAGCGGAAATTGCCCCAATATGGGAGAATGCTGGGGAGCGGGAACGGCAACCTTTATGATTCTTGGAAATGTCTGTACCCGGTCCTGTTCCTTTTGCGCTGTGGCAACAGGGAGGCCTCCTGAATATGATACTGATGAACCGAGGAGAGTTGCAGAAGCCATCAGGCTTATGGGCGTGAAGCACGCAGTGATCACTTCTGTGAACAGGGATGAACTCAAAGACCGGGGAGCTGAAATCTGGTACCAAACGGTAGTTGAAACAAAAAAACTATCCCCGCAAACGACCATTGAGACATTGATTCCAGATGTGAAAGCAAATTGGGATGCCTTGTACAGAATGATTTCAGCTGGACAGGAAGTCGTGTCCCATAATATGGAAACTGTGGAAAGCCTTTACAGAAGGGTAAGACCCCAGGCAAAATATTCCCGCTCTTTGGAACAGATTAAACTGACCAAAGAATATGGAAAAAGAACCAAAACCGGCATTATGCTGGGATTGGGAGAAACCAAAAACGAGGTATACAAATCCATGGATGACCTGGCCGAACATGGATGTGATATTCTAACCTTAGGACAGTATCTTCAACCTACCAAAATGCATATTGAGGTGGCCGAATTTATCCATCCGGATGTATTTGCCCATTATAAAGAGGAAGGTATGAAAAGGGGCATTAAGTACGTGGAATCCGGTCCCTTGGTAAGGTCATCTTACCATGCGGAAAGACATGTAAACGTTTAATAAAAAGGAGGATGAGGCAAAACCTCATCCTCCTTTTTTAGAAGCTTAAAATCATCTCAGGTAAGCTGACAGCATCCAGACTACTTTTTCCTTCCCTGTAATGTATTCACTCATCAAAGCAACAGTGCCTTCATCCCCTTGTTCTGCAGCAGTTTCCAAAGCCTCCCTCTCCAATTTCAATAGAGTATTCAGATTATCCCTGACAATTTCTACCATTTTCTTAGCATCCTGAATGTTTTTCGCCTCTTTTATTTCAGAATTTTCAATGTATTCTGAAAAAGTGGAAAATGGTCTTTCACCCAAAGTAAGTATCCTTTCAGCAGTTTCGTCAATACCTAAATTTGCCGCATTATACAATTCCTCGAATTTTGCATGCAATTCAAAGAAATTAGGACCTGAAACATTCCAATGAAAATTCCTCAGGTTTTGATAATAAATTTCATAGTTAGCCAAAAGGCTGTTCAATTTATCCACCAATTCTTTGCTGTCTTTTATTTTTAATCCTATATCGTTTGTTCTCATAATAATTATATTTATGTTTTACTTTCTGAATATAATCAAAAATGAGACCACTCTCCTCAAAAAAGAAATATTGTCAGATTGATAATATCTATGGATAAAAGGAGTTTTCTATAATGTTTATCTACAAATACAGCTTCTAAATGAAGACCAGAATTCAGGATATTGCTAACTTCAACCTTTATCAGAACAGAAGCCAGATTAAGTGGATTGTAGTCCTTTGTTCTGTTGTAATCAGTTTCGGTTCCATTTATTACACCAACAAACTGGTAGAAGAACTGAAGGAAAGAGAAAAGAGGCAGATTGAGTTGTTGGCAAGGGCTTTGGAATATGCTTCCCTTTACACTGACAACCTGACATTTATCAATCAGGAAATTATCCAGCAAAATACCTCAATACCTGTGATTGTGGTAGACATGGAAGGGACACCCATTGAATACAGAAATATAAATTTTGGAAATAAAAGCTCAGCAGAAGATAAAGAGAAAAAATTAGCCCAGGAACTGGTCAAAATGAAGGCGGATTATGATCCGATTCCAATCGAGGATGCCCTGGTGTATTATAGAAATTCCGAATTGTTGACTTCTTTACGTTTTTATCCCTATGTTCAATTATCTGTCATCCTTGTGTTTGGATTTTTGGCCTATGCAGTATTCAACCAATCCAAAGTTGCTGAACAAAATAGAGTTTGGGCCGGTCTTACCAAAGAAACCGCCCATCAATTGGGAACCCCGATAGCCTCTTTAATGGCCTGGATAGATTATCTCAGAAACTCCCCTGTTTGGGAAGAAAATAAAGAGGTGATTGAAGAAATGGATAAAGACGTTGTCAAACTGCGTATGGTAACTGAGCGCTTTAGCTCTATAGGAAGTAAACCATCCATACAACCTGAAAATGTTTTTTTGGTAATCGACGAAGCGATCAATTACCTGAGACCCCGGATATCATCAAAAGTGGACATAAAAATCAATGGCTATGCCAATAATATTGAAGCCCTTATCAACAAACCTTTGTTTGAATGGGTAATTGAAAATATTTGTAAAAATGCAGTGGACGCGATGAAAGGTCAGGGAACTATTTCAATTGATATTATCAAAGAAAGTGAAAAGTTTGTGATCATTGACATCACTGACACAGGCAAAGGAATGGACAAAAAAATGTTTAATAAGGTGTTTATTCCAGGTTTTACTACCCGTCAACGGGGCTGGGGGCTTGGTTTGACCTTGGCCAAAAGAATTATTGAAGGATACCACGAAGGTAAAATTTTTGTTAAAAACTCTGAAATTGGAAAGGGAACAACATTCAGGATAGTCCTGCAGGGAAGCAAGGATGGTATAAGCGGATTCAAAAGAGAGGATTTTGTGAATCAGAAAATAATAGAGGAAGTCGCACCCGTGATCCAAAAGAAAGTTTAAACCTTCCAACCTTAAAATTAAAAGCTTACCTTTGCAGCCTGAAAAATTACAGAATCAGGATCTCAGATGAGTTTGACCAAGGAAATACAGAAAAGAAGAACTTTTGCCATTATTGCACACCCCGATGCAGGTAAAACAACGCTGACAGAAAAATTATTGCTTTTTGGTGGAGCAATTCAAACGGCAGGTGCAGTAAAATCCAATAAAATAGATACTGCAACCAAATCCGACTGGATGGAAATAGAGAAACAAAGGGGTATCTCTGTGGCTACCTCTGTTATGGGATTTGAATACCAAGGTGTGAAAATCAACCTTCTCGATACCCCGGGACACCAGGATTTTGCCGAAGACACTTACAGAACATTGACTGCAGTGGATTCTGTCATTATGGTAATTGATTGTGTAAAAGGTGTGGAAATTCAGACTGAGAAACTAATGGAAGTCTGCCGCATGAGAAATACCCCTGTGATCTGTTTTATAAATAAATTGGACAGGGAAGGAAGGGATCCCTACGAACTCTTGGATGAGGTTGAAGAAAAACTCAATATTCAGGTGAGGCCTCTGTCCTGGCCTATAGGGATGGGAAAAGGTTTTAAAGGTGTTTATAACCTTTATGATAAAAAACTGAACCTGTTTACCCCCAGTCAAAGAAAACTCAGCGATGACCGCGTAGTGATTGAAAATCTTGAAGACAACAAACTCGATGAACTCATAGGAGGCAACAATGCCAGGCAACTCAGAGAGGATGTGGAGCTGATTGAAGGCGTTTACCCGGAATTTGACACCAAAGAATACCTGGAAGGTAAAGTAGCTCCGGTCTTTTTCGGATCAGCAGTAAATAATTTTGGTGTTAATGAAATGTTGGATACTTTCATCCAAATAGCTCCCTCACCCAAAAGTAGGTTCACAGAAGAAAGGGAGGTAAATCCTGAGGAGCCAAAATTCTCCGGATTTGTATTTAAGATCCATGCCAATATGGATCCCAACCATAGAAACCGTATTGCTTTTTTGAGAATATGTTCAGGAAAATTTGAAAGGAATAAACCTTATAAGCATGTAAGGGGTCCCAAGCCGCTTAGATTCTCAAATGTAACCCAATTCATGGCCCAGGACAGAGAAATTGTGGATGAGGCCTTTCCAGGTGATATTGTGGGTTTGTATGATACAGGTAATCTGAAAATAGGAGATACCCTTACCGATGGCGAAAACATGACCTTCAAGGGAATCCCAAGCTTCTCCCCTGAGATCTTTAAGGAAGTGATCAATAAAGACGCCATGAAAACCAAACAGCTGGAAAAAGGGCTGAAACAGCTGATGGAAGAAGGGGTAGCTCAATACTTCACCTATGAAATGGGTAATAGGAAAGTAGTAGGCACTGTGGGACAGCTTCAATTTGAGGTCATCCAGTTCCGACTGAAAAACGAATATAATGCCTCAGTGGAGTTTGCTCCCATGAACTTATATAAAGCTTGCTGGATCAGTAGTAAGGACAAAAAACAATTGGATGAATTCGTCCGCTCCAAAAGCCGTCATATCGCTCATGATAAAGATGGTAAACTTGTCTTTATGGCTGAGTCCAGGGCTTGGTTGCAAATGGTACAGGAAAATTATCCTGAGATTGAATTCCACTTCACTTCGGAATTCTGACATTATCGAAAATCCCCCTAGCTGTTCCTCTGTGGCCAAGGCCTAGAAGGAATAGGTAACTGATTATATTTAAACCTTATGAGAAAGAAACCATTTACCGTAGTTTATGAAGACAACCACCTGCTGATAGTCAATAAGGCTGCAGGTATATTGGTTCAGGGAGACAAAACAGGAGATAAGACGCTTACAGATTATTGCAAAGATTATATTGCAAACAAGTACAAAAAGCCGGGAGCGGTATTTTTACATCCTGTACACCGATTGGACCGACCGGTGAGCGGATTGGTGGTTTTTGCAAGGACTTCCAAAGGTCTGGAACGTATGATGGAGCTTTTTAGAAAACGTGAGATCCACAAAGTATATTGGGCTATAGTCAAAAACAAGCCAAAAGAGGAATCCGGCAAGCTTACCCATTGGTTGGTCAAAGATGAAAAGAAAAACACAGTAACCGCTTACGAGAAAGAAGTCCTGGGTTCCCAGAAAGCTGAGTTGACCTACAAGAGACTGGACAAACTCAATGACCACTGGTTACTTGAAGTGAGACCGGTGTCGGGACGCCCCCATCAGATACGGGTACAGCTGGCATCTATGGGCTGCCCCATCAGAGGTGATGTAAAATATGGTTTTCATAAAGCCAATCCTGATGCAAGCATTAACCTGCATGCTTTTCATTTGGTATTTCTACATCCTATCAAAAAAGAAAAACTCTATCTGAGGGCTGCTTTACCGGAAGAACCTTTTTGGGAGCAGTTTTTGGAATTTGAACCCATAAAGGCAAAGGACCAACATTTGGACAATACTTTTAGTGGTTAAAGTATTTTAGGCATGTGGTCTATCGGCCAAAATATGATATTATGATTGCATTATGAAGGTAAAAGCATTCCCAGTATTAATATTTCTTTTTTCTCTCAATTTGACAGGATTCTCTCAATCCCTAATAATTGAAATTGGTGGTGCTGATTTAAGATTCCCTGAAGATTTCAGGATCCAGGGTCCAACTATGGGAAAACCTTTCCCGATAGATACCTTTCAAACTTTATCGGGTGAAAAAATTGACAGGGATTTTTTCATTGGCAAAACAGTAGTCCTGAACGTCTGGTATGTTGGGTGTAAAGGCTGCAAACAGGAAGAACCCTATTTAAAGCGGCTTACTGCAAAGTTTGAGGAGAATGAGGAAGTTTACTTTCTCGGAATTTCTATGAGCAAGGAAGTTAAAGTCCGAAAACATTTTGAAAAAAACGGCAACTTTGGATACGAAACAGCTTTGATGGAAAGGAAAGAGGTGGAAGAAAAGTATGGGGTTTATACATCTCCTACGCATTTTATTGTCAAAGACGGTATATTGGTTGAAAAATTCACCATGCCTATCGCCTTCGAAGAATTATTGGTTTGGTTTGAAAAAAGGATTGGCGTTTTAGCTTCAGAATAATTAGAATAAACCAAAAAGAAAAAACCATGGAAATAATGAAGCCTATTCAAAAAGTCCTTCTTGCATTTTTTATTATTATTTCAATCCAATCCTGTTCCCATAAACAGGAACCAAAAACCATCTATCTTGTCCGGCATGCTGAAAAACAATTGGTAGGGGACGACCCTGAACTGAGTGTAGCAGGTACTGCAAGAGCAAAAAAACTGGGACAAATCCTGGCTGACAAGAATATTTCAAAGGTTTACAGTACCAATACCATTCGAACCAAGGCAACAGTTCAACCCTTGGTAGACACCCAAAACGGATTAACTATAGAAATCTATGATGCCAAAAAACACGATGAGCTGGTCAAAGACCTCAGGTCGGGAATAGGTAATGCGATTGTCGTCGGACACAGCAATACCATTCATCATGTTGCCAATTATTTTGTCGGTAATGATGAAAAATTCCCGGAATTGGAGGATATCGAATACGACTTCATTTTTGTTGTCACACTGGAAAAAGACGGAAGTTCCAAGGTGGAGAGGAAGTTATTTAAGGAGTTTTAAAACTTTAAACTACCCTCACCTCTATTCCCATCTCTTCCAATTTTTCTTTGTATAGGTCCGGAATACCCGCATCGGTAATGATCATGTCCACATCTTCCAATTGGCAGATTTTCCCGAAACCCTTTTTACCGAACTTGCTGGAATCTGCCAAAACAACAGTCTTTTGAACGGCTTTAATCATCTGTGCATTCAGATGAGCTTCCATCATATGGGAAGTGGTCAACCCATGGTCCAAGCTAATGCCATCCACACTCAAAAAGAGTTTGGAGCAGGCAAACTGCCGGAGCATTTCCTCGGCATAATGACCAACTACCGAACTGCTGCTTTTCCTCACCACACCACCCAACTGCACGATTTCAATTTCAGGTGCATCAATCATGGCCAAGGTAACATTCATAGCCGCAGTCAATACAGTAAGCTTAATGTTTTTGGGAATGGCCTGTGCAAAGGCCACCACAGTAGTACCTGATCCGATTATGATGGCATCATCATTATCTACCAATTCCTTGGCTGTTTGTGCAATTCTGCTCTTTTCATCCACCCGGACCAATTTCTTCTCATTGACCGATCGGTCATTGACATAGGGAGAAACTGGTGTGGCAGAGCCATGAGAGCGGTATAAAAGACCCTTATCTTCTAGGATTTTTAGGTCTTTCCTAATGGTCACCATAGTAACTTCCAGCTCTTTGCTAAGTTCAGCCACCGAAACAAACCCTGCTTTATTCAGGGCATCCAATATAAATTTATGTCTTTCCGCTATAGTCATTCTGCAGTTAAGTTCATTTGCCAAGAATGGAGAAAACCTACATCTGATATCAAATGAAATATTTCCTTTCCTTTTGTTTCTTTTATGATCAGAAATCCATCCTTATTCTCATTTCCACTTTCCCTTCAATATCAAAATTAGCAGATTTCTTTGTTTCTATCACATAAATAGTGTAATATAATTTCTTTTTGTTTCTTTTTATTTCTTATTTAGCTATTTTTGGATCAAATGAGTAAGAGATGGATAGGATAAAAAACCTGGAAAGAATCAAAGGAAAAGATAAGGTATGGGATATTGCGGTTATCGGAGGTGGGGCATCAGGTCTTGGCGTGGCCCTGGATGCACTTTCCCGGGGGCTTTCTGTGGTACTGGTCGACAAATCAGACTTTGCCAAGGGCACTTCAAGCCGTAGCACAAAATTGGTTCACGGAGGGGTACGGTATCTGGCACAAGGTGATATCATGTTGGTTTTTGAAGCGCTCAAAGAAAGAGGAAGGCTGCTCAAAAATGCCCCACACCTCACCCATAATCAACCATTTATCATTCCGGTGTATACCCTATTTGATAAACTGCAGTACAGTATTGGTCTCAAAATTTACGATTGGATGGCAGGTAGACTCCGACTCGGAAAATCCAGGTTTATCAGCAAAGAAGAAACCATTAAAAGACTGCCCCAAATCAAACAAGAGGGTCTTAAAGGAGGAGTAGTATATCATGATGGTCAATTTGATGATGCCCGATTGGCTTTAAGTATTGCAATGACCTGTGATGAAATGGGCGGCTGTATGCTCAATTACATGAGGGTCACAGAACTGATCAAAGATGAAAACGGCAAGTTGGCCGGCATCAAAGTACGGGATGAATTGAATAAAGGGAAATACAGCATCCAAGCTAAAATGGTGGTCAATGCCACAGGAGTATTTGCCGATAAAATCCTTCAGATGGACCGACCTGATGCCCCAAAAAGTATTCAGCCCTCCCAGGGAATTCATTTGGTCTTGGACCAAAGTTTTCTTGGAGGAAAAGATGCCCTGATGATTCCCAAAACCTCAGATGGCCGCGTATTATTTGCTGTTCCATGGATGGGGAAATTGGTAGTGGGCACTACAGATACCTTGAGAGAAAAAGCTAAATTGGAACCTGAGGCCTTGAGTCAGGAAATTGATTTTATCCTGGAAACAGCCGAATCCTACCTGAAAAAGGCTCCCTCCAGGAAGGATGTTCAGTCAGTATTTGCCGGATTACGCCCTTTGGCAGCACCCAAAGAAGGAAGCACCAAAACCAAGGAAATTTCACGTTCTCACAAAGTGATCGTTTCAGACAGTAAGCTGGTCTCCATTACCGGAGGAAAATGGACCACTTTCCGAAAGATGGGAGAAGATACGGTAAATCATTTTTCCAAAGTAACAGGAGGGAGTTTAAAACCCAGCGCCTCCGCTGATATTCAATACCACGGATATACCAAGAAACCAAAATCAGGGCATTGGAAAGGCTATGGTTCTGTCGCAGACAAAATTCAGAAAATGATTAAAAATCAGCCCGAATTGGGAGAAAAACTGCATCCTGACTATCCTTATACACAAGCCGAAGTCAGCTGGAGTACCCGCCATGAGATGGCAATGAATGTGGATGATATTCTGGGTAGGAGATTGCGTCTATTATTCTTGGATGCCAAAGCTGCCATGACTGCAGCTCCAAAAGTGGCTGAATTAATGGCCAGGGAACTTGGAAAAGATGCTTCATGGATCCAGTCTGAGTTGGACGATTTTCAAAAATTGGCGAATAAGTATATATTGGAATAACATAATTGAAATACAATTGAAATATACTTTGTGAAATAGAGTAAAAATAGGCTTTGACTTGGTAGAGATATTCAAAAAAATGAGAATTGATGTTTAGGGAAATTCAATGATATTTATTGGCATTGTAACTGGGATAATTAGATCTCAGGGACCAAATCTGTCAAATAAATCATAAAATTAAGAATTGCGGATTATCCAAGTATCTGCCAATTTCCACATATATCAACAACATTATTTCTACACTATATCAACCTTATTTCCACCATATTTCTATAGTATTCGAACAGAATAAACCTAAAACCCAACAACCAAACAACCAAATAACCGACATGCCCCAATATATCCTCTCCCTTGACCAAGGGACTACAAGTTCCAGAGCCATTGTTTTTGATAAAAAAGGGCAGATTGTGTCTGTTGCCCAAAAAGATTTCAAACAACATTTTCCAAAAGCCGGATGGGTAGAACATGATCCACAGGAAATATGGACCAGCCAATCAGCCGTCATGATTGAAGCCCTGGCCAATCAGGGTATCAAAGCCTCTGATATTGCAGCTATTGGCATAACCAACCAAAGGGAGACCACCATTATTTGGGACAGAAAAACAGGAAAAGCCATCTATAATGCTATTGTATGGCAAGACAGAAGAACAGCAGCCCTTTGCGATAAACTAAAGGCAGAAGGCAAATCAGAAATCATAGCTGCTAAAACCGGACTTATCCTGGACGCCTATTTTTCAGCAACCAAGATCAAATGGATATTGGACCATGTAGAAGGGGCAAGAGAAAAGGCTGAAAAAGGAGAACTGGCATTTGGAACCATTGACAGCTGGTTGGTATGGAAACTCACCAGTGGTCAAACCCATGTCACCGACATCAGCAATGCCAGCCGAACCATGATCTATAATATCCACGAAAAGCACTGGGATAAGGAGTTACTGGCACTTTTTGATATCCCTGAAGCGATTTTACCGGAAGTGAAATCATCTTCAGAAATCTACTGCAAAACTTCTGGCGATATTTTATCCCATAAAATCCCCATTGCAGGTATTGCAGGCGATCAGCAGGCTGCCTTATTCGGGCAACTCTGCACCCTACCGGGCATGGCCAAAACTACCTATGGGACAGGATGTTTCCTGGTGATGAACACAGGAGAAAAACCCGTAAAATCCAATAACCAATTACTTACTACGATTGCCTGGGAAGTAAAAGGCAAAGTAAATTATGCTTTGGAGGGTTCGGTATTTATTGGTGGTGCGGCCATTCAATGGTTACGGGATGGAATTGAATTTTTTGGCCATGCCCAAGAAAGTGAAAGGCTGGCCATCAGTCTGGAAGATAATGATGGGGTGTATTTTGTTCCGGCATTGGCTGGACTTGGTGCGCCGCACTGGGATCAGAATGCCAGAGGGGCATTTTTTGGCATTACCAGGGGCACCACCATTGCACACATGACCAGGGCAGCTCTCGAAGCGATCGCATACCAGGTCTATGATGTACTAAAAGCCATGGAAAAAGACAGTGGTGAGCCTACGAAAGAACTGAGAGTTGACGGGGGCGCAACTGCAAACAATTTCCTGATGCAGTTTCAGGCAGATATTCTGGGCTGTAAGATACAAAGGCCAAAAATCATAGAAACCACAGCAATAGGTGCAGCCTTCTTGGCAGGCTTGGCAGTGGGTTTCTGGAAAGATGAAGAGGAATTGAAAGCCCTTTGGCAGTCTGACAGAGGTTTTGATCCAAAAATGGATACTGAAAAAGCGGAAAAATTTTTACACTTTTGGCATAAAGCAGTTGAACGTTCTAAAAACTGGGTAGAATAATGGATGTATTTGTAGCAGAATTTGTTGGCACTTCCCTCCTATTGGCCATGGGATCCGGGGTCGTAGCGAATGTGGTCCTTAATCGGACCAAGGGAAATGGTAGTGGCTGGATAGTCATCACCACGGCTTGGGCACTGGGTGTTTTCATCGGCGTGGTAGTCGCCGGACCTTATAGTGGAGCTCATCTCAACCCCGCGGTGAGCATAGGGCTGGCAATCACAGGTGATTTTGCTTGGGCGATGGTACCCAAATATGTGCTTGCTCAGGTTTTGGGGGCTATGTTTGGTTCAGGCATTGCCTGGTTAGTCTATAAAGACCATTTTGATGCAACAGAAGATCCCGGATTAAAATTTGCCCCCTTTGGGACAGCACCGGCCATCCGAAACCTGCCTTCCAATCTGATTTCTGAAATAGTTGGTACCTCTGTATTGATCATTGTGATCCTTTATTCGACTGAGCCTATCATACAGGACGGCAACAATACCCCTATCGGATTGGGCTCTTTGGGCGCATTGCCGGTAGCCTTTTTGGTTTGGGTTATAGGCTTGGCTTTAGGGGGTACAACTGGCTATGCCATCAACCCTGCCCGGGATTTGGGACCAAGAATCATGCATCAAATCCTCCCGATCAAAGGCAAAGGGAGCAGTGACTGGGCTTACAGCTGGGTGCCGGTTCTGGGACCGATTTTAGGTGCTGCCATGGCTGCAGGTATTTATATGTTATTGGGGGTTGGAGGTATGGTTTAGGAAGTGGGGTTTCGGAAGGAGGAGAACTGAAAGAATTAGTCTGAGTCTTTAATTAAAAATGATTAGAAATCCGCCCTATCGCTTACCGAAATTAATAATTTCGATAAGCGGGTTACACGCCAGACAATTATATAAAAACAATTATGTCATTGGAGAATTGTAATTTTAGGGATTATAATCCCTAAAATTACTTATATTTGGGGAATACGATCGCCGAATATGCAAATCAATCGAATTCTTAAGGAAGAATTAGCCAAAAGAATAGACCGAAAAAAGGCCATCATACTTCTTGGTCCAAGACAAGTAGGAAAAACTACCTTGGTAAGGGAATTGGCTCTTCAGTTGGATACGGGATTTTTGCTCTTAAGTGGAGATGAAATTCAAACAGTAGAATTTTTATCTAATGCGAACTTGAATTTTCTAAGGAGCTTTATTGGAAACTCAAAAGTAATAGTTATTGACGAAGCACAGCGTATCCCAAATATAGGACTTACGCTTAAGCTCATGATTGACCACTTTTCAGGTGTTCAGATAATAGTTACAGGTTCCTCTTCACTGGAATTAGCAAGTTCAGTAAACGAACCTCTAACTGGCAGAAAGTGGGAATTCCAAATGTTCCCTATTTCCTGGCAAGAACTTTTGTCCTGGCAAGGATTGGCAAAGGCACTGCCAAAGCTGGAAAATCTTTTGGTTTTTGGGTCTTATCCCGAAATCCTAACCCACCCGGGTCAAGAAGTCCCCTTATTGCAAAACCTGTCTTCAAGTTACCTCTATAAAGACCTATTGAATTTTCAAGGGATAAGGCGGCCAGAATTACTACAGAAACTTTTGCAGGCTTTAGCCTGGCAGATCGGTTCTGAAGTAAGTTTCAATGAACTAAGCAGAACTGTTCAAGCTGATAAAGCCACTGTGTCAAATTACATAGACTTACTGGAAAAAGCCTTCATAATTTTCCGCTTACACCCTTTTAATAGGAATTTAAGGTCAGAGATAAGCAGTAGCAGAAAAATTTTCTTCATTGATAATGGCATGAGAAATTCAATAATTGGGAATTACGCTGCTCTAGGTAATAGAAATGATGTGGGCCAATTGTGGGAAAATTTCCTAATCTCAGAGCGCCAAAAATTACTTAGTTATCATGGTTTTTATGGTAAAACTTACTTTTGGCGAACCACCCGTGGACAAGAAATAGATTATATTGAAGAAATTGACGGAAAAGTCTATGCATTCGAATTCAAATGGAATCCCAATACTAAGCCGAAATTTTCAAAGAATTTTATTGAAACCTATCAGCCAACCTTAAACCAGACCATACATAAGGAAAACTTTTGGCAGTGGTTAGAAACTTACCCTTATTAAGGATCCAAGGCGGTACATAATTCCACGATATCGCATCACGAGATTATAAATTTCGAGACGCTGATTTCTAAAATCCGACTTTCAACATCAGAAATTTTCATGCCTTAGTCACGTCCTGATTCTAAAAAAAGCTTTTAAACCTTCATTCCAAAAGTTCAACTCCTTCGGAGTTGGGGTTCTAGAAAACTAAAACCAACTTCAACCTCCGGGTTTCACCCGGGGCAAATACCACTTTGTGGATTCAATCACTTCGTGATTTTCCGCATTCTGACATTTGACTTCCCATTCAGAGTCACACGCTCTATCCTGTATCTTAAATCTTATGTCTTGCGACTCAGGTCTTGCAAGAATAAGCCTATTCGATTATCTCACTTACTGATCTCGGTCAGCTGTCTTGCCTCTTGTATCTATCCTCCCGCTTCTCGCTTCCCCCCAGATCATCTCTTCCCTTCCCAGGGCACATAGACCACCTTTTTGGTCTTAAAAAATTCTTCCTTGAAATAATCATCCAGGTGGTAGGTTACGTAGCTGGCAGGAGTTTCTTCCATTTCCTCATCCACATCCCCGCCTTTCAAAAGTAAAATACCATTTGGGAATTCATTGAAATCTTCCCTTTTGAATTTCCCTTTTACCCAAGGGTAAAAATTTGCAAACCGGGTAACTGCCCTGCTGATAATAAAATCATACTTTCTGACCAGTTCCTCCGCCCTGATTTGCTGGGCTTCCACATTGGATAACTTCAAAGCTTTGGCCACATCCTTAACTACCGTAATCTTTTTCCCAATTGAATCCACCAAATGAAAATGGGTATCAGGAAACATAATCGCTAAAGGAATCCCCGGAAATCCTCCACCTGTACCAATATCCAATACCTTAGTTCCAGGTTGGAATTCTATAACTTTAGCTATTCCCAAAGAATGTAACACATGTTTTTCATAAAAATACTCCATGTCCTTTCTGCTGATCACATTGATTTTCTCATTCCACTCTTCATAAATGGGTTTGAGTCTGGTAAATTTCTCTTTTTGTTCCTCATTGAGATCAGGAAAATATTTCAGAATAATGTCCATGGGATATATTTAATGTGCCACAAAAATAAGGAATAAAATGAAAAGACCTGCCAGGTTTTGAAATCCTGGCAGGCCCTTGTTTAATCCATTAGATGAATATAATTATTCATCCACTTTGGCAAGATTATTTGATTTGGTCGATACTTTATCATTCAAATAAAAACCCAGATTCTGCCCTTTGGTTGATCCATGGACTATAGCAGGCATATAATGTATTCCTCCATACAACCTGCTGATGGCCGCTTCATCTGCTGCTTGCCTAAAAGAGTCAAATTCCCTTATAGGCAACCCATAAGCCACTTCTGTAGAGTCTACAAAATGAAAGGGTTCTCCAAATAACTTCTTCAAAGCCTCAGCCGCAGCGTTTGATGCAACACTATGGCCACTGGTATATTCAGGAAATGGCGGTGTTTGTAGTACGGGAAGCCAATCTTCATCGATATATTTATTGATATAGGTCTCCGGTCTGATCAGGATACTTCTATACTTTTCATCCCAACAGGCAATAAATGCATCAAATAAGGAAATGCTTGTATAAGCCAATGTTTCTGCTGTTCCTTTCCAATCCTGACCGGCCGTCTTGGAAGCTATTGCGGCAATACCCATCCAATGACCGCCAGGAGTGATCTTCTTCTCCGCAAACATGACGTGGCCTTTGACATTCACTTTATAGGGATTGCAATCCCAGAAATAAGCAATATCGCTTTGTTCTTGGGTTAAGTTTTTGACAACGGTAAATACCTCTTCGGCCTCCCTGTAAAACAGGCTTGATGGATCAGTAGAAAACTCAGTGGGAGGTACTGATTTAAATTGATCGGGAGTCTGAAGAACAAAGGGCCTGATCTTATTCCAATGGGGTTCAATTCCCTCCATATAAGCCGGAGGGGTAGGTTGCCAGGTGTAGGAATCACTTCTTACCGTATATTTTTCAAATGAGCGGCTTTCATGGTAGTTATCTTTCTTGGAGTAGGCAATCACATGATCAGCAACTGCCTCACCCAAAGCCACAGACCTTTCAAATACCTTCTTTGGAACACCCTTTCCCCTGATTTCCTTAAATGCTTTTTCTTTATGATCCTTGACCAGATTTTCCGAAAAAATCATCGCAGTTCCCACTTTATAGTAGGCAGCCAAAGCCGCCAAAGGAAAGAAAATTTCATCAGAAGTCTCAAATTCTGCCTTTTCAAATCCGTTCAATTGCCCCATCAAAGACGAATAAGCGGGATCTTCCAACGCCGCCACTTCAAATGCCGCTATGGCCGGGTAGGCATAAATCCGGCTAGCCACAGGAGGAGAGAATATGTCATGAATAATAACATCGGTCAATTTCAATTGTGCGGCTATTAAATAGTCCCCCTCTTTGATCGTTTCCTGATAATCTTTGTTTTCCTGGCAGGCAAAACCTACGGTCAACACTGCTACAACCAGGAAAAATTTTTGGATTTTTGTTTTCATCTTGAATTAAACTTCAGCTTCTCTGTTCAAATTTAGCCAATCCCTTACATTTTATTAGAACGGGATATCTTTGTGCGGGTTTTCAACTTCAAATCTATAAAATAATCTCCAAAGATAAATTTTTGATGGCAGTGCAAAAAACTGATTTTAAGCAGGTTTTATACGTGACTTGTCAATTTGCCATGATTTCAAGAATAACAGGTGCATCATTATTCCGAACAATCAGAATATGATCCTTGCCCTTCACCTGTATTTTTTCCACATTTCTCAGTTCTCCGAAATATTCAGCCCCCCTTATCCCAAGAGAAACAGAAACAAACCCTCCTTCCTCCCATCTTAGCAAAACCATAGGCTGTGCCATGGCTTTGCCAATGTCATTTCTGAATCCCATAAAGTTCCCTATTGCTAAAACATAAACATGCCCCTTGGCTTCAAATGGTATAAAGTCCTTAATAGGAGCAAATTGCCCCTCAACAGGAAAAGGTAAAAACTCAGATTTCCCTTCTTTTTGAATAATCAATCCGGAACGGAATTCCTTGGCCGTAAAAGTCTTTGCCAGGGCTAATTGGTCTTTATCCAACAATTCCCCTGGGGACCGTATTTCCGAATAGCTGACGTAGGTGTCATGCTTTCTTTTCAAAGCAGGAATCTGTTTGATCAGGTCATCCCTGGAAGAAAATGGAACAAGATTTCCTTTCATATAATGGAAGATCAAGGGATCATCCTGCCCATTGCCATCGAAATCCCCATGTAATAACATCAACGGCCATTCGGGAGAGGCCTTTAGTTTGGAGTTAAGACCCATATTCCCCAAAAGCAATCCTTTTTTCTCCCCTTTTATGTCCAACCTTCTCAATCCATAATACCAACCGGAATCAGCCAAATCCACCCTTTCTTCATATTTCCCAGTGGCATTTTGTGCAAAAACTTTAACTGGCATCCACTCCCCTGTTATCAACAGTTCATTTTCTCCATCTCCATTTATATCTTCCCATATTGCTTTTTGGACCATGCCAGGTCTAAAGTCCTCTCCAAAATATTGGGCTGTTGCATCTCTAAATCTTCCTTGACCATCATTCAGCAGCAAATAAGACCTGGGGATGGCCCCATAATTCCCTGTCACCACTGAAGCACCGATAAATAAATCGGGATATCCATCTCCATTCACATCCTGAACAGCGACAGTGGAGGTATTTTCTCCGATAGGGGGCAAGGAATTAATGGAAAATCTTAGGTTTCCTTTTCCATCATTCAGGTATATCCTGTCAAAATTAAAGACCTCTCCAGAAGCGTATTCATTACCACCACTGCCCACAAATAAATCCAAATGCCCATCTCCGTTAAAATCCTCAAAAACCGCCACCACATCCTCGGCTGTTTTCAACTGCTCAAAAATAGGATTCACCACTTTGGTAAAAACTCCATCCATTCCCTGAAAATACAAGGCCCCAGCCTGCCCTTTAGCCCCTCCAAAATAAATATCTTCCAGTCCGTCCCCGTTTACGTCTCCCACTGCCAAAGCCGGACCTTCTGTACCATATCTTCTGGGCATCAAATATTCCCTTCTGAATTCATCAAACTCAATATTTTCCTCATGCTTCCAATCTATCCCAAAATCCGCCAAGTCCAAAACGGAATGTTCTTCCAGCTTGGGGAAATGACCCGGTCTTCCGCTTCCTTTTTCAAGAAGGAATTTGCTATCGATCTGCATTCCTGAAAAAACTTCAATTTGATCGGCATTCCATGAAACCAATATTGAATCAATGCTTTCATGGATTCCCAGCCCAAAGGTCAATGTGGTAGACGTGCCAGATTGAAATCCCCTTGAAGTGCTTAATGTTTGGAAATAGCTATCATCCCCTGCAAATACCCAAACCTGGGCACCAATACCAAATTGATTAAAATCATCTCCTTTGAGATCTATCTGCACATAATGATGCCCAAGCTTTTCAGAGCTGTTGTTCCTATAAACAAAGGCAGCCTGGTCTGTATTATTAATGACCAAATCAAGGTCACCATCATTATCCAAATCCGCATAAGCTGATCCATTGGAATAGGAAAGCTGATCCAATCCCCATTTTTTGGACATGTTGTTAAACTGAAGACTACCTTCATTTCGAAAAGTAAAATTGGAAAGTTTAACCGTAGGCAACATAGCTATCTGCCTTTTTTGGATTTCAGTTTCGGACAAACCCGTGGTGGGTTCTTGACTGTACTGGATAAAATCAAGATCATTGGGTCTTTTCACAATTCCATTGGTAATGTGGATATCCTTATACCCATCATTGTCCATGTCAAAAATCAAGGGAGACCAGCTCCAGTCCGTGGCATAGGTGTTGGTCAAAAGTCCAATTTCACTGAATTTACCATCTCCACGGTTGAGCTGAAGGTGATTCCTGACATATTGGTCACCATAACCAAGTCGTTTTTTCACATCAAAAACCTCTTGCTTGTCTTCCCCAACGGATTTCATCCAAATTGCAGGATCTTCCGGAAGCATATCGGTAGTAAAAATATCCGGCAAACCATCATTATTGATATCGGCAAGGTCATTGCCCATACTGTATCGGCTGGTATTTTCAATAAAAGCCTGCAAAGACTCCTCAAAAGTCCCATCGCCTTGATTGATATACAAATAATCATCTTCTGTAAAATCATTGGAAACATAAATGTCCATCCAACCATTTCCATTAACATCTGCAATTCCCACCCCCAGGCCAAAACCTAAACTGCTGGATAAGATACCGGCCTCTTCAGTGACTTCAACCATCCTTTTTTCTCCTTCCGCCAATAGGTTTTTGAAGAGTTTATCACCCCCTTTTTCATCCTGATTGGTGAATTTGGTATCGGCATGGGAGAATACTTCCGGTTTCTTGATAGAATGGTTCAAAAGGTATAAGTCCAAATCACCATCCTGGTCATAATCAAAGAAAACGGCATGGGTGGAAAAACCCATAAAATCAACTCCATAGTCAGCCGCACTTTCTGTAAATGTCAGGTCCCCGTTGTTGATATACAGTTTGTTTTTTCCCGTTAAGCCTTTATAATCCCCTACCTGACAGACATAAATGTCCAATAACCCATCCCCATTGATGTCAGCCATGGTAACACCTGTAGACCATCCCCCATCACCTGTCACTCCGGCAGACACAGAAATATCTTCGAAATGAAATTCTCCCTTGTTTAAGTACAGCTTATTCTCTCCTTGATTGGAGGTGAAGTAAATATCCACCAAACCGTCATTATTGATATCCCCCAAGGCAACTCCTCCTCCATTATAAAAATAGAGATATTCCAAAATATTCATGGTCTCAGAAGATACCAGGTCATTTCTAAAGTCTATCCCGGTTTCCTTGGAATTCATTAGGGTAAATAGCACGTTTTCCTGCTTTTTGGAGCAGAAAGTAAAAATGAAAACCAATAATAGTAGTAAATACTTTTTTTGCATTTAAAATCTCCAAAATTCTACGGCATCATTATTTTTCACCACCATCAATATCCTTTGTCCCTTGATTTCCAAAATATGCAAATCCCTGATATCCCCATGCAGCTGAAGCCCATGCGCCCTATTCTGCCAGTAGTCAAAGGTACCATCTCCTTTTCCTAACAAAACCTCGCCATAACTCCCATCGTACTGTCCGACTTCTGGTTTAGCCCCAGAAAGGTTCCCGGCCATTATCAGGTCATCATTTCCATCTCCATTGATATCAGTCACCTGAATACTGTACATCCAACTTCTTTGGGCCAACCTTGGAAGTGATTTTACTTCAAAATCGCCATTGCCATTATTGATCATCACAGCTGAAGAGAAATAATTTACTTCCTGTATTACAGAGTTTGATAAGGCTTTTTGATCGAAAATATCCTCCAGATACTTGTCATTATAGGTGCTGTATTTCAGAAATTTCTTTTTGATAGATGGCACCTGGGCCTCCAATTGATGCTTAAGGGTAAAAGGTATATGCCTATTCCCTTCCTTTTGTGCATACAAATGTTCTACTGATCCATTTTGGTCAAAATCATTCACAAACATCCTGATCGGCCTTTCCTTATTGGCTTTAAATCTGGTGTTCAGACCATGATTGGCCAGAACAAAATCCTGTTTCCCATCTCCATTAAAATCCCCTACCTGAATGGCCTGGTACCAGCCTTTGTAATTTCCCATTTCAGGCATTTCGATCTTTTCCAACTTTTTACCTGTATTTCTGAAAAATGTCGGTGCCATCCATTCCCCTACCATAACCAGATCATTTTTCCCATCTCCATCATAATCCACTACTACTGCATCCGTTACCATCCCCACCTCCTTCAAAGCAGGAGCAAATTCATCTGTCCCATCAGAAAAATTGCCTTTCCCATCATTGATAAGAAGCTGGCTGTTAGGGTTTACCCCGTACAGGAAAGGTACCAACCTGGACCCTACAATGACATCCATGGCCCCGTCTTCATTGATATCTATCAGGCAGACAACCGAAGTGCTGTTTTTAAAATTGGCAAGTCCACTGTTTTCAGCCTTGGTAAAATTCCCTTTGCCATCATTGATATACAACCTATCTGACAGGTCCAGTGCACCAAAACCCGATTCATTTCCTCCTGAGGTTACGAATAAATCCACATGCCCATCTCCATTAAAGTCATGAAAAACTCCATGGGTGTCTTCTGAAACTCTGTCTGCATTGAAAGTTTCCTGTGGTGAAGAAAGAAATGTCCCATTTGCTTGCTGGATAAAAAGCTGTCCAGAATAGCCTTTGGCTCCACCCAGATACACATCCAATAAGCCATCTTTGTTGACATCTCCCCAAATAGCTTTTGGCCCCTCTGTAGAAAGCATGTGATAGGTCAGTCTGTCCCTGTCAAAATCCACAAACTGGTTTTCTTTATGACTATAATCAATGATTTTTTGATCAGTCTTCTGGAATATCTGTCCTGATGGTTCTACAAAAAATTGAAATCCCTGGTCAGGATCATTAGCCTCTTCCCACTTCAATTCCAACATCTGGTTCGCAGCAATGGCATTCATACGGGTGATTTTCCCGTCAGGCCAACGAACCTGGATCTCATCCACTATAGGTGATTCCCCCAGCCCAAAATTCAGTCTTGGGTCAACAGAAGATTGGAAACCTCTATTGGGCATCTGCTCCTGATAAAGAATATTGTCACCAACAATCAACCTGATCTGGGTACCAACAGCAGCGGTATTGTTCCCTTTCCCTTTCAGGGAAATTTTTAAAAAATGGTGATTTGGCAGAAAATCCCTACTCTTGTTTTTGAAAATCAATACTTCATTATTGACATTGTTTACGACCAGATCCAATGCCCCGTCGTTGTTCAAATCTCCATAAGCCGAGCCATTGGAATGAATGGGATCTCCCATACCCCATTCATGAATTACATTTTCAAAGACCAAATCTCCCTTGTTTTTAAAGGCATAATTTGAAACCGGATTGATAGGCATGGGATCAATGAGTTTGCGGTAATCTACCCCCTCCTGGGATATAATGCTCCTTTTGGTCTCCTCATTGTCAATAAAATTGAGATAATCCAGATCAGTAAGGTCCTGGTAGATGCCATTGGCTACGAAAATATCCTTCAGCCCATCGTTGTCCATGTCAAACATCAAAGCGGCCCAGCTCCAATCTGTTGCTTCTACATTGGCTAGCCTGCCCATTTCTGAGTAGGTACCATCCCTGTTGTTGATATGCAACATATTCCTGGTGTACTGGTAATGATAACCATGCTCTACATTAAACTGGAATTTATCCCAGCTTTCAAAAGTTGTGATCTGCTTGAGCCTTTCAGATGGTTCAGGCAACATTTCAGTCACGAAAATATCAAGGTATCCATTGTTATTTATATCCGCTATGTCCGCTCCCATTGAGGCTGCCGAAATGGATTTCATATAGTCAGTAAGACTTTCGGTGAATGTACCATCCTGATTGTTGATATACAGGTAATCCCTTTCGAAAAAATCATTGGAAATAAAAATATCCATCCAGCCATCTCTGTTGACATCACCTATGGTTATCCCCAAACCGAAGCCTATGACCGATCCATAAATTCCCGCTTCCTCAGATACATCCGTGAATGTATCCCCATCATTTCTGAATAGTTTATCCCCACCAACCGGGTCCCTGCGGGGCCGCTCATTTTGCATTTTGTTAAAACTTCCAATGGCCTGGTAACTGTTGTTCAACAGGTAAACATCCAGATCACCATCATTGTCATAATCAAAAAATACCGCATGGGTTGAATGCCCCTGGTCAGCTAGGCCGTATGCTTCGGCCATCTCAGTAAAAGTCCCGTCCCCATTATTGATGAAAAGTTCATTTTGCTTGTTGTCTCCCTTAATATCTCCTGAATTACACACATAAATATCCAATAGGCCATCCCCATTAATATCTGCCATTGCCACTCCGGTACTCCAGGCCATTGAACCACCCACCCCCGCTTCTTGGGTCACGTCCTTAAACTTAAAATCTCCTTGATTAAGGTAAAGCCTGTTTTCTCCCAAATTAGCGGTGAGATAAATGTCCATCAACCCATCTCCATTGACATCACCAAGGGCCACCCCTCCTCCGTTATAATAATTCCTGTAGGTGAATATGTTGAATTTTTCATCAAACTTCAGGTCATTTCTGAAATCCACACCGGAATAGGAAGAGTCTATCTTTTCAAATAAAGTATCTTTCTTTTTCTGTTCCTTTTCCTGACAGGCAAACAAGACAAGCAGTAATGGAAAACCAATAACAAGGCTATTTTTAAGCTGCATCATTTTCTTTGTTCATTTCGGAAATATCCTTTACTCTTAGATCAAGCATTTCTACCCTAACTGTTGAGATATCTTTTTTAAATACGCGGATCAATCGGTTCCCGTCAATTTTAACCATAGCCCTTATACTACGGTCCTTATTAGCCACCTCAAAAAACCCATCGCCATACCATTTCTCCATTAAGTCAACGACATCCTCCAATAGTTTTTCATTGGAATAATCTTCATTCCCAGGAAACCAAGAAGGATATAAAAACTCAATGGGCATGAAGTAGAGCTTATTATCCTCGAACTTAGGATAAAAAAACATATTTGTTTCTTTCCCAGATGGCATTTCCGGCTTGTATTGTACCATAAGCTGATGTGCCCCATTGGTCAATATCCCTTTTTTGTTATGTTCCCAACAAGTTCCAAAAAAATCTTTCCTTCCCATGCCAAAATGCAAATCCAGAAAAAGATCCTCAACCACTTTCCCTGAGGCCAATTCCCTCTCTTTTACCATTTCATATTCGGATCTTGGCTGGCAGGCCAAAACAGTACAGGCTAATAAAATCAGTATCGCAACGCTCTTCATATTTTTTTACTCTTTAATTATACCAACGTTTATCGGAAGAAGTTATCCTAAGGATTAAATTCCAAAAGCCCAGGCTCTTGGTTATTCCTTCCTACTATTAATTTCTTTCCACTGGGGGATTGATAATCCTTTATATCACGGATCTCCCCCCTGATAAAGAATCCTGACTCCTGTGCAGGAATAACTTTAAAATCCCCTCCATTATTTCCAACCAAATGCCAGCCATAACTTCCCATATTAATTCCCAATTCAGGTTTTATCTTACTTTGATTCCCACCGAAAAGAAGGTGGACATTCCCAATGCTGTCCCGAAAGGAGTGAATGGCATAAACAGGACTGTATTGGACTTGAGATGGCAGGCTTGCTTTTGCAAATTTACCATTTCCCTGATTGAGATAAAGACTGGTCTCGAGGGAATGTACGTCAAGCACTACTGTTTTGGAAAGAATCTCCTTACTGAATAAATCCTCCAATCTTTTGTCTTTATAATCATCATAGGTCAGTAATTGCTTCCGAAGCCCGGGCAATTGTTTTAAAAGGGTAGTTTTCAATACCAAAGGATAGGAAAACTCTCCCTCATATTGGGTCAGAATCTGCTCAATACTGCCATTTTGATCAAAATCATTTACATGCAATTGCATAGGTTTCTCCTCACTAGCCAACAATCTGGTATTCAATCCCATATTTCCCACCAAAATGTCAGGCTTACCATCCCCATTGAGGTCTGTCACATGAATGGTATTCCAAAGACCTCCTGTTTTATTGAAACCAAAATCCTCGGATTTATCCTGATACACTCCATTTAACTTCTTGAATACTTTTATCGGCATCCATTCTCCCACGATAAGCAATTCTTCCGAACCATCACCATCCAAATCCATAATACAGGCATCTCTGCTCATCCCTAGGCTTTTGAGGTTACCAGCAACTTCCAAGGTTTTGTCTACAAAAACCCCCTTACCTTGATTCTCCAACAAGACCACATCTCCGGCCAAACCATAGGCAAAAGGCACATTCCTAGTACCAACAAGGAGGTCCAAATCCCCATCTCCATCATGATCAAAAGCTTTCACAAAGGAAGAACTTTCGTATCTAAAGGGTATTTGATTGTCGGTTATTGTGAAATTACCCTTTCCGTCGTTGATGTAGAGTCTATCCTGGTAATTAGGGTTTCTGTTTCCGAATTCCAAACCTCCACTTAATACGTACAGGTCAGGAAATCCGTTTCCATTCGCATCAAAGAACAAGCCCCCAACATCTTCCGACAATTCATTCTCTTTTAAACTTTGGTGTATTCTGAAATTGCCCTGTTTATCCTGGATCAAAAGGACAGAAGGTTCTCTCCTTGGCCCCGGAGCGAATATATCATCCAAACCATCCCCATTGATATCCGCAATGGCCAATTGAGGCCCCTCATTGGAAATCATATGGAACCGCAACCTATCCCTATCAAAATCTATAAAATCACTTTCAAAATGTTTCCATGGAATTACGACCTGTGAATGTGAAATCAATGTGCTTTCAGGAGAATAATCAAAACTCCATTCAGTATTGGCAGTTTCAGGATCCGGACTTAATAATTGATTACTTGGCACATTTTTCAATAGTGTTGCTTTTCCGTTAGGCCAGATTATTCTTACCGAATCCAGCATCTGTATCTTACCCAAACCAAAATGTAACCGGTGATCCACAGAAGACATATATCCTTTTACCGGATTATGTTCAGAAAAAAGCTGAGTTCCCTCTGCATAAAGACTGACCTGAGTACCAAACTGACCTGCTAAATCAAGTTGAAGAAAATTATTCCCGTTGATTTCCCTGCTGTTATTTTTATACAAAAAGACTTCCCCATTCAGGTTGTTCACCACCAGGTCAAGGTCCCCATCATTGTCCAGGTCTGCATAAGCTGCACCGGTGGAAAAAGTTAACTGGTCCATACCTGAATTTGAGGCAATATCGTCAAACTGAAAATCCCCAAGATTTTTGAAGAGATAATTTTTTAACGGGGTAGAAGGGAACTCATCTATCATTTTGGTGAGCAAAACAGAATCCTTTTTGAATTGGGCAATAAGGTTTTGGTTGTTGACATAATAGTCTACATAATCAAAATCCGTCAGGTCCTTCACGATGCCATTGGCTACAAAAATATCCTTCAAGCCATCATTGTCAGCATCAAAGATCAAAGCACCCCAAGACCAATCCGTAGCATGAACTCCGGAATGGCGGGAAACATCCACAAAATGAACTTGTTTGGAACCTGGCTGATATCCGAGGTTTCTTTGCAGTGTATTTCTTGTAAACTGATGAAAGTATCCTGATTTTACATTGGCCTGGTATTTATCCCATTCCTCGAAAGGGGTTTTGGTCTTTACCCTGTCCAGTGTTGCCGGAAGCATTTCCGTTACAAAAATGTCCTGCCAGCCATTGTTATCCAGGTCAGCAATATCCGCCCCCATGGACCCCATGCTGATCTCAGTGACCATTTCTTCCAGTGACTCAGTAAAGGTGCCATCTCCATTATTAATATATAAATAATCTTTTTCAAAAAAATCATTGGAAACATACAGGTCAGGCCATCCGTCACGATTGAGATCAGCCACAGTGACCCCCAGACCATATCCAATGGCAGAACCATATATCCCCGCTTCCTCACTGATATCTACAAAGTGCCCCTTATCATTCCTATATAATTTATTGCCTCCCAAAGAATCCCTTATTTCCCTCTGCCCTACCCTCAGGTCATAAACCCCAATGGATCTGGCAGAATTATTCAATAAATACATATCCAGATCCCCATCCTTATCGAAATCAAAAAATACAGCATGTTGGGAAAGTCCTTCATC
>Ga0114946_10000344_pt1 | contig 30176 bp, 20 predicted proteins | sample WalLakDeSediment_FD_88676 | JGI IMG/M metagenome (GOLD analysis project Ga0114946, IMG submission 88676) | Lake sediment microbial communities from Walker lake, Nevada to study Microbial Dark Matter (Phase II) - Walker Lake 11/02/13 Deep Sediment | ecosystem: Environmental > Aquatic >... | reverse complement strand
TGTGTCGGGATCGTTGATCAGCTCGTGCAGATCATTGCGACCGGCGCTCCACGCGTCCGGCTCATCATCGATACCCTGCGTGTCGATGATGGTCGTGAGCGCCTCACCGAGCTCAACTGTCGTCGGTACCATCAGCCAGGTCACCAGCGGGACCGGGGCCTCGGCGAGTGTCCCCCGCATGAGCGCGTTGAGCTTGTCCCGCAACGAAGCAAGACCTCGCTGGTCGTATTCGAAGGCCTGCTGCAAAGCCTGGCTCCGCCGCTCTACATCGATCTTCGCCAGCCACTCTCGGCCGAGGGCCGCGGCATCATCAGCCGAGCGCGCTTGCTGGTCGAGCGCCGCCCAAAGGTCATTTACACCCGCGGGGGCCAGCCACGCTCGCAGAAGCTCGAACAGCTCTTCGCCAGCGCCGCCCTTGCCCCCAGCGGCCTCGCTGTTGCCCAGATTCACAGCCTCCCAGCGATCCTCTGCGAAGATACGAAACCTCGGTCTCGAGATCCTCGGCGGCCATGGGCTCGACCTCGAGCAGAATGTCGTCCCGCGCTTCAAAGCGCACCCGCAGCTCCCCCAAGGTCGTGCGGCCGTCGCCGACCGGGAGCACCGACCACTTTTTTGGCTGGCCAGGCGTGTCGAGGCGCAGCCCCGTAGCGGCAGCGATGAGCGAGCTCTTGCCACGCCCGACCGCCGCGAGGAAGGCCAGTGACAAGGGTGCCGTCGCTCGCTGGCGAAGGGCGTCGATCCGGCCTCGCCAGGTGCGAGCGAGCTCTCGTTGCGCGTCGGTGAGCTCGGTATTGTCAGCCAACAGGATCAGACGCTCCTGAAGATCGTCGTGCTTCGTCTCGAGAGCGTCCGCGGTCATGGGTCCCACCGCGCAGCATAGAGCGAGTCACGCCTGCGTCGCAAGGGCCTGCGGTCCCCGCTCGCCCTGTGAGTCAAGCTGGTCGCAGCAGCGCCGTGTTGCAACGGAGGACCTTGGGCAGCGCGGCGAGGTCGAGAGTCGGCCATCGACCGAGCACGGGTCGGGGGCGGTGATCGAGCTCGCGGGCCTAAAGTGGCGCTCGCTGTCGACGAAATCTACGCGTGTCGGCGTGACCCTGCTCGACCGCATTCTCCGGCGTCAATAGTCAGCGTAAGGGCAGTGTATTGCGTCATCTTCCATCCCGTCGGCGAACGAGCCGGTAGACTCCGGGCACAGCGAGGTGCCCCTGCGATCGAATCCCAGTCACGATCGCCGGATGCCCGCACGGGCGCAGCATCAAAGGCGAGCGAAGCCGAGCCACTATCAACCGCCATGATTGCGCACGCCAAACGCCTCGAGCAGCGCCTGCGGGGCGACGCTGCCGAGCATCACGAACACCGAGTCCACCGCATGCTTCGCCTCGCTGCCGTCCCGGCGCGAGCGCAGCCGCACGGCGCCGGCCGCGACCCCCACGATCTCCGTCTGCCAGCGCACTTCCACGCGCCCAGCCGCGATCAACCGGCGCAGCTCATCGACGTTGCGCCGCTTACCTCGCTTGAAGTCGGCGCCGCGATAGCTGATCAGCACGCGCGTCCCCGCTTGATTGGCCAAGCCGATCGCGGCCTCCATCGCGACATCGCCCAGCCCAAGCACGCAGACCGAGCGACCGGCGAAGCTGCGCGCGTCGGCGAGGCTGTAGTGGAGGTGATCGAGCATCGCGTCGGCGATTGGGACCTCGAGCTTGCGCGGGCTCCCGCGCCGACCAAAGGCGAGCAGGACCCGGGCGGTCTCGAAGCGTAGAGGCTCGTCGGCCGCCGAGAGCGCGTGGATCGTCAGCCCGGCCGGCCCGCGATCGCAGCCGAGCACGCGCACGCCCTCGCGGATCTTCAGGCCGTGGCTGTAGATGATCCGCAGCCACTTGCCGAGCAGCTCCTCCTTGGTCGACTCGCGCAGCCACAGCTCGCCAACGAGGGGCATGCCGAGGGGTTGATCGAACACCAGCTTGCCCCGCGGGAAGCTGCGGATGCTCTCGGCGGCGCTGCCCTGCTCGACCACGAGGTAGCGCAGGCGCAGGCGCTCGGCCTCGAGCGCGGCGCTGATCCCCGCCGGCCCGGCGCCGACGATGATCAAGTCATATTCGGCCGCGCTCGCCCGCGAGTCGGTCTTTGACGCCGCGGCGATCGCCTGGACCGCGTGGGCGCCTTGATTGATCGCGTTGCGGATCAGCGGCAGCCCCGTGACATCACCCGCGAGGTAGACCCGGTCGGCGTCGCGGGCCGCGAGGTCGTCGTCGATGCGTGGGAGCTCGGGGATCCGCTCGCCCTCGCTGACGATCAGCGAGCCGTTGGGGCAGCGTTGCTCGCATAAGGTCAGGCCGCAGCAGTCGTCGGCGCGAGCGACGATCGCGACATAGGCGCGGAGCTCGAGCACGTCGTAGGGGCAAGCGTCGACGCAGGCGCTGCAGCCGATGCAGGTGGTCGCGTCGATCGTCGGCAGCCGCCGCCGCTCAGCCGGACGCAGGCTCGCGCTGGCGTGCTCGCTGGGGTTGCGGGACGCAGCCGCGAGCGCGAGTCGATCACGCCGGCGCGCCCAGCCGCGGGCGCCGACCAGGCCGAGGCCCGCGGCGCCCAAGCTCAGGCCCAACCACCACCATGGGTCGCTCGTGCGGCCAGAACCAGTCGCGCGCGCGGGCCCAGGCAAGGCCGCCGCCTCGCGGCTGAGCTCCCACAAGGCCGCGCGCTCGGTCCCGGCGGCGACCAACAAGGGCGTGTGCTCGTCGAAGCAGACCACCGTATCCGCCAGCGCGCAGTGGGCCATGGGATCGTTGGCCCGGCGTGGATCGTGGCAGCTCGCACAGGCGGCGACCTCGACCAGCGCGACGTCGGCTGGAACGCGACCCGGCCAGCCCTGCCCGGCGAGCGGCTCGAGCTCGGTCAGCGGCCGCTCGAGCCCGTTGCGCCAGCGGATCGGGGTGGCCCCGGGCTCGAACGCGACCCCGCCCATGGCCTCATGGGGCGGATGGCAAGTCGTGCAGCGCAAGGTTTGATCGGCGAGCAGGGCCGCGTGCGGAGCCCGGATCGATCGTTGGTCGGCGTGGCAGGTGAGGCAGGCGTCGGCAGGATCATGCTTGGCGCTCGCCGGCCCCGGTCGCGCGTCGCCGTGACAGCTCGCGCACTCGAGCCCGGCGCGTTGGTGCGGCCGCGAGATCGCTCGACCCGGCCCGATCACCGCCCCGCTTTGGAGCTCGATCAGCAAGGCCGCGAGCAAGCCGAGCCCGCCGGCGAGGCTGCCGATCAACCAGCCGCGGGTCCGCGTGATGTCGGAGGTCCGCTCGATCTTCGGGGCGCTGCGCCGACGACCACGGACGCTCGTGGGCAGCTCGACGCGCAGCTTCCCGTCGTGCTTGCCGCCTTGGTTGGAGTCGCGCGCAGCCATGGTCAGCGTCCGACGAACACGGTCACGAGCAAGACGTGGGCGCACAGGCCCACGAGCAGGGCCCCAGTCAGGAGCACGTGGGGGGTCAACCACCCGCGCAGGGCAGCGTTGAGCGCCCGGCGGATCGGCAGCGCACGCAGCTCGACGCAGATCCGCACGATCGGATCGAGCCCAGCGAGGGCCTCGGCGCGGGCGTGCGGGTGGCCGCCGTGCTCGCGCAGCGCGGCCGGCAGCCAGCCCTCGATCTGCGCGCGCAGGCCGGCGCGCTCGGCCCCGAGATCGCGGCCCGATACCAGCAACGCTAGAGCGCCATGGGAGCCGTGGGTCCACGGCAACAGGTGATCGCGGGTCAGCTCCTTGAGCACGGCGGACTTGCCCGAGAGCTCGCGCGCGAGCCGATCGATCAAGCGCTCGCGCTCGTGCACGAGGTCCTCGGGCAGCGCGCCGCCGTGCTCGAGCCGAGTCAGGCGCCGGGGGATCAAGGCGTAGCTCGCCGCGCCAACCAGCCCGAGCGCGAGGGTCATCCAGCTCAGCAACGCGAGCACCCCCGCGGCGTTAGCCGGCAGCGAAAACCCGGTGTGCGCGAGGATCAGCCCCGGCAAGGCGAACCCAAGGCCGAGGTGGGCGAGGTAGTAGGGCCGCAGCTTCGAGCGGGTCAGCGGCGCGGGGGCCTGGGTCTGCGCCCGCACGCCGGAGCTGCGCGGCTTCGGCCGCATCCAACTTTTAACCCGGCGCTTGGGCAGCGCATGGGCGACGAGCCCGACGATCGCGAGCGCGGCGAGGATCCCCGCGACCAGCCCCGCGCCGCTCGCCGGGTTCAGCTGCCCGCGCAGGCCGACGCCCGCGACGAGCAGCGCCACACCCAAGCTCGCCGCACCAGCCACGGCGATGGTCGCCGCCGCAGGCTTACGCCCTTGGACGGCGCCGTCGACCAGCGGGCGCCCGAGCATCGCCGCGACCTCGGCGAAGTCGCGCTCGGGCTCGAGCCGAATGATCGCCTCGGTCGGGCAGGCCTGCACGCACGCCGGCGCTTCGTACTCGCGGCACAGATCGCACTTGGTCGCGACCTCCGGGAACATCGCCTCGAGGCTCAGCCCCCGGCGCCCGGCCGCCGCGACCAAGGCCTCGCCGAGCTGGCCCGTCGCTGGCTGGCCGGCTTCGAACTCGCGCGGCGCCATGCGGATGTTCTCCCACGGGCAGGCCTTCGCACAGTTGCCGCAGCCCGTACACAGCGACTCGCGGATGAACACCTCGCCCTCGGGGTCGCGGCCGATCGCCCCGGTCGGGCAGTCGATCATGCACACCGGGTTCTTGCAGTGCTGGCACGAATTCGGCAGCAGCAGCTCGCGCGGCGTCTGGCCCTCGATCACGCGCAGCGAGGTCACGACCTTGTCGCCGCGCCGAACCAAGCGCGCGACCCCATGGACCTCCTCGCAGCTCCACGCGCAGTGACCACAGCGCACGCACGCGTCCTGATCGATGGTCAGCAGCGAGCGAGCCATCTGCATGCGGTACAGATCGGCGAACACGTGGCGGGTCGCGTGCGCAGCGGCCTCGACCGTCGCTGCTTGGCGATCGTCGCGGGTTTGGTTGATCCGCCGGAGCCGCTCGACCAACGCCGGGTTGCGATCGACCAAGCTGCGCATGGCCGCCGGCTGGATCAGCAAGAGCTGGCTCTCGCCCGTGGCCACGGCTGTCAGCGCTCGGGGCTCGCGGCTGAGCAGCTCGGCGTCGCCAAAAAAATCACCATCGGACAGATACGCCCGCACGGTCAGGGCCCCGTCTTGCTCCTCGCTTTGCAGTTGCACGAGGCCATGAGCGATCAGCCACAGCCCATCGGGTCGATCGCCGACGGTGTAGACCCGCTCCCCTCGACGTACCGCCCGGTGCTCGGCCGCGTCGAGCAGCAGCTCGAAGTCGGTCTCGGCGAGGGCCTCGGTCAAACGGATCTGCCGGAGCAGATCAGCCGTCGCCCGCCGGCGAAGCAAGCGTTGCTCCGGCGCCTCGTGAAGGTCACCGCCGCTGCGTCCGAGCGCCCGAGCGAACAGCGGCGCCGGGATCTCGGCCACGGCGACCGCCGTCTTGGCGCGGGCCTGTGCCCGCCGCCGGCCGCCCGGGAGCGTCGCTTCCTCGCCGAAGGTCTCCCCGGCTCGAGCGACCCGCAAGCGCGAGGTTTGCTCGAGGCTCGCGCGGGTCGGTGCGAACAGCTCGACCTCCCCGTGCGCGACCACGAAGAAGCTGTCGCCGAGCTCGTCGATCGCAAACACCTGCTCGCCAGCCGCGAACTCGCGCAGGCGGCCGGCGTCTTGGATCGCCCGCCGGCCCGCGGCGTCGAGGCCCCGGAGGATCGGCGCCGCGAACAGCGAGTCGGGCCAGGCGGGTTGGGTGGGCATGTTTGCGAGAGCTCGAGTTTGGCGAGCATCTCACGGATAGCGAGGGCCCCGCTCGCCCGTGGCACACCCGCTCGCGGACCACGCGGTGTCCTGAGTCTTTGACCGCCTCACCGAGAGCGATACTAAATTATCGGGCGTCGGGTTCGTGCGCCTGCTGCAAGAGCCTAAAGTCGTGCGTGACCTGCCAGGCCGTGGCGAACGAACAGTATGCCCGACGCGCGACCTCCGAGACGCGCAGATCCGGCTCGCGCTCGAGGATCGTCCAGACATCGGCGCGCCACGACGGGCCGATGCGCACGCGGTGGGCGTAGCCGGCGTGCAGCCGGGCGAGTGACTCGGGGCTGAGCACGTCGGCCAATCGGTCCCGCAAGGCGCCGGCTGGCGCGCGGAGCGTCGAGCCTGCGAATCGCTCATCTTCACCACGGCGGGCGATCTGAAACTGGGTCCCCACGGGGAGCAGCTCGATCGCCGGACCTTTGTAATTGGCGGTGAGCCGCGCGAGTCGACGGTCCTTGACGAGCCAGGCGGCGATCGCCGACCAATACGCTCGCACGCGCTGCGACGGGTGCTCCGAGACCACGCGCACCAGTCGATCGGCGTTGACATAGGCGTGATGCACCCCCAGCCAGGTCGTCAGCACCGACAGCACGCGCAGGTCATTGTCGTCCATCCCCAGCTCGGAGGCGTGAATGAGCGTGTCTTCGATATTGACGGTTTGGTTTGGTGCGGCGGCGAAGTTCATGCCGATCCCGGCCATGTTGGCCGTGAGGGTCGGGCCATCGGGCCGGGGGGCGGGGGTGGTGGTTCGACTAAACGCCATGGTGAAGCCTCCGTCGCAGATCGTCGAGCGTCGAGCGAACGTGGTCCGGCCAGAGCGGGTTGGTGTCTTGTTTGGCGAGCCAAGGTGCTGCATCATCGAGCTCGCTCGTTGTTGGCGCGAGAGCCACGCAGTCCGGCAGATCGGTGCCGCGATCGCACAGGGCGAAGAGCTTGGTCTTGAGAAGATCCGCACGTCCGAGCGTGGTCAGGATCAGCGCGGAGCCAGCGAATAACGGCTGGACGCGCAGCCGCCAGCCGTCCGGCAGCACATCGCCGAGCTGTATGGGTCCGTTGTTGAGCCAGTCGTCGGCCAACTCGACACCCCTGCTCCGAGTCTGCTTGGCGAAGATGCGCGCGGCGTCGGCGAGCTCCTGGGGAAGCTCGGGGTGGAGGATGTCGAAGTCGCGAGTCTGTCGGTCCGTGATGCCCAGCAGCGCGAGCGCCGAGCCGCCTACGACGATCGCGTCGAGGCGCAGTCCGCGTCCGGCGAGGTAGGCGTCGAAGTCTTCGATGGTGGGACGGGGCAGCATATCGGTTGAGCTCGTGTATCGGTTTATCCGATACACCATGGTATTCGCATGCGCTGAGGAGTCAAGTTGTTCGTTAACGCGCGGCGGTACGGCGCCGCGCTCGAGTCGTCGATCGGCACCCAGCGCCATCTCGCTGGGCCTCCCTCGTCAAACGCCCCGCTTGGGGGGGGAATCGAGAGACACTCGGCGAGTCGTGCGCACCGTCAAGCCGCTCCTCCTCGGCCGCGCCATGGTCGGCAAGCGCCTCACCGCTCGCGATCGAACGGGCGATCGACAACAAGTCGTCGCGCTGCTCGAGCACAGCGTGGAGCAAGCCAAGCGCCTCCAACTTAGCGAACTCCCGGGCCTCGAGTCGATCCTCGACCTTCTCCGTGCTCCGGGAGCTGGCTGAACGCAAGGCCGGAGTTGTTCACCCGAGCAAGCCCAGCGACAATGAGCGAATGCCCGCGTCTCAACTCCTCGCCGACCCTTCACACCTGCTCGCAGCCCTAAACGAACTGGTGGAGTGGTCGGAGACCCTCGACTTCGCGTATGCGTGGGTGCACTCTGCTGGCGACACGATGGAGGCGTGGTGCGCTCTCGACGACGCCAAGATCCGCCGTGCGGTGGTCGGCGTGCACTTCGGCGGCACGGAGCCGTTCGCGCTCGAGTACTTCAACGACGCGATCCCAGGTCGGGTCCGCGTCATCGAAGATAGGGGAGGGACCTTCCACCCCAAGGTGATCGTCGGCCGGTGCGGCTCCAAGCGACGCGCCATCATCGGCTCGAGCAACTTTACTCCCGGTGGCTTCGGCGCCAACACCGAACTCAACGTCAGAGCTGCTCGACCAATTGAAGAGCGCGTGGGCGAAGCGGTCGCGGCCCCCAAAAACGCGAGTCATCAGCAGCCGGCGCAAGCAGCCGCGTCCGTTGACGCCCGAAACGCTCAACGTGAGCTGGGCTGACTATATCGTGCTGCTCGAGAGCCAGCGTCGGCGCCATCCGAACCTCCGGCTCTCAGCTCCGGCGCGGGATGCCGACCAGCACACCTATCTCGGACAGGCGCGAGCGGCACGAGCGGCGTTCGAGCGCCACGAAAAGTTTGGGCGCATGCGCTACGAAGACGCGCGGCTCGTCGCCGGTTTCGGCCCGCACGCGGCGTGGTTCGGGTCGATGGGTGGAAACGGGGTGTGGATGAACCTGGTTCGTACGCGGCCAGCCGAGGTCGCGCGCATCATCGATCCGATCCCCATGTACTCGGATGACCGGGACAACGCTGTATCGAATGATCTCGTGATCCGAGCGTTCAAGGCCGCAGAGGATCTCCCGCAGGTCGGAATTGGTTGCATCACGCGGTTGCTATGTATGAAGCGCCCAGACCGGTTCTTCACCGTCAACGCGGGCAACCGGCGACGGATGCGGGAGCTGCTCGGCGCCGTCCCCCGCGACGCGACCGAATACATCGATGCGGTCGAGCTCCTGCGCACCTATCCTTGGTACGACGCGCCAAAACCAGAGCGCACCGGCGACGACGAGTACGAGCTCTGGCGCAGCCGGGTCAGCCTGCTCGACGCGATCCTCTACGAACCGGCCTAGAAACGCCCCACGCTCAGCGAATCCGGCCACAGCGGAGAGAGGGTCGAACTCCCAGGACCTCGCGGTCTCGACCGACCTCGAACCGGCTGCAGTCGCCTGCTGTCGGCTTGTCACCGTCAAGCCGCTCACAGCCCGAGCGTCCGAGTGACCGTCGCGATCTCCACGACATCGAGCTTGGCGAGCATCTCGCGGGTCACCAGCGCCCCGCTCCGGCGCAGGCCCTTGGCCGCCTGCCGGCTCTCATAATCCGCGAAGGCCTTGACCAAAAACGGCGGGAACGCCCGAAACAGCAGGCGCGCTTCGATCGTCAAGGGCCCCTGAGCGTCGGGCGGGAGCGGGAGCTCGTAGGTCCAGCGCATCGTCACGCCGGGCGGGGCTGAGCGAATGTCGATGATCGCGTCGGGGCCTTTGACCGCGCCGCGGGTCGCGTCGAGCGAGCCCACCGGGAAGTAGACCTCGAGCAGGGCGGCGTCGCCGACTAAATTCGAGCGACACTCACCCGTGTCATTGTCAAACTCGGCGTCGGCGAAGCGAGCGGCGCGGTGGCTGGCTTGGAGCGCCCCCACAGCCTGGCAGCGGCCGGCCCGGTCGATGAAGCCGATGCACTGCACGCAGCGCAAGAACCCGTTTTGCAGGTTGATCAGCCCGCGCCCGCGAAATTGCGTGGCCGCCTCGAGCTCGCCGCGGCCGTCGAGCGCCTCCCACTTTGCGAGGTCGGGGCCGTCGATCACGTCGGCGCCAAACAGCCCGAGCGGGCGACCTTGCTGGTCGCGGATTCGATCGTCGACGTTGACCGAGACGAAGATCTTATCGCGGAGATCCTCGTCGTTGCGATCGACCCGGCCGACCTCGTAGATCAGCCGCTCGGCCGCATCCGTGACCCGCAGGTGGACCCAAAACTCGCGCTCTTGCGAGAACCCTGCGGGGATCTTGTGGCCCGCGCCGGTGTTCTCGAGCTCGATCGGCAGCTCGAGGGTCAGCCCGCGGGCCTGCGGCTCACCTAGCTCAAACCGAAAGCTGCGGCCGAGCAAGAGGTCGCGGCGCTGCTCGCCACCGAGCGGGATCCCGGCGGCGTCGAGCTCGGGCTGATTCACATAGGCGGCGTCAAACTCGGGGGTGAGCGGGATGTCGACCCCGGAGAAATAATGCGTGGTGACCTCGCGGCGCTCGCCGGATCCGGCGGCCACGCGCAGCTCGGGCAGCTCACCGGGGGCCCGCGATTCAAAGTGGGTGCCAGGCGGGCAGCCTCGGCGTAGGGCGCTCATGTCGGTCTCACCGGCGCGCGCGGGCGGAGGATCGCCCGCGACGCAGACCCCGGGGAAGCTGCTCATGTGGCAGTCCTGGCAGTTCGCCGGCTCGCGGCCCGAGCGACGCTCGAGCGCGGCCCAGTCGACCCATTCGCTGTAGGCGTTGCGCAGCCGCCTAAAGTGCTCGCCGTGCGCTGGGGTTGCGATCGCGTCGGCGCCAAACAGGCGGACGTCGTGACACGACCCGCAAAATTCACTCGAGCGTAGATACGCCTGGGCCTCGGCGCTCGGTCGCCGGTGGACGCCGCCCGGCACGAGCGCCGCGTCGGGCCGGCCGCCGGCGCCCGCGAGCAGCTCGGCGGGATCGAGCAGGTAGCCGCTATTGGCGATACCCGGGGGGCCGCGGCGATCCTCCGGGCGCATCGAGAAGCTGACCCCGGTGACCGTCGAGATCCAGCTGGGGTTGCCCTCGTAGAGCCCGCGCCGCTCGTTGCCCGGCTTGACCGGGCCGTGGACCTGATGACAAAACCCGCAATCAATGCCCTCGAGGGTGCTCGCGGGCTGGAGGTCGCGCAGCGGCTGGCGGGTAAACGAGCTGCTCGCCAAGCCGTCCCAAGCTGGCAGCGCGGCGCCGAGGTTCTCCCGCGGCGAGTGGCAATTGGCGCACCACAGCGCGCCGCCGGATCCCGTGATTGCGATGCCGGTGTTGGGATCGCGGCAGGCCGTGCGCGGATCGGCGCTGCGCAGGATCCCGGCGCCACCGGGGCAATCGTCGCTGCGCCCGACCTGCTCTTCAATCAGCATCTCGAGGCTTTGAAAGAGGGGCGACTTGGCCGAATGACCCATCACCGAGCGCTTCCACTCGGCGGTTTGGCGGGGGTGACAGCCGGCGCAATCTTCGGGGCTGGTATGCGCCGAATCGAGCGCCGCGCGGGGGCGAATGTCGAGCTTGGGCGGCTCGGGCGGGGGGCGATCGGTCTGGTGAACGCCGGCGAGGTCAATCAACGCGTAGCCGCCCGCGGTGCCGAGGCCGACGATCGCGAGCACGACAGCGGCCCGCTTCACGCTCGCCCCAATCAACCGGCGCTTGGACGCCTGCGTTCGCGTGGGGGTCGGCGCGGGCGCGGGTTCAGGCTCGGGCTCGGTCGCCGGGATGAAGCGCGAGCTGGCCTTGTCCTGCATGAAGCGCCCGAGCTCCGCGGCGATCTGATCGGCGTCGCGCGGGCGCTGCGTTGGATCCGGCGCCAAAATCCGCAAGATCAACCCCTGCAACCCCGGCGGGAGCTCGCGGGCGATCGCCTCGGGCAGCGGCGACACCCCTTGGCCGAGGCGATCGATCGCGCTGCGCAAGCCAAGCCCCGCGAACGGACCGCGCCCCGCCAACAGGCGATAGAGCAGCAAGCCGAGCAACCACCGATTCGAGCTCGCGTCATCGGGCTCACCGGCGGCGGCGTTCGGCGTCAACCATTCGCGTCGGAGCTTGGGTGTCGGCGTCTCGTTTGGTTCGGCGCCGACCTGCGCGCGAACCCAGGCCTCGGCGCGGTGCCAGACCGCCGGCTCGATCACGATCGAGGTCGGCGCGACCAAGCCAGGGAACAGCCCGCGGGCCTCGGCGCCAGCGAGCGCGCGAGCCACCGCCGCGCCGATCTCGACGGCGCGACGCCACTCGATCGGGTGACCTTCGTGGGCGCCGAGCAGGGTCGCGAGATCGCTTTGGGCGCGGGCGCGGAACAGCCACAGGCCTCGCTCGTCGCGGCCCCCGTCGACGAAGCCGCCGACCCCGACGCGGCCGAGCGCGCGCAGCTGCTCGTGGGCGCCGGCCCCAGCGGGCTCCGGCAGCCGCCACAATTCGCGACCGTCGGCGCAGGCGAAGCGTTGGGCGACGCCGACCGATTCGAGGCTCTCCACTCCACGACGGTGCCCGAGCGGGGGTTCGTGGCGCAAGATGTAAGTCGATCGCCCGCTTCGACGTTGGCGGCGCTCGCACCCCAGCACCGAGTATCCGAGCCGTCGGGGTGTCCGAGCGCGTCGCAGGTCGAAGAGCGGGCGCGTCCCGGGGACAGCGGCACGGAGGTCCCGGGTTGGTGCGATCACATCAACCGAAGTGGCCTAAGCTCGCCGGGATCTTGTGCGAGAGCCGGTGGCGGTAGCAAAGCTAGTTTGCGCCTTTTAGAGCAGAGGAAAATCGTGCTTGAATTCGACGGCGATGAAGACGCATGACAGTTTTGCATGTTTTGCGCTCAACACGAGGACCTGTGACCCGATCAACAACTATCACAAATGTTGTTTTCGTAAACCAGATTTCGTTATTCGCCCTTGCGTTCAGCGCCGCTGGTTGCGCAGACGATGGTGGTCCCACTGGAGGTGAGACCAGCGGCGGCTCTCACGAGCCCGACGATCCCTCACCCGAGCCTCAGGATCGGCTAGACGGCGGCTTTATCTCCACTTGCGATCTACCGCAGAGAGTACCCTGATGCCGCCTTCTTCTCTCGGAAACGGGCTCGTCCATGATTCGCGGCTCAGCCTCAGCGAACGAGTTAATACGATAAACGCCAACAACGCGGACCTCGCGACGGGGATGCCGTGGTCGGGATTCGTCGAGAACTTCAACTCCATGGGGCGCGTGGGCTTTCGTCCCGCACAGGTCCGGAGCAAGATCGAGGTGATCGCCACCGGGACCGACACCTCGCGTCTCGAGGTGATCGATCAGTCCGTGTACTTTGCGGGAATCGTCCCCTGGACCGGCGAGTGCAACGAAGACATACCGCCCTTTGAAATCGACACCGGCGGGGTGCCAGCAATCGGTTGCTGCTGCGACGACTGACGATCATCACCTCTGCGCCAACCCACCCGGGCTGCTAGCTGCGCTTGACGCTCATGCCGATCAGGAGGGCGACGAGCTATCTCAGGCTCATGAGCGGACCCCGGCGATCGAAGTCGCTCGGACGCAGGCGCGCGGCCGGATCGTCGACCAGTCGGGGACACCGGCCCCGGCGGTGGCCGAACTCAGCCGAGCTGCGAGCTGTAAGTCGATCGCCCCAGTCGATCGTTGGCGCCCTCGGATGGCGCCGAACCCAGCCGAAACACTGTCTGAATCGGTTGTGGAGGCCCGCGAAGCCAGCCCTTCGCGGGCCGCGCTCGTGGTGTACAAGGGTTTGGAGATCATGCCCGACGCCGAGCCCGACCGCCAAACCCTCGCTTACGGGGACCATCCTGAAGCCGAGGCCAGCGGCTCGGCTCCCGACCATGCCGCTCCGCTGGCCGATCTCGAGACCGATCGCCGCCGGATCGGCGACTTCTTGGTCCGCCGGCTGATCGGCGAGGGCGGCATGGGCAAGGTTTATGAGGCCGAAGAGCGCCTGTCCAAGCGCCGCGTCGCGCTCAAGGTCCTGCGCAGCGAGCTCGCGCGGAGCGAGGCTGGGCGCCGATCATTCGTCAACGAGATGGCGATCCTCGCCAGCCTCGACGACCCCCACGTGGTCCGCTGCCTGCACTGCACCGAGGCCGACGGCGAGCTGGTCATGGCGCTCGAGTACCTCGAGGGCGAGACCTTGCGCGAGCGGATGAACCGCGACGGGGCGCTGGCCTGGGACAGCGTGGTTGCGATCGCCTGGCAGATCGCGGCGGCGCTCGCCGCAGCCCACGGCGCCGAGCAGCCGATCATCCACCGCGATCTCAAGCCCGAGAACGTCATGCTGATCGAGGGCGGCCGCGTGAAGGTCATGGACTTTGGCATCGCCAAGGTCATGCAGGCGGTCGCCGGCAACACCACCCACAGCGTCGGGACCTTGCAATACATGAGCCCCGAGCAGATCGACGCGCGCCCGCTCAGCCCGCGCTCCGATCTCTACGCGCTTGGCCTGGTGATGTGGGAGCTGCTCGCTGGGCGCCCGCCCTTCGAGTCCGAGTCGCCGCGGATCCTGCTCGACAAGCTGTGCACCGAGCCCGCCCCGCAGCTGCCCGCCGAGGCCCGCCGCGGGCTCCCGCGTGGGCTCGAGCAGCTGATCCACCAGCTCCTCGAGAAGGACCCCGAGCAGCGTCCGGCCGCCGCTCGCGAGGTGCTCGAGCGGCTCGAGCCGTTTCGCCCGGCTGAGCTCTCGCTCGCTAGCTCGACCAGCGTCCGGTCCCCGCCTGGGGTCGCGGCGACGACCGGCGCGGGCGAGCGCTCGACCGACGCCGAGCAGCTGCTCGCGAGCCCAGCCAAGCGCCTCGACACCGTCACCGTAGTCGAGCGCGCCAGCGCGGCGCGAGAGATCCCCACCAAGCTCGCGTTGACGATCATCGTGTCGCTCTCGCTCGCCGCCGGGCTCGTCACCTGGCTGATCCGTCTGCTCGCTGGCTGAGCCAGCTCCCAAGGAACCACCCCATGCGCATCTCTACCGTCGGAATCCTCGCGACCCTCAGCATGATCCTCACGAGCACGGCGGTCTGGTCCGCGACCTCGCCCGCCGAGCCCGGTGCGTCGGGGTCGACCGACACGGCCGACCAGCAGGCCAAGCAAGATCCCAAGCCCAAGCAAGGCGACGGCTCTGACCAGGGCGACGCTTTGCCTGCGCTCGTCGACAAGTCGAGCTTCGTCTCGGGCAAGACCTTGATGGTCGAAGGTCGCCTCGGTCACGGCAAGTTGCTCGCCGACGCGCGCGGCGAGACCTACCTGTTCGTCGACGTTCGCAGCGAGCTGGCCGAGATCGAGGCGCTCGGGACTCGCCGCTTCGAGCCCCTCAACCTCGCGATCGTCATCGATCACTCGGGCTCGATGAAGGGCCAGCGCGAGCGCAACGCCCTCGACGCCGCCGCGGGGATGATCCGTCGGCTGCGCGACGGCGACACGATCTCGGTCATCACCTACTCCGATCAAGCGCGCACGGTGATCCCGGTCTCGACCATCGCTCCGGCCACGCGCGAGCGGATCATCGCCAACATGCGCGAGAGCATGGCCGGCAAGCCCAGCGGCCACACCTGCATCTCGTGCGGCATCGACCTCGGCTTGCGGACGCTCGTGGGCCGGCGCGCCGGCATCGATCGCATGTTGCTGCTGTCTGATGGCGAGGCCAACCGCGGCGTCCAGGACGAGGCCGGGATCCGCGTGCTCGCCCGCCAGGCTCGCAGCCGCGGGGTCACGGTCTCGTCGGTCGGCGTCGACGTCGACTACAACGAGCGCTTGATGTCGGCGATCGCCCGCGAGGCCAACGGCCGCCACTACTTCTCCGAGACCGGCGAGAACCTCGAGCAGATCTTCGATCAAGAGCTCGACTCGCTCGCCAGCGCGATCGCCAAGGACGGCCAGCTCGTCGTCGAGCTCGCCCCCGGGGTCCGCGTCGCCGAGGTCTTCGATCGTAGCTACCAGCAGGTCGACCGCCGGGTGATCGTGCCGATGGGCACCTTCGCCGCCGGTGAGCAAAAGACCTTCTTGCTCCGGCTCGAGCTGCCCCCGAGCCCCGTCGGCGAGCGGCCGATCGCCGCGGTCAGCTTCACCTACGACGACCTGATCGGCGGCGTCCCCGGCGAGTGCTTCGGTGAGCTCGCCTCGCAGATGATCGCGACCCCGAGCGAGGTCTCGCCCTTCGACGCCATCGTCCTCGGCCGCTTGAGTCGCAGCGAGACCGCGCGGACCTTGGAGCAGGCCAACCTCTTGTTCGCCGACGGTCGCGGCCGCGAGGCCCAAGCGATCGTCGACAGCACCCTCGGGGTGATCCGTGAGCGCCGCGAGCAAGCCGAAGCGCACAGCAAGAGCGGGGGCTTCTCCGATCCCTTCGATCGCGACCTCGATCAAGAGTTCAACAGCCAAGCCAAGGTGCTCGATAGCGCCAACGCTGGGTTCGGTGCCGCCGCGGCGGCGCCGATGCCAGCCGCCCAGAGCAAGCCGGGCAAGGCCCAGGTCCGCCGCAACGCCGCCCAGGCCGACGCCTTCTCCCTGTAAATTACCGGCCCCCCGCGCTCGCGCGCGGCGTCTCTTGCGCTGGCCCGAACGGCGGCGAAGCTCTCGCCAAGCCTTGGTGGTACGCTAGCAGGGCCATGCTGCCAGGGACAGACGTCATCAAGAAGGCCGTCTCGAGCCTGCACCCGCGCACGCCCGGCGTTCGAATCGACAACGACGACATCCGCGTCGGCCTAGACTCGACCGACGACGAAGCGGTGTGGGTCGACGTGATCGTACCGGACGAGAGCATCGAGGAGTTTTACAAGGAGTGGGCCGAGGTCCGACGCCAAATCAAGGAGCTCATCCAGGATGAACTGCGCAACCCGGAGCTGTTCGTCTACGTGCGCATGAAGGCCGCCTCGGAGGTGGAGGCCGGCGACTCGTGAGCTTCGTCGACGATCTGCTCACGCAGGCAGAGCACCTCACGGACTGGGACGAGACCCGGCCCAAGCAGGCGAACCTGCGGCGCAGCGTCTCGACCGCGTATTATGCACTTTTCCATCAGTTGACGGACGCGTCCGCCAGCTTCCTCGTGTCGGGATCGGGACCGGGCCGAGATGCGCTCCGTAAGGCGCTGCGTCGCGCATTCGCCCACACGGACATGATGAAACTCTCCAAATCCTTCGCTGGCCGCGCTCCACCCAACGCGTGGAAATCCGCGGCTGGTTCGATCTCGAATGACCTCAAGTTCGTCGCCGACGCCTTCGTAGAGATTCAGCAAGCGCGCCATGAGGCTGACTACGACCACACCCGCAAATGGACCAAACAGCAGGCGCGAGAGGTCGTGATGCGAGCGCGCGCGGCCATCGACGCATGGGAGCGCGTCAAGGGGGGCCAGGATGCGTGCGCGTACCTCGTCGCGTTGCTCACCAACAAGCTGTCCAAGGGGCCGAGTTGAGCCGCGATCATGGGGGCAAGGCCCAGGTCCCTGTAAATTACCGGCCCCCCGCACCCCCGCCCCCGCTACACTCGGGCGCATGTCCTTGGCTTCGCGCTCACGTCCGCTCGTAGCTCTGGTGTTGCTCGGTTTGGGCGCGAGCTCGGCCAACGCCCAGGGCCCGACGGAGCCCGCCGAGTTCTCGCCCAGCTACGAGGAGCTGCTGCTCGGGTTCGAGGACGCGGCGTTCGACACGGGCTGGATCCCGGGTGGCTCGCCGGTGCAGATGCGGTTCTTCGTCGACGCCGCCAACTCGATCACCATCGACTTGCCGGGCGAGGCCTACTACGACTGGGCGACCGAGGAGCTCCGGTTCGAGGGCGACGAGCTCGGCGGCTGGTTCGAATACGACGTCGGCCTCGAGATCGAGGCCAGCGTCAAGGTCGACGCCAGCGGGATCCAGTGGCAGTCGGACATCCTCGGGCCCTACGACTGGGGCGTCGAGGTCGGGACCGCGTTCACGCCCTATCTGCTGCCTGGCAACCCGGACCGGCCGGCGCAGGTGTCCGACAAGAGCGGCGCCTTGGATCTGGTCTCGATCCCGCTGACCCCCGACCTCTTGGTGATCAAGGGGACCCTCGACATCGCGTTGTTCGTCGACATCGAGGCCTCGCTCCGCTGCAACCGCATCGAGGTGCTCGGCCCCGACGGCCAGCTCGCGGTGTTCGCCAACGAGGGCGAGTCGCTGTGGCTCGACCCCGGCGACGGGCCCGAGGATCTCGTGCTCGCGGCCACGGCGTACTGCCAGCTGGTGACCGAACCAACCCTGATCATCTACCCGCATTTGGTCATGACCGTGTTGTTCACGGACTACGACATCGCCGGCATCGAGATCCCCGTCGCGCTGCCGGTCGTCGATGATGAGATCGCGTTCGACACGATCGGGCTGATCTTCCCGCGCTGGGACGCGGAGCCCGATCCCGGTGACACCGGGGGCGAGAGCGGCGACGGGGGGGATGAGGTTGGCGACGAGGGTGAGACCGGTGAGGAGCTCGGCGGCGAGGGGTTCGACGATGGCTGCGCGTGCACCAGCTCGAGCGAAGCGCGCGGCGGCCCGCTCGGCGTCGGGGGCTTGGCTTTGCTCGTGCTGCTCGGCCTTCGTCGCCGTCGCACTAGCGCAACATCGAGCGGTGTACGCGGGCCGTGACGCGAGCCGAACAACGCGGCAAGATCCATTCATTGCGGACTGAAGAGCTTACCATGCAGCGCCTCGCCTCGACCTCGACTTGGATCGGTATCACCACCCTCGGCCTCGCGGCCACGCTCGCTCCGCTGGCGTGCACGACCGCTAGCAACGACGACTTCACGACCTTCGGATTTGGCGCCGACGCTGGCGCCGACGCTGGCGACGACGCTGGCGACGACGCTGGCGAGACCGATGCGGGCGAGGACGAAGGTGGCAGCACGACTTGCGGCGACGGTGTCGTCGACCCCGGCGAAGAGTGTGATCTCGGGGTCGAGAACAGCAACGAGGGCGTGTGCACGGCCAGCTGCATGCTGGCGCGCTGCGGCGACGGGCACGTCTACGTCGGCTTCGAGGAGTGCGACGACGGCAACACCTCGAACACCGACGACTGCGTCGGGCTTTGCAAGCTCGCGGTGTGCGGCGACGGCTACGTGCACGAGGGCGTCGAGGAGTGCGACGACGGCAACGACATCGAGGACGACGGCTGCACGAGCTCGTGCACCGCGGCGACCTGCGGCGACGGGATCCTCCAATCCGGCGAGCAGTGCGACGACGGCAACCTCGACGACACCGACGACTGCCCAAGCACGTGCCAGTTCGCCTACTGCGGCGACGGCTACGTGCAAGAGGGGGTCGAGGAGTGCGACGACGGCAACGACTCGTACACCGACGCCTGCATCCCCGTGTTTTGCAAGCTGGCCTACTGCGGCGACGGCTACGTGCAAGAGGGGGTCGAGGAGTGCGACGACGGCAACCTCGACGACGACGACGCGTGCCCGTCGACCTGCACCGTCGCGTATTGTGGCGACGGGTTCGTGCAAGCGGGGGTCGAGGAGTGCGACGATGGCAACGACATCGACGACGACTTTTGCAAGAACGACTGCACCACCAACGGCTACTTTGACGACTTCGAGACCGGCGATCTGACCCTGCTGCCGTGGATCGGCTCAGGCAACGCCAACTGGCTGACGACCAACGTCTTGCCGCAAGAGGGCAGCTACGCCGCCGCGTCCGGGGTCATCACCCACAACCAGATGAGCACGATCCAGGTCACCCTCAACGTGCCGCAGGCCGGCGTGGTCCGGTTCTGGCGGCGGGTGAGCTCCGAGGGCAGCTTCGATTTCCTGCGGTTTTACATCAACAACGTCGAGCAGGGCGGCGGCTGGTCCGGCGAGCAGCCGTGGGCGATGTTCAGCTTCCCGATCAACGCCGGCAACTACACCTTCCGCTGGACCTACTCGAAGGACGGCTCGGTCAGCACCGGCTCCGATCGGGCGTGGATCGACGCGGTCTACGTCGGCGCGCCCTGATCAGCCGATCATCGTGGGCGGCGGCCGCGAGCGGCGCCGGCGCGCGCAATCAGTTGCGCATGCCGGCTGAACCAGAAAAAAGTCGCTCCGAGCAGCAGCTTTTCGTGACGGGATCGGCCCCGACGGGCACTACCTTCTTGGTCATCGCCGAGCTTCTGGAGGTGACCTCGAATGTTTGCCACCACGTTCGACACACACTCTGAAGAGGCGGCCTCGGCCGTCTCTTCTTTTTTGCGGGGTGCCCGCCGCCGTGCGCCTCCTTCGTCGTTAATGTAGCGATGAGCACTCGGGATGCATCGGCGCGCCAATCCCCGTCAATGATAGGTGCAATTCGTCCGATCTCCTGTTAATATGGAGCCCTTCGATGTCGGCGTTTGCGTCAATTTTGGCTGGGCTGCTCGCTTTGGACCCGTGGACGGTCTTCAATCTCCCCGAGGACGCCGATCCCAACGAATACATGCAAGCGACCTGGTTCGTCGGCGTCGCCGCCGAGCCGCTCGAGGTCCCGGCCTGGCAACGATATTGGCGCGGCGACGAGACCGAGCTGCTCGAGCAGCCGCGCTGGATTCGCCACGTCGCGGGGCCCCGCGAGACCCTCGACGACATCTCCGCCCGCTACGGCACGGACCCGGCCAAGCTCCGCGAGTGGAACCCCAAGACCCTCGACAGCAAGCGCCGGAGCGGGCGCCGCTACCTCGTCGAGGGTGACGAGCTGCGGCTCAAGGCGATCCGCATCCCGCCGCCGCGCGAGCCGATCGAGTATGTCGCGGTCGCTGGCGACACCTGGGAGTCCGTCGCCGTCGATCACCGCGTCGATGTCCGCGATCTCAAGGCCTACAACGGCGCGCGCAGCGACGACAGCATGGATCCGCTGGTCGAGGGCGCCGCGATCACGGTCTGGATCGATCCGGCGATCCAGTGGACGGTCAACCGCAAGCCTGGCCCCGAGATCGATCCGGCCTGGCTCGACATCCCCCAGGGCGCGCTCAGCCACGGCCACCCCAACCGCGGGCGGATAACCGGCGAGCCCTGCTTGCTGCCCGACATCCCCGAGCTCTACACCCGCCGGTTCGAGCGCATCGCCCACGGCAGCAGCCACGCGATCGGCCTGATCGTCACGGCCTTCGCCAACTTCCGGCGCGACACCGGCTACGAAGGCGAGATCTTCGTTGGGTCGATCAGCCGCCCAAACGGGCGCCGGTTCGCGCCGCACCGCTCGCACCAGACCGGCCGCGACGTCGACATCCGCGTGCCGATGCTTCCGTGGTTCCCCACCACGATCAACCCGCCGGCCGAGCAGATCGACTGGCGCGCGGTCTGGGGCCTGATCGACGCGTTCTTGGCGACCGACTCCGTCGAGATGATCTTCTTGGATCACAAGCTTCAGCGCCCGCTCTACTACGCGGCCCTGTCGATGGGCGCGAGCGTCGAGGAGCTCGACCAGATCATCACGTGGCCGCACCGCGACGGGACCAAGGGCAAGAAGATCATCCGCCACTCGACCGGCCACGAGGGCCACATCCACGTGCGCCTGCGCTGCGGACCCAACGAGCCCGACTGCCGAACCCGCCTGCGCCGGCGCTAGACCTCAATCAAACGCGCCCGGGCGAGTACGAGGGGGCTTTTTGAAAGCCCCCTTCAAACCAGCGGGCTGAGCTCGCTGGTCCCGTAGAGGCTCACGTAGCCCCGGCGAACCCCCCAGCAGCGGTCCCGCTTGGAGCAGCCGTCGCATACCGGGGGCTTCTCGAATTCCTCGCTGCCCTCGGCTTCGAGCTGGGCCTCGAGTTGCGCGTCGACCTGCGTGGGCGAGAGGTGCTCGTACGCGCCGAGGCCGTCGGGCTTGAGGCACAGGGGGATCGAGCACATCGACTCGAAGCCGGTGACGACCACGCCCAGCTCGCGCGCGCGGTCGAGGCCAGCGAGCAGCGGGCCGAACACCTCGGAGTAGCGGGGGATCAGGGCGGCCGTGCGCGGGACCAGATCGGTGGACGGGGCCACGAACGAGAAGGTCAGGTCGGCGTCGGGCCAGCGCTGCGCGACGAGCTCGACGGTCGCCGGGAAGTCCTCGGCGTTGCCCCGGCACATCACGAAGTTGATGCGGGTGCGGACCCCCGATCCGTCGGGCTGGGGGCCCACGCGGGCGAGCTGATCGAGGCCCGCGACGGTCTTGGCCCAGGTCCCCGGGGCGTTGGTGATCGCGTCGCAGATCTCGGCGCGGCTGCCATGCAGCGAGACGAACGCGGTGTCGAGGCCGGCCTCGGCGAGGGCCTCGCACAGCGCTGGATCAGCGAGGCGGATCGCGTTGGTCTGGAGCTCGACCGAGCCGATCCCGGCTCGCTTGGCGTAGCGCAGGTAGTCGCCGAGCTTGGGGTTGAGCGTGGGCTCGCCGCCGGACAGGGCGAGCTGGGCCTGCTCGCGGGCGGCTTGATCGATGGCGGCGTAGACCGCTGGGCTCGGCGGGTTGGGCAGGTGCGTGGAGACGAAGCAAAAGTCGCAGGCCTGGTTGCACAGGAACTGCACGCGCACCGTGTGGACCAGCCAGGCGTTGCCGTCGACGTCGCGGCCGAGCTCACGGCTGACCAGCTCGCGGGCGATCTGATCGTCGATGCCACGCACGACCGTCAGCCGCCGACGGGTCCGCTCTTGCGTGATCGGCTTGGCGACGAGGGTCGGATCGCGGGCGAGGTCGAGCTCGGGGAAGCCCGGGCAGCGATCGGCGACGCGGCAGGGCTCGCACGCTGGCGTGCGTCGATAGCCAGCTTGCTCGGCGCCCCCGCGCGAGAGCCCAAACAGGTAGCCGGTCTGCCCCGGGTGCGTGAACATGCACGGCGGCGGCACGCGCTCGACGGCCAAGCGCGTGCGGGTGGGGTGGCCGTGCTCGGGGTTGGGCAGGGCGTTGACGGCCGCGTCGCAAGCTTCGATCGCGGTGACGGCCGTGCGCAGGTCGACGAGCTCGGGCGCGTGCTTGGGCAGGCGCAGCCAGACGTTGGCCGGGGTCAGGCCGATCTCGGCCAAGAACCGGCCCGGCAAGCTGGCGAGCGCGTCGCTGGACTGGCCGAGGATCGGGACGTCCAAGTCGATGGTGAGCCCCGCGGCCGCGGCCGCGATCATGCCCGCCCGCGCCCGTGCGAAGCTCCCAGGCACCCCGGTCAGCGCGTCGTAGTCGGCGCCCCAGCCGGGCAGGTGCACGCGCAGCAGGTCGAGGCCGGCCGCGCGCAGGGCTCGGGCGCGGCGCTCGTCGAGGCCGATCGCCGAGCTCTCGACCACGATCGTGCTCGCTTCGCTCGGCCCGAGCTCGGCCTTGGCAGCGCCGCCGCCCTTGGCAAACGCGATCAGGCGCTCGAGATCGGGTCGCAAGAGCGGCTCGCCCCCGGACAGGATCAAGCTCCGGAACCCGCGATCGCGCGCCGCCGCGATCGCCCGCGGCGCAGCCCGGACCAAGGCCGGATCCTCGCGTGTGGCACACGAGCAATGCCGGCAGCGGAGCGGACAGCTGCGGTTGGTCTCGACCCGGACGACGTCCACTTACTCGGTCTCGGTCCCAGACGCCTCGACCGGCTGCATCAAGGCGAAGCCGTAGGCGCGGATGTAGCTGATGTGCATGCCCCGACAGTCTTCGGTGTAGACGCAGGTCTTGCAGCGCAGCGACTTGCGATAGTAGCGATCCATGATGTAGCGCTTGATGTAGCGGAAGATCTCGAGCTTGCCGTCGAGCGTCATCATGCTGGTATCGAGCAGCTCACGGCGCTTGCGGGTCGGTCGGCCGAGCACGCAGCTCGGGACGTCGTCGACCGGGACCGGGTGGCTGAACTGGGAGAAGAACGCCGGGAGATCGAGGTCGCGCTCGGCCGACTCGGTCAGGCGCTCGTAGGTCGGCTGGCGCAGGGCCAGGCGAGCGGGGACCTGGTCTTGGCCGGCGAGCTCGAGCAGCCACGGCTCGACCTCGCGGGACAGCTCGACGCAGACCTCGAACCCGCCGTCGATCGCGAGCATGGCTTGGGCCTCGGCGACGGTCCGCACGACCACCCGAGTCACGCGCTTGCCGAACAGCTCGTCGTCCGCCCCGAGGGCCTCGGCGAAGCCGGCGTAGTCTTTGAGCTCGAGCTCGAGCTCGGTGGTCGCGGCGAACAGCGCGGGCAGCTCGCTCGCGGCCCACTGCTCGCCGGCGCGGTCGAGGCTGGGCGAGACCAACCACAGCGACTTGGCCCCGGCGCGCTCGATCTGCGCCGGGATCGGCGGGTACTCGGGGGTCTTGAAGGTGCTGCCAGGTCCAACGCCAAGCAGCGGCAAGCGGAATTTACGGTGCTCGCCCCCAGCCCCGTCGCCCGGGCGTGAAGCCCCGTCGCCCAGGCGTGAAGCCAAGTCCTCGACAGCGAGACCGAAGCTCGCCGCCGCCGCCTCGGCGCTGACCTGGCTGCCGTCGGCTTCGGCGGCGCTGAGGAACTCGGCCATCTCGCGCCGGGTCTTGCTGCGCTCGGCCGAGGCCGGATCGCCGCCGTAGACCGGGCCCTGGGCGGCGTCCCACTCCGTGTCGAACCGGATGACCTCGAAGTTGGAGGTCGCGACGGTCTCGCGCACGTCCTCGAGCTCGTCGCAGATCGGCTCGAGGTAGCAGTGCGAGCAGCGGTGCGGCGCCCGGCAGTCGAGCGGCACGCCGTGGTCGATGAGCAGCTCGTACTCCTCCTTGCGCCCGCGGATCTCGTCGTGGAGCTTGTAGGGATCTTGGATCAGGTTCTCGTAGCCCTCGAGGTGCGGGACCGGGAACCGGTTGAGCCAGATGTGCATGTTCGGCCGCTTCGAGTACTCGAAGGCCTTCAGCAGGTAAGGCCGCATCTCCTCGAGGTCGTAAAACAGCGTCTCTTTGCCCTCGGTGTAGGCCCGACCGAAGGGGATCACGTGGAGCAGGTCGTACTCGTAGACCCCCATGTTGGTGAACTTCTCGAGCAGATCCGGGAGCGTCTTGACGTTGCCCCGGTTCACGCAGACGTCGATGTTGACGATCACCCGGCCGTCCTCGAGGGCGTACTGGAGGCCGCGCACCTCTTGCTCGAACGCGCCCTTGGATCCGACCAGCGCGTCGTGGATGCGCTCGTTGACGCCGTGGATCGAGAACGTGATCTCGCCGAGGCCCGCGTCGATGCAGCGGGTCAGGAAGTCCTTGTAGCCGAACAGCCGACCGTTGGTGACGGTCTGGATTTTTTGATAGCCGGCGAGCCGCCCGAGCTTGATGAACTGCACGTAGTCCGGGTGGATCGTCGGCTCGCCCCCGGAGAGGATCAGCCGCTCGGCGCCCTTGCGGCGGCCGTCGAGGATCTGCGCCTTGACCTCTTCGCGCGACCGGTTGGTCCCGTTGTGAGTGTGTGCGTCGAGGCAAAACACGCAGTGGTCGTTGCAGTCGAAGGTCAGCCGCACCCAGTTGCGTTTCTGGTGGGCCGCGTCTTCCTTCTCGACGTTCTTCAGGGCTTGAGCTTGCGCGGTACCGCCGTCCATCGCTGGCATGATACTCGCGCGAGCGTCGATGCGTCGAAGCAAATTGGGCGTTAAACGCTGCTTTACGCGCACCCTGGCCCCAAACATGGGCTCAACCTCACGCGCGATCAATCACCCGTCAGGGTCATCGCCCGAAGCCGAGTGCACTCCAGGAGCGCAGGGTCAGGGCGCGAGCCACCGTGATATGCTCGGCGGCGATGGGACTCCACCGTGTCCTGGTGATCCACCCGCCGGTCTCGGTCTCGCGGGATTTCATCGACTACCCGTATTTCGCCGATCTCGGCGCGGTCCAGCTCGCGGCCGCGCTCGACGCGTGTCCTGACATCGCCGTCGAGCTGCTCGACAGCTTCGCCCTCGCCGGCGCCGACTTTCGTTGGCGCGAGGACGGACGCGCGCTGCTCGGGGTCGAGGTCGAGGCCGCGCTCGCGCGCGTCGACACGCTCACGCGCGCCGAGCCGCGGGGCTGGGACGCGATCGTCGTGGCCTACACCGTGTTTCATCGCCCGCCGCACCGCGACGACGTGCTCGCGCCGCTGCTCGAGGGCCTCCGCGCGCGCTTCGACCAGCCGATCCTGTTGGCCGATTGCTATCAATCCGGGCAGCACTACGTCGAGGTCCCCGGCGAGCAGGTCCTGGCCAGCTACCCCGAGGTCGACGCCTACGTGAAGTACGAGGCCGAGGTCACGGTCCCGGCCTTGCTTCGCGCGTACTTCGGCGGCGCGACCCCTGGGGAGCGTCCGAGCGGCAGCCATCGCGGGGCCTCACCGGTGCTCGACGAGCTCCCCTTCCCGGCGTGGGATCGGGTCGATCTCGCGGCCTACGATCACTTCAAGGCTCAGGTCGTCGCGGGGCTTGGCCGGCCGATCTGGACCTTCCCGATCGACGGCCGGACCATGCCGTTGGTCACCACTCGCGGCTGCCCGTTCACCTGCATCCACTGCTCGAGCAACCCCGAGACACCCAAGGGCCAAGCCAAGCTCCAGCGCCGCTACTCGCCCGAGCGGCTCCGCGAATACCTGAGGCTCCTCGCCGAGCTCGGGGCCACGCGCCTCGCCGTCAGCGACGAGCTGATCAACGTCAACGAGCGCCACTTCGACGTGTTCCTCGACGAGCTCGTGGCCCTCGATCTGAAGTTCGATTGCCCCAACGGCATGCGCGCCGACTACCTGCTGCCGCGGCACCTCGAGCAGATGCGCGGGCGGGTCAACATGCTCAGCGTCAGCGCCGAGTCCGGCGTCCAGCGGGTCGTGACCGAGGTCGTCAAGAAGCGCTTGGATCTGCAAGCGGTCCGCGAGGCGGCGGCCCGGGCCCATGACGCCGGGGTCCCCCTGATGATCCACTATATGATCGGCCTGCCGGGCGAGACCGCCGAGGAGATCAACGGGACGCTGAGCTTCGCGCTCGAGCTGTGGGACGAGTTCGAGGCCTGGCCGGCGGTCCAGTACGCCACGCCGCTGCCCGGCACCGAACTCGCTGCGATCGCCGACCGGGCCGGGGGCGCCGACCGGGCCGGGGGCGCCGCCCAGGCCGGGGGCGCCGACCGGGCCGGGGGCACCAAGCTCCCGGTCGTCGAGGACTGGGGCCCGTACTTTCAAAAGGCCCCGAGCGCCACGGGGGTCGCCGCGGAGATCCTCGAGAAGTTCATGTGGACCTTCCAGGCCCGCCTCGACGCGTCGCAAGGGCCCAAGAAGCTGATCATGAACGTCACCTACGTGTGCAACAACCACTGCACTTTTTGTGCAGTCGGCACGCGCACGCAGATCGACGGCCACCCCACGCGCCAGCGCGAGCAGCTGATCCGCTACCGCGAGCAGGGCGTGGTCATGGTCGACTTCGACGGCGGCGAGCCAACCTTGAACCCCGAGCTGATCCCGCTGATCAAGGCGGCCCGGAGCATGGGCTACCAGCGCGTCAACGTGACCACCAACGGCCGCCGCAGCGTCTACGAGAACTACGCCGCCAAGCTGGTCAACTCCGGGCTCACGACCTTGCTGTTCTCGGTCCATGGCCACGACGCCCGCACGCACGCCCAGCAAGTCGGGGTCGCCGAGGCCTTCGAGCAGACCTGCGCGGGGATCCGCAACAGCCTCAAGTACGCCCCGCGCAACGTCGAGCTGGGCATGAACATCACGGTCACCAAGGGCAACCACGACAAGATCGACAAGCTCGCGCAGCTGTGCTGGGACCTCGGCCTGCGCTGGATGAACATCCAGTTCCTCACGCCCTTCGGTCGCGCGACCAGCTGGGTCGCCCCCGACACCCAAAAAGCGGCCGACCACGCCGTCGCGGTCATGGACGCTTGGGCGGGCAAGATCCGGTTCCAGGTCATCAACCTGCCGTTTTGTTTCATGCCCAACCATCGGCACCTGATGCAGGGCGACCTCGCCAAGCTCGAGCGCCACATGGTGTTCGTCAACAACGAGACCGTGAACCTGGCCGAGTACCTGGCCGAGCGCCGGGTCCGAAAGCCGGTCTGCGCCAGCTGTCCGCACGCGTGCTTTTGCGGCGGCTTCTACGAGCTCGACCAGGTCCCCGAGCCGCCGTGGCTGATCTCGGCGGACGATCTGGTCCGGCCGCTGGGTGATCCCCGGCGCCACGAGTCGGTCCCGGCCGGGTTCTCGGAGCGGGTCAAGAAGCGCCTACGTGACGAGGGCGGGATTATTTAAGTTAAGTCACACGAGCGGCAGGTGGACCACGCCCGCGCGGGTCGGCGCCTGCCCGCGCGCCGCCGCGATCTCGCCGTCGCCGAAGTGCGCGAGGTAGTCCGAGCGCACGCCGGGGCACAGGTCCTCGAACCGGCAACCTGCGCAGGCCGGGACCTGATCTTGGCCGGCGAGGCGGCTGTGCTTGAGCTCGAAGGTCGCGTCGGGGGTCACGACCATCACCCGCTGCGAGCCCGGGTCCCAGGCGTGCTCCCAGTCGTCGCCGAGCAGGCAGCGGGGCACGTGCAGCGACTTGATCTCGACCCCTAGCTCGCGGGCGCGAGCGAACGCCCGGCGCATGTAAGGCACGGCCTCGCTCATCGGCGGCAGGCTCTCGGGGTTGGCCGCGTTGCCGTCGGTCAGCGACACGTACCAAAGCTGGATCTCCGGGACCTCGCGCGCGGCGATCCACTCGATCGCCGCGGGCAAGCGCGCGTAGGTGTCGGCCTTGATGATCAGATCGACGACCACATGGCAGCCCGAGCTCACGACGTTGCGCAGGCCCTGGTCCATCAGCGCGTAGGAGTTGGGGCGCTGGACCAGGGCATCGTAGGCGGCGGGCTCGTGGGTGTGGATCGAGACGTGGAACCGGGTCACGCCAGCGTCGACGAGCCGCGCGACGTTGGCCTCGCTGAACAGCAAGCCGTTGCTCTGGACCTTGACGTCGCCGTAGCCGAGCTTGACCGCGACCTTGATCAGCGCGACGAGATCCGGGCGGATGGTCGGCTCGCCGCCGGTGAACGCCACGCGGTCGTAGTCGCGCCGACGACCGTCCCGCATGGCCTCGACGACCGCGGCCGGAGCCACGGCCCGGGTCCGCATCGCGGGCGTGATCGTGCAGTAGTCGCAAGCGAGGTTGCAGTCGTAGCCGAGGATGACGTCGAGCAGACCAGGCATGGGCGCAGGGTGTCTGGGGCAGCCTACCCCCAACGGCGGTGAGATCAGGAGCTGGACTCGAGCCTGGGCATGTCACAAAAACGCGCATCGGATCGCCACATGCGGATAACACGCGGAAAAAAGTGCACGATCGCGGTGAATCGATGGCAAAACCACACCCAACGCAGCCCCGGTTTCTGGTATGAGTGTGGAAGCCCTTCGGTTGACTGGAAGTCGCGCCAATGGTTTCTCGAACGCTCTCTACCAATCTCATCCTGTCCCTCGCTTTCATCGCTACCGCCTGCGGTGGCGACGATGGAACAACGGGCTCATCTACCTTCGGAAACAGCGAGGTCGGGAACACGATGGGTTCCGAGACCGCAGGCGAGTCGGGCGACGCAGAGGTAGGCGGAGACGGAGACGGAGACGGAGGCGACGGCGACGGCACGCCCGGCGACGGCGACGGCACGCCCGGCGACGGCGACGGCACGCCCGGCGACGGCGACGGCACGCCCGGCGACGGCGACGGCGACGACGGCGCGTGCATCGACCTCGACCAGGATGGCTACGGCCAGAACTGCCCGCTCGGACCCGACTGCGACGACACCGACTGGTACAACCACACTCCGGACGGCTGCGCGAACTGTGCAGACAACGACAGCGATGGTTACTGGGTCGACTGCGACCGCTACGACGAGAACCAGCCGGGCCCGGACTGCGACGACAACGACTACAACGTGTTCACGGAGGCCGGCTGCACCAACTGCGTCGACGAGGACAACGACGGCTTTTGGGTCGGCTGCGATCAGTACGGCCCCAACAAGCCTGGTCCAGACTGCGATGACGCCAACGCGGCCGTCGGGATGGACGACGCGATCGAGATCTGCGACGGCATCGCGCAAAACTGCGAGGGCGTCCCCGACAACGCGTCACCCGACGAGATGTGCCCGCCCGAGGGCGTCGTCGCGCCCAACGTCGCGCCGATGAACGGCTGGGACTGCAACCCGCCCGCGCCGGGCGTCGACGGCTGCGAGATCAAGAACTGCGTCGAGCAGTTCTTCAACATCGACGGCAACGTCAACACCGGCTGCGAGTGCGCCGGCACCCCGCGGACCTCCAGCCTCGCGGTTTGCTCGGGCGCGCCGCAAGGCAAGCTCGGCAACCCCGTCGCCGAGGGTACGCAGCTCAACAGCCTCGTCCTCGGCACCATCCCGCTGATCGACAACGGCATCGGCAACGGCAGCAACGAGGACTGGTACTGGGTCGAGTTCCCCGAGGGCGGAAACCCCGGCGTCCGACCCAACACTGGCATCATCCAAGTCAGCTTCGCCAAGAACGACGGCTTGGACTACCGCTTCCAGGTGTTCCGTACCTGCAACGCCACGCCCTTCGGCAGCGGGCTCGCGACGCAGTTCGGTGCTGGGGCGCCGCCGGCCCGCGAGTGGTGGTTCTTCGACAACCACGCCGCGGCCATCAACATGCCGGTCCCGGCCCTCTACAAGGACAACGTCGCGTGGCCGACCATCGTCTACATCCGCGTCTTCCGGGTGCAGAACGACAAGACCTGCAACAGCTACCAGCTGTTGGTTCAGCGCGTGGCTAACTAAGCCGGCGGAGAACCACCCACCCAAGCAGAGGGGCCGGCGACGGTCCCTCTTTTTTTGTTTACCTGATCAGATCAGACTCGACTTTCGCCCTTTTTCACGACCGATAACGCCGTCCCCGTCGCCCCTGGCCGTGTTGCTCGGCACTCGACGTGTGCCCGACACGCCTTCGGCCTCGCGCCTTGCCAGGAAC
>Ga0114946_10000343_pt1 | contig 30180 bp, 30 predicted proteins | sample WalLakDeSediment_FD_88676 | JGI IMG/M metagenome (GOLD analysis project Ga0114946, IMG submission 88676) | Lake sediment microbial communities from Walker lake, Nevada to study Microbial Dark Matter (Phase II) - Walker Lake 11/02/13 Deep Sediment | ecosystem: Environmental > Aquatic >... | reverse complement strand
GTCATGGCCTACTCCGATGTGTCCCATGAGTACGTCATGCATCTCGCCTCCCGGGTGAATGCCCTGGGTGCCGGCTTCGAGCTTCCCAGCGCCACCCGCACCATGCTGGACTCCAAGAAGCCGGTGGTGGCGGTATGCGCCTCCCGGACCGGGGTAGGGAAGAGCCAGACCTCCCGTGCCGTGGCTGCGGTCCTGCGGGAAGCCGGGATGAAGGTGGTGGTGATCCGCCACCCCATGCCATACGGAGACCTGGCCAAACAGCGTGTGCAGCGCTTCGCCGGGGAGGAGGACCTGGTAAAGCACGATGTCACCATCGAGGAGCGGGAGGAGTACGAGCCCCACATCGCCAGCGGCTCCATTGTCTACGCTGGTGTGGACTACGGCGCCATCCTCGAGGAGGCTGAGAAGGAAGCGGACATCATTCTTTGGGACGGCGGTAACAACGACACCCCCTTCTATCGGCCCGACGTCCACATCACCTTGGTGGATCCTCACCGCCCCGGCCACGAGCTCCGCTACTATCCCGGTGAGACCAACGTCCGCATGGCGGACGTCATCATCGTCAACAAGGTGGAGACCGCTCCCCCCGAGGGGATCCAGGAGGTCAGGGCAAACGTGGAGTCGGTGAACCCCGGGGCCATGGTCCTGGAGGCGGCGTCGCCCATCTTCCTTGATGAGCCGGAGCTCCTGAGGGGCAAGAAGGTCCTGGTGGTGGAAGATGGGCCCACTCTCACCCACGGGGGGATGAAGTTCGGCGCCGGGACCATCGCCGCCCGGCGGAGCGGGGCCTCGGCCATCGTGGATCCCCGCCCCTACCTGGTGGGGGAGCTCAAAGAGACCTTCGAGGCTTATCCGGAGCTGGGGGCTCTCCTGCCGGCCATGGGGTATGGGGCCGGGCAGGTGAAGGACCTTGAAGCCACCATCGCCAAGGCTGTGGAGGGTGGGGTGGAGGCCGTCGCCGTGGGGACGCCCATCGATCTGGGGCGCCTGGTGAAGATCCCGGTTCCCCACACCCGGGTGCGGTACGAGCTCCAGGTGCTGGGCCGGCCGACCCTGGAGGATGCCCTGGCTCCGGTGCTGAAGGGATAGGGAAGAGGAGCCCCGGGTTTCGGGAGGACGTGCCCGTCGGGAGAATGCCCCGGCCCCGGTGCTGAAGAGCAGGGGAATCTGCATTTCTGGTCCCCGGAGGACGTGGCGTCCTTCGGGGACCTTCCTATCTTGGCAGTGTACGGAAGGCCCCAGGGCGATCCGGTGAGGTGGTTGGCTGCGAGCGGGTCCCCTGGGAGGTATGGTGGGTCGAGGCGTCCCTTTGGAGGTGCCCATGGACTGGTATCGTAGTCCCGCCGTGGCGGGTCGCTTCTACCCCGGCCGGGAGCGTGATCTCCGGGTGGAACTGGAGGAACTCCTGGGTGGCGCCGTCGCCCAGGCTCCTGGGGCTGGGGTGGCATCGGCCCGCTCCCGTCCGGGCTTCCCTCCCGAAGGTGTCCAGCCTTCGACTCACAGGCCGAAGGCCCTCATCGCTCCCCATGCGGGGTATGTCTACTCCGGTCCGGTGGCGGCCTCGGGGTACGCGCTTCTGGCCCCCCTGAGGGAGTCGGTCCGGCGAGTGGTCCTCCTGGGGCCTGCCCACCGCTGGCCCTTCCGGGGGCTGGCCGTGTCCTCCGCCGCAGGCTTCGAGACCCCCTTGGGGCGGGTTCTCCTGGACCGGGAGGCCATGGAGATGGCCCTGAAGCTTCCCCAGGTGGTGGTCCTGGACGAAGCCCACGAGGGAGAGCACAGCCTGGAGGTCCACCTGCCTTTTCTCCAGGTGGTGCTGGGGGAGTTCACCCTGGTTCCCCTGGTGGTGGGCGATGCTTCCCTGGAGGAGGTGGCGGAGGTCCTGCGCCACCTTTGGGGTGGTCCCGAAACTCTGGTGGTGGTCAGTTCCGACCTGAGCCACTACCTGCCCTACTCCCAGGCCGTGGAGGTGGACGAGCGCACCGCCCGAGCCGTCGAAACCCTCAGGCCGGAGGAGATCCGGGAGGACCAGGCCTGCGGGAAGACCCCCATGGGCGGCCTCCTCCTGGTGGCACGGGAGAAGGGGCTCCGGGTGCAGCGGGTGGACCTGAGGAATTCCGGGGACACGGCGGGTCCCCGCAACCAGGTGGTGGGATACGGGTCCTTCCTGCTGGGCTGAGGTAGGGGGGAGACCTTTCCAGCTTTGGCACTTCATCTCCCGGGTTCGCCCGCCTCGGCAGGAGGCACCTCAACCCTCCTGCAGGTACCACTCCCGACCCAGGAGATCCAGGTAGACGGTGACGATTCGCCCGTCGTCCAGGGCCAGCCGGGCATAGCGCCGGGAGATGGGCTCCCGCCACCACTCCTCGTCCACCTGCCAGATCTCCAGGATGTGCTGGACTCTCCGGACCCCTCGGTCCAGGTGGAGGAAGAGAGGCCGTCCACCGCTTCCCGTCCGGACCCGTAGGGGGCGGGGCATGTTCAGTGGGCGAAGGGCATGGGGGTTGGGGGCGCTCATGGCTCGAAGCTCAGAAGGGCGTGGCGCCGCTCAGGGATTCGGGACCACGGATCCACCTCCACCACCCGGTAGAGGGGGGAGTGGCCCAGCTTCAGCTTCAGCTCTTTCACCGCTTCCCGCAGGGAAGGGGGGACGGCTCCCTCTGCCATTTCCACTCCCCCCGCCTCTCTCCCCCCCCCCTCCTTCCGGTGGAAGAAGCCCGGCTGGGACGTGGCGGGCCCGAACCGGAACATCTCCAGCACCAGCCTCTCCACGGCCCGTGGCGGGGGGGACAGGGCCATTCGAGCCCTGAGGGGAAAGGCGATGGATTCCTTTTGGGCCGTGGGCTCACGGAGGACAACCTCCATGGACCAAGACTTGCCGCCTTCCAGGTCGGCCCGGAGGCGCACCCCCCGGACGCCCCGGCCTCGGCGGGCCGGTCGGGAAAGGGCCCTGTCCAGGAGGCGGTCCAGGGCCCCGTGGAGGGTTTCGGTGCGGCCCGCCGGAGAGGGGAAGTCCAGGGAGGCCCGGATGGGTCGGGGGCGGTGGAGGGGACGAACCGGGTCCACGCGCCGGCCCGTAGCCCACTCCAAGGCCCTCCTCCCCTGGCTTCCGAACTGGCTCACCAAGGCCGGCTCCGGCAGGGACGAGAGCTTCTCCAGGGTGGTGATGCCCAGCCGCTCCAGCCGCTGGACCATGAGAGGTTCCACCGGCAGGACGGAGACGGGACAGGACGCCAGGAAGGAGGGGATTTCCGGGTCCGGGATCGTCACCGGGCTCCCGGGGCCGGCTCGGGCCGCCGCCACCCATGCTCCGAATTTGCCCGAGGCCTGCCCTATGCGGGTGGCTGCCACCAGGGGCCGGGGAAAGGTCCCCAGGAGGGCCTGGAGGGCCAGTCCCGGGTACCGGGAGGGAGGTCCGTGGAGGCGCTCCAGGCCGTCTGTTCCCACGAAGATCCTTCCTCGTCCAGCTGGCTCCACCACAGGGCTCAGCTCCATGAGGGTCTCCAGCATCTCCTCCTGGGCTGCGTCGTAGTGGGCCGGGTCCGGCTCCAGGAGAGTCAGGGCAGGGCAGAGGGAGACGGCCTGGGAGACGAGCTGTCCCGGAAGGACTCCCGCCTCGGCCCCCCGCTCGGAAACCTGCCAGACGGTGTGCCGGCTCCCTCCTCCCGGTGCCAGGAGCGCCACGGAAGTGGCGTCCAGCTCCGGGGAGCGGGCCAGCTCCAGCCGGAGCTCGAAGGTGGGAAGCCACACGCACAGCGCACGCCGGCTCCCGGGGACTCCCGGAAGGGAAGGGGACGCGAGGGAGGGGCCTTCTTTCTCCTCTCCCACGCCCAGGAGGAGGGGAGGGGCCTGCTGCAGGGACGCCATGCTATGCCGGATGGTTTCAAGGGTGCCGAAGAAATACCGAAACCGAAGATAAGACGAAACCAGGGAGAATGGCAACCTGAGAGAAACTCGTTGACGCGGCCGTACCATCCGCCCCCAGCCCGGACTAACGGCCCCCAGCCGGACTATCCGCCCCCAGCCGGACGCCCCCAGCCCGGTCTCCTCGTGGGGGGTCAGGTTCAAGGCCGTGGGTCCCTGCGACAGCCGCGTAACCCCCCCTGCCCCGGTGCGCCCATGGCGACGGCTGCCAATGCCGCGAACAAGGGCTTCGGGGCGCCTCCCGCAGGCAAGCCGAGGAGAAGACGGTACACAAACCTCCACTAATGTATTAGGAGCAAGACGTCTTCAGGTTTTTCCACCTCTACGGTACACGACCTTGCAAGCGTCTGTCCGTCCCATGCGTCGCTTGTAAGTTTCGGTACCGCTGAGGTGCAGAACCTTCGTTGTGACAAAAGCGAACCCTATCTTTCGAAGATTGTATACCGTCGTCGCTGGCGGCCCTCGCTGATTCCCCCGCCGCGTCCTGGAGAAGGCCCCGCGGGGGGCAATGCGAAAAACGACCCAGGAACCCATCCGCGCTGCGAAGACAAGTTGTATCTTATATACTTGTGCCCTTTGCGGCCTCCGGCTCCGAAGGCACGCGGCCTCCGACTCCGAAAGCACGCGGCCTCCGGCTCCGAAGGCACGCGGCCTCCGACTCCGAAGGCACGCGACCTCCGGCTCCGAAGGCACGCAGCCTCCGGCTCCGAAGGCACGCGGCCTCCGACTCCGAAAGCACGCGGCCTCCGGTTCCGAAGGCACGCGGCCTCCGGTTCCGAAGACATCGCTGAGCGTGAACGTGGAACCCGTTTCGTCCTCGTGGGTCCCGTGCAGCAGGGTGGTGGACTGAAATGAACTCTGATTGAGCAACCTCTTGATGAATGTTGAACTGATCCTCCAGGATCCTCTCACCGTTCCTTCACCCCTCCTGGTCCTGCTCCTTCCCCAGGGAGGGGGCGTCACCGGCGGGGTCCTGGCTTCGGCCGATGCCTTGGTTGGGGGTGAGCTGAAGCGAGCCTTGGAGCGGGGAGACTTGAAGGGGAAGAAGGAGGAGACTCTTCTCCTCTTTCCGCGGACGGACACCGGGCCCCAGCGCATCCTCATGATCGGAGCCGGAGCGCCGGAGGAGCTGGACGCCGAAACCCTCAGGCGGGTCATGGGACGGGCTGTCCGGGTAGCGGAGGGTCTGAGGCTCAAGGAGATCTCCGCGTGGATTGATTCCTCCTGGTCCCCGGGGGAGGCTCTGGCCGCCCAGGCCATGACGGAGGGCGCCGTCCTGGCGGCTTGGCGCTTCCGGGAGCTCAAGACGCGTGACGATGAGGATGGTCCGGGCCCCGAGTTCACCAAGCTGCTTCTCGTGAGTCGGGGTGACGGAGAGGCGGCCCGCCTGGGCCTCCGCATCGGACTCGCCCAGGCCCGAGGTGAGAACCTGGCCCGGACGCTCCAGGCTCGTCCCGGGAACGTAGCCACCCCCACCCATCTGGCGGAGGAAGGCCGGAGGTTGGGGAAGGAGCACGGGCTGAAGGTCACCGTCCTGGGCCCAAGGGAGATGGAGAAGGAAGGGATGGGAGCTCTTCTGGCTGTGGCCAGGGGCTCGGAGGAGGAGCCCCGGCTCATCGTCCTGGAGTACCGGGGAGACAGCAAGGGGAACCGGCCCATTGCCCTGGTGGGGAAGGGACTCACCTTCGATACCGGAGGGATTTCCATCAAGCCGGCCTCGGGCATGGAAGACATGAAGTACGATATGTCCGGTGGAGCCGCCGTCCTGGGGGTCATGCAGGCTGTGGCGGAGCTCGCCCTGCCGGTGAACCTGGTGGGCATCGTTCCCAGCTCCGAGAACCTCCTGTCGGGGAAGGCGGTAAAACCAGGGGATGTGGTGAGGACCCGGGAGGGAAAGACCGTGGAGGTGATCAACACCGATGCCGAGGGCCGGCTCATTCTGGCTGATGCCCTCTCCTTTGCCCGCACCTTCGACCCGGTGGCCCTGGTGGACTGCGCTACCCTCACCGGAGCGGCCCTGGTGGCGTTGGGGAACCATGCCTCCGCCGTCCTGGGGAACGACGAGGAGCTGATCCGGCAGCTTCGGGATGCCGGGGACCGGTCGGGTCAGCGCTGCTGGCCCCTCCCTTTGTGGAAGGAATACCGTGATCAACTGGACAGCACGGTGGCGGATCTCATGAACGTGGGGGGACGCAATGCCGGGGCCATCACCGCGGCGGCCTTCCTGAAGGAGTTTGTGGGGGAGGTCCCTTGGGCTCACCTGGACATCGCCGGCACCGCGTACGGGGAGGGGAAGCTTTCCTACCAGCGGAAAGGGGGATTCGGCGTTCCCACGCGACTTCTCCTGGAATGGATCAGGAGCCGCCTGGCGTGAGATTCTCCACCTCTCCCTCGACAAGTCTCTTGCTCCGGCGAGCCACGACAGCCCCCCGGCGAGCCACGGCAGCCCTCCGGGGAGCCATGACGGCCCTTCGGGGAGCAAAGCCGGCCCTCTGGCTCCTGATGGCCCTTCTTCTTGCTCCCGGCCCTCTTTCGGGGCAGGTCGTCCCCGACACCCTGCGGCCGCCTCCCGATACCATTCCGGAGATCCTCACTCCGGAGGACACTCTTGCCCTCCAGGAAATGGAGGCGGACACCCTCCCTCCCCAGGACAGCCTCCCGGCCGTCCGGCTCCAGGAGTTGGCGCGACCGGTCACCGCTCGGTTCGAGACCGGGGTGTGGGAATGGGATCGGGAGGCCATCCTGGGGAGCAGGGCCCTCACCCTGGCCGAGCTTCTGGCCGAGATTCCCGGCATCGTCCTGATTCGAGGAGGGGACTACGGGTCCCCCGTGGCCATGTCGGCCTTTGGGGCCGGCGGGGACCGGGTCCGTGTTTATCGAGACGGGGTGGAGGTCCTCCCCTTGGAGGGAAGCATTCCTGACCTTAGCCGACTCGGCCTGGGGGGTCTCAGCTTGGTTCGGGTGGTCCGGGCGGCGGGAGAGCTCCGAATCGAGATCTCCAGTATCCTGGCCGACGACGGTCGCCCCTTCTCCCTGGTGGAAGCCGGCACAGGCGACCTGAACACGAACCTCTTTCGGGGGACCTTTGCCCATCCCAGGGCCCTCGGGGGGGTGCTGGCCCTCTCCATGGACCGGATCGAGACCCAGGGGCCGCAGGGGCGGGAGCCCGGGTCCACAACCGGAGGGTGGGTCCGTTATGCCCGGCCTATCTGGGGCGGGGGCGTGGCCGTTCTGGACTACGCCACCAGGTCCTCCGACCGAGGGACCTTCTACGACCCCGGCAAGGTTTCTCGCTCAGATCTTGGGTTTCGCACCCGGTGGAGCCTCTTCCCGGGCCTGGTGGGCGACCTGCATTATGCCTCCTCCTCCCTCAGCACCGAGAGGCCCGACACCTTCGCCTTCGGCTCGGAGAAGCGCACCCAGCTTGGAGCCCTCCTCGGCTACGACTCCGAACTCGGCCGAGCCCTGGGGAGGATCCAGAGACTGTCCGGCGAGGGTCTTCCGTCCACCACCGCCCGCCTGGAGGTGGAGGGGCGCATCGGGCCCTTCGGCGGACTTGCCGGGGAGGTGGACTGGGAGCGATGGGAGGATCGCTCCCTGACTCGGAGCCGGCTGAGGGCCTGGACGGCTCCCATCGTCGGCCTGTCTCTCTTCGGAGAGACAGGCGGGGGTGAGTGGGGGTTACCCTACCTGGCCCCCTGGATCCCACCACCGCCGCCGCCAGGGGAGGACCAGGGAGTTGAGGGGGAGGATCCTCCTGCAGCCGACTCGGCCAGGTATGTCCTTCCAGGTCCCCGTTTTGCCGAGCACAGCGGATCCAGGGTGGGGCTTCGCTTCCAGTGGAGGGGGCTGGACCTGGCGGGGGCCCGGCTCCGGGTCGAGTCCGACAGCCTCTTTCTCATGGGTCTCCCTCTGGATCGGCCCGGGCTCACGACTCCCGGGGGGGTCCGGCAGGGCTTCGAGATCTCGGGGCGGGTCCCGGTCTACGTCCCCAGGCTTATTTCGGGTCACCCAGGGCTGGCCCTGGTTGGGTCCTATCAGTGGTGGGATCAGGCCGAGGAGGCAATGCCCATCCATGGCGGCGACTCGACTCCCGGTGAGGACAAGGAGCCTTGGCGGTACCTCCCCCGGCAGAGCTACCTCGCCAGCCTTTCCTTTCACGACACCTTCTTTCCTACGGAGAACCTGGAGGTGTGGTTCGACGTGGGTGTCCAGGGCAGGGATCCCATGGTGGTTCCTTTCTTCGAAGATCCCTCCGGGGGCCAGAGCGCCGGCGGCGTGCCGGCCATGGTTCCCTTCTACCAGAGCTGGTTCGTCCGGCTCCAGATCCGCGTGGTGACCGTCCGTGCCTTCATCATGTGGGAGAATTTCACCATCAGACAGCGCAACCAGGACATTCCGGGAAGAATCTTTCCCGCCACCCGCTCCATTTACGGGGTCCGGTGGACCATGTGGAATTGAGAGCCCCTCAACGGTGAGGAGAGATCCATGATCCGGAGCATGACTGGATACGGGGAGTCCCGGGCGGACCTCCCGGAGGGCCGTGTCACGGTGACGGTGAAGACGGTGAACCATCGCTTTTTCAACGCCCACATCCGCACCCCCCTGGGGTTCGACCGCCATGAAGGGGACCTCCAGCAGTGGCTGAAGGGCTTCTTCACTCGCGGCCACGTGAACCTTTCCGTCAGCCTGGACCGTGGAAAGGGGACCGAATCCAACGGGTTTCCCGTCCTGAACCTGGACCGGGCCCGGCATTATCGGGACCTTCTCGAGACCCTCAGGGCCGAACTCGAACTCCCCGGGAAGCCGGATTTGCGCGAACTCCTCAGGTTCGGGGACCTCTTCGAGCGTTCGGAAGCGTCCGGGAACGCTCCGGAGATGGATGTGGCGGTTCTAAGGGAGTTGGTGGAGGCGGCGGCTCGTGATGCCCAAGCCATGCGGGAGAAGGAAGGCCTCCGCCTGAGGGAGGATCTCCTGGAGCGCCTCCGGACCATGGGGGTCCTGGTGGGTACCATCGAGGAGAGGGCTCCGCAGCGTCTGGTAGCTGAGCGCGACCGCCTCCGGGCTGCCGTGAAGGAGCTGGCCCAGCAGGACACCGTTGACGAGGACCGCCTGGCGAGAGAGATCGCCTACCTGGCGGAACGGTGGGACATCAACGAGGAAATCGTCCGCTTCCGGGCGCACCTGCTAGCCTTCCGGGAAACCCTGGGCAGGGAGGACGGGGAGCCCGCAGGGAAGCGTCTGGGGTTCCTGGTCCAGGAGATGCACCGGGAGGCCAACACCATGGCTTCGAAGGCGAACGACCTGGAGATCGCCCATGCGTCCATGTCCATGCGGGAGGACATCGAGCGGCTCCGTGAGCAGTTGGAGAACGTAGAATGACCGCTCCCCTCCAGGCGCCCCCGGTGGTCCTCTCGGCTCCCAGCGGGGCGGGAAAGACCACCATCGCCCGTGCCCTGGTTCGGCGAGAGGAGGACTTCGCGTTTTCCGTTTCCGTCACTACCAGGGCACGGAGGAGGGGAGAAGAGGGCGGAAGGGACTACTGGTTCGTTTCTGACAGCGAGTTCCGGACCATGGCGGCCCGGGGAGACCTGGCGGAGTGGGCGGTAGTCCACGGTGAGCTCTATGGTACACCCAGGGAGGGCCTGGTCCGGGCGGCTGAAGCTGGCCGGCACGTGATCCTGGACATCGACGTCCAGGGGGCCCGACAGATACGGGAGGCCGTTCCCGAAGCGCTGCTTCTGTTTATCTTACCTCCATCGGTGGAAGAGCTCTTCCGGCGCTTGAGTGGTCGTGGGACTGAGAGCGAGGAGACCCTCCGTCGTCGTTTGAACACCGCCCTGGGGGAACTGACGGCCGCCGATGACTTTGATTTCTTCGTCATCAATGACGATCTGGAGCAAGCCATCGACGAGGTGAGGGCCCTGGCCCGTACCGGGCGTCCTCCACCAGGGGGATGTTCCGGAACCTTGGAGGACGCAAGGAGGCTCCGGAAAGGTGTGGAAGCCCTGCTTCGGCAGGATCGATTGCTCTGAGGTAACACAAAGGACGTACGATCGATGCGTGTGTTCACTCCGAACGACGTGGCCCAGCACACCTCCGGTAAGTACCTGGGTGTCCTGGTTGCGGCCCGGTACGCCCGGGAGCTGAATACCCTTCCCAGGGAGACCCTTCCCCTGGGGCAGGGGAAGAAGCTCACCACCCGCGCCCTGGAAGCACTGACCTCCGGACAGATCGAGTTCCGGTTGGTGAAGCGCCGGAAACGCGACGAGTAGCCTGCCGTGAGCGTTCGGGTGATCCAGCCAAGGCGTCCGTGGGAAGGGCGGCGGGTGGTCCTGGGTGTGACGGGAGGGATCGCGGCCTACAAGTCGGTCCAGCTGGCCAGGGATCTCACCCGGCTCGGGGCCCGGGTGGACGTGGTCATGACCTCAGGCGCCCAACGCTTCATTCAGCCTCTTTCCTTCCAGGGTGTGACGGGCCGGGAGGTCTTCACGGATCTCTTCACCGGCCAGGGTCCCGCAGCCCACATCCGCCTTGGGGCGGAGGCCGATGCAGTGGTGGTGGCGCCCTCCACCGCCGACTTCCTGGCCCGGGCGGCCCAGGGGCTGGCGGACGATCTCCTCACCACCCTCCTCCTGGTCACCCGGGCCCCTGTGGTTCTTTGTCCGGCCATGAACGGGAGGATGTATGCCCATCCTCAGACCCAGGTAAACCTCCGTCATCTTCAGGATGAGCTGGGCTATGCCATAGCGGGTCCAGCCGAGGGCCCCCTGGCCTACGGTGAGGGGGACGGCCCGGGCCGCATGCTGGAGCCCGAGGAGATCCTGGAGCATGTGGGACGGGCCCTGGGGAGGGATCCGGCCTGGGAAGGCCGGGAGGTCCTGGTGACGGCAGGGCCCACACGGGAGCCCCTGGACCCCGTCCGCTTCCTGGGTAACCGCTCCTCTGGGCGCATGGGGTTCGCCCTGGCCGCGGCGGCCTGGCGCAGGGGTTGCGAGGTGACCCTCGTGACCGGTCCCTCCTCTCTGGCCGATCCTACCGGTCTGACCACGGTCCGGGTGGAGACCGGCGACGAGATGAGGGACGCCGTGCTTTCCAGGCTCTCCCGGGCCGACGTCCTCTTTTTCGCCGCGGCCGTGTCGGACTTCCGACCTGACGATCCCAAGAACCGGAAGCTCAAGCGGTCCCGAGAGGGCGACGGGATGGAGCTTCGCCTCACGCCCACGGCCGACATTGCCTTGGCTACCCTGGAGGGCCGGAAGACGGGAGCGTTGGCGGTGGGATTCGCCCTGGAGACGGAAGACTTGAGGGAGAATGCCCGTCGGAAGCTGAAGGAGAAGGGCTTTCATCTCATCGCGGCCAATAGCGCTCTTGAGGAGGGGGCCGGGTTCGAGGTGGACACGAACCGGGTGACCCTGCTGGACACGGAGGGCGGGGTGGAGGAGCTTCCTGTCCTGCCTAAAGACGAAGTGGCAGAGAAGATCCTCGACCGTCTCACCCACCTCCTCTAGGATGCCGCGTGACGAACGATTGGATCACGTCCGGCCAGGTGGCCCGCCACCTCCGTCAGCAGGGCGAGCTCGGGGGTGATCCCCTCTTCCTCGGTGATCTCAGTGGGGAGGAGGCCCTTCTTCTTGCCTCCACGGTTCGCGGGAGGGAAGGGCGAGGGACGGCCTCCGTCTCCGGAGGGACGGCCAGGAGGGCTCCCCCTGAGTCGGTGTTGGCGGAGTATGAGACCCTCCGTACGGAGGCCCTGGCCTGTCGTCGGTGCAACCTGGCAGCGACCCGCACCAACGTCGTCTTCTCCGATGGAATCCCCTCGGCCCGCTTGGTGGTGGTGGGAGAGGCGCCGGGAGCCCAGGAGGACAAGACCGGACTCGCCTTCGTGGGTCCGGCAGGCAAGCTCCTGGATCTCCTCCTTGGGGCCATTGATCTGTCCAGGGAGACGTCTGCCTACATCTGCAACGTCCTCAAGTGCCGGCCCCCCGGCAACCGGAATCCCCTGCCTGGGGAAATCGAACGATGCTCCCCTTTTCTGGGCCGCCAGATCGAGCTCATCCAGCCGGAAGCGATCCTGGCGCTGGGAACCTTCTCGGGTCAGTTCCTCACCGGGAAGGCGCTGCCCCTGGGGCAGCTTCGGGGAGAAGTGTATAGTTACCAGGGGGTGCCCGTGGTGGTGACCTACCACCCGGCGGCCCTCCTTCGGAACCCGGGCTGGACCCGGGCGACATGGGACGACCTTCAACTCCTCCGGCAGATCATGGACGGGGCCTGAGGCGCGGCCTCGTGAACGGGCGGCGAGACCGTCCGCCCCCTCCGCCGGGAAAGAGGAATCGCCAGATCGTGAACGCTTTAGACCCCGTAACCATGTCACCCCCGGTGGGCTTCGACCGGCAACCGCCCTTCTCCCCCGAGGCAGAGGTGTCGGTCCTGGGGGGGATGCTCATCGACAGGGACGCGGTGGCCCGGGCGGTGGAGGTAGTCAGGGACTCCATGTTCTACCGAGAGGCCCACCGGCGGCTCTACAGGTCCATGGTGCGCCTGTTCGAACGGGGTGACGTCATCGATGTCATCACCCTGAGCGAGGATCTCAAGAAGACGGGAGAATTGGATGCTGCCGGGGGCCTCCCCTACCTGGCGGAGCTCCTGGATGCGGTTCCCACCGCCGCCAACATCGAATACCACGCCAAGATCGTCCGGGAGAAGGCCCTCCTCAGGCACCTCATCGAAGCCGCGTCCACCATCATCCGGGACGTGTACGACCAGGGCGAGCGTTCCGTCGAGGAGGTTCTGGACGAGGCGGAGCAGCGGGTCTTCCGAGTAGCTCAGAGCCACGACCGGGGGGGATTCCTTTGGATCAAGGAGATTCTCTGGCCCACCTTCGAGCACATCGAGCGCCTGCAGGAATCCAAGTCGGGCATCACCGGCGTGCCCACGGGCTTTCCCGACCTCGATTATCTGACCAGCGGGTTTCAGCGAGGTGATCTCTGCATCGTGGCTGGCCGCCCCTCAATGGGAAAGACCTCCTGGGTGTTGAACGTGGCCCAGAGCGCGGCCATCGAGCACAACGTCCCCGTGGCCATCTTCTCCCTGGAGATGTCGAAAGAGCAGTTGGTCCAGCGATTCCTCTGCGCGGAAGGCAGGGTGGACAGCCAGCGGCTCCGAAGGGGAGCGCTGACCGATGAGGAATACAAGCGGCTCGCGGCAGCCGCCGGGCACCTGAACACCGCACCCGTCTGGATCGACGATTCCCCCGGCAACACGGTGCTGGAGATGCGGGCGAAGGCCCGGAGGCTCAAGGCGGAAACGGAGATCGGGCTCCTGGTCATCGACTACATGCAGCTCATGTCCGGCCATGGCCGGGCCGAAAATCGGGTCCAGGAAGTGAGTGAGATCTCCCGTGGGTTGAAGGCCTTGGCCCGTGAGCTGGATGTGCCGGTCATCGCCCTCAGCCAGCTGAGCCGGGCACCGGAGCAGAGGACCGATCGGCGGCCCCAGCTCTCGGATCTCAGGGAGTCGGGATCCATCGAGCAGGATGCCGATCTGGTCATGTTCCTGTACCGCCCCGAGTACTACTATGGCCCGGTGGACAAGGACGGGAACTCTCTGGAGGGGAAGTCCGAACTGGTCATCGCCAAGCAGCGGAACGGGCCCACAGGCACCGTGGAGCTCTACTTCCACAAAGACTATACGCGGTTCGACTCGGTGACCCCCCGGGAACCGAATGGCTAGACCGGTGACGGAGGCTAGAGGACTCCCTTCCGGAGGCGCCGAGACCGACTCCATGACCGCACGGCGCGAGAAGGCACGGGACACCTGGACCGTGGGGGTGGCGGTGCCCGCCGCCGGGATCGGGAGCCGAATGGGCGGCGTGCGAAAGGCGTTCATGGAGCTGCATGGGGAACCTCTCCTCCTGAGGTCTCTGCGTCCCTTTCTGGAGCATCCCGGGGTCGTGGCCGTGGCCGTGGCCCTGGCCGAGGAGGATTTCCTCAATCCCCCTTCCTGGCTCCAGGAGGCCGATTCGACCATCACGCTGGTCCGGGGTGGGGCCACGAGAGGACAATCGGTCATGGCGGCCCTGGAGGCCCTTCCTCCCTCCGTGGAGATGGTGGCGGTGCACGACGCTGCCCGGCCTCTGGTGACCCGGGCCATCATCGACCGGTGCCTGGAAGCGGTGGGCCCGGAGCGAGGGGCTGTGGCAGGATGGCCGGCCGTGGACACCCTCAAGGAGGTGGATGCCGTGGGAAGGATCGTGGGTACTCCGGCCCGGGACCGGATTTGGCACGCCCAAACCCCCCAGGTCTTTCCCAGGGACATGATCCTGAGGGCCTACCGGGAAGCGGCTCGGTCCGGCATGGAGGAGACCGACGATGCAGCCCTCGTGGAGCGCATCGGGGGGGAGGTGGTGATGGTTCGCGGGAGCTCAGCCAATCTCAAGATCACCGCTCCCGGGGACCTGGCCCTGGCGGAGGTGCTGCTCCGAGCGGGAGTGGGCTAGTGGCTCCTCGGGTTGTTGACTTCTGCTTCGGCCCGCCGGGGCCGGAACACCTGGACGAGGTGGTGCGTCATCTACGTAGCCAGGGGATCGTGGCTATGCCGACTGAGACCGTCTACGGGTTCAGCTGCCTCCTCCAGGATTCTCCGCTTCGGGAGGTTCGACGGTTGAAGGGAAGGGAAGGGGACAGGCCCTTCCTGCTCCTTATCCCCCATGCCGGGGTGGTCTCGGAGCTGGAGTGGACACCGGAGGCCCGAGAGCTGGCGAAGGCGTTCTGGCCCGGTGCCCTCACCCTCGTGCTTCGGGATCCTTCCCGTAGGTTCCCTGACGGTGTTCGGAGTGCCCAGGACGGAGTGGCCGTCCGGGTGAGTCCCCATCCGGTGGCCCGGGCCGTGGTGGAGCTCGCCGGTGAAGCCATGGTGTCCACCTCCGCCAATCCTCCGGGTGGTCTTCCGGCCTTGTCAGGTCCGGAGGCTCTTGCTGCGGCCGTGGCCCTTGGGGCCGGTGAGAGCCTCTGGATCCTGGACGGTGGGCCACTCCCTCCCTCCGGTCCCTCCACCATCGTGGACTGTTCAGGTCCGAAGCCGGTGGTGCGGCGGGTGGGTGCCATTCCCCTCAACCGCCTACGATGCGTCCTCCCGGAGGCCCATGATCCCGTCTGATCCCCCCTCTTCCGGTATCGCCCCCCTGCGGCTGCTCTTCGTGTGCAGCGGAAACACCTGCCGGAGCCCAATGGCCGAGGCCCTGGGCCGGAGTCTGGCTTCTGCCTTGGGCCTTGGTGGGGTGGAGATCCGTTCCGCCGGCACCTCCGCTCTGCCGGGCTCCCCGGCCAGCGAAGGGGCTCGCCGGGCCACCCAACGCCGCGGCCTATCCCTGGAGGACCATTCGGCCACTCGGCTGTCTCCCGAGTTGATCCGTTGGGCCGACAAGATCCTGGCCATGGGGCCGTCCCACGTCCAGGCTGTCGAGGCCCTCGGGGGGGGAGGGAAGGCCGTCATGCTGGGAGCCTTTGCCGGGGGTCCGCGGCCCGAGGGCGCGGCGGGAGATCTGGCGGTGCCCGACCCCTTTGGAGGGGATGACGAAGTCTACGAGGAGACCATCCATATCCTGGAACGTTATGTCACCCTGGCCATGAAACGAATGGCCGGAGAAAGGGGATGAGCATGTCGGAGGTCACGTCCCACACCCGGGTCTTCGCGCTGCTCGGTGATCCGGTGTCCCATTCCCTCTCCCCCACGGTCCAGAACGCTGCCATGACCGACCTGAATCTGGATGGGGTGTATGTCGCCCTCAAGACCGGTGCGGAGGAGCTGGTGGGGTTCATGAGGGGACTGGCCCGGAGCGGCGGGGGTGGAAACATCACCCTTCCCCACAAGGAGAAGGCCGCTACGGTGTTGGACGTCTCCTCTTCGGCGGTGAAGCGGACCGGAGCCTGCAACACCTTCTGGCTGGCCGACGGGAAGATCCACGGTGACAACACCGACGTGGCGGGCTTTTCCGGAGCCCTGGAGACGTTCCTCGGGGGACCTCCCTCCGGGCTCAGGGTGCTGGTCCTGGGGGCCGGCGGTGCGGCCAGGGCCGGGCTCTTGGCCCTGGTGGAAGGGGATGCCCAGGAGATCCACCTCCTGAACCGGGCCCGTGACCGGGCTCGGGTGGTGGCCCGCCGGATCGGGGGAACCAAGGTCCGGGTGGTGGACCATGTCAGGGATCTGGACGGAAAGGCCTTCGACCTGGTGGTGAACACGACTTGCCTGGGCCTCCATCCCGACGATGCCCTGCCCCTGGAGCTCAGCCAGCTGAGCCGGGTGGGAGGCGTCCTGGACGTGATCTGTCGGTCCGGCACCACGCCCTTCCTGGAAGCCGCCCGGGATCTGGGGATCAGGGCCGCGGACGGCTCGGAGATGCTCATCCAGCAAGGGGCCGTTGCCTTCGAGCGGTGGTGGGACAGGAAACCCTCGCTGCGCATCATGCGGACAGCGTTGGAAAGGCGTCTTCGCCCTTGAGGGCCCCGGCCCTGGCCCGTGACCTCATTGAGCTCTTTCTGCCTCGGGCCTGTCTGGGGTGCAGGGACCGGATCCCTCCGGAGGACGGCCAGGGGCTGGTGTGCGTCCGGTGTCGCACCCTGCTTCGACCCCCTCCTCCTCCCCGGTGTCCCCGGTGCGATCTACCCCTTGGGACGGGTGCCCCCCCCGGTGAGACCTGCCTGGAATGCTGCGAGTGGCCACCGATTCTGGCTTCCGCCAGGGCGGCGGTGGTCATGGAGTCGCCGGCCGATGCCCTGGTCCATGCCCTTAAGTACGGGGGGTGGCGATCCCTGGGGGAGATGATGGGTTCCCGGATGGCCTCGGTCTCGGTTCCGTTCCAGGGTAAGCCGGTGGCGGTTCCCGTTCCCACGACGGAACAGCGCCGCCGTGAGCGGGGATACAACCAAGCCGAGGTCCTGGCCCGTGTGGTGGCCAGGCTCTGGGGAGTTCCCCTGGTGGAGGCGCTGGAGCGTCCGGGAGGGCGCACCCAGGTTCGTCTCAGTTCCCAGGAACGGCGGTCCAATGTTCTCGGGTCGTTCACCCTGCGTCCAGGGCTCGACTCCCTCATTCGGGGCAGGGAGGTTATTCTCATCGATGATGTCCTTACTACCGGGGCCACGGCCCTCTCGACGGTGAGGGCCTTGAGCAAGGGGGGAGCAGGATCGATCCACCTCCTCACCTTTGCCAGGGCGCTTCCCTTCGCTACCGAGGAGCGCCGGCCCACCCCGGGCTGACCACATTCCAGCTTTCATCTCACGTCTTGAATCGAGGAGGTCTTCTCCATGGCTCTCAGAGTCGCCATCAACGGATTTGGACGAATCGGACGCCTGGTCCTCAGGGCCGCCAAGCAGGGGGGTCGAAAGGATGTGGAGTTTGTGGCGGTGAACGATCTCACCGACAACCGTACCCTGGCTCACCTCCTGAAATACGACTCCGTCCATCGGACCTACCCCGGAACCGTGGAGGCCACCGAGACGGGGTTCATGGTGGACGGTGACGAGGTCAAGGTCTTCAGCGAAAGGGACCCGGCGAGCCTCCCCTGGAAGGACCTGGGGGTGGATGTGGTGGTGGAGTCCACGGGAATCTTCCGGGACCGGGAAGGTGCCGGGAAGCACCTTCAAGCCGGCGCCAGGAAGGTCATCATCACGGCACCGGCCAAGAACGAGGACGTCACCATCGTCCTGGGAGTGAACGAGGACAAGTACGACCCCGAGAAGCACCACATCATCTCCAACGCCTCCTGTACCACCAACTGCCTGGCGCCGGTGGTGAAGGTTCTCCTGGACAGCTTCGGGATCCGCAAGGGTCTCATGACCACCATCCATTCCTACACCAATGACCAGGTCCTCCTGGACACCCCCCACAAGGACCTCCGCCGGGCCCGGGCCGGAGCGGTGTCCATGATCCCCACCACCACGGGGGCCGCCAGGGCCACCTCCCTGGTGATCCCGGAGGTGGAGGGGAAGATGGATGGCATGTCCATCCGGGTCCCCACGTCCAACGTCTCCCTGGTGGATCTCACCGTGGAGGTGGAGGAGCCCACCACCGCCGAGAAGGTGGTGGATGCCTTCCGCCAGGCTGCCCAGGGAAGCTTGAAGGGTATCCTCGTCGTCTCGGAGGAGCCCCTGGTTTCGGTGGACTTCATGGGGCATTCCGCCAGCTCCATCGTGGATGCCCCCAGCACCGTCGTCATGGGCGGGAATCTGGTGAAGGTCCTGGCCTGGTACGACAACGAGTGGGGGTACTCGGAGCGGGTCGTGGACCTGGTCCGGTTCGTGGGGGAGCGTCTCTAAGCCCCTCTCCCCTCTGGTCCCCCGCCCAGCGGCAGGGGAGTGACCCCAACGGATGATGGTTCCGGATTCGGAAAGTCCGGGGGAGAGTGCCGATTCCTGAAGTGGGATGATGCCAGGGGCTTGCCGGCTTGCCCCCCGGGTTCCGGTTGTGAGCCCGGGGGGGCTTTTCTATCTTCCGGCCGTCCCCTGATACCGATAAGCCCGGAGCGAACGACCATGCCAGTCCTGACCGTAACTGACCTTCCCGAGAGCCGCGTGGCGGGCAGCCGCGTCCTGGTCCGGGTGGATTTCAACGTGCCCATGGATCGGGAAGGCCGGATCACCAACGACGTGCGGATGGTGCAGGCCCTGCCTACCCTTACGTACCTCCTGGAGCGGGGAGGCTCCTTGGTGGTCACCTCCCACCTGGGGCGCCCGAAAGGGGGTCCGGATCCCGCCTTCTCCCTCGGGCCCGTGGCGGAGCACCTGGCGGGTCTCCTGGATTTCCCGGTACGCTTCAGCCCCGAGCTCGTGGGCGATTCTGCCCAAGAGGCCGTGGAGGGATTGGGAGGGGGAGAGCTCCTTCTCCTGGAGAACACCCGCTTCCATCCGGGGGAGACGAAGAACGATCCCGAGCTTTCCGCCGCCCTGGCGGCCTATGGGGATGTTTACGTGAACGACGCCTTCGGGAGTGCCCACCGAGCCCACTCCTCCACGAAGGGGGTGGCGGAGCGGATCCTTGAGAAGGGAGGGGAAGCCGTCGCGGGCTTCCTCATGGAGAAAGAGCTTCGCTACCTCGGCATGGCCCTTGAGGCCCCGGAGCGCCCCTTCGTGGCCATCCTCGGCGGAGCCAAGATCTCCGGGAAGATCGACGTCATCCGCTCCCTCCTTCCCAGGGTGGACCGGCTCCTGGTGGGCGGTGCCATGGCCAACACGTTCTTCAAGGCCCTGGGGTTGGAGACGGGGGGCTCCCTGGTGGAGGAAGACCGGGTGGAGCTGGCCCGAAGCATCCTGGAGGAAGGGGGCGACAGGATCCTCCTCCCGGTGGACTGCGTGGTGGCTTCCGAGATCGGCGACGACGCCCAGACCCGGGAGGTGGCCCGCGACTCCGTGGAGTCGGGTGACCGCATCGGGGACATTGGCAAAGGAAGCCAAGATCTCTTCGCCGACGTCCTGAAGGGCGCCAGAACGGTGCTCTGGAACGGTCCTATGGGCGTTTTCGAGCTCTCTCCCTTTGCCGGCGGTACCCTGGCGGTGGCCCGGTCCGTGGCTATGGTCACGGAAAAGGGTGGAGTCACCATTGTGGGGGGGGGTGACTCGGCAGCGGCGGCCGAAGCCGCCGGCGTGACTGATCGCCTCAGCCACGTCTCCACCGGAGGCGGAGCCTCCCTGGAATTCCTCTCCGGCTCCGTTCTGCCGGGGGTCGCAGCGCTCCAGGTTCGGGAAGGAGGAGCATCATGAAGCCCAGGCCGGTCATCGCAGGGAACTGGAAGATGAACATGAACCCCCAGGAGGTCAGGGAGTTCTTCCGGAGCTTTCGCCCGGACTTCCCTCCGGGCCCGAACCCGGAGCTCCTCCTCTTTCCACCCTTTGTGTCCCTGGCGGCGGCCCTGGAAGCCCGTCCCTGGGAGCCGCAGGTGGAGGTGGGTGTCCAGAACATCTTCTGGGAGGATTCCGGGGCTTTCACCGGCGAGGTCTCGGCTCCATTGGCCAGGGCCTCAGGGGCCACCCACGTCCTCATCGGTCACTCCGAGCGCCGCCACGTGTTCGGCGAGGAGAATGAAGACGTGGTGCGAAAGGTGGGCGCTGCCCTCAAGGCGGGGCTCGTTCCCGTGGTCTGCGTGGGAGAGACCCTTGCGGAGCGCAGGGCGGACCGTCTGCGGGAGGTGATCCTGGGCCAGCTCGACGCCTTCCTTCCGGCCCTCTCCGGGGACACCGATGCCGCATTCCTCCTGGCCTACGAGCCGGTGTGGGCCATCGGAACGGGGGAGACTGCCACGCCCGAGGATGCTTCCCAGGCCCACGGGATGCTGCGGAGCCGCCTCCGGGAGAAGCTGGGGGACGCCCGGGCCGATGCCACCCCCATCCTCTACGGCGGAAGCGTCAAACCCGACAACGCCGCGGAGCTTCTCCGGGCTCCTGATGTGAACGGCGTGCTGGTGGGCGGAGCCAGCCTGGATCCGGCCTCATTCCTGGCCATCGCAAGGGCAGCATTGCCGTTGACATGACCAGACCGTCAGAAGATGTTTACATGCTTTGCCACACTCCAACGGGAATCAGGTGATGTACGGTTTTCTGCTGGCCCTTCTCGTGCTCGACGGAATCTTCCTGGCCATCGTCGTCCTCCTCCAGGCGGGGAAGGGTGGCGGCCTCGCTGCCATGGGTGGCGGTGTGACCGCCACAGAGGGTATCCTGGCAGGACGCCAGGCCACCACGGTGCTCACCCGGGCCACTTGGACCGCGGGGGGCATCTTCATGGGATTGGCCCTGGTCCTGTCGATCCTCTCTTCCCGGGCCGAGCAGCCCAGGTCCATCCTTCTGGACGATCTGCGGCAGACCGCGCCGGCCCCTGAACCCATCCTTCCGGGACTGCCCGATACGCCGCCCCCCGGCGAGCCGGGAAGCGAGATCCAGGGTGGCGGAATCCTGCCTCCCACCGGCTCTCCCGACGGTGGGCCCGACGACATCTGATCCGGGTTTGAAAGTCCGGGAAGCGGCTTCGTAGCTCCGAAGGCTGTCGCAGGGCCCCGTGAGCTGAGAGTCCGAGGTATCGGAAGAGAACCGCACCAGGGAGGCACAAGGGTGGCACGGATCGAAGTCCCTATGCCCCAGATGGGTGAATCCATCGCCGAGGGCACCGTATCGAGATGGCTCAAGCAGGTGGGTGAGACCGTCCAACGAGATGAGCCCCTGCTGGAGATCTCCACCGACAAAGTGGATGCGGAAATTCCCTCCCCGTCGGAGGGAATCCTGGTGGAGATCCTGGTGCAGGAAGGGGAGACGGTGGAGGTCGGCACCGTTGTGGCCTTTGTGGACTCGGAGGCTGCCAGCGCTCCCTCTTCCCCGCCCCAACCGCCCCAGGAGGCACCCCCTCCGGAGCCGGCTCCCGCCGAGGCCGAGGCCGAGGCCGACATCCAGCCGGGTGCCTCCCCCACGCCACCCGCAGAGTCCGCCCCCGCCGCCGAGGCTCACCCTGATTCCGGGGGGCCTGGCGACACTGCCGAGGATCGGCTCCGCACCCGCTCCACCCCCGTGGTCAGAAAGATCGCGGAGGAGCACGGCGTGAACCTGGCGGAGGTCTCGGGAACGGGCCACGCCGGACGAGTCACAAAACAGGACATCCTTGGGTTCATCGAGGAGAAAGAGGAGGCGCCCGCGGCAGAGCCCGCGGCCGCCCCGGTCGAGGCTCAGCCCCAACCCCCTCCGGCTCCGGCCGCCGCACCTCCCTCAGAGGCTCCGGCTCCGGCCGCCGCCGCGCCGTCGGATCTCTGGAACAGGTTCTACAGCCAGGTTCAGCACCCGGAGTTCCCCGTCCGGCCACGGGATCGGGTGGAGACCATGGACAAGATTCGCCGGCTCACGGCGGAGCACATGGTGGTGGCCAAGAGGGTGGCGCCCCACGTCCATTCCTTCATCGAGGTGGACTTCACCCGCGTCGACCAGGTGCGCAACGCCAACAAGGCGCAGTGGGCCCAGCAGGGAGCCAAAGTGACCTACACTGCTTTCGTGGTGTGGGCCTGCTCCCGCCTTCTCAGGGAGTTTCCCCCGGTCAACGGCACGGTCTCGGGCAACAATCTCATCTACCGAGGTAACGTGAACGTGGGGATTGCAGTAGATCTGGACCCCGGGCTCATCGTCCCGGTCATCCACGACGCCGACGAGTTGAGCCTCCTGGGCATCGGAAATAGGATCGTGGACCTGGCCGAGAGGGCTCGGACCCGCCGCCTGGTCCCCGACGAGATCCAGGGGGCCACCTTCTCAATCACCAACCCGGGAGTCCTGGGCACGGTGGTGGGCATGCCCATCATCCCCAAAGGGACCTCAGCCATCCTGGGAACCGGGTCCATCGAGAAGCGAGTGGTGGTGGTGGAGGATCCGTTATCCGGGACCGACGCCATGGCCATCCGCAAACGCTGCTTCTTCTCTCTGGGCTACGACCATCGCATCGTGGATGGCGCGGATGCTGCCCGTTTCCTGGCCCGCCTGAAGGAGCTCCTGGAGAGCTTCCCGGAGGATGCCTGACACGGAGCTGCGGCCACTGGAGGTCCGTTGGCTGGGCCGCGTCCCCTACCAGGACGGCTTGGCAATGCAGGAGGAGATGGTCGCCCGGCGGAGAGCCGGCGAGATCCCCGACCAGCTGATTCTTCTGGAGCATCCCCACGTGGTGACCCTCGGCACCTCCTCCCGGGAGGAGCACGTCCTCCTTTCGCCCGACGAGATGGAGGCCCGGGGGATCGAGCTCTTCCAGGTGGGGCGGGGCGGGGACGTCACCTATCACGGCCCGGGCCAGCTGGTGGGGTATCCCATCCTCGGCCTGGCGCCGGACCGAAAGGACCTCCATCGCTACCTCCGGGACATGGAGGAGGTCCTCCTCCGCACCCTGGCGGAGTTCGGCATCGCCGCCGGGAGGCAGGAGGGGCTCACAGGGGTCTGGACGCCCCAGGGCAAGATCGCGGCCATCGGCGTCCGGGTCTCCTCCGGATGGATCACCTCCCACGGGTTCGCCCTGAACGTGGATCCCGCCCTCTCCTACTTCTCGGCCATCGTTCCATGCGGCATTCGGGACCGGTCCGTGACGTCCATGAGCAGCATCCTGGGCCGGGCCGTGTCTCTCCGGGAGGTGTCTCCCGCCGTCACCCGGTGCTTCGGATCCGTCTTCGGCCGTGAGACATTTGTTGTCCAGACAACATAATTGGAAGCCGGACTACCTGGGGAAGAGTCGGGGTGAGCGAACGAAAATTCCGAATTCCTGGGCAGCGTACCCCCATGAGGCGGTGGGGTCCCCGGGAGGAATCAATCTGTTTACAGGGTAATGCGGCCGAAGCTATGTGCAAGGGTGGAATCTCCATAAATCTATTTTTAGTAATCAGTTACGCCGTAATCATCCCGTCACGATCCGGCTACGAACAAGACCCTTGACCCGGAGGGTCCCGAAGTGAATGTTGCGAGTGCATTCCTGATGCGGACTGCTGAAACGATGGCGCAGGCTATCCTCCAGTAGATCAGGTATGCGAGCCACCGGGCGGGACGCCGTTGCGATGGCAGCCGGTCGGGTGTTGGAACCTGACTGGCCGGCGGAGAGGTCGCTGGTCTCCGTTGGAAGCCCCGACAGCTGAGGGGCGCCTGAGTCGCCACCGCGCGGCGAGGGTAAGGGATCGAAGCTCCACCGCTCGCACGTGAGCGGATCCAAAGAGCGAGTCAAGTCCCGCCAGCGTAACTAAAGGTCCCGGTGGCCATGTGCGGCACCGGGATCTTTTTTTTGTGCGCCAGGCATGGCACGCAGCGCCGAAACTGGCCATGGCAACCAGCTCCTTGCCTTCGCCTTCAAGGCGCCGGAGAGCCCTCCTTCTCCGGTGGAGCGTCCTCGAAGAAGTCCAGGTACAGATCCCGTTTCGTCCTTTGCTCCTCCAGCCACTCCGGGAAGCCGGACTCCACGGCTCCCCCGGAGGAGGTCTGCTCCTTGGCGGCCCGGGTGGCGAGGTGGTTCGCGTACTCGTTGCGGGGGTCTCCGGCGTGGCCCCGTACCCAGACCCAGCTCACCCGGTGCTCCGCCGCCACCCGGTCCAGCTCCTTCCACATCTCCAGATTTTCCGGCACCCCCCCCTTCCGCTTCCAGTTCCGGGCCTTCCATCCACGGACCCACTCCTTCATCCCCCGCACCAGGTACTGGCTGTCGGACACGAAGCGCACCTGGCATGGCCGGTTGAGGAGCCCAAGCCCCTCCATGGCGCTGCGCAGGGCCATACGGTTGTTGGTGGTGTCCCTCTCCGACAGCCAGAAGTCCCGGCGCTCCCAGTGCCCGCCCCGCCAGTATTCCAGGATTCCCCCAGCTCCGCCGGGGCGCTCCTTCCCCCGAAACTGGTTGCCCAGGCAGGACTCGTCGGCGTGCAGGATGACCTTCGGGCGCTCAGACATGGGGATTCGTGTGGTTGGGGCTCCGGGCTCCATGAGGCTATCCCCGGCGGGCGGGCCGAAGGGCGGGAGCAGGTCGGGGACGGGAAGACGCACGGAGAAGATAAGGGCGGATGTCGCTTGACGACCAGGGAGGGGTGCGTACATTCCCGCCCAACGATTCCTCGAACCCGTCCGGCTCCCGTGATCCTTCCGTCTTCGTCTGAACAGGCCTGCCTCCTCCTGGAGGACGGCAAACGGTTCCCCGGTTCTGCATTGGGAGGCCATGGCCTCGCTGTGGGTGAGGTGGTATTCAACACCTCCATGACCGGCTACCAGGAGATCCTCACCGATCCTTCCTACGCCGGCCAGCTGGTGACCATGACCTACCCCCTGGTGGGCAATTACGGCCTGAACCGGCTGGACTCCGAGTCGGGCGGCCATCAGGTGGCGGGGTTCGTGGTGCGGGAGGCCTCCAGGATCCACTCGTCCTGGAGGGGAGAGATCTCGCTTCCAGACTACCTCCGGGACCGGGGGATCGTGGCCATCTCCGACGTGGACACCCGGGCCCTGACCCGTCACATCCGCTCGGAAGGGGCCATGCGGGGGGCCATCGCCCCGGCTTCCATGCCCGTGGACGAGGTCATGGAAGGCATCCGTCGCCACCCACGCATGGAGGGTCTGGACCTGGCGTCCCGAGTCTCCGCCGACCGTGGGTACGAGGTGCCGGCGGCGGGGAACGAGAGGTTCCGGGTTCTGGCCATGGACCTGGGGATCAAGACCAATTCCTTGAGGCTCATGGCGCAACGTGGCTGCCGCGTGATGGTACTTCCGTCGGGGGCTCCCGTGGAGGAGATCCTCAGGGAAAACCCCTCGGGCCTCTTCGTATCCAACGGTCCCGGGGACCCGGCGGCGGTGGGCACGGCCCGGGAGGCGATCCTCCGTCTCTCGGAGAGCGGCACGCCGGTCTTCGGTATCTGCCTCGGCCACCAACTCATTGCCCGGGCCTTCGGCGGGAGCACCTACAAGCTTCCTTTCGGCCATCACGGCGGGAATCACCCCGTGAGAAATCTGGACGGTGGGGCCGTGGAGATCACCGCCCAGAACCACGGCTTTGCCGTGGTCAAGGACGATGAGGGCGAGATTCCCGGCGCCCCGGATCTCCGCGTGACACACCTGAACCTCTACGACGGGACCGTGGAGGGGCTGGCTCACCGGACGCGGCCCGTCTTCTCCGTCCAGTATCACCCGGAGGGAGCCCCGGGTCCCCACGACAGCCGCTACCTCTTCGACCGATTCGTGCGCCTCATGGAAGACAGGCTGCCGGGTCGGAAGGGAGCGTAGGCCGCAGAAGGGGCCCTGGCCTCGGGTGGGGGAACAGGCTTCAAGCCCGGCGGCGGGAATCGAGATTGGGCTTGACGGCTCGGGGAGACAGGCGTTACCGTGCCCCCCCTTGTGGCGAAGGATGACCTTACCTCGTCCAGGTAGGGCACTTAGATGGAAGTGAAGGGCCCCAAGGGGCCAGCTTCTCACCGGTTCACCAGCTTGAATGCGAGGGCACCCGCCCTCCCGGAGGAATGGATGACGAAGGCGGACCTAGTGGAGCAGGTGGCTGAGGCCATCGGTCCTGGAATCACCAAGAAGGATTGTGCCCTGGTGGTGGATGGGTTCCTGAATGCCGTCAAGCTGGCTCTTGCCCAGGGTGAGAACATCGAGATCCGAGGATTCGGGACCTTCAAGGTGCGCAACCGGAAGTCCCGTCTGGCCCGCAACCCCAGGACCGGGGATGCGGTGGAGGTTCCTTCCCGGTCGGTTCCCGTCTTCAAGCCATCCAAGCATCTCCGGTCGAAAGTGGCGGCCCGCGAAAGGGTGAAGAGCGCCTGAGGATACCGGAGGGGCAAGGAGAGGCAGGGGAAGGTTCCTTCCTTCTGCGTCCTGTCGGTCCGCCCCCGCCCTCGCATCTTGACCGACGGAGGAGTCGGGGCTTCGCCAGCCCACGGCTCCTCGCCTTTTAACGAAACCTCCGCGTTGAGCGTCTGCAACTACGGTGAAGGACACGTTTCCTACGAGGGCGCCACCCGACGAGGAGTTGGTGCGCCTGGCCCAGGCCGGCGAGCCTACGGCCATGGACGAGCTGGTCTCCAGGCATTACGCCGGAGCCTACCGGGTCGCCCTGGGGATTCTCAGGGACGAGGAGGAAGCCGCCGACGTGGCTCAGGATGCCTTCCTGAAGGCATTCCGGGGGCTTCAAGGGTTTCGGGGAGACGCTTCCTTCCGGACTTGGCTCCTGGCCATCGTGGCGAACGAATCCCGAGGAGTGTTCCGAAGGTCCGGACGCAGGAAAGAAACGAGCCTGGAAGCCGCCGGCCCCCTGGCCTCGGATGATGAGGATGCCGAGCAGAGGCTCGAAAAGAGGGAAGAGGTGGCCCGGGTCCGGCGCCTCCTGGAACGGCTTCCGGAGAAGCAGAGGCAATCGGTGACCTTGAGGATCTTCGAAGCATTGAGTTTCAGGGAGATCGGGGCCTTGATCGGCTCCACCGAGGGGGCGGCCCGGGTGAACTATCACCACGGTATTCGCCGTCTCAGGGAGATGTTGGGATGAACAGACTGCCATGCGAAGCCGTCCGGGATGTTCTCCCGGAGTGGAAGGCCGGTCTTCTCCGCCCGGAGGAAGCCGAGTCGGTGGAGGTGCACCTGGCCGGATGCGGGGAGTGTCGGGAAGAGATGGGAGTTCTGGAAGCCCTCCTTCTGGCTCGGCCCGAGCCTCCAGAGGGATTGGAGGCTCGGATCCAGGCCGGGGTTCGCCATGAATTGCTCCGTGGCGCTCGGCGGGAAGGGGAGGGGAGAGTTCTCACGATCCCCCGGGGCCGCCGCTGGATTCCCACTTGGGCCCTCTCCGCTGCCGCGGTGGTTCTTCTGGCACTGGGGGCGAGGATGATTCTTGGTCCCGATCTGCCGGATGGAACCCAGGATCCCCTCCTGGTGGCCGTGCAGGAGCCTCTGCCGGAGAAATGGCTCTGGGCGGACGGGATGGTGGCGGGAGCCCCGGTCTTTGACGATCTCTCCGACGAGGAGCTGGAGGCCCTTGTGAAGGCGTTGGAAGGAGGATGACGATGACGAGAGCCCTGGCGGTCTTTGTCCTGGCCGGCTCATTCACCCTGATCCCGGCCTTGGCGCCGGCACAGGCCACCCCTCCCCCCGGAGGGCAGAGGCACCGGATGGAGCTGGAGCAGCGGCTTCACGCCGGATTCGGGCAGATGGTCCGGACTCGGTTGGGACTCGGCCCTGAGGAGTCGGCGGCCCTTCAGAGTGTCATGATGTCCTTCCAGGAGGACCGCATGGAGCTGAACCGGGCCCGGGCCGTCCTTCGGTTCCAGCTGCGGGAGCCGGCCCTTCAGAGCATGCCGGAGGCGGAAGCTCGGACGCTTCTCCAGGAGATGATCCGGCTCCAGGAGGCGGAGTTGGGCCTCTACCGACGGGAGCAGCAGCAACTCCTGCAGGTCCTGACACCCGTCCAACTGATCAGGTTCTATAGCCTCCGGGAGAACCTGGGACAGCAGGTCCAGGAGCTCAGGCAGGGAAGGGGTCCCGGAAGAGGGCCTGGAGGAGGCGGTCCCGGAGGGATGTCCGGTGGTCCCGGAGGGATGTCCGGCGGTCCCGGAGGGATCTCGGGAGGCCCTGACTGGATCTCAGGGAGGCCCTGACTGGATCTCGCAAGACCCCCGGCGGGATGGGCCACCGTGAAGCTCCGCCGGGGATAGCCGGCCGGAGGCGCTCCTTCCGCTGGGCCCACTTCGAAGAGTATGGGTGACATCCGTCACGCATCCTTTCGATTCTCCGTTGACACTCTCGTTGGCCCCCGGTAGGTTGCCGCGGGAGTCCCTATTCTCATTCAAACACTCGGACCCTGGGGGGACCTGATGGTCAACAAGATTACCGTAGTGGGCGGTGGCCACGTCGGAGAGAGCTGTTCGTTGCTGGCGAGCCAGCAGGAGCTGGCCAAGGAAGTCATCCTCATCGACATCCTGGAAGGCATGCCCCTGGGCAAGGGGCTGGATCAGTTCCAGGCCGCACCCGTCCTGGGCTTCGACACCCGGGTCAGGGGAACCAATGACTGGGCCGACACGGCGGGGTCGGACATCTTCATCGTCACGGCGGGCGTGGCCCGCAAGCCGGGCATGAGCCGGGACGACCTCCTGAAGACCAACGCCGGCATCGTGAAGTCTTGTGCCGAGAACATCAAGAAGCTGGCTCCGGAAGCTATCGTCATCGTGGTCTCCAACCCTCTGGACGTCATGGCGTACGTGGCCATGGAGGCGACTGGCTTTCCCCGGGAGCGGGTCATCGGCATGGCCGGGATCCTTGACACGGCCCGGTTCCGGGCCTTCCTGGCCATGGAGCTGGACGTGAGCGTGGAGGACATCCAGGCCCTGGTGCTGGGAGGCCATGGTGACAGCATGGTGCCACTGGTGAGCTACGCCAGCATCAGCGGCATCCCCCTGACCTACTTCCTCTCCGAGGAGAAGCTCGCTCCCATCATCGAGCGGACCCGGAAGGGCGGCGGCGAGATCGTGGCCTACCTCAAGACCGGGAGCGCGTATTACGCCCCTGCCGCCGGTGCCGTCCAGATGGTCGAAGCCATCGTGAAGGACAAGAAGCGTATCCTCCCGTGCTCGGCGTATCTCCAGGGTGAATACGGACAGGAAGGGATCTACATCGGTGTACCCTGCAAGCTGGGGAAGGCCGGGCTGGAAGGGATCCTGGAAGTGCCCCTTTCCGATGACGAGTCTGCGGCTCTCGATGCCAGTGTCGCCGCCGTCCGTGGGACCATGGACGACCTCGCCAAGCTGGACTACTAAGCCAAGCCACCGTGGCGGCCCCGAACGCGGGGCCGCCACCTCCTCAGGCTACCTGAGCAGCGGGAGAAGCGATGCGTCGGGTCATAAGTCTCTACCGCACGTCGGTGGGGAAGAAATTCTACATGGCCGTGTCGGGCGTGATCCTCATCGGGTTCCTTGTCGCCCACATGGTCGGTAACCTGAAGGTCTTCTCGGGACCCGGTGATTTCGACTACTACGCGCAGTTCCTCAGAGAAATCGGGTACCCCCTCCTCCCCCACTACGCAGGCCTTTGGCTCTTCCGCCTGGTTCTCCTGGCCGCCGTGGGACTCCACATGCTGTCGGCCCTGCAGGTGTATCTCCAGAGCCGCAATGCCAGAGGTGGTAAGTACACGAAGGAGGAGTCCATCGTCTTCTCCTATGCTTCTCGCACCATGCGATGGGGCGGGGTGATCATCATCACCTTCGTGGTCTACCACTTGCTCCACTTCACCACGGGCAGCGCCCATCCTGATTTCATCTACGGTGAGGCCTACCGGAACGTGGTCATCGGGTTCCAGAATCCCCTGGTGGTTGGCGCCTACCTCGTAGCCCTGATCATGGTGACCTTCCACGTCTACCACGGGCTGTGGAGCGCCTTCCAGACCGTGGGGGCGAACCATCCCAAGTACAATCCCTACCGGCGGCCCTTGGCCCTGGTTCTTGCCCTCCTGCTCTTCCTGGGGTTCCTCACGGTTCCCGTGGGAGTCATGGCAGGGGTTCTGACGATCTAAGGTTCCGGCACCGGAGCCCTACCATATGAGCGGAGGTTTGGGGGATAATGGAGCTCAACGCTAAGATTCCATCCGGCCCCATCGATCAGCACTGGACCAACCATCGCTTCGACATGAAGCTGGTGAACCCTGCCAACAAGCGAAAATACAACGTCATCGTCATCGGGTCCGGGCTGGCGGGGGCCGGGGCGGCGGCCACCATGGGGGAGCTGGGCTACAACGTCCGGGTCTATACCTACAACGACT
>Ga0114946_10000342_pt1 | contig 30192 bp, 21 predicted proteins | sample WalLakDeSediment_FD_88676 | JGI IMG/M metagenome (GOLD analysis project Ga0114946, IMG submission 88676) | Lake sediment microbial communities from Walker lake, Nevada to study Microbial Dark Matter (Phase II) - Walker Lake 11/02/13 Deep Sediment | ecosystem: Environmental > Aquatic >... | reverse complement strand
AGGGACCAGGTCTTGAAAGCAATAGATGCGGGAGCCGCATTTGGTTTGGCTCCGGGCTTTAATCCAAGACTGTGTGAGTTTGCCAAAGACCATCAATTTGACATGATTCCCGGTGTCATTACCCCTTCCGAAATAGAAAATGCTTTCGATATGGGTTGCAGGATACTCAAAATATTTCCCATCAATCAATTTGGCGGACTCGAACTTTTGAAGGCATTGGATGGGCCTTATCGACAGCTTGGGTTGCAGTACATTCCCATGGGTGGCGTAGGGGAGGAGAATTTTATGGAATACCTGAATAACCAAAATGTCATTGCTGTGGGCGGTTCCTGGCTCACTTCCGGAAAATGGATGGGAACGAAAAACTTTCAGGCCATTCAGGAGTACGTGGCCCAAACCCTAATAAAAATAGAAAGTATCGGTGCATAAATACCATATCTTCGAAATGGGTATTTGCATAAGGATTTAGGTAAGACATATTTAAAAAGTATTGGCCATGCAATTTTTAAGCTGTGATTGGGGGACTTCAAATTTTAGATTGAGATGGGTGGACTCAAAAACCCTGAAAATCATAAAAGAAGTGGTTTTGCCGGAAGGTATTGCCAGCACCCATTCAAAATGGGAGAAATCACTTTTGCCTGAATCAGAGAGGATATCCTTTTACAAGCAGAGCCTCAAAATGGCCATCGCCGGACTGGGACCTTTGGGAAAACCGCAACTGCCCATCATTCTCTCAGGAATGGCTTCTTCCTCTTTAGGCCTCAAGGAGCTGCCGTATATGGAATTTCCTTTTATTTTGGAAGCCCAGGACTTAAAGTTTGCCCTGATTGAAGCGGATGATGACTTGGAACATCCTATTTATTTGATCTCGGGAGCCTGTACTGAGGAGGATATCATGCGGGGTGAGGAAGTAATCTTGTTGGGTTGTACGCATCCTGAAAAGGAGGATGGGATCTATATTTTTCCAGGAACCCATTCCAAACATGTGATGGTCCAAAATTCAGAAGCCGTAGGCTTCAAAACCTACATCACCGGAGAAATCTTTAATCTTTTGGTCAAGAAAAGTATTATTGGCAATTCTGTGGAGCCAGGTGAGGAAAGGGCTTCTTTTGTCCAAGGGGTTGAGGAATCAGAGAAGGAGGACCTGCTTCACAGTATTTTTAAGATCAGGGCAAAGGATATCCTTAGGGGTACAGATCCAGTAAAAAATTACCAATACCTGAGTGGTTTGTTGATCGGGGCTGAATTGCGACAAATGGAAATTTCCAATTTACCCATCCATATCGTCAGTGAAAACCCCTTGCTTAGCCATTATGCAGCAGCCTTGGCTGAAATTGATGGAAATTGTAAGGTAAAGCTACATAGCTCTGATCAGGCTTTGGTGAAGGGGCATCTGGAATTTTTAAAAGTGCTGAGTATGATTCAGGTTTCCTGATTGTTTTTTGTACAAAATCAGGTTTAAATAATAATCAGCCTATATTTTGATTTAGCTGGAAATTATTCATTATTTTGATAATATAAAGATTTTCAGTCTAATAGACCTGGATATTGTCGGGAAAAGATCCTGGGCATTACACACTCATCAATAATGCTTTTTTGTTCATGAAGGCTCTGGTAATTATTTCCTGGATCACTGCCATCTTTATTTTCCTTCAGGAAAATAAGGCAGAAAAGGAATTGGAAAACCAACATGCTATTCAGGAAGGAACAGGCAATCCTACAGAAAGAGCTGATTCAGCTTCAAATTTTGTCATTATTAAGAAAAATCCAGCTCAGAATGAAGTGTCCAAAGAGCGATATCTGAAGGATTTGTCCAACCTTGAGAAAGTATATGATACTATGGGCATGGCCTATACCCATGGACGTCTGGCTTTACTTTTCATTCAGGAAGACCAATTGGGGAAGGCTGAATATCATTTGGAGCAACAGGGGAAACTGGATTCTTTAATACAAAATATAGGGGGGCTCGGATTTCATTTTGATCAGATGGGTGTGGTTAGAAGCAAACAGGGTTTTCAGGAAGAGGCATTTGACTATTTCATAAAGGGATTGAAAATTCGGGAAACCTTGGACACTCCCTATGAACTGGGAGAATCCATTGCCCATGTTGCCCAGCTTCTTTTTGAAATGAAAGAATTCCGAAAAGCCATCGCTTTCGCTTACCGCTTATTGGAGGTTTCTGATGAAAGCCAATCCTTAAGTCAAAAGGAATCTGCCTATACTTTGCTTGCCCGATCTTACGAAGCCATCCGCTGGTTTCAGGCTGCATTGGATAACCAAAAGAACCTTAAGATCATTTCAGATTCCATAATGAATCAAGGATTTGCCGGATTAATGGCCAGACATAAATCCGAAATTGACTCGCTTGAATACCATCACAATTTGGCAATGGTAGAATTAAAGAATTTACCGGTTGAAGCCCCTGTACCTCCAAAGCAGGACAACCTCTACCCGCTCCTGATTGCCTTGAGTTTTCTTATCGGCTTGTTGATATTGGTTTATTTTCTAAGAAGGAAAAACCTGGAACAGGAATATGCCATTTCCCTATCGGAGCAGGAAAATAGTTTGCTTTTGAAGGAGTCCCAGGAAAGGATGCAGGAAAGTCTTCAGCTTATTTCAAATCTGCTGTTATTGCAGGATCATGATAAAGTGGCAGGAAACGGTTTTAATGAAGGTTATGGCAGGGCAAAGACCGTTGCGCTTATTGGAAAATGTCTGGACCCTAAAGAGAAGTTCACAAGCGTACATGTCAAAGGTTTTCTGCTCAAATTATGTTCAGGGCTTTTTAAGACCTATCATGTCAAAAGGGACCAGATAAAACTGATTTTGGAAATGGATAATATAAGTTTGGATGCCACCACCATGGTGCCATTGGCTTTGATTGTACATGAACTGGTCAGTAACAGTCTTAAATACGCATTTCCGGGCGGACAAAAGGGGGAAATACAAATAGGGTTAAAGGAGGAGGATGGAAAGTTAAGGCTAAGGATTGAGGATGACGGGAGAGGATTTGATTCCTCCCAGGTGAGACCTGGTTCCATTGGCTATAAAATTGTCCATGCCATGGTCAATCAACTGGAGGGCAGGTTGGAGATTATCAATCAGGAAGGGGCAAAAATCAGGATGGAATTTCAGCAGCGTTGACCCTGAAAAAGAGCGTTGGTGATTCCATTTTGGCAGGCAGGCCTATACTTTGATTTAAAACAAGGTACCACTCTTATTTTTTGTGAATAAATGCCTAAAAGATGTGTATAAATCCAAATTTTTTGTTGAAAAATTGTTGGTAAAAAAACAGAAAAACAATTGGTTTTCAGTGAATTGTTAGCGAAATTTGATAATATCAAGTGAGAGATAAAAGATCGAAAGTAAGATTTCGGACTTAATTGAAAAACTGCAACGAACAAAGGAATTTTGACAGCAATGTACAGAATTTGAAATGGCCAGACCACAGAAGTTTGATTGTTTAGTGATTCGAAAGAATGCACTTAATTCATTAAGTTTTTGATTTGGGTAACTGAATTAAAATTCATAATAACTGTAGCTTGACATGATTTGGTGACTAAGGTTATCAGTTCATGAAGCGGGAAATATTCGAAAGGATGTTTCCCGTTTTTGTTTTTATAGTTACTTGGTTGTAGGAAGCTGAAAAAATGCCACAAATACCATGCATGCTGGTGAAGGAAGCATCTCAAGAGGTCCGGTAAGGGGTATTATTATATCAAATTGTCTTTAAAAAGTGAAGCTTTGATCTACCTTTATCTGCCAGGATCTGTGGATAAAAAAATCCTGCCCATTTTTTCTTTTCCTATATGAAATATCAGTTGGAACTGCTAACTTCCTTAAAATTTCAAATCCCATGTCTAAGGAAAAAACAGTAAAAAAGGCTGAAAAGAAAAAGCCTGAGAAAAATCTCAAAGAAAAGAGGGCTGATAAAAAAGCCAAGAAAGACAGCAAAAAGCGTGATGGATAGCAGATGAAATCAATTCAATGCTATACATACTTAACCTTATGGGTATTTCCAGATGTATGAAACCTCAAAAACCCTTCCCGGCCGGGAAGGGTTTTTCATTTCATTTGCGTAGCTTGATGCTGTATTGCTTATAATCTACAGGTATTTGAAAGAAATCCACGGGTGTTGGTTTTGACCAAAAATACGTCCCCGCTCAAAGGGAATTCTTCCAACTGGGCCTCATTTAAATTTTCCCTGGCCGTAGTCACCAGTAAAGTGTCCATGTTTTCCCCTCCAAAAGCACAGGAGGTGATGTTGGGAGCAGGCAATGCAACTTTTTCCATCAACTCCCCGCTGATAGGGTCCCACCTGTAAACCCCATAGCCTCCATAATGAGCGATCCATAATTTTCCCTCCTGATCCATGCACATGCCATCCGGAGTTCCCAGGGATAGGGGGATTTCAATGGCAGTTCTTTCGAATGCAATCCCTCCTTTTTCCAAATCGAAACGATAGGCATTGACCTGCTGGGTCGGGCTATCAATATAATACAGGGTCTGATTGTTTGGGGTCCAGGCCATTCCATTGGAAATGGTTATTTGATCCAGGTGCTTTTGCAGGGTATAATCCTGATCCAAACTGTAAAAGGAACCTGCGCCTTCTTTGAACTGTAAATGCATAGTGCCTACCCAAAGACGACCCATGGCATCACATTTACCGTCATTGCAGCGGTTGTGGGTCAGCTCGCTTTCAATGGAAGCCAGCCATTCCATTTTTTCGCTTTCAGGATGAAACCGGGCAATTTTCAGGTCCAAAGCCAAAATCAAATGGTCCTCTTTGCCTTCCAGTACCAAGCTTAGCCTATGGTTGAAATTCCAGGTTCTTACCTTTCCGCTCTTCATGGTATATTCGAAAAGGGTACCGCTTTCAATATCCACCCAGAAAAAACTTTTTCTGGAGCTATGCCAATAGGGTCCTTCCCCTAAAACACATTGTGATTTATACAAATGAATAGCCTTCATCATTTTATTTCTTGGTTGGCCAATACTGGGGGATTTTTTTTCTTAAAAAGGTGACACTTCTTTTCAGTTGGTCCATACCGTCCACTCCATCCTCAATGCTTATCCATCCATCAAATCCGACCTTTTTCAATTCGGTGAAGATGGCGTCATAGTCATTTAATCCTTTACCTATTTCACCATGACTTAACCTTTTGGCATAACCCACTGCCCCGCCCTCCTCTTTTCTAAGGTCTTCGATGGTGCCATATTTCAAATACCTGTCACTGGCATGCATGGTTACCACCCTATGGGAAACTTTCCTCAGCAATTCCAATGGATCTTCTCCTGCTAAAAAAGTGTTGCTCGGATCATAATTGACCCCAAAATTGGGATGGTCAATACTGTTGACCAACATGCAAAAAACATCCATCTTTTGGGCGAATTCCGGGTATTCCCAAAAATCATCTTTGTAATGATTTTCTAAAATCAAAGTGATATTTCTTTCCTTGGCATAGGGCAGACAGCTTTGAATGGATTCTGCTGCCAGTTTTACACCTTCTTCTATTTTTAATTCCGGTCTCCTCTGGCCTGAAAGTACCCTGCAATACCGTCCCCCTAGGACCTGTGTCATATCAATCCAATATTTTTGCTTTTCGATTTCTTTTTGTCTGAAGGCTTTGTTTGGGTGCGTAAAATCAGGAGAGCAGCACATCATGGGTATTACTTTGCCTTTGTCCTCTACCATTTTTCTGAAAACAGACCATTTTTTGGCATCCTGCATTTCCAGAAATCCGGCATACCATTCCAGTCCGTCAATGTCCAACTTGCAGGCAAGCTCAATCCATTTGGCCAATTTCATACTCCCGTCCTTGCAAAGGGCCTGCATAAAGGCCTTGGGAAAAGCCGCTAATTTAGGCATAGTCTAATTGTTTTTTCATTTACCATGTATAGTGGAGGCATCTTTGGGTGCATTTCTTCCCAACAAAGGATGCTGTTCAAGATCAATTACCTGTCCGCTGATGGGTCCGCTTTCATCGGCCAACCAGTACACTGCAGCAACAGCTATTTCTGAAGGCCAGAGTATTCTTCCCGAGGGAGCATACATAGCCGGGATTTCTTCATACCAATTTTCGGAAAGTCCCTGTTGTTTTTTATAGGCTATTTCCCTTTCAGTCAGCACCCAACCGGGATTGATCTGGTTCACTCTCACCCCATGGGTCCTGGGAAGCACGTCTCCTAAATTTCTTGTCATGGTCATCAATGCCCCCTTGGAAATACTGTAGGCCAACAGATTGGGTTCCCCGCTCCAGGCATTGACAGACCCAATATTCAAGACCACTCCTTTGCAGGCTGCCAAATGGGGCAGCGCAGCTTTTATCAATAGGAATGGAGACACACTGTTGATATCCAGGATTTTTTTCAGGAATTCTTTGTCTGTGGAATCGATATCAGAACTGACTATCCAAGCTGCATTATTGACCAGGGCATCCAGTTTTCCCCAGGTTTTTACCGCTAAGCCAACCAATCTTTCCGGCGCACCTTCGCTGGAGATATCCTCTATATGAAGAACCGTATTTTCAGGGCCAAGCTCCTTTGCCGCTTCCAGTCCCAAGTCCTTCTCCAAACCATGTAATATTACCTTGGCGCCTTCCCTTATGGCAGCTTTTGCGATGGCCTTTCCAATACCGGTTGTACTGCCGGTAATGATGATCACCTTATCTTTTAACCGCATGCTAAACAGGCTTTAGAACGCTTTTTACCACTTTTCCCTCATGCATCAGTTCAAAGGCTTTTTTCCACTCCGTAATCGGCCAAACTCCCCCAATAATGGGTTTGACATTCAAAGCGCCGCTGGCCAAAAGGCTGATTACCTTTTCCCAAATGGGCCAGTTATGGCTGAAGCTTCCCTGAAGCCTCACATTTTTCTGAACTATGGGATCCAAAGAGAAATTACAAGCTTGAGGTCCCCAACCCACTTTGGTGATCTGTCCATTGGGCCGGACCAGATCCATGGCAATTTTTAAAGTAGCGCTCACCCCCGCAGCATCTACAATCAGGTCAGCTCCCAGTCCGTCCCTTTTTTTTGCCCATTCCTTGGCCGCATTACCTATCAAGGGGTCACAGCCGTAAAGTCCTGCGATTTCCAATCTGGTCCTGTCCGCTTCCAAACCTACTATGCCCACCTCAGCTCCACATAATCTTGCCACAGCAGCACAAAGTATCCCGATGGTACCGGGCCCGATGACGAGGACCCTATCTCCTGGTTTAACGCTTGAATTTCCAACCACTGCATTGTAGGCCACACTGCAGGGTTCGGTGAGACATGCCTCTTCAAATGCCAAATTATCCGGCACATGGTGCAGGCATCTGGACGGGACTTTTACAAATCGGGTCATGGCCCCATTGACCCCGTATCCAAAACCTTTTCTGTTTGGGTCAAGGTTATACAGGCCATTTCTGCTCATGGGATTGAGCGGATCTATTACAGCTGCTGTTTCACTGACTACCCGCTCTCCGACTTTCCATCCTTTTACACGGCTGCCTAAGGCTGCGATTTTTCCCCCAAACTCATGGCCCAATACCACGGGGTAGTTTACCGGCCAACTATGGTCTGAGGTCCATTGATGGAGGTCACTCCCACAGACCCCCACGTTTTCAACTTCCAATAAAATATCTTCCTCCCCAATTTCAGGAATGGGTATTTCTCTTATTTCAACCGAACCCTTGGGTTCAGCGTAATTCACTACAGCTGCTGATGTATTGGACATGGTTTTATTTTGGCTAGGGTTTAATCTATTGTTTCTTGGGCATGAATGGCCGCACATATTTTTCTAAGGGATGATTCCAGATCACCGTCAGCGGTTTTAAAGGCTTCCGCATCAATGGTAAGCGGTGCGCCTAATACCACTAAGGGCGCACCATATTTCGGGCATTGGATGGCCTGCTCCAATGTCAATCCTCCAACGGCCTGAACAGGTACTTTGACGGCAGCCACCACTTCTCTCAACTGATCCAAAGGACTTGGCATGGGTCTCCCTGAGGCGGCGATTCCCCTTCGTTCATCGTAACCGATATGGTGAATGACAAAATCACAACCCAAATCTTCAAGGAATAGGGCTCCTGCCACCATGTCCGGGCATCCGAGGTTGTCACCCATGACCCCAATACCGTAGTCTTTACCGGCCTTTACTACGCATTTAATGGTTTCTTCATGGGCCCTTGCCATGACCACAACGTGGGTAGCGCCTGCCTTTGCCATCATTTCTGCTTCAAGATAGCCACCATCCATAGTTTTGAGGTCAGCCACAATGGGGATGTTAGGGAAAGCTTCCCTTAATTTTCTGACACCATGGAGTCCCTCTGCTAATATCAGGGGCGTTCCGGCTTCCAGCCAATCCACTCCTGCACGAAGGGCCATGGCTGCTGTTTCCAATGCCTCATCAATGTTGGTGAGGTCCAAAGAAATCTGTACGATTGGTTTCATAGGTTCTTCTGGCTTTAATAGGGGCAGTAACCAAGGTAGGGTTTTGTTTTGTTTTTTTCAATAAAGGAAATATGAAAATCCAAAAAGCAGATATCGGTGGTCAAAAGCCAGATAAACCCTGGCGGATTTCAAGCCCAGGTTTTGTTACTTTCTTTTTCCAAAACCCTATAGTATCGAAAGATTATTTAGTTTGAAGTATTTTGAATGCACGGGTTTGAATGGTGAATAAGTATGTGGATAAGAGAAAAAAACCTGTGGAAATATTGTTGAGAAATTAATTCATAAAATATTGTTTACCAGTTTATTATCTACGAAATTTGGTAATACCAAGTGAGAGATAAAAGATCCGAAAGTAGAATTTCGGACTTTGGGTGGAGAAGGCAAGATAAAGTACCATGGAGCCTAAGCCCTAAGGTAGAAAGTTTTAAACGGGAAACCGCATGGTGCTTTATCCTCTTTCCTCATGTAAAAATGAGTAAAGAGGTTTGACACCCAAGGTTGTTAAATTCGGGCAACGGGATTTAATTTTAATAACTGTAACTTGGCGTGAGTTAATGGTTAAGGCCATTAATAAACGAAGCGGGAAGTATTTCAAAGATACTTCCCGCTTTTGTTTTATCCTGGTTCTTATTCATTATTTCAGCGCTCTTCGAAATTGAATTTTAGGGATAAACCGGCCAGGGAACTGCCTCCGACAAACACCTGAAATTCTCCCGCCTCAGTGATCCAGTTCCCCTCATTATTGTAGAATCCAATACTTTTTTCATCAATAGTAAATGTCATGGTTTTTGTCTCACCGGCTTTAAGTTCTACTTGTCCAAAATCCCTTAATTCCCTGACCGGCCTGGAAATCGATGCTACCAGGTCTCTGATATACACCTGGACGGTTTCTTTTCCAGTGACATTTCCGGTGTTTTTGACATCTACCTGCAACTGAATTTTTCCACCCTTTCCGAAAGAATCGGTGCTGAGATGCAGATTGGAATATGAAAATGTTGTATAGCTTAGACCGAAACCAAAGGGGAAAAGCGGTTCATTGGGGCTGTCAATGTAATGTGACCAGAAAACAAGGTTCTGTCCAGGATTATTGGGACGCCCTGTATTCTTATAGTTGTAATAAATCGGGACCTGACCCACATTTCTAGGGAAGGTCATGGGCAATTTACCGCTTGGATTATAGTCGCCATACAGTACCTGGGCAATGGCATTGCCACTTTCTGATCCCAAATGCCAGGCTTCAACAATGGATGGTATTTGGTCGGTGGCCCATTCCAGGGCCAATGGTCTGCCATTCATCAAAACCAAAACAATGTTGGGATTGATTTTGTAAATTTCCTCCAATAATTCCTGCTGTAATCCCGGAAGATCCAATTGCGTTCTGCTCCTTGCCTCACCGGATTGGAAGCCATGTTCTCCTAATACCATCACCACCACATCTGCTTCTTTTGCCACTACTTTGGCTTCTTCAAATCCAGTCCTGTCTGTAGTGTTGATCATGATCGGAAAAGTAAAACTTGGTGTTCCTTCAGTCAGCTTTACGCCTTGTTCATAATGAATGGAATTGCCTTTATAAGCATTCATTCCTTCCAGTACTGACACAGCCGAATTGCTTTCTGCCATTGCCCTCCAGCTTCCCAAGGGGCTGTCTTTATCCGCCGCCAATTGTCCGATCAGTGCAATTTTTTGACCTTCTTTTTTCAAGGGCAGGAGTTGATTGTCATTTTTTAGCAGTACAATAGACTTTTTCGCCATGTCCAGTACAGCATCCCTGAACTCCTGGCTACCTGTAATTTCTTTTTCCCTTATGGGATCACAGTAAAGATAGGGATCATCAAATAAACCAAGTTCATATTTTAAGGTCAATATTCTTTTAACTGCATCATCAATCAGCGATTCTTTTACTTTGCCTTCCCTGACCAAGTCCATCAGGTGCACCACGTAAAAACTGGATTCCATGTCCATATCTGATCCGGCTAAAACGGCCAGTTCTGAGGCATGTTTGGCATCCTTCGCAAAACCATGCGTAATCATTTCTCCAATGGAATTCCAGTCTGATACGATAAATCCCCTGTAAGCCCATTTTCCTTTCAAAATGTCTCTTTGTAAAAAAGAATTGCCTGTTGCAGGAATTCCGTTCAGCACATTGAATGAATTCATGAATGTCTTGACATCGGCCTCAATAGTAGCCTCAAATGGAGGAAGAACATCATTGTATAAGGTGGAAGTGCCAAAATCAACCGTATTATATTCCCTTCCCGATTCAGAAAAGCCATAACCGGCAAAGTGCTTCGCTGTGGCAGCAATGGTCAGAGGATGCTTGAGGTCATCCCCCTGAAAACCTTTTACCCTCGCATAGGCGATTTTACTTCCAAGAAATGGATCCTCTCCGGCACCTTCCATGACCCTTCCCCATCGGGCATCGCGTGAAATATCCACCATAGGGGCAAAAGTCCAATTGATCCCCGCAACGGCGGCTTCTGCTGCCGCGATTTCCGCAGATCTTCGCATGGCTTCCAAATCCCAGCTTGCTGCTTCAGCCAGGGGAATAGGGCTCATGGTCTTAAATCCATGAATGACATCATAACCTATAATGAGAGGGATTCCAAGACGTGTTTCCTCGACGGCGATCTTTTGGACGGACATGACATTTTCCACTCCGGTCACATTTAACATAGACCCGACCATACCCTTTCTAAGCTGTTCATATTTGACAGCGGCATCTCCGGTTTCAGGAGCTGGCCCGGTTACTTCCCAAAAACCGTTATACTGGTTCATTTGGCCAACCTTTTCTTCCAAAGTCATGATGGATAGCAGGGAATCTACCTTGGCTTCATAATTTCGGGCTATAGGTTTTATGTTTGGGTTATCCTGTGGATAAGAGTTGAAAACAATTAGAAAAGCAAAAATGGGAATCAGAAAATTTTTCATGGCATATCTGTTATATTGACAGTAGGGTAAGTGAATTACCACAATCCTGTATGTCTAACAAATCTAACCTTTATTTGACTGGCTTTTCTTGATTTTACTTTGTTTTCATACTGAGAAAAGTCATTTTTTTTGCGGTTTATATTTTTTTGGAACTTAGCGTCAAGGTGGGAACCGCATAGTTTCCCACCTTGATGCCAAAAGGTTTATTCGCTATATCATTTATCACAAAGACCTGGCAAAAAAGGTTAATCAGGATTTATAAAATAAATGCATTCATCATTTACTTCAGATTTTCCAGAACTTTTTCCAGTTCTTCCCATGACATACCCTTTAGACTTTCAAAATCAATTCTCGCACTTTCCGAACCATAAAGGATAACTAACCTGATGTCAATAGCCGCACCACCAAAAAGAGGATATAAATTGTCTGAATCATAAGTAAACAACACAAAATTATTGGGTTCAGCAGTGGTAAAGGTGGAATAAATGAAAGTCAGGTTGGATACCCAATCTCCAAAATTAAATGAGAAAGGAAGGGGAGACCAAACACTCGATATGCCCTCTTCACCTAACTTGGCAAAAGCCAAAACTGCACCATTAGCGGTAACATCGGCAGTGATATCAGGAAGAGACTTTTCGTAAACCAATATGAAACCAGGTTCTCCTTCTTCTCCTGATTCCGCCCATCCTTCCTCTGTGGTCTGGAAAGTCACTATTTTGAAAGCTGCCAAACCAGGAGGGCCTTGTGGCCCAGTGGCTCCAGGGGCACCGGCTGCTCCAGGAGCACCTTGAGGCCCGGAAGGACCTTGTGGGCCTTCGGGCCCTTCACAGGACAAAGAGAATACTACCAAAAATGATAATATTACCTGCCATTTGATAGCATTGATCGTTTTTTTCATATGTTTTGGATTTAATGTAGTTACCTAAATTTACAAATGAAATCTGGAAAATAAAAAGTAATATTCATTAATATTTTTGCAAATAAAATTTTGATTATATGGATAATTATATAAGATAATTTCTTAAATCAAGCTCAGTATCTTCTGTAATATTTGCTGTAATTTTAGTTATAGAACCTGGGTCCTGAAACCATTAAATTCCATATAAGGGGCTTTCATATAAAAAATACAAAGGTTGGGATTGAATTAAGTCTGATTTTTTTAAGTCTACCCAAAGAATAAGTATATTGGAAAATTACCTCAAACCCTAACCCAAAATGATGCTTATTCTGACCATACTTCTTGCATTGGCCATTATTTTGATCGCCATTGTGAAATTTGATATCCATCCTTTTTTGGCACTTTTTGTCACTGCTATTTTATATGGATTGCTTTCCGGTATGTCAGGGGATTTAATTATCAAATCCATTTCTGAAGGATTTGGTGGCGTGCTGGGGAGTATTGGGTTATTGATTTTATTAGGAGTCTTTCTGGGAACTTTTCTGGAAAAAACGGGTGGTGCAATTGTCATAGCAGAAAAAATACTTTCCTGGATTGGCAAGAAATCAGTAACAAAGGCCATGCTTTTAAGTGGTTATGTCCTGTCAATTCCTGTGTTTGGAGACAGCACTTTCATCATGCTGAACCCTATCAGTAAATCATTGTCCATAAAAGGGAAAGTGCCTTATGCAGCCACCACCATTGCTGTGGCTTTGGGGGCAACGGCCTCACACTCTTTGGTTCCTCCCACGCCGGGACCCATTGCGACGGCAGGTATCCTGGAAGCGGATCTGGGCATGGTGATTTTTTGGGGTCTGATAATAAGCCTTATCACGCTGATTCCAAGTTATTATTTTATCAAAAAAGTAGCCTATAAAATCCCTCTTGAACCTCAATTTGCAGCTGTAGAAAAAGAAAAGGACAACCGAAAACACCCAACGGCTTTTTCTTCCTTTTTGCCCGTAATATTGCCTTTGACCCTAATCGTCCTGGCTTCTATTGCCAAATATCCCTCCCAACCCTTTGGAGAAGGTATTTTCACCACCATTATAACTTTTTTGGGTAGTCCGGTTATAGCCTTGTTGTTGGGGGTATTCCTTTCTTTTACCTTACCGTCCAAATTCGACGTAAAGCTATTATCCGCCAGTGGTTGGATAGGGGAAGCCATCTTAATTGCTGCTCCGGTTATTCTGATTACAGGAGCGGGTGGTGTTTTCGGTAAAATGCTTCAAAATTCCGGAATTGGGGAAATGGTCAGTAACAATATGGGAAATGCAAGCTGGGGGATTTTTTTACCCTTCATTATAGCCTTTTCCCTCAAAACAGCTCAAGGATCTTCTACCGTTGCTATGATCACCACTGCCTCCATAGTTGCCCCATTACTTGGCTCTTTGGGACTTGATTCGGAAGATATGAGGGTCTTTGCCGTCTTGGCCACTGGAGCAGGAGCGATAGCCATCTCACATGCCAATGACAGTTTCTTCTGGGCTGTAACACAACTTTCCGGACTGAAAATCAGTCAGGGCAATAAAACCCATAGTTTGGGTACGGTCATCATGTCATTCACCGCAATTGCCCTGATATTCCTGATCAGCCAGTTTATTTATTCCTGATTTTCAATTATCGGGCAGTCCAACCCCCGTCAACAGTGATCATGGATCCAACCATATAGGTGCCCGCATCGCTGGCCAATAGGAGGGCGGCTCCCTGTATCTCCTGTAGGATTCCCCATCTTCCCAAGGCAGTGGCACCTACCACAAATTTCTTGCCTTCCTCAGTATCAGCTATGGGCAGGTTCATTTCAGTAAGGAATGGTCCCGGGCAAATGGCATTTACTGTGATATTGAATGGTGCCAGTTCCAAAGCAAGGGCACGGGTCATCTGTACCACTGCGCCTTTACTCGATGTATAAGGCGTACGGTTCGATAAACCCACCAGTCCAAGGGTGCTGGCCAGATTGATAATACTTCCTTTATTGGCCTTTTTCATATACGGAGTAACCGCCCGGCTACAGAGCCAGGTTCCTGTGACATTGATGTCCATGACCTTCTTAAAGTCATCAAGGCTCAATTCATTGATTCCCCCTCGGATATTTATCCCTGCACTGTTAATGAGGATATCTATTCTTCCAAACTCTTCCATGGCTTTTTCTGCCATGGCCTCGGCCTGTTCTTCCACACTCACATCCGCCTGGAAATAAATTACCTTTACCCCATAAGCCTCTGCTAATTCTTTGGCGGATTTTTCTCCCTCTTCCCTATTTCGGCTGACAAGCATCAAATTGGCACCTGCTGAAGCCAAGCCGGCACCCATGGCCAGTCCAAGTCCTTTGGAGCCTCCGGTGATGATGGCAGATCTGCCCGTTAAATTAAAAAGCTTGATTCCGGGGAGTTCACTTATTTCTGTATTTTTCATAACACGCTATATTTATTCGAATTTATTTTAATAGGGACTTTCCCTTAAATTAACTTCAACATATTTCTGCTATAATCCAGACACTTTAAAATATGATCTTCTTCTAAAGCAAGTTGCGCCTCAGGGTTCAGATCGCTAATAGTCGGCAAGGAACCAGGATGGGCGTTTTCTTTCACCATTTTTATGATTCTAGCTAAGTCCTTCCCAGGAAGGGACCCGAAAGTTGCCCAGTACTGTTCCTTCAGATACGGTATCTCCAAGGGATCACGGGTGATCATTTCAAGGTTAAATTTTATCTCCGGATTATATTTTTTACAAAGGTTTACCGCCTCCTCAAGGTCAACCACCCCCTTGCCCAGAGGGACTTCAGAGAGTAAAAAACCATCCTCATAGGTTTTAACTCCCATATCTTTTATATGGGTGGAAAATGCATAGGGTGCTAAAGTCCGAATAACGAATGCAGGCTCTTCCAATAAAGAAATATTATTGCCAAAATCTAAAGTGATACCCACCCATTCACTGTCCAATAGTTTAATAAGCTCCACCATTTCCGATGCACGCCAATCTTTATGGTTCTCGACGGCCAGCTTCATTTTGTGTTTTTTAACGATAGGAGAAGCCCATTGGAGTGAATTAACGGAATTTTTCCGAAACACTTCAAACTCATCTGCTGATTTAAAGGATTCGTATCTTCTCCCTCCCAGGCAAACCGTCCTTAAAATGCTGATTCCTGCTTCTTTGGCATTGACTACCTGAGTTTCGAAATTTTCAATATCTGCTTCTGATTTTGGAAGTCCAATACTTCCCTCCAAAAAAAGGCCCAAAGATTCACTTCTTTTTCTAATTTTTCTGGCAAAATCCAAAGTCCAACCATTGACTCCAACCTGTATTCCTCCGGCATTGATGGAATGGCAATGTTCCAAAAGTTGGACCGCATCGGTGAATGGGGGGTAAGCTGAACTGTTTGCTTTGGAATTCCATCTCAATCCATAAGAGTGTACCACAATTCCCATGCGTTCCCCTTTAAGTTTTTCTGCGAATGAAGTAAAGGGGAAGTTTAAGGCTAATCCAAATAATCCCGCTGAATAAAGAAATTTTCTTCTATCCCTGTCAAATTGTTGCTGATTTTCTGAGGCTGGGTTCATGTTATATTGGCGTGTAAAGGGTTTATTTTGGCTTTTCTGAAGATAGGGATTCCATATGTTTGTTTAATTCATCGGCAATCCAGGGATATACTCTGCCCTGTGAGGTGTGTCTGGTGGTGGAAACGGTTCTCCCACTGACAGCCGGAGCATGGTTTCCCCATTCATTTCTGATGTAGGTAAGAATGGCGGCAATACTGGCATCATCCATGGTCGAATGGGAAGGCATTACTGGAAGGATATCCGGAGAATCGTATTTCTTTCCGGTCACCTCAATTGGTCCTTCCATGCCATGCAAAATGATCAAGGATAACCTGATTTCATTTTCTGTTACCCATTCTGATCCTGCGAGAGGTGGCCCCATCCTGTTGACTCCGGCACCATCCGAACCGTGACACCCGGCACAACTGGCCAAATATTTCTGTCTTCCCATTGAAAATTGCCTCAGTTCATTTTCATTCAGGCTTACGGTAAGCACTTCATTGCTTCGGGGGGAATGTCCGGGCCATTCAAACAACCTTTTCAACATGTGTAATTTGTTGACAGGTAAAGGCAAATCTTTGTTTTGAAAAAGCAGGGGTATATTGTTATAAGGTAACAGCCCAAGATTTCTGCTTTCTGCTGCCTGAATGGCCAAACTGTTAAGTGTTACTGCGGTTTTCCAATCCCCTTCGTTTTTTGGGTTTTCAAGTAGACTCACCAGGCTTTTTATTTCCTTTATGTCCTGCTTTCTGATAACTGAAGCGGTCAGCATTTCCAGAAAAATCTCCCTTTCCGGAATGCTTTTGGCCCATGTTTCTTCCTCCCATAAATTGGTCATAAAGGCGAATTCACGGTTTTCCAAACTGCTCATCACAGCGTCTCTGATGAGGGGCTCCTCCCCAAACTTGCCCAAAATTGTTTTAAGTACAAAAAAAGAACTTTCATCATCGAGCAAATAAGCACTTAGGGCATATTGAAGCCCTTTTTGTTTAGCTGCTGAAGGAACAGTCGATACCATGTATTGCTGTAGCCTGGGAAGATCTTCCTGCTTTTCCGAAATCTGATTTTCAAGAAGCCTCAAAGCCGTATTGCTGATCAAGGTGGAAGGATCGTCCAATAACTCAAAAAGTAATTCATTTTCTAAAGCCCCTAATCCTTCGAGCGTCCAAAGGGCATGAAATTTCCCCAATTCCTGTTTGCCATTTGTCACTACTTCTTTCAATAAGGGAACGGCAGACTTATCGTTTCTTTCCACAATGAGTCTTTGTGCTATATCCCTATGCCATCCAATTTCATGAGACAGCCTCTTTACCAGGTTTGCGGTGCTCTCCTGTGACAAAGTTGGGGCGGTTCCGGATTTCCATTTTTTAGGGACTATTCTCCAAATTCTTCCCATATGAATGGGCAGTACCAACTCTTTCTTAAGTGTCTGCTCCCGTAAATAGGGGGTAACATAAGATCCGTGTTGAATGAGTCCCCGGTACATGTCTGCCACATACATGGCCCCATCCGGACCCATAGCTAAATGCACTGGCCTAAACCGCTCGTCTGTAGAGGAAAGGAATTCCCTTCCAGGATTGGGGTCAAAGGCCTCTAGAAAAATTCCGCTTTCTTTGACAACATTTCTCTTGATGAGATTTCCTGCCGGTTCACAGACAAAAGCATTCCCATAGTATCCTTCAGAATAAAGAGGACTTCTAAAAACCAAGGGAGAACAAGCTGCGGTAAACTCCAATAATCTCCCTGCTTCATCCAATGTTCCCGGGATATATCCCCGGTTTACTGCCAAATTTGGACGGATAGGAAAAATTTTCCGGTCTATGGTAAGGCCATGATCGATGCCGGTGGAGGGTACATGGTTTGCGTTTCTTCCCAAGTAATTCGGAGGTACCAGATCAGCATGTAATTGGGACCAATTGTAATTGTAGAAAAGTCTGCTCTGGTCATCATGGCTTATACCATATTGTCCTCTAGCTTCTGTAATATCTCTAATCCATTCTCCATTTACCTGCCGGTACCGCAATTTTGATTTGGCATTGTAATACCAGTTGTCAATATTTCGTAAAAGGCCATTATCAGAATGCTCCGGGATGCCATTTTGTGCGTAGGTAGAGTCAAAAAGTTCTTTGCTGTCTGCTACCAGATCTCCATCTAGATCATAGGTGATCCAAAGGGCATTATTTTCTGATACCAAAGCCCCACCTTTTATAAGTCCCAAGGCCCTTGGCATGATCAAGCTGTCCAGGTAAATTGTGCTTTTGTCCATCATCCCGTCCCCATTGCTGTCCTCCAATATGGATATCCTTCCCAAAGGCAAGGATTCTCCTTCACCATCAATGTCAGGCATGAAGCTCCTCATCTCTATCACCCATAGCCTTCCATCTTCATCAAAGGTGATGAAAATCGGATCCTGAACCAGTGGTTCTGCGGCGACCAACTGGACCTCAAACCCTTTTTCTATTTGGAAGGTCTTAAGAGATTCCTTTGGGCTTTTTGGTGGGGAAGGTGCATTTCCGTCAATGACTTCCTTTTCGGCACAGGCAAATACCAGGGCCGAAAGTATGATGAAATACAAGAACCGGGGGATTTTCATCTTTCGGTTTGGTTAATAGGTTACTGAGGGTTTTAAACAGTTTGGAACTAAATATGGAACCAAACACAAACGCATAAGTTGGCACTAATTCTTGACATGCACAATGAAGATTTACAGTAACGGCTAAATTATTGATTTGCTGAATGATCCGGACAGATCTGCCAGGAAATCACTGCCCAGTGTCTGATTGCCATGCGCTTCTTAAAAAATTCAGCCAGTTTCCAAACATGACCTTTTCTATGTCCTTTTTGGAATAGCCCCGTTTTGAAAGAAGTGCTGGAACAGTCTGAAGGTCTGCAATCGTATTCAGGTCATAAGGACATTGTTCTTTTCCAAAAGCACCGTCCAGGTCCGAGCCAATGCCGATATGGTTTGCATTTCCGGCAATTTGACAGATATGATCCATATGGTCTATCATTTTTCCCAGATTGCAGTCCATAGTCCTGGGATGGGATTTTCCCCTTTCCCAATTGGGAACCATCATCCATGCATCCAATGCCCCACCGATCACGGCGCCTCTGTCTATCAATGTCTTGATCTGTTCATCAGAAAATTGTCGGTTATGGTTGACCAAGGACCTGCAATTGTTATGACTGGCCCATACATGCCCATGAAAATGGTCCATGGCCTGCCAAAAAGCATCATCGCAGAGATGGGTGGCATCCAGAATAATATTCAGCCTTTCCATTTCTTTCAGAAGTTCTAAGCCATTTTTGCCCATTTTCCCGGTTGCATCCGTTCCATTTGCATAACGTCCCGGACCGTAATGGGCAGGGCCTAAGGCCCTCAATCCGGATGCATAAGCTTTTTCCAAATAGGAAAGATTCACCAGGGAGTCAGCTCCCTCAAGGGAAAGTATATAACCTATGGGCTTGGTTGACCAGGGGAGTTCATGTAGCCAAAGTTGTAAATGCTTTTCCAAAATTTCCAGGTCAGTGATCTGGACCATCTCTCCAGCATCCTCCATGGCTTTATACCAAGCCAATTGCCCTTGTGTTTGTGCCCAGGCCTGTTCCGGAGAATGCCAACCTGGAAGGGGATTGTTTATGTCCACATAGCGTGCAATTTGCGTTGCCACCACCAGTCCGATATTGCCTTTTCTGAGTTCGGGCAAGGAAACAGTCGCATTTCCCCTATCGGGTTTATCAAGCAAACCTTTTTCCCTCTGATTGATTTCACTCACAGATTGTCTCAGGTCCCTGTTCCATTCCAGGGCATTCATACTTAAGTCTAAATGGGCATCAATGGTGAACATAAAAATTTTAAATAATCAATAAACAAATTACTAATTTCCAAAGGAAGTTGATCGGACCTGGTTAAATATCCAACTCGAACAGGGCCTCGATTTCTACTGGAATATTGTCCGGCAATGAACCCATTCCAACAGCGCTTCTGACGCCGATTCCGTTTTCTTCACCCCAAACAGCAGCAAACAGCTCGCTGCATCCATTGATGACATAGGGGTGCCTTTCAAAGTCTGATGTACAGTTGACCATTCCCAACACTTTTATGACGCGTTTTATATTATTGAAGGAACCCAAATTCACTTTTATGGTAGCCAACATGGCCAATCCCACCTGTCTGGCAGCCAATTTACCGGCATCCATATCCATATCTTCTCCAATTCTTCCAATGATTAAGGAACCATCTTCCTGTACGGTTCCATGGCCTGATAAATACAGGTATTTTCCATCAACCAGGCAAGGTTTATATACCCCCAGCGGTTTTGGTGCCGGAGGAAGGTTAAGACCCAGTGCCGCAAAGTTTTCTTCAGGTGTCTGCATTGTAAATGTGATTTAATTGTTTGTAATTATTTCAAGGAATTAATATAGGCTGCGATTTTGAGTGCTTCAGCTTTAGGAACCTGTGGCATTGGCGCCATTGGGGTGGCATAGTCAGGCCAGTTTTCCGGTTTGGGGTTATAGATCAAATCCACAATCTGTTCATTGGTATATTTTCTCTTGGCAATATCTGTATAAGATGGCCCTACCTGCCTTTTAGTAGGATTGTGGCAGGCGGTACAGGTGTTTTTGGCCAATAGGGCATTGATGAGCTCAAGGGATGGCACATCTTCTGTCATTGGGGTAACGGCCGGTGCAGGTAAGGCAAGTTTAGAACCGGTACTTGTTTTTTTAGCCTCTTCTGCTTTCAGTTTTTCCTGTTCCATCATTGAATTGTATTGGCTCACTCCAAGGAGTGAAAGCTTTTCTCCGGAGGGGATGTTATTTAAAGTATAATAGGCTGTAGAATGAACCAGGGAATGGGATTGTCTTTTCTCACGGATCCCTTCCAGGGATATTTTATGAATATAATATCTCCTTAAATCTTCTACGATTATTCTAACTTTCATGCCGTCTTCAGAAACTTTTACGCCGGAAATTTTATTGTCCCGGATATTTACAGGAGGGCTTCCATAGGCAGGATGGTATTTGTATATGAAACTCTGCACCGCGTAGGAAGCAAGATCTTCAGCAGATGTGATATCAAGCGGTTTGGTGAATTCAATTTCAAAACCATCCGGCATGGCCTTTATGGTTCTCATTTCAAATGGGATTTCGTTGTTCCATACCAAACGCTGAAGTCCTTCATTGGCTTCTCCGGCTGAACCCCATCCCCGGTTGGTTTCCCCGACAAAGAGGGATTTATCCGGAGCAAAGACCATTCTCAATACCCCGGACTGAAATCCACTCCTAAAATCTATGGATGCACCTTGATATTCTCCATTGACTTTTTCAAGGAAAACCCTCATAATCTTACTCTGTCCCTGATCTCCTATAAGAACCTGGCCCTCAAAAGGGCCTAAATGACCTTTTGGAACCTGTAAAGGCTCGGCGTTCGAGATGCCGTGGATTCCATGCGGTAGCCAAACAGCAGGCAGTTTTAATTGGGGGATTTTTTCCTTGGCCATGTACATGGTGATAAATTCCTCATCCACCACATTTTCCGGTTTAATGTACCTTCCATTTTCATCCTTTACTTTTCTCGGGTCTACCACAGCATCAAATTCCGCAGAAGTCAGTTTAAGAGGGGAACCTTCTAAACCCGTCCAGGCCAAACCTGCAGGGTGGCCTGTAAAATCCCCTTTTTCCAAATGCCAAAGACCTCCGGAACCTATGTAATCACCCTGATTTTCAGTATAAAACAACTCTCCATCAATGATTCCCAAGCCTGCAGGAGACCTCATACCCGTGGCAAAAGGTTCCATGCTGCCATAAGGTGAAATCTTCATTACCCAGCCACGGTAGGGTACACGGCTTTCCCCTCTCCACCACTCCTGATTACCAAAGGCTACATTTCCTGAAACATAAAAGCTTCCATCTTTACCCACTTTTGGCCCAAAACTATATTCATGATAATGTCCGGATATTGGCCAGGAAAAGACCGTCTCGTACAAATCAGCCACTCCATCCTGATTGGTATCGGTCAACTTGGTCAATTCACCTCTTTGGGCACAATACCATGACCCATCCTGATACACCAAACCTAAAATTTCGTGCAGACCTGTTGCGAACTTTCTGAAATAAGGCATAGGACTGGTTGGGTTTTCAACAATAAATATCTCCCCTCTTCTTGTGGCCACCCCAAGGTTTCCATTTGGCATCATGGCCAGTCCGCCGACTTCCAAAAGTGTTCCCTCAGGAGAACTTACCTTCATGATTTTGTAATAATCTTCCTCCATAGGAGATTCCTGGGCCATCACTGCTTGAAAAAGGATTGTCAGGGAACAAGCAATGTAAACACTCAAATATTTTATTTTAAAGATTTTCATCTGATTCTGCAAAAGGTTAAAATAAAAGAGAATATCGTAAAGGCTGATTGATGGAAACCATTAGTTGTTGTCCATCTGAACCGCTTTCAATGACGGGGCTTGAGGGTGATTTAGGATCTATCTGGATATAATAACCTTGGTCCACTATCCAAAATAAGCCCTCCTTGACTTTCCTTATATCAGTACCTGTTGCAATGCTGTACCTCTTATGGGCTGTAGATCCTTCTGCGGTAAGGAACCTGTCAAGACCTTTACCGTCATCCCTGTCTGAAATAAAATCCTTGAATTTCAGTCCAAGATTCTCGTAATGGAATTCAACTCCTCCATTTTTGATCTGATAACCCTGAGCTTTGAATTTACTGCTTGATTGGAATTCTGTTTCAAAAAGATTATTTTCAGGATTTCCTAAAAAAACGACTGCCCCTAGGGGAACGGAAACCCCGTTGCCTCTATTGTTCCACATAGGAGTAGCTTCCAGGAAATTTCCTCTCCAAACCTGGACAAGATTCCCTTTACTAAGATCATATGAATAATGAACTTTCTGGGGACTGGAAACAGATATGGCATGAGTTAGCCTTTTACCATCGGGTAAGTCGATAAAACTGCGTAAAACAGGATTCTGTTTTTCATCAACTAAAATCGGATTGCCATAGTCAATAGGCCGGGTAATATTTTTGGATAAAATTACCTGACCCCGTAAAGCTTGTCCTTCTATTACCAGATCAAGACCTGGATCTGACCAATCATTGGTCTTGGAAACAAGAATTTCAATAGGATGGGTGCCTTTTTCCAAAGTAACTTTAGTCCCCTGATATTCTTCCCCCATTTTTGTCAGATTTTTGCCGTTTATTTTCAAGAGACCTGTACCTGATGAAACCAGCATATGGATCGTGTATTCACCACTTTGAGACAAAATGAAATCCCCTGAATACCGGATCAAATTAGGTCCTGCAGGTGTCTGAACAGGTTCTTGCAGGTTGTTCACCTGACCTTTGGATTCTGCAGTCATTGCCGAATACTCCGGTTCCTGAAAGAATGTACCCATGTATACTTCATATTTCAAGTTGGAAATTAAAGGCTCAGGAGAATCATACTTGGTCACTTTGATATTCCTGAAAGCTACCGCTCCATGATCTCCCTGGATTCTTACTGGGCCTTTCGGAATATCATTGGGATTCAAAGAGCCTCTTGTCGGTCCAAAAACTTCCAGATTCTCATGGATCAACACCCCGTTTAGGTATACTGACAAAAACTTGGCATTTTCTGTTTTTTGGCCCGATTCATCGAATCTGGGTGCTTGAAAAGAGACTTTCAGATGCTGCCAAATGCCCGGAGCCCTACTTACATTCTGTCTTGGGGCATAACCCTGATATCCTTTTTCTCCATCGGGTTTGCTATCGTCCCACCTTTCATAGATACCTCCCATATCTCCGGCACGGGCAGTGGGTTTTCCCCAACTATCCAGGATTTGTACTTCGTATTGTCCCATCAGATATACGCCCGAATTGGATTTTGGGGCCACCATAATTTCCAATTCAAGGTCTATGTCAGCAAATTCCTCAATAGAAACCAAATCCTGTCCATTATTCTTTTTTGTAGGCTGGTTTACGAGTAGGCCTTCCCCTTTTTCAAATTTGATGACATTAGGTAGGTTGATGTCAGCCATAGCCCAACCTGCTTCATGCCATGTACCGGAATTAGGCTTGAATTTTGAAAGGTTATTGAGTTCTGAAGTTTCCTGCGCAAATAGGAGGTTATTATATAAAAATCCAGTAAGCATAAGACAGCTTAAAGGAAGAGACCATCGTTTTAGATAAAATTTAATCATCTTTTCAATTTGAAGGGTTGATTTTTTTAGAATTACTAAATATGTTCTAATTGAGCTGATTTTCCAAATAAAGAAAGCCATGGAAATAACGATTTACTGCAAATAATCAGAAGTAATCCATTTGGTTATTTAAACCAAAAAAAACCTTGACCTTCACAGGAATTGCTTAGATGACCATATCCAATAACATTACCCCTAATAACCCCACCACTGCCACTATGGTCTCCATCAAGGACCAGGATTTGAGGGTATACTTTACACTGAGATTGAAATATTCTTTATACAACCAAAAGCCACCGTCATTGAAATGGGAAAACATTAAACTACCGGCTCCAATGGATAAAACCAGGAGGTTGGGATCTACATTTCCCCCCACGACTATAGGGGCAATGATACCAGCGGTGGTCAAACCCGCAACTGTGGCGGAACCCACGCAGACCCTGATGATGGCAGTGATCGTCCAGGCTAAAACCAAGGGATGCACATCCCAGCCTTGAAGGGAATCAGCAATAGTCTGGCTTACCCCCGAATCCATCAATACCTGTTTCAATGCACCGGCACCTGCAATGATCAGGACAATCATGGCTATATCTTTGGAGGCAACCACATATATGTCCATCAGGTCAGCAATTTTGGATTTCATGTGTATCCCTAAGGTATAGGTAGCAATTAATAGGGAAATCAACATCACCATGCCCGGATCGCCTACGAATTTAATATAGGGGAGTAACCAGTGGCCATCCTCCATCTGAAAGGTAAGAAATGTGGTGCCAATGAGAAGAAAAACAGGAAAAAGGGCGGAAAAGAAACTGTTGAAAGTTCCTGGCAAGGCTTCCTCAGGTTTAGGTTTAGCCTGGAATGTCTCTAAAGGTCTGGCGTCTATTTTTTTAAGAAACCTGGCGAAAAGAGGCCCTGCAATGATGATCGTAGGGATGGCGACGATCAGTCCATAAGCTAAGGTCAGGCCCATATTGGCTCCAAACTGTGCCACCAAAGCAGCAGGAGAAGGATGTGGGGGCAGAAAACCGTGGGTAACAGAAAGCGCTGCCAATAAGGGCATTCCCACATAGACAGCAGGCAGTTTGAAGCGGTAAGAAACCGTAAAGACCAGAGGAACCAACAAGACAAATCCCACATTGTAGAAAAGAGGGATCCCTACTACAAGTCCGGTTACCATCATGGCCCAGGTCACGTTTTTAACCCCGAAAATGGACATGAGCACATCTGAAATGCGTTGGGCAGCGCCGCTTTCTGCCACCAATTTACCCAACATAGCCCCCATCACTATGACAATTACCAGGTCCCCCAATAAGCCACCTATTCCTTTTTGTACGGATCCCGCAATTTGGTCAACTGGTATCCCCAACAGAAATCCTGCAAGAATGGATGAAATAAGAAAAGCAATAAAAGGATTGAACTTCAGCCAGGTAATCAATAGGATCAATACCAGAATGCTGATCAAAACAAAGACGAGGGTCATAGGTCAGGTTGGGGTTAAACAACCAATTTAAAGAATAAATCCTAATTGATCTTTGGGCCTTCCCTTATATTTTTACAAAAGGTAAATAATGCCTTTATTTTTTGACAATTCTGATCACATGAATCTCCCCCCTTTGGAAAAATCCGATGAAGTAAATTCCCGGATAAAGCTTTTCGATCCCCTCTTCCAATTTATTTTCGGAATAGCCTCCTTCAGAATAAACTGTTCCGGTGCTATCAAATAATTGGAAAAAAATACCATCTGCATCCCAAACATCCGGAAATTCTATGTTCAGTTTACCTGCACTATAAGGATTGGGCCAAATGCTAGGTTTGCCATTGAGGTCAGGTTTCCAACCTTCCAGTCTAAACACTTTACTGAAGCTGCTTTCTCCATTTTGGTCAATTTGAGCAATCTGAAAGTAAACGTCAGGATGAATTATTCTTTCCTTGTACCGGAACTGATAATCCTGCGGGCTGTCCGTGTCCCCCAGTGATGGGATTTCTGCCAGGGCTTCAAAATTTGTAATACCCTCCAAAGAACGGAAGAGAACAAATTTTTCATTATTTTTTTCCTGGGCAGTAGACCAGCCCACCAAAATCCCATCCTCTTTTTTCCATGTGGCCCTGGTATTTAACCACACTACCGGGAGAACCGACAATTCCCTAAAACTGCCGATGGTAAAGGTATTGCCGTTCAGATCAACAAAATCCAGCAGCCTTCTCGCCCATAATTTGACAGGATCTGATCCGGGCAAATGTGATCCGGGCGATGCTAACCCATTGCTTACGATACGGAGATCATCCTCATCTTCCACAATGAGGTTTTCTGCAGAGATTTTCATTTCTATTTCTGAGTTCTCAGAAACGGAGCCTGAAATTTCAAAATAACTGTTCAACTGGTACAAAATAGGGGTTCCATCATGATCTGAAAACATTGGAGCCCAATTGGCTCCCGGAATCTCAATAAACCTGATGTTCAAATCTCCTCCAGGAGTATCCCCAATCAACTGTATTTTTCTGATTCCTCCCTGATAAGCATCTTCAAACGGAAAGGTAGCATTATGCGGTTCCAGTTCGTTTGGGATATTTTGATAGAAAAAGCGATGTAAATTAAGCCATGTGCCACCTTCATAAAAAAGACTTCCGCTACCTGATGTATTGGTATATAAATCAAATCCATTGAAGTCAATCCTTCCGCTTTTCATAATCAGGCTACTACGGGTTTTAAGATCTGCATGGAGTATCAAATTTCCTCCCGGTTTGTTGATTTCCACTTCTTCTATATTGAATTCCCAGCCTGTTACCAGCTGGTTTTCATTTCCTTCAAAACTGATCTTGCTTGGAGATTCCAGGACCATCACTCCAGGTTCAACTACCAGGTTTCCCCGTAAAGAAAGTTGTTCGGGAAGTATTTTGGTTGAACCATTTTCAAAATACAGGTGATGGTAGGTGAAAGGATTTCCGGAGGCAGGGAAGGTGGTCTGGGCAAGATGTTGATTTCCAACAGGAGATCGATAGTACACATTTCCTTCGAAAAGTATGGACTCGGCATCGATTAGGGAGTTATTGCCCAGAAGTATGAGGTTTGCACCCGGCTTCACATGGAAAAGGGAAGCGGGTATAGTTTCAGACCTTCTGATTATTTGGGACAATGGGGAAGAACATTCGGAAATGAGAGTTGCTCCAGGTTCAATGATGAGGTTGCCATAGGGGCCATTTCCATTAAAAGCCACCTGGTTATTAAATGAAAATGTGGAACAGGCAGGAATTCCTGCTGTGTTTACTGTTTGTATCACAGTTCCGGATTGGATAATAAAAGCATTGGCCTTAAATGCGGAGTTGACAATAAGCGTTTCCCCTGGATCAGGATCGAATACTACGGTATACCTGCTATTTGTTGTATTGGCACTCCATGATCCTCTGTCCACTACGGTTCTGGATTCTCCTTTGAAGACAATTTTTCCGGTTTCAGGATATATCCAGTCAATCAGGGCATTTGTAACTGTGTTTATTTGAAATACTTCATCAATTTTTGTTAAACCTCTTAAAGCACCAAAAACATGTAGTTCGAATGTCTGCAAATTGATTTTTCTCCCGGGACCTGCAGCACTGTATAAATACACATTTTTTGCTTCCTCATTTTCCATGAGCTGTACTTCATGGTTCTGATCAACAAAAATGTTGTTATTTTTATTGGGTTTAATGGTTGCAGGCATCCATTCTGAACCGCTCCAGGTTTCCCAAATTCCGGCATTGTTATAGTTTCCTGAGGCGATTGTCCTGAAATCCCCTGGTTCTAAAATGATCTGGGCAAAGGCATCAAAGCATATTAAGAAGGCAATCCAATAAAATAACGCCGGAATGCTGTAAATTCGTGGCGGCCGATATAACCTGAGAAGTTTTGTTTTCGTCAAAAAAGTCATTATTTGAAAAAGTTCTGATCTTATATAAAGTTACTTTCATGCGCTCCCATTTAAAAAAACTGTTCCTTATTTATCCGTTTATTTATTCGTTTATTTTTTTGGCCCATGCGCAGGAATACCAAATCAGTTTATTGACCTGTGATCCCGGGGACCAATTATATTCTGCATTCGGGCACAGTGCGATCAGGGTAGTGGACAGGGTAAATAACCAGGACCTTGTTTTCAATTATGGTACTTTTGATTTCAATACTCCCTTTTTCTATGTTAAGTTCACCCAAAGAACCTTGGATTATATGCTGAGCGTGTCAACCTATGAGCGCTTTTTATATGAGTACAATTATTACAGGAGAGGTATCCGAGAGCAGGTATTGGATCTGAACCCCGAACAGGCCACACAATTGGTGCAGTTTTTACAGATCAATTATTTGCCTGAAAACAGGTTTTATCGGTATGATTTCTTTTATGATAACTGTGCTACCCGGATACGGGATGTTTTCGAAACTGTTTTAGGAAGGAACCTGGATTGGAATGAAGAGGTCAACCCTGAGCCAAAAACATTCAGAAACCTGATTGATGAGTATGTTTATCCTTTGCCTTGGGCGGATTTTGGAATCGATTTGGCTTTAGGAGCAGTGATTGATGTCAACGCAAAAGAAAGGGAGAAGCAATTTCTTCCTGATTATATGGAGGCCGCTTTTGGCAGAGCGGTGATTGTCGGGGATGGGCCTAACAGACCCTTGGTAAAATCAAATCACGTGGTATTGGAATTTCCCGAAAGGACATCAGAAATGGACCTGTTCAATCCTTACCTTATCTGGTGGTTGTTCGCAATTGCAGCAATGATTCTGACTTTCGTCGGATTTAAGAAAAAAAGGCTGTTTAAAGGTTTTGATATTGGATTTTTTACCGTTTTGGGTCTGTTGGGATTATTGATTGTATTGCTTTGGTTTTTCACTTTCCATTCCCAGACAAAAAGTAATTGGAATATACTTTGGGCATTTCCCGGACATTTGGTTTTGGCTTTTGCCTTATTCAGTCAAAAAATCAAGTCATGGATGAAAAAATACCTGTTATTTGCGCTGATCTTGTCCAACTTGGCATTGGTATTTTGGATTTTTGGGTGGCAGTCTTTCCATCCCAGTATTGTTCCTTTACTTTTGGTCATTCTGTTGAGGATCAATTTCCTTTATTACAATTGGGAAAAGTTTAGTTTATTGAATAAAGAATAATTTGAGGGCGATAAAACTATTTACCCTATACACTTTGTTATACTTTGCTAAACTTGCTTAAACCATGGACTTCAAACTTGTATCCGAGTATCAGCCAACCGGAGATCAACCCCAGGCTATACTACAGCTGACGGAAGGTGTTGATAGGGGAGAACCCTCTCAGGTATTGTTAGGTGTGACCGGTTCAGGGAAGACTTTTACGATAGCCAATGTCATACAAAATGTACAGAAGCCTACTTTGGTTCTGAGTCATAACAAAACACTCGCTGCCCAACTCTATGGGGAATTCAAGCAGTTTTTTCCTGAAAATTCGGTAGAGTATTTTATTTCTTATTATGATTATTATCAACCTGAAGCTTTTATTCCCACTTCAGGGACTTACATTGAAAAGGATCTTTCCATCAATGAAGAAATTGAAAAGTTGCGTTTGAGCGCTACCTCTGCACTTCTATCCGGCCGGAGAGATGTGATAGTGGTAGCTTCTGTTTCCTGCATATATGGAATTGGCAATCCGGAGGAATTTGGGAAAAATGTAATCCGGCTTCAGGAGGGAGACAGGATACCTAGAAATCAGTTGTTATTCAAACTTGTGGATATCCTGTACAGTAGGACAAATAACGAATTGACCCATGGAACTTTTCGGGTGAAAGGGGATACAGTGGATATTTTTGTGGCCTATGCGGATTTTGCTTTTAGGATTTTTTTCTGGGGAGATGAAATAGAGGCCATTCATAGAATTGACCCTTCAACAGGAAGAAAAATTTCAGAGGAAAAAATCATTTCAATTTTTCCGGCCAATCTTTTTGTGACGGGAAGGGATGTAATTGACACTGCCATCCATGAAATCCAGGATGATATGATGGCCCAGGTTTCCTTTTTTGAAAAGGACATGAAATTGATTGAGGCCAAAAGGTTAAAGGAAAGAACTGAATTTGACCTGGAGATGATCAGGGAGCTGGGCTATTGTTCAGGAGTGGAGAACTATTCCAGGTATTTTGATCGGAGAAAGCCCGGTACAAGGCCCTTTTGT